>FUFK010851979.1_pt1 | contig 80500 bp, 79 predicted proteins | sample 1021851 | NCBI WGS metagenome assembly FUFK01 (sample SAMEA51879418, study PRJEB19060) | metagenome
CCGCCATGTATACCCTTATCGTCACCGGCAAAATGAACGACATCGGTCCGCAGGCCTGGCTCGCCGATGTTCTCGCCCGGCTGCCCGACTTGCCCGTCTCGCGCGTACATGAGCTTCTGCCTTGGAACTGGAAAGCTTTATCCCTTCCACAAGCAGCGTAACCATGCAGCTGAACAAGGTGTATTCCGTCAAGACAATCGACCGCGTCGCTGTCGAACTGGGCGAAACCGTTGATCGGATCTTTGATCTCGCCATCGGTATCGAAACCGAAGATGGTATAATCTGGGTCTACGGTCCCGGCGACGACGGTGTCATCGCATTCAATCCATTCGGGATCGAAAACCTGCAAGAGCTCATCGAAATGGACCGTGATCGCGACCGATGACCTCGCCGCGGCCTACGCCGGATGCTTACTTTTAAACGAACTTCGTGTTTTTGAAGAGTGCTTCAACACATCCGGTAAGGGGCTTGAGAGCGGCCCGCATTCCGTAATTCCCAAACATTAGGCCCTTGGCTTTTTTGGCGCCCAAGGCTCCTATCAAAGGTCATGCGACTTTTACTCCGACCGCATTAAAATCCACAACGAACTTAAAGGCGCCAAGGCCTTCGCAGGCATCGGAAAAACCTGCAAGACAGATCTCAATGTCTTGTTTGAACTGAGCCAAATTCATTTTTGAGGGCTGTTCGTGGAGAATAAGCTTGAACCTGGACGGTGTGTCATTCCCATCGTCCATCATCTGTGCATCGTAAAATAGGGTAAAATCGCGGAATAGAAGTGTGTGCAGTTGTTTCCCTGGCCAGCAGGAATAGTGGAATAGCATACAAACAATATGCAGGTTCATCATGCTTACAGCATTCTGCGCCTTGCGGCATTTTTCAGCTGCCTCCATGGTGGGAAAGTTAATGACATGCCCACGACACTGGTCGTTCTCCTGAAAAAAGTAGGCCGCAACCTCCGACATTGCATAGCCGCCTTCACCATACAGCTTGTACGCTATGTCAATTCCCAAAAGCGTACCATCATCTGTAACTGACGGACAATTAATGTATTCCTTCGCCAGAAAACGCAATGCGTCGACGAGGGGCTGAGGAAAAGAGGCTGGTTTCAGAACGATCGGTGTCAAATTAGTCATTGTTGTTCTCCATTTAACGGGCGGGGTTGATTGTGCCCATGAAAAGAAGATTGGAACGTTTATTTTAAGACAGAAACACTGAACGATAATTTGTGAAATTTTTTAGAAAAAGGCTCGATCCGGGGGGGGCAGGGCTGTATTCTGGTTCATACCTGCTCTTTGTGACATTGTTTGCACGCCGAAGACCTGGCGTGCGCGGAGCACTGCGTACGCCGCGCCGCTCGCTCCACCGATAAGATATCGGTTATAGGCCTGTTGGCTGATGCCAAGGGCTCTGGCAAATCCGTAAGCAGTACCCAGCCCAGCAGAAATCGCTGGCATCATCATGTTCTCCTAAATTGTCCGAACGAGAAAGTGCGTTGCGACAATGAAGCCTCTGGCCATAAGCACCATCATGAACAAGGGGATGGGGGTGTTGTCACGTTAATGGGCTTGAGGTTGCTGGTTCATTTCAATGTGGACGGAATAGAACGATAGAGGAACGTTCTTGCAGGACTTTGAGGTATCACGGGTTTGACCGGCAAGGCGAGGTACAAGGGTCGCGGAAGATGGACAGAGGCTTAGGTCTCATCTTGCGAGTGTCATTCGGCTGCCCCCCGTGGCGCGATATCATCATACTGTTCTTCGGTAGAAGGAGACCTTGAGCCTGTCATCCAGTTGCCCAAGGCGGTCGAAATCTCCGACATTCCGGGTCACAATCAGGCATCCAAGACGGGATGCCTGCGCCGCCAGGATCGCGTCGTTCTGCGTCTTCCTGCGGTTTTCCCCGTTATAACCGAGAACGCGCGCCATGCAGCCCGCAAGCACCATTCCTCGCATGGTGTCCTCATGCGTCAAATCAAAGATCCTGTGGGCGTCGATGCTCGTCAGAAGGGTTCGGAGCTCGCGCGTAGCATCGGATGTGCGAGGGTCGTTTGGGTCGAGCCGACCGAAAAGAAAGGCCAACTCGCCGAGAACAACGGGGGAGTGGTAAATCGCCCGCGCCCGAATGCGCTCCTCGATGTCATATGGAAGTCTACCTTGAAGCTGATCCAGGATCACGCATGTGTCGAGCATGATCCGTTCGCCGCCAACCGACGCATCGGCCAGAAACGAGAGATTACTGTCGGCACGCAAGGGCAGATCGGCTTTGCCGAGGGCGACCCGGCAGCGCCGTAGCAGTTCGTCGATTTCCATGCAGCGTCAGGCTTCCAGATAGAGGGTGGGGTCGATCTTTCCGCGCGCGGCGGTGAATGCATCCGCGAAGCCGTCCTCGATCACGATATTTGCGAGCGCGAACTCCAAGAGCTGGCTGTCAGACATTGCCCCGGCGCGGGCGCGCGCAAGCTCGAGGAGTTTCGGGTTGATCCGACCGGTCACCCGCGCACCCTTGTCACGCGACAGGCCCATTTCTTCGATCTGACTCAGAACTGCCTCAAGGCGGGCTCTGGAAGCCTCTGACTGCCGAAAGGTCTCTGTTTTTGCCATGACATCCTCCATTGATCAAAGTGTTCTACAAATACAATAAATTGTCAAACATTGCAAGATGCAAGGATCCTACCTGTATCTCACGTATACCCAAATTGAGGGGTAACTCATACTCACAGCGGCCGATCAACTGACAACACATTCTTTAGATTTGATCGGTCTGACTGGCCGACGTCCTCTTTGATTTTTCAATAAGCCTCAACACCGCCGCTGGATCGTTCGGGCGATCGCGTCCGCTGGTTTTTACGATCCGGTGGACATAATAAAGACCTGCAGCAGACACGACGACCGATACGACTGATAGAAAAACTTCGAAATATGACATTCTTCGGCTCCTCGGCTATATCGCAATTCAAATATAGTAGCACGGGTCAATGACCTCGTTAACTGCCAGCTAAAGGCGTTGGGTCAAATCCGATCCTACCAGCACCAAGAGACCTGCACACCAGCCTGCACCCGCGCCCAATTTTGGAAATTGGCTCTCCCCGAGACGGCACACAGCCTCTGTTTGCGCACCGGCGGGAAATTGGCCCGCCGGTGCGTTTGTTCAAGCTGCCAGACTTTCAGCTAGGTCGGGAAGAACAGCTTCAGGGGCCCAAGCGGCAGTGAGTGCAGTGACGAAGTCCAAGAGAAATTTTTCGGCTTGGGCTCTGTTCGTGAACGGCTGACCTGTCCCTTTACCAAGGATGAGAGGATGGCCGACCGGCGCGTCGTGAAGGACAATGTCGGCATTCCAACCACCGTTAACTGGGTAAAGAACGGCCGCCTGAATATTTTCCGGATGCCAGTGTGGCAGGCCCCGACGCAGCGCAGGGGACTCTTCATGGAAAGTGGCGGGAAGGGCATCGACGTGGGTCCTGCGCTGCGCCATTTTGTGCAAACGACGTAAGCGATCCATGCCGTCAAAAAGCTGCTGATCAGTATATACATGTGTGGTCATAGATGTGGTCATAGAGTTTTTCCTTGAGGTCTTGGTTGGCTCACATCGCTCAGGCAAATGAGGGCATAGCTGAAGCGATGTGAGGGTAGGGCGGCTTTAGGTGCGCAACGCCGAGGGTGTCTGCGCATATGCGAGGAGCCGGGCTATCATCTCTACCCCTGCCCAAACGGCTTCCCCGTAGGTGGGATGAGGCAAGGCGTCCGGGGTGCCCAAGACATCCGGAGATCCATAGTAGGCCGAAGAGTCTGGCAGCGGTGAGTGCAGCAGAAGATCAGCGACCCATCCGCCATCACGTCGAGTAACGATTAAGGCTCGAAAGTTCTGCGGGGCTAGGTGATGCACTACCTTGTCTAGCCGGGCACCGAAGGGCAGCTGGCCGGTTAGGCCTTTTCTCTTAAATACATCAAGTAGTTCAGCGAGTTGGGATTCGCCTTCAGCGATTTCGATTTGAGTGAAGCGATCAGTGTTCATTCGGAGTTCCTTTTGGATGTACGCCAGTTTCAATGGCGAAGAGGGTTTTTGAGGTTGGGGTTTCTGCTGGTTTTGAGTAGCAACCGGCTCGTCATCCCCTGCCTCGCCAGCAGGGCAGGGGTGACGCGGCGATGCCGCGAATAGAGTCTTTATTTTTTTGGAATTTTTGGGTGCGCTGCTTGGTGAGCTGTCACCATTGATCGAGCTGTTTGGCAGCGAGACTCTGAGCCTTCGTGCGCAAAGCAGGCAGATTTTCCGTCGCTTAGGTTTCGGGGTCCGCCGGAAGGGACGTGCCAAAAGCTAATCTGGAGCTGCGTTCCTGCGTGGACCTTCAGCCACCTGCCGCCCGCTCGTGAAAGCAACGTGATCCAGAACGCGCGCGTCCGAGGCAAAGGTGGGTTTCTTCTAATAGTATACTTATAGCGGTTTCCCCCTCTTGGTCAGAGGGGCTTAGCTGGCCCCTGGTGCAGGTCACCAGGCACCCTTGCTGGCCAAAATCGCCTTCGCTCCATCGGGTACTAATGAGAGCGAGATGAACAGACCTCAGCGGCCTGATGGCCGCACCCGTTCGTTTGAATGTCTGATGATGGCCCTGTCGTCCCGAGGGAGCATAGCTTTTTGAGCATGTGCACTGGCGGGTACCAAACGAAGGCGTTGGGGTTTTGCCAATCCAAAACGCAAGGCCAAAGGTTGCCTGATCTCGATGTGATTTTCAGAAAAGCGCCTTTTTTTATGAAAGGCGTTTTTCAAAAACCTCAATCGATCCCCCGGCCTTTCTGTAAATAAACAAAGGAAAAGTTATGACAGATACTCAAACACATTCGAAATCTGCCGCCCATGCATCCAATATGCTTGCCATTGTAGAGACCGCACTGTTCGCCAAAGACCGCCTCCCCGCGGTAGGCCGCAATCCGCACGGCCAGGATGTGGCAAGCTTCCATCTTGCTGCCCGTCCTGGAGGCTGGGCAGCAACGATCACATTCAAAGGTGGATCAGCAGGCAGCCCCGCGAAAATCTACCCATCCAAAAAAGAGGCATTTTTGGCCGGAGCAGGAACCTTGTGCCGCATCCTCAGCGGATCCAAGAAGCTGCCATTTGTCGTCGAAGGCGACACGTTGATGGTCGCAGGATACGGCACGGGTGGTTTTCCGGGAATTTTCATGATGAAAATGCCGGCACCCTGGATCTAATTAAGAGCACGGCCGAGCCTAAAACAGGGCTCGGCCAACAGTTACCGCGATCTGCGGCGTTCATGATAACGATTCGAGAACCGCAGTTTCATCATTCTTGATGACCCCAGGTTCCTCACTCACGATGTGTTTGTCGAATTCTGGCCAGAGATGTTGAGATAATTGCTGTGCACCTTTCGCGGTGGTGAATACAACCGCGTGAGTCTTGTGACCACCACGCATGCTCCTCGAGAGCAGCATGGAAGTTGCAGACAGACCCCTGTCAGCTGCAATGCTTTTCACCCACTGCAACATGACTTCCGAAGGGAGTTTTTTTCTGAATTCCTTTGCTGACTCGAAACTGGGAAACACGTCCTTGGCGTCTTTAGTCAACCCGCTTGGAGACAACCGAATCCCACGCAGCACAGGTCCGTTCGCTCCATCAATCGCACGTTCCAACTTTTGATATTTTTTGGAAACCTGCACATCAGACTTGTCCTGAACGACAGCGTCGAATTTGAGCCAATCATTTACGGGAAGACCAGGCAACGGAACGTTACTAAGAACAAGGACCCGCTTAGGTGTGTCGGTGCTCAGCAGCCTCAGCCGTGCAATTGCCTGCTCAGACTGCGCCTCGCGACTTTGACGAAGCAGGGCTGCCCCGCGTGGGTCCGGGTGGCTTCGGACCTTCACATCCACGCGCGTATCGTCTGCGCGCAGAAGGCTGGTTTTGGAAGCCATCAATCTTTCTCCGTCGGTAAAGCTAAGCGGCATGTCACTATCTCCAAAAAGCGCACGCAACTGATCTTCGAGAGCAACGACAGGAAGTTGCAAACGACCCACCAGTATGATTGTTGCGAAGTCACTATAGGTGTTTACGCCCAGCAATCTCGGCCCGAACCATCTGGCAGTAGCGCCATGGAGCATCTGAGGCTGGGTCGACCTGTCATTGAAGGTTTCCCCGTTGTCTTCATATAATTTATGCAGAACAGCCTTAGGCGCCACGACAAGCACATCTTTTTTACGAGCGCGTTCTACTTCGCGCTTGATGATCCTGACAATGTCATCGCGCCGTTCTTTGTGTTCCTCGCCCTTGAGTGTTGAGTACGCAAGGGTTTGGTCGCTCACCTGGATAACATGTGCTTTTGGTCGTGTGAGTAAACGTTCAAACTTTGCATTTGCGCAAAAGCGACTGACGATGGTTTCGTCGAGATCTGCATCCAAGAGAAGAATTGGCGCATCAACGGGAATTTCATCTAATTGATGCACTTTTATCAGCGCACGGTTGCCCGATTGTTCTGTTGGTTTTGCCAGGCTGAGGCGCTCTGTACCGCCCCGACCTATAGTTCTTGCCAGCAGGTTAAAAACCAGCGACCGGACCTTAATGCTGTTAGCTTTCGCGTGATCGAACGAGGCTATTTGCAATCGGACGAGATTCTCTGGGAGTCCCGGATCGAGTTCCAAGACCGGCATAGCCAGCCGCTCTGCTGTGGCAAGGTCGCGCAATGATTTTGCTGTTATCTCTTTGTCGCGCAGCGCGAGATGCACCGGTTTCTTATCCCGCAAGGCAGCTGAAACCGTCTTTTGTGTTTTTTCATAGTTATGTTTTAAGGCGTCGTCCTTCAGGTGATCTGGTGTGAACATCCAGTCATCATGAGGCAACGACTCAATATCGATCATCTCTTTCCAGAATTTTTCGTCAATGATCCGCAGCGCAACAGGGCACGACAAAGGTGGTTTAGAGTTCAGATATGAATGAGCCAGAAACACAACGTGTGGCTTCGTGATGGCCTCTTGCGCAAGATAGGGGCATCCCTTCGCGCAGGCCGCTTCGACGATCTTGCCTCCTCGGGTTTCCTCTCGACATAGGGCCCGCGTGACCGATGAGACGTTTTTCGCGATTTCTTTCGCGACATCGGAGCGCGCGCACATAGCGGCGGCCGTTCCCGGGTTTATAGCGCTCCTGCCGCGCAACACGAAACTTGGATGATCGGAGTTCAACTCTCTGAAGGTTTTCTCCGCTTCAACGGCCAAATCAAGCGTGGGCACATAGAACAGGATATGACCCCTTTTTAGGAATTCATGCCCATGCTTTGCAATGCACTCCAGCGCTGTGCGCGTCTTGCCAAGACCGGCCGAGACCTTGAGGCCGAGGACCGGAGGAGCGTTGTGCTCATCCCATGCATTCTGACCAGAACTGGTCGTCAAAAACCGCGCAATGTGTTCCATGAGTTGTTCTCGAGCCGTCTGGAGGTCGAGCCAGTCATCATGTGGAGGTACGCGTTGAGGGTCGGAAGTGTCATCAAGCATTTTGTACGTTTTTCGCTGTAGCAACAGACATCGTGGAGCATGGCTGTCAGAATTTTTGATTTACCAACACGTGGAAGAGGCGTTGAAATTTGGGTTTGATGTCGTGGGCTCCTAGTACCGGTATCTTTGAAACCGGGGTGCGCAATGCGGACTAACTTCTGCACCAGAGTTGCCAGCGGATTGGCGCAGAAATCAGTCGAAGATTTGTCCATCTCGTGGCGCGTTGTGTTTTTTTTGCCAAGCGTCAGCGCGATGGGTTTCGGACGTGACCTATCGGCTAGAAGCCGCCAGGCCCGAATGAAGTCGTCGAACATTTGGTGTCATGCCGGTTATAGGTTTTCATTACCGGTGTGACACTTTTTTGATGCACGAAATTTCTCTGCCAGCAGGGTTCGACCGATTTCCTTGATATGATAATCAAAGGATCGGTCATGACGAACACTACCCTACTACCCCGAGATCTTGCCGGCCGCTTTGGTGGCTCTGGCGCGTTTCCAGCCAAAACCCCCGCACCGACAACGATGTTTACACAATTGTCCCGCGTAGAGCCTAATCTCAGGCTGGCACTCAGGTCAGCCATCGAGCATCTTGTCGAGACCGGGGACGCGCCGGACGGCGCTCCTGTTCCTGCGATGGTTGTTGCGGCCAGTCCCGGGGCTGGCAAAAGTCGCGTCGCGCGCGAGCTACTTGGGCATTTGGCTGGCAACAAACGCATTGTGTTTCATGCACCCACACTGGCGCTTTCTGAGGAAGCAGCTGAGCACGCCCAAGAACTTGAGGGGAAAGTCCATATCATTCGTGGTCGCGCCGCCCCCGACCCAACCACTTCGGACGAAAAGATGTGCCGCAAGTATCAGTTGGTTGAGCGTGCCATCCGGTTGGGATTGAATATCCGCGAAAGCTTTTGCGAACAGGGTGACGCGCGCTGTCCACATGCCGACAGCTGTGCTTATCTGAACCAATTCGCCGTCGCCAATACGGTAGGGCATCGCTATATGGCGACGAGCTACCTCGGCTTTCCCGACACCGACAAATACGGCGGTATCTTGCGTGTGGTTGATGAAACGTTTTGGGCACAACAACTCTCATTCGTCACCATCAGCATCGATGCGTTTCGCTTGCCTCGAACTTTTTTACGGCACTATACCCAGCGTGGTCGAAAAGAGGACTGGCGCGTTGAAGCACATGCAGAACTTCTGACCGCCGCTCACACTCTCATCGAGACAATGATGCTGGGCCAATCCCCCTTGGAGTTGTCCTATACGGAAGAAGAGTATCGCGCGTTTGCGCGTCTCGAATATTCGGCTCAAGCAAATTTTCCCGCACCTGAACCGGATCAGAGCGAAGCGCAGCAATCCAAGTTGCTTGCGCGCGGCGAAGATCTCCTAAGAAATGCGTCCTGGTACGCCGCAGTCTGGACAAGCCTCGCCGATGCGAAGCTAAGAACAAGAACAACGATAGAACGGCTGCGCCTTGTGAACGGCCCCTCGGGCTACGCACTAAGGGTCTGCCGCGTACGCCCACAGCGTCACAAACAACCCATGCTCATTCTCGATGCCGATGCGGACCTTGAGATACTTGATGCTCTGGGTATTGAAGCACGTCGCAGCACTAACATGGTGTTGCGCCCCCATGCGGATGTTGTCCAAATTCATGATCGGCGCATGACACTCGGAAGTTTGAACAAAGGTCCCGAACTGCGCGAGGGCTGGCGCCGGGTGATCCGTCGCGAGGTATTGGCGGATCAGATGGGACAAGGTGGCGGGGTTCTAGTCGGATGCAGCAGAAAGGTGGCGCTGCGCTTCTTCGAAGACGCGGGCCACAATTTCTCAGGGCTTCGGGATGAAGAGGTGTCGCAACGGATGCTGAACACACCGCTGCATGGGGCGCACTGGCTCTGGTACGGTGGGCGCGCCCTTGGCACCAATCGATATCGCAACTGTTCGACCGTGATCGCGATCGGCCGCGAAGAGTTGCCTGTTGAAGCTCTTGAAGACCTCGGCCGCGCCCTATGGGGGGATCGCGAGGATGCGGATCTGGAGTTTATTCGACCGGACGCAAGCGGCCAACTGCGCCTGCCGGAGGTCGAAGTTCCCTATGAGATGTCAGATGGCAGTGCCGTTGCGGTGCAAATCCCCTGTCATCCAGATCCGTTAATCCGGCGCGTGCAACTTCAGACGCGAGAGCTTGCCACGCGCCAGCTTGTAGAGCGCCTGCGTCTTGCCCGCTCGGAAACGCGCAAGCGCGTTATTTTGGGGTGCAACATTCCGATACCGGGTCTACCGGTTGATGAGCTCGTGAGCTGGCAAGAGTTTCGGCCGACCCGGCTCGCGGCGGCTTTGATTGATGGTTTGACCGACAAAGGAGGGCTTCGGCTTTCGGGCCCAGGTCTCGTCGAAGATGCTCCGGCTTTGTTTACATCACTTGATGCAGCAAAGGCTTACCGAAAGCGTTGTGGGATCGAGGCGGCAGATATGTTGTCCAGCTTGCCTGCGCAAATACGTGACCAACTTCACATAATTAAGCTACAGCAAGCGCGCCCCTATGCGCGTTCTTGCACGGCGCTGATCAAGGCTGACAGTGCGCTCGACGCGCTTCGGCGTGCAGAGGAAATTTGGGGGCCGCTTTCAACGTGCACCTGTGAAGAGGTGCTAAGCCGAACGGTTCGGAACATAGTGCCAATCCAAGCCGGTCTGAAAGGCCACATCACTGGCACGAGGCCGGGGCCAAGTCGGCAAAACATGCACAGTATTTTGTAATGGCTCAGACCGATTTGTTGCGATGCTCGGGAATATTTATCAATGCGGGAAAAGAGACATCGCTCACTGGTCTAATGCCTCTTGTGAGCCCTGGCCTGTCCCTGCCCGCCGCAGCCTGGTGCATGCCACCGCATCGGCGCGTCGCCACGGCCAGTATTGAAGCACTATTACGCCGGAACCCAGCATTCGACTTCTACAGGAAGTCGATGTTGTAAAAGTTCAATATCCTGTTTGTTGCAAACAAGGGGAATTTTAAGGGGCAGGGTCCCTTCGGCCCTGCGCGTCTTCTTGCGGACGCGCAGGTCGAAGATCCCCCTTGATGAATAATAGGGAGGTCGACGCCCATTCCCAGCAACACCTGTCAATCACCCACAGCGCAAGCTTTAACGCGCAGGCTGCGTTGGTGCGTCGTCCTTCATCCCCGAGCCTCTGCGTCCGCAGGCGCTTTTTAACTTTTCCAAGGATACTACGATGACCGAACTCAACCCCTATACTCGCCCAGTTCTTTCTGCAGAGGCTCTCTTTCGCCGCATCGCACCAACTGCTGCTGCAGAAGTTTCCCAGCAATTGCACCGCGCAGGATTGGTCAATGCCAATGATCTGATCTTTGCCTTGACCACCGGTCTGCGCAGTTTCGCGCGCAACCAAGGCCTTTGTCTTGCGACAGAGTTCCCGCTGGCTTGGCCCCAAGCTTTGGAGGTCTTGAGGGGGTGCCGCAGTGAGGCAGAATGGGAGACGTTCTTGATGCAAAAGAGCACTGCGCCTCAGGTCAAAGGATATAAGATGGCAAAAGGCGCGTCTCAGATGATCAGGATTCTGGAAACATTGCAGCAAACCGCTGACATGAGCCCAAGGATCGCAACAGCGTTTGGCACATGGGTGATCACGGCGGTCGTCATCGCGCATTCGGGCCCCTTGGATGCCGATATTAGCCTCGAAGAATTGTCCGACTGCCTCTAGACAGCTTTGGTCTCCCTTCCGGCTTTGAGAAAGTCGGAAGGGAGGTTTTTGCGACACTCAGGTTTTTGATGCAAATGGTTCAAATAGCTGGAGTCCATATGTTAGTGACCGAACTGCTCCCCTCGCGAAGGGATCGCGTGCAATGATGCGAGATAAAATTGAAAACTTCGCCATTCTGGACTTTGAAGCGTCAAGCCTTTCGCTCGAAAGCTGGCCGATCGAGATCGGTCTTTCGTGGATCGACAAGGGTGCCGTGCAGACGTGGAGTTCGTTGATCAGCCCCGCCGCAACATGGGATATGAATGACTGGTCGCATCTTAGTGCCGCGGTCCACAAGATTGCGTTCTCTAGTCTGGCGGGCGCACCTTCGGTGCAGGTTGTGTCACAGACTTTTCTGAAAACCCTTGCCGGGCGGCAACTTGTTTCAGATGCTCCCGAGTTCGAAACACATTGGCTCACCCGCTTGCTGCACGCCGGTGGATATGACGAAGTACCCTCAATTGAGAGTTTCGAGCACATCTCGTTTGCCCTCTATTCGGGCTATGCTTTGGATATGCTTTACGAAACGCTTGAGCGGCGTGCGGCACCACACCGTGCAGGCCCTGACAGCGCACGACTTGCAAAAAGCTGGCTCAAGGCGTCGAGGTTTTGAAGATAAGCCGGGCCTGCTCGGAACCCCCAAACCGAACGCCCGGCATTTGCATAAAATTTCGCAGTGGCGTTTCCGCTGCATAATCGCTCGACCCATATTCTTGATACGACGGATGGACATTGTGTTTTCGTCGTTTGACTACGTCACCGGCGTCTCATGAAAGGAAGGAAACGCACGTCGGAAGGAGACTGTATTGTCGCTGAACATGGCAACGCGTTGCTTGGGATCTGATCAATCCCTATCGCGGCAAACAGAACTCAGGAGTCAAGCGGTGAAAGGCTCTTTGACTGTCCGATTGGAGGAGGTCGGCCCATCAGCCGATGCTCCGAACGTCTTGTCCGCTGACAAGGCGCACTAACGCGGGAAGCAGTGGATTCCCGCGCCGTCACAAAACCTTGTTTTAACGCCGATCTCGGCACCGGGACCCTCTCTGCAACAGAAGAAAAATGCGGATCGCCCAAGAAATGGAAACTAAAGAATGACACAGATGCTTCAGCCAGAGTTCGACTTGCTTGACCCGAACAATCCAACACAGGACGACCTCGTTGAAATCCGCCGGCTCCTTCTGGCCGATTTGCGGGGACTGAAACTTGAAAAAATTGAACTGACCTATGAAGGCGAGGATGACACTTCCCAGATAGAGAGCTTTAGTGCGATCCCATCCATGGACCTTGCGGCGGACGTGATCCATCGCGTTGCGATGTTTGGGTTGGCGTACACCTATTCTGTTAATCTGGGGTGCAAGGATTCCTATGGCAATGAGGGCGTACTGAAATGGGACCTGGCGAATGACAGCATTGATATCTTTCACACAGAGCATAGCGTTTATGCACAAGCCGAAACCCACCGGGACCTCTAGGGATCCTGTAAAATAGGCGCGGGCACGCTCAATAGGGCAGGGAGGCTATCGTGGTGTTCAACATCACAGGACCTTAGCACTATCCCGTATTGATATTCGAAATTCTGAATCCGAAACATACCGGATTCAGATGGCGGTGTTTCTAAAGCTAAGTTGTTGGCAGATTAGGCTTAGCCTTTCAAATCTTGGGATGACCCTTCTGGTACGGCATCTATCAGGGCCGAAAAAACAGAACAGGACTTGGCCGCATGCGGCGCGGTTATCCTTCGTTTCGGCGAGGGTGCCGTTGGCATCGCCCCCGACGCCAAAGCCGGTAGCTTGGCGGCCCGCGTAGGCCGCATCGACACTGCAAACTGACCGTGCCGTCGCTGTGGTCGGTTTCAAAGCAATGCGTGTCTCAACGCATGTCGTATTTTTTGCGCGCATCTCCGGGACCTATGTCCCTAGCATGACGCATGACACTCCGCTTTCCAAAGATGACTTGGTCACCTTTTTCTGCCTGAAGCCTGTCAACAATGGCGACTACAGGGCGCTTTCGCGCGTCTTAAAGACGCTCGGCATCCGCTTGGTCGGCGGCACGACACGCTGGCCCGTGGTGTGGTCGGCTTTTGGGCTGGCGCCGGAACAAGACCTGCAGCGCGCGGCGGAGCTGAGGGAACCCCTGTTCGACGCAAAAGCGGCGGCGGCTCTCATCGGCGTGACACCTTCGATCATCTACCGCTGGTCGAAAGGCAACGTGCCCGCACGGATGCCAGTTTTCCCAAAGGCCATCGACCTTTCAAATGGTCGCGAAAACGCGCGTGGTCTGCGCTGGCGCCGTGCCGAGGTTTTGGCCTGGCACAGCCACGAAACCCTCCCCGTCTATGCGCGAACCGTTCCCAGCTTCGGCTCCCTTATCCCAAAAACATGAGCTCTTCATAGATGTCAGTTCACTCCTGCGGACACGCCGATTTCCCCCAAGCAACCGGACCTACACGCAAGTGACCGGGACACAAACACCCTCGAGGTTTCACCGGCGGCAACCTTGAGGGCGTCAGTGTCCCAACCGCGGTTAAGTGAACAAACCCCCACTTTAGTGACCAACACCAACTTGAAAAGGACAATCCCCATGCTTGATCTATCCGGTAGGCCATCCGTCAAATCCATCTCCTCGACATTCGTTGGAACGCCCGTATCGAGCGGCAAACCCAGCTTTGCAGAACTTCGTGCGTACACCGCGGCCCGCACGGATCTGACGGCGAGTACCCGAACCAGATACGTGAACGCGGTAGACCGCGTGGCTGACATCCAAAATCGTCCCCTTGCGGCTATCGACGCCGATCTTGAGAGCGTCGCTGCACGGTTTCCCCTTAACGGGTTTGATCTCGACCATTGGCCAACCGAAAGCGCGTATCAGACGTTTCGGCGTCGTGTATTGGCCGCGCAAAGGTCATTCCTCGGCGTGCATGCCGAGAAAGCGCGCTTGCGCGCGGCGCAGGACGAGTGGACCGTACTGCTGGCGGCAATCAAACCACGCACGGAAGCGCGCGTGGGGACAGCGGACTGGCATCCGATGAAACTTGCGATGCTGACAAGTTTTGCACTGACAGCGCGGTCGTACGGGTGGCAGCCGCGGGACATGACAATGGAGCGGGCGCAACAGATCGACGGCGACTTCAGCGGCAACGTCAGGGAGTCCCATGCCCGGTCCCTCGCGCGTCTGGATGAGTTGCGCGCTTTCCCCGAGATTCTGCCGCTTTTGCCCGAGCGCGCGATCAACTCTGTAGCCCTCTGCCGGGCACCGGTCAGAACAGTGATCCCTCAAGCTTGGGAAGCTCAGTGTGCCGCCTGGGTCGAGAAAGTCACGAACAACGCTTGGGATCCCGTTACACAGACGTTCAGTGATGTGCATGATCCGCATGCCGATGTGATGAAGTCGGCGTTTCGCACGGCTTTGAGGGCAGGGCTTGATCTGGGTGTGATTTGTGTCGAGGACGAGGACCTCGCGGCCCTTCTCGCGAGCGACGAGAAGATGTATGCGATCGCCGGCGAACTGTTTCGCCGCCAACAAGAGCCGAAATCCAACGGACATCTCGAGCCCCGCAGCGCGCGCAAATACCTCAAGGCGATCAACCAAGTGCGAGAGCATCTTGGCATTGACGGTACCGGTATGCGCCAGGTTCTCACGAATAACAAAACCGCGCGCGCAGGTGGAGCGGCCGAAACGGCGATGACAAAGGCCAATCGCAAATTTTGTGAACGGCTTGTGGAAAAGCCACATCTGCGCCGCCGCTTTTTAACCTCTTTCGTAACTCTGCGGACGGCTGCAGAGGATATTCTTGCACAAGCCACAGTGGAGGGTCGTAGTCTTACGAAGCGAGAGACCTCGCGCGCCAGAATGCTTGGGGTCTGCGCCTGTTTTGCAGCCATCGAGATTGGCGGCGCGCCGATCCGGCGCACCAACGTCATGGCGCTCACATGTGTTGGCGAAGACGCCCAGATCCGAATTCCGGCGAAAGGCAACAAGCCGATCAAAGTTTTTCTGCCGGCCGCAGTCACAAAGAACAAGGTCGAGATCGAATTTCCGATCAAATGCAACAAATACGGCACCTACGATACGATACGGTGGTATGTCGAGACCATCCGGCCGCTGTTTGCGCACGCAGGTACCAGTCCGTATCTCTTTCCCGCAGTTAACACTCCAGGACCGCATCTTAATGCGGATTACTTTGCGGCAAAATTTGCGCAGCTCATGCGCACGGTTACCGATTTTCCGATGACGCCGCATCAGATGCGCCACGGCCAAACCTCACTGCTGCTCGACCGGTACCCAACTGAGATCGAAGTGATTGCGAAACGCATCGACGATACTGTTGGTACCCTGCGCCAGTTCTACGGCTGGCTCAACTCCCTCAAGCTCGTTGAGCGCGGCCAAGATATGATGATCGGATTGATGGATGACTAAAACATACGATACGCGCAGCCGCGCAGAAATTCTCTGCGCGGCGCACTTCGCACCCTACCGGGCCGCGCCACGACTTGATGAGATTGGCCTGCGTGAACTGCGCACTTTGGACCAGTTTTTCATGTATGCTGGCGCAGGTCGCATCTCGGTGCCCGATCGCGCGGATTTCCTGGCATTTGCAGCTGATGACACATCGACACGGCAACTTGAGAACCTGCGGACGGCGTTCGACCGCCTGCTGCCTGCGGGCACGCCTGTGTTGCGCACAATTCGAGATGCAATCCGCGCAAAAAGGGGCCGCAGCCGTGTCTGTGATGGGCGGGGCAGGGACCTGCTTGCAGCGGATCCTTTGATGGCCCCCTACCGAGAGCTAGCCGGTTTTGGCGAACTGAGCATTGAGGACTTGCGGGTGTTCGCGCGGTTCTTGGAGTTTGCCGCGGCCCGCGGGCTTTCAGCGCCGTCTGTCGATGACTACCTCGCGTTCAGTGCCGATGTGACGTCGAGCCGTCGCCTACGCGCGCTGAAAATCGCGATAGATACCCTGATGCCAGGCAACCCTGCGGCGCATGTGATCCTCGCCGAGGCAATTGTCCGAAAAAGCCCGCCGCGGCTCTCGCGTGCCGGCACCGCGCCGCGGCCTGTGGCGGCACGACGTGTACATCTCGCTGCGCTGCCACAGCGTTGGCGCGCCAGATTGGATCAGTGGCGAACAGGTATTGTGGCGGTGCACGAGCGGCTCCCGGCTGAGTCCGTGATCGACAGTATGGAAGAGGTTCTGCGCGAATATGCCAGGGTCCAGATTGACGCGGGCGCGCAGGTCGAGATTACAATCGAGGGGATCCGGCGGATGGAAGCCTCGCGCACTGCACATGCCAAAGCACGCAAAGACCCTACATACGCTCAGCAAGGTGACCGCCCCGCGACGCGGCACACGGCCGTCATGCGGCTGCGCCAATTTGGCGAAGCGCTCGGGATCGACCGATTGACACTAGAGGCAATCCGCGCACATGAGAATGCCTTGCGGGCAGCGTTAACATCGGTAGTGCCGCTGAAATTTGGCCGCTTTGAAGAGCTCCCCGGTTTGAAAGAAACGTGGAGGCTGGCTCATGCCTTGCTCGAGCAGAGTGCTCAGACCCCGCGTCGGCAAACCAAGATACGGCTTCTGAACGAAGCGTTCTGCATCGCATTTTGGACGTTGATACCGCTGCGACTTGGCGACGGGCAGCTGGTGTGGGGCGAGGGCGTGGAATTTGACGGGGATCGCTACCGGATCGATATAGAAACGACGAAGGAAGACGAACCTCTCCGGGGTCGGCTGCACATGCGTTTACAACCCTTCCTTGACGGCATTGTTCTGCGCGGCATGGATCCAGATCACCTCGTGCATCTGCGAGATCAATCACTTGCTGACCAGATCACTGTGTTGCGTAATGTAAGCGGCAAAGGTCTCAGTCGGGAGTATCCCTCGACCGTCTGGCGCAAACATATGGGGACGGGAGCGCACATCGCGCGAACGCGGGTCCACACCGAGCTCGGACAGCTTGGGCCTGAAGGTGTCGACATGGCGTTGGCACTTGCCGCGCAGAGGGACGCACGGACCAGTCTGGAGTATCAAGCGACACAGGTCGCGAGGGCGCAAAGGGCAAGGGGCCAAGAAATGATGGACGGGCTGCTTGCCGAGGCTTTTGACCACAAAGGAGTTAACGCCTGATAACACTTTAACATTCCGGCGCAGGGTCTCGCTCGGACATATTGGGCCCAAATTTGTCTGGTACGTTGGCTGTCGATCTCTTTGATCTAGCCCAGAACGGAGGGACGCATGTATTGCCGATGACATGGACAATTTGATATCGGGCGTCGTCGTCGCCGTCTCGCAGCGGTGAAAAGGGCGATGCAAACACCTGTAGGCCAGAGGTGTACCCGCGGCTACCTCAGAGACAGACGGAGCGCCTCGCGCTTGCGGCTGGCAATTGCCAGCCGTAATCAAGCCCACAGACTGGTAAAGCTAAAGGAGACCACCGTGAAGCTCTCTGCAGTGCTTCAGAAACAGTTGACCGGTGCACGTGCTTTTCGGCGAGGAGCCGTTTGGCGTTCCCTATCAAACGGCACACATGCATGCGCGTGATATCTCGAACCTTTTCGGACGTCCGGGAATATCAGACTGGCAACCTGAGATGCCCCCTCATCCCAACCCAAAGTCGTCATGCACCCAGATACCTGTTCCAGTCGTACGGTCCACTGCAGCGAGTAATGTGTCAAACTCTGCGTTAGCGTCGAGAAATTCGGAGACGCGAGCACTATCTAGCACGCAGAGTGTCTCCCAGCATTTCCCGATCTGCCACCAGTCGAACTCAGGCAGATCAAGCAGATCGTCTGAATAGTGAGACAGGCCTCCCCCCAGCCATTCGTCGAAGGGAACATCTGACCCCTCCAACTCTGCCATCAGTTCATCCTCGACAGCGGAAAACCCCTCACTAAAAGCCTTATAGAGAAGCATCCCGCGGTCCCAGCGTCGGTCCAACGCACCCTGCGCGTGCCGAAACGACGGGCGCAGGGAACCCGGCCTGACTTGTGGTGCAACGCCCTTGAGACTGATGAGGCTGCCTGAACCAAATCTGCAAGAGCAACCGGAAATCAGTCCCCATTTAGCTTCGACCACGTCCTCAATAACAAAGGCAACTTGACCGACGTTATTGCAGATCGGACAAGTAGCGCTGGTTGATGTCGTTTGCTCTGCGGTCCAGATAGGGAATGCGATTGGCACTGATTGTTTGGCATAATAGGGCCGTAAGGCGGCCTTCAGCTCTTCTTTGACATCGTCCTTCATGTAGTCATGCTTTCTATCGTTCGGTTATTGTGAAGCGCGGAACCATTCCTGCCGCTGAGAAGGAATTAGGAACTTCTGGACGGGCGCAGAAACGTATTACGCAAAATAAGTTGTGGCGAAAGTGCCTCTTATTGCAGAAGTCTGCTCTTACTCGCCTCCGACGGGGCAGCGTAACGCTGGCATTGCCCGGGTGCCCAAACAGCCTCTGCCTTGGCTCTGCCCACCGGTTCTGGGTTGGTGCGCCCAGGGGTTTACGTCGCGCTCGGATAACTTCCGCTTTGAAATTAAAAAACAGGAAATGTTCACTCTTTGCGCATGCGGGTGATTGCGTTCGAGAACCTGATGATCGCCATTCTGGCAGAAGGCTCTGATCAACAGCGACAGCTCGCACTCGATATGGGGGGGGATATTGCACCGCGGGCTGGCGCGACACAGCGCCCTCTGACAGTTAAGGGGTCTCACCACATGATGGATCTGGTGGACCGCGCCGATCACTTCCGGGCTGCGACCTTCGCGACGAAGCCTTACAAAAGCACGCCTGTGTTCGATGAGGTGACGCTGCCTGCAGGGCTGCGCAAAGAGCATCGCACCAAGGCTGGCGTCTGGGGTGTCATTCAGGTATCGGAAAGACGCCTGAGATACCGGGTGATTGAGCCCAGGTCAGAGTCGATCCTCGATCCGGAGCATCCCGGCCTGATACATCCCGACCAGCCCCATTCCGTGGAGCCGCTTGGACCCATGCGGATGCGGGTCGATTTTTATGCCAGCCCGCCGGACTTTCTGCAGGCGTGACGGCGCTGAACCACTCTAAGTGATGCGGTCAGACCCAGATAATACGCTGGTTTAAATGCCGCCCAAGTAGGGCACAGGGCCAGCATTTTCGTTCTGCGGTAGCGCAAAGCTCAACCCTCGCCCGATCCGGTGCGCCAGCGCAGACCATGCCTGTGCGAGGTGCTGCGGTAATTCTTCAGCCAGCACAGCGTCGAATATCGACAGCCAGACGGGGAAGTGCTGCGCCTTGACGTCGCCTGCGGCCCTGTGAACCTGCATCGGGTTGCCGTCATAGCAACGTTGTAGCAACAAGGCATTGCGCCAAAACCGTCCGATCTTTTCCTCGTGCGTCGGCCAGTCCGCGACGTGTCGCCTAAAGACTGGCCCAAGCGCCGGATGAGTTCGGACACGCTGATAGAATTGAGATACGACACGGTCGATCTGTGCCTCGGATACGGGTATGCGCGGTGGCATGGTCACACCAAGACGATCCAGACGAAGATCAGGCTTGCCACCAGATAAACGAGCGTATTGACCATCCAGCGGATCAAGCCAGCCTCGCCTTCAGGGTCAACGCCGAGGCGTTCGCAAGCCTTGGTGCCGGGCCACAGGAATATCTCTGACATCGTCATGGTTCAGACTCCTTCATGAGTATCGTGTTGCGATCAAGTCGCGGGTTGTGCTGTGTCGTGTGCCGGAAACAGCGTCATGAACGCTGTTCCGCTTTGGCAAAGCTCTGACAGCGTGTAGCGGTCGATGACAGCAAGAAAGGCGTTGGTGGCTTCTTCCAGAACGGGGTTCAGTCCGCAGCCCGGTGCGATGACGCAGTTCGCGCAATCGGCCATCATGAAGTTGTCTTCTGTCGCGCGGACAACTTCGCCAACCGTGATGTCGGACGCCGGGCGCGCAAGTTGGATGCCACCATTTCGGCCGCGAAGGCTTTGCACGAAACCAAGGCGTCCAAGGTCGTGGACAACCTTGGTCAGATGATTGTGCGATATGCCGTAGTCGGCGGACAGTTTCGAGATTGCATAGAATTGCTCAGGCTGGGCCGCGAGGTACATCAGAACGCGTAAGGCGTAATCGGTATATCGCGTCAGCCGCATTGCATCGTGCCGCTGTCTTGGGAATACATGTATTATCCTTGCATGTTTCAGAGCTTCGCGTATGTCAGGATTTATACATGTATTATACGCACATGTATAGTCCTTAGAACGCAGCGAAGAGAGCTTTGAAATGACAGCAGCAATGTGCAAGCAAACTATCGATATCGTGAAGTCGACCGTTCCGGCGCTGGAGGCGCACGGCGTCGAGATCACCCGCAACATGTATGAGCGGCTGTTTCGCGATGACAAAATCAAGGCGCTTTTCAATCAGACCCACCACGGCGAGACAGGGTCGCAACCCAAGGCGCTGGCTGGAGCCGTTTTGGCCTACGCACGCAACATCGACAATTTGGGACACCTTGGGTCTGCCGTCGAAAAGATCGCGCAAAAACACGTGGGGCTACAAATTCTGCCAGAACACTATCCCTTTGTTGCAGACGCTTTGCTGGCTGCGATCGCAGATGTCTTGGGCGACGCCGCAACGGACGAGATCATGACCGCATGGGGCGAAGCGTACTGGTCGCTGGCCGGGATCCTGATGGGACGCGAACAAATGCTTTATACCAGTGCTGCAACCGCGAATGGAGGGTGGAGCGGATGGCGGGACTTTGTCGTGGCGGACCGGCACATCGAAAGCGATGTCATCACGTCCTTTCTGCTGCGACCGGTCGATGGCAAACCGATTGCCGCGCATAAGCCCGGTCAATATCTGACCTTCCTGATCGAGCTACCGGGGGACATGTCCCAGCGGCGCAACTACAGCATCTCGGCCGCACCGAATGACGAAAGCTATCGGATTTCTGTCAAGCGCGAGCCGGGCGGCGTCGTATCAGGGTGGCTGCACGACAAGGCTGTTCGCGGCATGATCCTCAAGGTCGCGCCGCCAGCGGGTGAGTTTTTCCTTCCGGCCGATCAGACGCGGCCCGTCGTCCTGCTGAGCGGCGGCGTTGGTTTGACACCGATGGTTGCCATGCTTGAATCGCTGGCGACGCGATCACCGGCAACACCGGTCCATTTCATTCACGGGGCGCTGGACGGATCGGTCCATGCGATGGCGGATCAGGTGCGCAACCTGGGCCAGCAAACCGGTGCACACCTGCAGATTTTCTACGAGACACCGCGGCTGACGGATCTGAATTATGACGCCGAAGGTCGTATCCCTCTGAAGTGGTTGATAGAGAATACGCCAATCCGCGAAGCGGATTATTTCATCTGCGGGCCGACAGCTTTTCTGCAATGCTTTGTGACGGGCCTTCGTGGCGCAGGGGTCGCACAGGACCGCATTCATTACGAGTATTTCGGTCCGGGCGACGACCTGATGGCAGCCTGAAATTGCAAGGTTTACGAGAGGCCAACCAGAAAAATGAAACTCAGTCTAGCAAACGGTCAGGTCACGGTCGATGCAGCCGATTTGGCGCCACTGCTTGAGATGGAGCCTGACGTTCTGCGCACGCAAATGCGGGACGGCGACGTGCGCATCCTGTCTGAAACCGGAGAGGGAGACGATGCCGGCCGGCATCGTGTTACCTTCCGGACAAAGCAGTGGCGGGTGCGACTGACCTGTGATGCAGAGGGCGTTGTCGTGAAGCAGTCCCGCGCCCGGATCGGTCCATGACTGAGGCAAATGCCGAAAGGCCTTCGGGCATGGATCGGCCAACGTAGTTGGGCAGTCCCCGTCACGCCCGCGGGCGACTCTCTTACAGCAATCATCGTCGTAAGTGTTGTACTGAAGTGGGTTATTGCCGTTGCAAACGGCTTCCGTCTGACAGCAGTGCGACATCCATTGGGATATCCCACGGCATCGGGAATATCGTTTTCATTCGACAGTTTGAAAAGCCCGTTCCAACAAGGCGCGGACGTGGGTATATATGCGCCAATGTGCGATCATAGTAGCCACCGCCATTGCCCAGCCGAAAGCAGTTTTCGTCCACGCCCACAAAGGGCGCGATGACGGTATCCGGTTGGACCGTCTCGCCGTCGGCCGGCACGAGAATGTTCCAGAACCCGCGTTCCATTCGGCAGTCCGGGGACCAGCTGCGAAAGACGAGCGGTGCGCGTTCCTCCACGACGACAGGAAGAAGAATCTGGGCCCCGGCCGCATGGGCTTGCGCCATCCAGCCCCGCAAATCCGGTTCGCCACGGATGGGCCAATAGACCGCAATTTTAAGGCCGGGCCGTGGCACCACAACATCGTGCAGCGCCTCAATCAAAGCGACAGTCTGTTCCTTACGTGCCACGGCAGACAGCCCGCGGACGGCGATAAGCCGCGACCGTTCTGCGCGACGAAATCGGGCAACATCTCGCACTGTTTCAACATCGACGCGATGGCCGTCGACAAGCAAGTGCGCGAAGCATGGCGGTGATCCGCGGTCTGCTGCATCGTCCTCAGCCACGTTGACCTCCAGTTGATCCTCTGTGATGGAAGGATTGTATCATGGCCTCTTATGAACGCGAACTAGTAAGCTGCCTAAGAGGCGGCAAGTAATAGCCCCATGTAGCGTGTGACAGGGATCGCAAGAAGGCACCAGAAAAGACATATGGGTAAGCAACGCTGATATAACGCATAATTAGGATTATGTAATAACCAGGCCGTAGTTATAATTCACATCCGCGCAATCGGTGAATGAGTACGCACTTTGTATGCTTCAAAATCGTCATTCACCCAACGCGCTAGCTGCCTATCCAACTGATCTATTCTTCGCTGAAACTGCTTTTCATCGTCTAAAAATCGACATCGGATTACTAGGGGGAGCAAGTAGATTCAAACGTACCTGCCACTCGCACTGTTTCTTGACCGCGGTCAAGAAACTCCCACGGGAGAAAGTTGCGAACGCAGGGCGTTTAAAAATTGATATGCGAACTCACACGCTTGTTTGTTCTCTATCTGTCAAACAGCTATGAGATAGGTTTTTTCCACCAGCGTTTCAGCTTCGGCCGCATAGTCCGCCCATTTTGCTCTGCCTAGCGAGATTTGCAGGAATTTGAAGACCGATATTATGAGCGCAATTTTCCCGCGCGCCACCAGCTGCATTATCTTCGGAACCGGCTGGGCTATATCAAATGTTTAGCTAGCTTAAAGTGAAGCTTGCTCAATTACGGGCAGTTCAAAGGTCTCGAAAGAAGGTAACTCAAACCCGTGATCTACACTTTCAACTGCTCGGCCATACAACCCCTCATACTCCTCCAACATCCCCTCCAACGTAAACAACCCCTCCACCCGCTCTCGGGCAGCGCTCCGGGAAATGCCTACCGCCTCCCTCAAAGCCTCGGCCAGCTCCCCCGCATCCGCGCCAGCATACCGCGCCACATCCCCCGCTACTTCACGGATCGCCCCATTCTCAACCGCTGCAATCGGCAGACCACAAGCCATCGCCTCAATCGCGGCAAGGCCGAAGGGTTCGTCCCAAAGCGGGGTGAACAGGAGCACAGAGGCGCGGGCGATGGCCTCGGTCAGATCCACGCCTTGTAAGTGACCACCGTATTGCACACCTTCACCTAACAGCGGGGCAATTTCGGTGTCGAAATAGCCCTGATCCTCAATCGTGCCGTAAATCCGCAGCGGGATGCCAGCAATCATAGCTGCCTGAGCCGCCAGATGTGTCCCCTTGGTCGGCGTGATGCGGCCCATCCACACGGCGGTGCCATTGCCCTCTGGACGGAACGGCCAGTCCGCAAGATCAATGCCATTCGGCACGACACGGGCGAAGGCAGCTTCTGCGTTATCAAACCACGCTGCCAATTGCCGCTGCGAACAGGTGGTAAACAGCGACCACGGTGCCCCTCCATCGGCGACGGCACGCTTCAATACATCGAAGGGCGGCACATGCAGGGAGGTTACCATAGGGATCCGGTGCCGCGCGGCGAAGCGCGGGGGGAAGCGGTGCAGTGAATTGTTATGCACCACGTCGAAACCACCCTCGGCAATGCGCGGCAGGAGACGCTCGAACGCCGCATCCAAATGGCCGGTCAGCTCCGGCGTGCCGTGCCACTTATGCCAAGGAAATTCCCGATCATAATGGACGTCCACAACCGGCTCGACCTTCCCGCCCCAGTCACTGTCGCCGGCGGCAAACAGAGTCACGTCATGCCCCCGCGACCGCAGGCCGCGGCAAAGGTGCCAGCAATGCGCCTCCATCCCGCCCATAAAGGGGCGCGCGATGGGGAAACGCACATGTCCGATGACAGCGATCTTCATGGCGTCACTCCGCCGCGATGGCAGAGATGCGGTCCTCGCCCGCTTGGGCGGCGGCGCGGCGCTCTTCTTCGGTGTCCAGATCGCGCAGCAGCTTGTCCATCACCCGGCGGCTATTGGCGTAGGGCATATCGCCGGTCTGGCGGCACATTTCAAAATCCGCATCACTAGGCGCGCGCAGGATGGTCAGCGCATCGTCGCTGTTGTCGATCAACCCCATCAAATGGAAGGCGTGCAGCCAATGGCCCATGGTGCGATGCCCCCAGCGGGTGGCGAAATATTCGGCGTTGCGGACCACGGCTTCCACATGGTGGATCGGCGGCATGCAGTGATCGTGATATTGGTGATAGACCTTGGCCCCCTTCATCCACCAGATGTCGATCCCGCGGGCGTCGAGCACGCGGCCAAAGTCTGTATCCTCGCCGCCATAGCCGAAATAGCCTTCGTCAAACCCGCCGCTGCGTTCCCAATCGGCGCGGTGCATGGCGAAGTTGAGCGACCAGAAACAACGGTAATCCTCACAATAGCGTAGACCCTCCGCCGGTGGCCCCTGCCGGTCGGAGTGTTTGACCCCGATCTTGTCGAAGTGATGGAAATCGAGGCCGCCTTCTGTCGCGTCTTTGGGCAGATAGGCAACCTCCCCCATCACCAGCCCGCGGCCCTCGTGGCATGCCTTGGCTACTTCGGCGACCAGCGCGGGGTGTGGGATGCAATCGACATCGACAAAGGCCAGAACGGCACCGCTTGCCTTGGCTGCCACCGCATTGCGCGCGGCGGCGAGGGGAAGCTCCCCATCGGGGCGGGTGACCTGGATTTGATGGATGGGAAAGGGCGCGTTGGGCAGCCCTTCGTATAGCTCATCCTGCATCGCGGCGATCACCAATTCTCGCGGTGGCACGGTTTGCGCGGCCAAGCCACGGATAACATTGTGCAAATGCGCTTCGCGGCCACGGGCGATGGTCAGAACGGATACGTCACGCATGGTGAACCTCCTTTAAAGATGTTGAAATTTCGGGGCGGTCCCATAGGCGATCCGCCAGATTGCCGAGCCACTGCGCGGTGCGGGTCGCCGCATCGGCACCCCCAGCCAAGGCACGTTGCCGCACAGGATTATGCTGGCTCTGCGCTTGCTCAATCGCGGCCCGCCAAGCAGGGGCAGAGCTCGGCATATGCGGCAAATGCAACGCGGCGCCGGCTTGGCCCAAGGCGCGGGCTTTCTCGACTTGCTCATCGAAATAGCGCCACTCCGGCACCACGATCCAAGGCTTCGCGGCGGTGAGCACTTGGGCGCAGGTCGTATTGCCCGTGGAAGAAATCACCAGATCCGCCGCCGCGATATAATCGGGCGCGTTGTCGACCCAGCCTTTGTGGATCAGGTTCGGCGGCAAAGTCGCATGCCAATCGCGCTGCACTTCGCCGATGGTGATCCAGTCCATTTGAGGATAGCTGCGCGCGGCGACGCCCAAGGCGGCCTCGGATATCCCGTTGCCGCCCCCGCCACAGACCACCAGCGCCATGGGGCGTTTGCAAAGCTTCAGCGTCCCGCGGGCATCGTCGGGCTTGGGCAGTGATACATTCACCCCCAACCCCGGAGCGTAGTGAATTTTCTCCTCCCAAGCGGCCCAACTCTCCTGCGCCAAATCCGCATGGAACGGGGCGAGCAACCCCGCGGCACCGTCATACGCGGCACGATGCCCCACATCGCTGCGGTCCCCATGCTGGAGGATTTTAATATGCGGCACCGAGCAGAGCCGCGCCAGCTGCGCCACCTCGGCCGAGACATCGACGATCATCAGCTCCGGTGCCTCGGCGGAAAAGAACTGCGCCATCGCGGCCATCGCGTCTCGGATGCCTGACCATCCGACAGGCGCGCAATGGGTCGTGTCGGGTGTATCGAGCAAGGCGGTGCCACGCGGCTCATCCCCCCGCGCCTCGAACAGAGAGGGCAGCTTTTGCACCGTCACATTCCCGCGCAAGGTCGGGAAAATATCGTCGCGCGCGCAGAAAATCCGCACCGGACGCGCCTCGGGCAGCGCATTGACAACGGCGGCGCAACGTTCCGCATGGCCCCGCCCTTGATGATGCACGAAGTAGCCGAAGGGCCGCTGGGGAACGTCAGGAAAATCACGCATGATTATTCGCCCGCCATCAGCATCGGCTGCGGTGTGCGGTAATATTGCACCCCATCCAGCACCCCCGCCGCATGCTTCAGCGAAGAGCGATAGACCGAGGCCAGACCATCCAGCTCCGCCAGCGCATTTGCAGGCAGCACCGCGTTCTCGAAGCGCGACAGCATATCCAGATCATTGCCGCTATCCCCCGCCACGATCACGCGGTCGTCCGACATGCCACGCCGCGCCGCCTCGAACCGGATCGCGGCGGCCTTGCCGGCCTGCACGGGGATGATGTCGATGAATTTCTCATGCGACGGAATGATGCGCGCCAAGACCCCGGCCTGATGCAACCGCGCCTCAATCGCGGGCACATCGCTGATGGTGCCGAACAGGCTGACCTTCCAACGACGTTGGTCATAGACAGGCTGGAACCGCACAGTAGTGCCTTCCAAGGCCGCACGCACCGCCGCTGCGTCCCACTCCTGCGCAATCAACGCTGCATACTCCTTACATAGAGTAAAACCACTGCCTGAACGGCACCAGATCTCTGTGCCTGTCGAGCTGATGATCGTATCAGGCGTGGGCAAATCCCATTCCGCCAGCACCCGCTGCGCCTCTGCGATGGAGCGTCCGGTGGCGACGGTGAAAGCAAAGCGTTCCCCCTCGCGCCCGAGCCACTGGGCAAAGGCCCGCGCGCCATTGCGACACCCGGTCAGCGTATTGTCGATGTCGCAGGCGAGCAGGTGTTCATGTTGGTGTACAGCGACGGATTGACCCTGCGGCCCGCGGACCACCCCTTCCATCACCGTTTGCGTCCGCTTCGCCCAAGCCGTCCAATCATAGGTCTGCCGCGCAATACGCTGCGCCCGCCGCGCCGAAAGCTCGCGATCTGGCGCGGTCAGTACATCACGCAACCCGCGCGCTAGGCTCGCCGTATCATAGGGGTCGATCAAAGCGCCAAACCCAAGCTCCGGCAGAATATCCGACGGCCCGCCCGATTGCGTCGCCACCAAAGGCACACCCGCCTGCGCGGCCTCAATCAGCGTCAACCCAAAGGGTTCGTGAAACGCCGGATTGCAGAACACACCGCCCTCGGCCGCCAGCGCATAGAGGTCGCTGATATCCTGCGCGGAGTGTTGTCGTGGCAGCGCCACTTTGCCCCAAAGATCATGCCGGTCGACCCCGTCAAACAGATCCGCAATCACCGCATCACGCTCGCTGCACCCCTGCCCTAAGCCGTCCCGCAGCCCCGCGATAACCACAAGGTTCGCACGGTCTTGCAGTGTACAATCAGACGCATAGGCATCGACCAGCCGCCGCAGGTTCTTCTTCCGAATGGGCCGCGCGATGGCAAGGATGATGGGTTTGCTCACATCCCGCAGAAACCCGCCCAGCATCTGCCGCGCCCGCGCCGCGTCGCCCTGCGCCTCTACACAAACCCCCGGTCCAATCCGATGCGCACGCCCTTCTGCAGCTGACACTAACTTCGGAATCTGCCGCTCCACCTCATCACGAGAGGAGGCGATAATCGCATCCGCCTCTGCCAGCGCACGCGTCTCACGCCCAATCCGCGCTTCCAACTCGGCCGAGGGTACTTCCCCCGGTGCCAACTTCTCCGCCCCCAGCGAATGCGCGGTATAAAGCACCGGAATCCCGAACCTCTCCCGCGCCGCCAGCGCCAGCTCCGCCGCATCTGCAAAATGCGCATGGATCACATCCGGCCGCGCCGCACCCATCTGTTCAAGCGTCTCTAACAAGGCGTTTTGCAGCGAAGGCAGCTCCTCCACCAAGTCACCCTTTTCCAAATACTCAGCCCGATCTGACGCCAGACGCACCACTCGACACTTGGGCGCGATCTCTTCCTCGGCCTGCGCAAAAGCAGCCCCCAACTCCGGCGCATCAAACAGCCGCGTCACAATCGTGACTTCTTCAACTTCAGGGAGTTTCGCTTGCGCCATCGCAGCGCCAAGGACATAGGCTATATGCCCACCGGTATCTTCCGTCATGCCGTACTTAACGGGCGGAGCGGATAGACATCCGCCCAGCGAAATATGCATGATGCGCATATCAGCCTCCAAAAATTTTGATGTATTCAGAGCTGCAAAAACGCGAGCCTCGCAAAGATAACAGTAAAGTTACCTTATGGTTCCCGTCGGAATTGAGTTTTGTTTTGGATAGCTAAGCGAAGCCATATTCTACGATGGCAGAAATATCCAGACATAGAGGGTCTTGGTCGGTCTCAGCAGGTCAGAAGTCATTGTCTATCGTCCCGCGGCTGGCCTGGAAGGCGCGCTGACGCAACAGAGCATTTGCCCGCCGCTCGGTGCCGAGCCGCGTGGTTAGCCGTTCGTCATCTTCCTCAAATAGCGGAACGCCAAGGATGGTGGCGATTTCGAAAACGGCACCAAGGGAAACGGTCATGTCCCCCTTTTCCACCCGTGACAGCAGCGGGCGAGACACCCCTGCCCGTTCCGCCAGTTCCTGCGCGGTCATGTTCCGCTCTAGCCGTGCTGCGCGGATCATCAGCCCTAAAAGCTCTGCAGCCTTTCGGGCGGTTGGCGAATAGGAGCGTGTTGGTTTAGGCATCGGTATCCAGAGTAATTTGTAATATCTATATTACATAATGCACTTTAATGATACGTATATGTTACAATGACTCGAGTTTCTACCAAGTGCTATCATTGGGGTCCCAATTCCCTTCGACTTCTCCGCTACTGCTACAGCGTACCTTGCCACCCCTCCCCTACAGCCTACCTGACTTTCGCAAGATAAAGGGGCCTCCATGACACCACATCGCTATATCTTCGTCGGCGGGTTGCACCGCTCCGGCACCAGCCTCGTGGCGCGGCTGATCGGCGATTTGCCCGGTGTCAGCGCGATCAACGCCGCCCCTGTGCCGGAGAATGAGGGCGTCTATCTGCAAGGCGCGATCGCCCACACCGCGCGGCATGGCGTGCCTATGCATTTCGCCACCGACCCCGCGCAGCACCATATCGAAGGATCGCATTTCGACAGATTAGAGACGCAAATGCGGTTGGAGCGGGACTGGCAACCGTATTTCAACGAAGCCCCGTGGCGGGTCGAGAAGTCGCCCGTAAACCTGACGCGGATGCGCTTGTATCAGCAGCTTTTCCCCCTGTCACAGTTCGTCGTTGTCACACGCCATCCGGAGGCAGTTGCCGCGGCCACCTCCAAATGGGTCGACATGGACCCCGCGGCGATGATGGACCACTGGCTGGATGCCTATGACATCGTACGCCGGGACATCGATTACCTGCATGCCGTGATCACCATCCGATATGAGGATCTCGTGGCCCACCCCGCCGCAACCTTGGCGCGTTTGGCAGCGTTTCTGGATGTGGATACGGTCCCCGCGCCGTCCGATATCCGCGATGGCAATCAGGATTATGCGGGGACGACCACGCTCTCTCCCGCTCAAGCGGAGCGTGCGGCGGCGTGGGGATATGCTGCGTGCTTGCAGGTTCAGCCTTGGGCTGGCATAACCCGTCACCCCTTGCGGCGCATTGCTGAGAATGTTGAGGCGGCGGCGGGTGGCGCTCCGTTGTCCTAACTGCAGACTGCCACAAATAATGACACTAAACCATATATTAGAGACATATACTGTCGACCCACACCCCCAGCACACACCCCCCTCGCGCGTCCCATTCTCACCTCAGCGGCACACAAGTCGGAACTTTATCCCGCGCACGAGGTTCAATTTAAAATAGCAATTTTCGACCATCGTTCTCTTCCCCACAACCCCGCGCCCCTGCCTTAAGGGTTCAACAGCACGCGAAGTGAAAGAGACGCAACACGATCCGCGACGGCGCGGTCCTGCGCCGCCGGTGAGACTTGGCTTCCCGAAAGGCTACGCAGATGAATATTCGTACTCAGGTAAAGACCCACTCCCACACGGCGACCCCTTTTGCGGCGACGCGGATCGCGGACAATGTGCTTGATCTTATTGGCCAGACGCCGATGGTGCGCCTGCCCCGCTATCTCGACCGCGAGGATGTTAACTTGGTCGCTAAAGTCGAGGCGCTGAACCCCGGTGGCAGTGCCAAGGACCGGCCCGCGCGGCACATGGTCGAACGCGCTTTGGCGGACGGTCGGTTGCTGCCCGGCGATACGGTGGTTGAATCCTCCTCCGGCAATATGGGCATTGGGCTGGCACAGGCTTGCGCGGTGCATGGGCTGCGGTTCATCTGCGTTGTCGATCCTAATGCGCAGTCCCAGAACGTAGCGATTATCCGCGCCTTGGGCGGTCAGATCGAGCTGGTGGATCACGCGCCTGACGGAGATTTCCTCGCCGCGCGGCTGGATCGGGTCGCCAAACTTTTGGAGGAAGACTCCCGCCGCTTCTGGCCCAACCAATATGCAAATCTCGATAATCCGGAGTCCCATGAACTCGGCACCATCGCCGAGATCGACGCGGCGCTTGGCGGGCAGATTGATGTGCTTTTCGTCGCCTGTTCCAGCACTGGCACCGCGCGAGGGTGTCGCGATTACTTGCGCCGTATGGGGCGCAAAACCAAGGTCGTCGCCGTCGATGCCATGGGCAGCACGCTGTTCAACGGCACCGCGGGCCCGCGCAAAATTTCGGGCATGGGCGCGGGTCGTATACCCGAGCTGGCCAAGGGGCAGGAGTTCGACGATCTCGTCCGCGTTTCCGACGTGACCTGCGTCGCCGGCTGCCGTCGCGCCGTTGCGCGTGAAGGGCTGCTGGTCGGCGGCTCCGGCGGTGGTGTGCTTGAGGCCGTGCGTGGGATGCAGGATGAGCTTGCTGGCCAGACCGTTGCCGCGATCATCCACGACTCAGGCTCGCGCTACTTGGGCACCGTCTTCGATCCCGAATGGGTCGAGCGGGAGCTGGGTATTTGCGAGGCGGATGTGACCGCATTGGCAGGATTGGCCCCCGCGGATTCATGAGAGACACAGAAATTGCCATTGTCGGCTGCGGCCCCAAGGGGCTCTACGCGCTGGATAGCCTGTGCGAGGCGGCGCGGCGCAATCCGCGGCACCGGTTTACCGTCCATATTTTCGAACCCTCGGCGCACCCCGGGGCGGGGCCGATCTATGATCCGGATCAGCCGGAGGTGCTGCTGATGAACTTTCCCGCTGGTCTGATCAACGCCTGGACCGGTGGGCGCGGGCCGTCGTTTCTGGAGTGGGCTGCGCGGAGCCCGAAGCCCATCGATGCGGGCGACTATGTGCCGCGGGCGCATGTGGGGCGGTATCTGTTCTGGAGCTTTGAGCGTGTCGTCGCACAAGCCCCATCGAATGTGAGACTAATCCGGCACAAAACGCGCGTCGACGCGGTGAACCGCAACGGGGATCGGTGGCACATCTCCCCCCAAAACGTCACCATCGATCACGTTCTGATTACGACCGGTCACCAAGACGGGTTTCGTCATAGCAAAACGGAGATGCGCAACCACATCCCCTCCCCCTTCCCTATTGACCAGCGTCTGACCCAGACCGCTGTGCCGCCCAACTCTACCGTGCGCTGCAAAGGTTTCGCGCTCACCTTCATCGATACGATGCTCGCGCTGACCGAAGGGCGTGGCGGAGTCTTCACCCTCTCCGCCACCGGCTATAAATATACCCCATCGGGAAAGGAGCCGCGCCGCATCGCGCCCTTCAGCCGCAGCGGTCGACCGATGCGCGCCAAGGTCGAGGCGGCATTGTTCACGCAGCCGCAAGACGACGCCTTTTGGGACGAACGACGCACCGCGCTTTCGCACATCCTGCGCTCCCCAAACGCGACCTTCACCCACCATATCTGGCCCGCGTTTTTATCATGCGCCGATCAGGTTCTGGGCAACCCCTCCGGCACCAGCGCCGCGTTCTTCAGCCACCGGACCAAAACCACCTTCACCCCCGATGAAATCCGCCAAGACCTGCGCATCGGCTATGACATCGCCATGGGGCGCCGCGCTCAAGATAGCGCTTGGGCTTTGGCCGAGGTCTGGCGCCGCTGCTATCCGCAGCTGATCGACTGGATCAGCCATCGTGAGTTAAACCCCGACGACGCCCACCACTTCCGCCAGATCGCAGCAGAAATGGAGCGGCTCGCCTTTGGCCCGCCCGCGCAGAACATCGGCAAGTTGATCACGCTGGAACAGGCGGGTATCGTCAGCTTTGACCATATGACGGGCGACGCCGCGGCAGATGTTACGATCAACGCCACGATCCCACCCGCTGGCGGTGCCGCGCTTGCCGCCCCGCTCGATGGTCTTTTCCGCGACGGGCATCTTAGCATCGGCACAATGGGCGGTGTTAGGGTCGATAAACACGCCCACGCCCTCACGCGCGACGGCACCGCCAACGGCCTCTCCATCATCGGTCGCGCCACCGAAGGCTGCGTGCTTGGCAATGATACGCTCTCACGCTCACTCCATGATCTTCCCGAAAACTGGGCCGCCGCCGTCGTGCAAAACGCCCGCCAATCCAACGCGCTGGAGCCTTTCCTATGACCATCCCGCAATCGATCTTCAGCCCCTGCCACGGCGTCGTACCCCTGCGCCCGCGGCTGGAAAACTGGATGGCAGAGCTGCTGCAAGACCGCCCCCGCCTCGACGCGCTGACCGACCGCTTTGGCGCGCCGCTCAACATCCAGTCGGTCGATCCCTTCCGCCGCAATATCGCGCAGCTGACCGATTGCGTGACCGACTATGGCCTGCCCTTTCTGCCCATGTTTGCGCGCAAGGCGAATAAATGTCTTAGCTACGTGCAGGCCGCGCGGGATATGGGCATCGGCATCGATACAGCCAGCCATGCCGAGGTCGAACAATGCCTAGAACAGGGCCTGCCGGGTGACCGGATCGTCTGCACCGCTGCCGTCAAGGATCGTGCGCTGATGACCCTTTGCGTGGGTGGCGGCGTGACCGTGATCCTTGATAACGAAGATGAGCTGGAACTGCTGGAGGACGTGGCCGAAGGGGCGACCAAGCCCGTCTCTGTCGGCCTCCGCCTCAACGGGTTTGAGCGTGACGGCACCAAGCTTTATTCGCGTTTCGGCTTTCCGCTGACGCAGATCCCTACCCTCGCCGCGCGCATTGCCGCGTCTGAAACCCTCCGCCTCGACGGGCTGCACTTCCACCTCAACGGCTATAGCGCCGAGGATCGCATCGCCGCGATCCTCCAAACGCTCCCCCTGATCCACAAGAGCAAAGGCGACAGCACCGCGCCCTTCTTCCTTGATATCGGCGGCGGCATCCCGATGAACTACCTCGATGACGCGGCGGAGTGGGAGACATGGCTGACCGAGCTTGACCGCGCCCTCGCCGGTGACCGCACCCCCATCACTCAGCATAACGATGGGCTGGGGCGCAAAGCGGGAGGTGAAGGCAAGGTCGACAGCTACCCCGTTGCGCAATCGCTGGTGCAAGAAGACTGGATGCGCCGCATTCTCGACCATATGGCGGACGGACAAACCGTGGCAGCACGTCTGAGAGATGCGCATATCTCCTTGCGTTGCGAGCCGGGGCGATCCCTGCTCGACGGCTGCGGCATGACCCTCGCCCGTGTCACCTTTTGCAAACGCGACAGCGCTAGCACCCCCGTTATCGGCGTGCAAATGAACCGCACCCAATCCCGTTCCGGCTTCGCCGAATTCGCGCTCGACCCGCTGATGGTCCCCGCCCCCGGTCCGCACAAGGAACCTATCGAAGGCTATCTTGCCGGCACCTATTGCACCGAAAGCGAATGGCTGACGCGGCGCAAGATGTCCTTCCCCCAAGGTGTCAAAGCAGGCGACCTCATGGTCTTTCCCAATACCGCCGGCTACCTGATGCATTTCCTCGAAAGCCGCTCGCACCAGTTCCCACTGGCGCGGAACGTGTTTGTGACGGAAGGGAACGCAGGGGCCGTCGCGCTGGACGATATTGACGCGGGGTAATCGGCCTTAGAAGGCGTGGACGATCTCTGACACCAATGCGGCGGTATTCTTGACGTTGAACTTCCTCATCAGCCGCGCGCGATGCACCTCTACCGTCCGGTGCGAGATATTGAGCGCTTCGCCGATCTCGCGCGAGGTGCGGCCGTTAACCAGATGATGCGCCACCTCGCGTTCCCGCGGGCTGAGGTCGACGGAACGATAGCTCTTGTCCGCGATCTTCTCGAACGACCAGATCATCAGCGAAAACGGATCTTGAGGGGATAGCGTCGCCCCCTTGGCCTGCACCCAGAAGATGGTCTTGTCCGACGCCTGCATAAAGCGTTCGTCTTCATAATGCGTATCGCCCGTCTCGCGCATGCGTGCTTCGCAACGCTCCCCGATCTGGTTGAAATCGGCGGTCGAGGGGTACAGCCGCTGCACCGACCGGTTGATCAGATCAGCCCTTGTGTAGCCGAACAACCGCTCCACCGCCTTGTTGGCCTCGATGATGCGGCGATAGCGCACGATGATCTGCGCCACGGGTGATTCCTGAAACCCGAGGCTGGAGGCTTTTTGCGTGGTAGAGGTATCGATCATCTGCATTTCTACTTAGTCCACTACGTAGTGATACGTATCATATTACGTGTTTCTACCAATAGATCGCGGATCGCACATCCGTAAAATGATTCTCATATCAGGGAGGATATTATGACCACCGGAGTTTCCATCGTTGGGAGCGGCCACACGCAATTTGGCCGTCTGCAAGAAAACCTTGAAGAGCTGATCGTCGCCGCAACGCGCGAAGCGGTCGAGGACTCCGGCGTTGATCCCAATGATATCGACGCTGTTTTTCTGGGGCATTTCAACTCTGGCATGGTGACGGATGGTTTCGCGTCCTCGCTGATCCATCAGGCCTATCCGCAGCTGCGGTTCAAGCCGGGGATGCGGGCCGAAAACGCCTGTGCCTCAGGCTCGGCCGCGATCCATGCGGGGATGAACATGATCCGCGCAGGTCAAGCGCGCACGGTGCTTGTCGTCGGCGCGGAAAAGATGACCAGCCGCAGTACCAAAGAGGTTACGCAGGCGCTGGCCGGTGCGGGATACCAGAATGATCCGGCGGAGGCGTCGCTGAGCTTCCCGCAAGTCTTTGGCGTGGCCGCGCGCGACTATGATGCGCGCTATGGCAGCCCACTGGACGCGATGGCCAAGATCGCGGTGAAGAACCACGCCAATGCGATGTCCAACCCGCTGGCGCATATGCATAAAGAGTTCACCTTCGAACATTGCAGCACCGTGTCCGAGATGAACCCCGAGATCGCGCCGCCCCTCCGGTTGACCGATTGCTCGCTGGTGACCGATGGCGCCGCTGCCCTGATCCTCACCACCGACGAAAACGCGGCCAATTTCCCGAAATCCGTGGCCATGCGTGCAGCGGAGCATGTGAATGATTTCCTGCCCATGTCGCGCCGAGATTTCCTTGCATTCGAAGGCCCCGAACGTGCCTTCGCGCAGGCGTTCAAAGCGGCCAATGTCACACTCGAAGATATCGATTTCGCCGAGGTCCACGACTGCTTTACCATCGCAGAACTGCTGACCTACGAAGCGATGGGGCTGGCCCCCAAGGGGCAAGGCGCGCGCGCGTTGGAAGATGGCACCGTCTATCGCGGCGGCGCGCTGCCGGTGAACCTGTCGGGCGGGTTGAAGGCCAAGGGCCACCCCGTTGGCGCGACAGGCGTTTCCATGCATGCGCTGGCCTTCCGTCAACTGACCAACCAAGCCGGCGATCTGCAAGTCCCCCGTGCCGAACTGGGGTTGTTGTTCAACATGGGCGGCTCTGCTGTGGCCAACTATGTCTCGGTGCTCGAAGCGCGCAAGGTCTGACTACATATGAATATTTCTGAATGGCTGCTTCAGGCCGCACGGGTGTCCCCCGATGCGCCGGCGATCCGCTGCGGGTTGGATCTGCACGCGACCTATGGGCAGTTCGCGGCGCGTAGCGCGGGCATGGCGACTTATCTCAAGGATACCTTAGGCATCCGCAAAGGCGACCGCGTGGCGCTGTTCATGCAGAACTGCCCTGAGTATCTGGAGATCCTGCACGCGGTTTTATGGATGGGCGCGATTGTTGTGCCGATCAATTACAAGCTGCACCCGCGCGAAGCGGCATGGATCATCGGTGATGCCAAGGCCCGCGTTGTCGTCACCCAAACCGGCACGGTGTTCGCGAGCGGGATCGAGCTTGCCGGGACCTGCAATGAACTCGGCATCCACGATCCCGCGCTGACCGCTGCGGCACAGTCCAGCGGGGAAATCACGCCCCCCGTCGACACAAGCAAAGACGATGTGGCTTGGCTCTTCTATACCTCGGGCACCACGGGGCGGCCCAAGGGGGTGATGACCACCCACGGCAACCTCATCGCGATGTCACTCGCCTATGCGATGGACGTGGACAGCCCCACCGCCCGCGACAATTCGCTCTATGCAGCACCTATGTCGCATGGCGCAGGGCTCTATCACTTCCCCATCATCCGCGCCGGGGGGTGCCATGTCATCCCGCGGTCCGGCGGGTTCGATCCGGCCGAAATCGCAGAGCTGGCGCAGGCGCTGGATAATCTCGTGTTCTTCGCCGCCCCCACAATGATTAAACGCCAGATCGCCCATGCCCGTGCCACGGGCTATGACGGCACGGGCATCAAGACGATCATCTATGGTGGCGGTCCGATGTATCTCGCCGATATCGAAGAGGGGCTGGCCGCCTTCGGTGCGCGTTTCGTCCAGATTTATGGTCAGGGCGAATGCCCCATGACCATTACCGTCCTGCCCCGTGACCTTGTGGCCGACACGGCCCACCCCAACGCCGATGCGCGGCGCGGGTCGGTCGGGTTTGCGCAGGCGGGCGTGCAGGTGCGGGTCGTTGACAGCGACATGCGCCCCCTGCCCGCGGATGAGGTTGGTGAGGTTGTCGTCTCCGGCGACGCGCTGATGAAAGGGTATTGGGGTAATGAAAAGGCCACCGCCGATACCGTCGTTAATGGCTGGCTGCGCACGGGCGATCTGGGGTCGATGGACGCCGATGGCTTCCTGACCCTCACCGACAGATCGAAAGATGTGATCATCTCGGGCGGGACAAACATCTATCCACGGGAGGTGGAGGAGACCCTTCTGGCCCATGAGAACGTGTCCGAAGTGTCGGTGATCGGTGTGCCCAGTCCGGAATGGGGCGAGGATGTCGTGGCCTTTGTCGTCGCAACGGGCGAAGGCCCCTGCGACGCACCGCAGCTTGATGCCTGGTGCAAAAGCCGCATGGCTTCGTTCAAGAAGCCCAAGACATACCACTTTGTTCAGGATCTACCCAAGAACAGCTACGGGAAAGTCCTGAAAACCAGCCTGCGCGAACGTATTGCGCAAGAGCTGGAGGGAGAGCATCAGGCCTAAGCCGCGATGCAGAACAACGCGCGTCAGTATCTGACGCGCAGATCGGGAGAGAGAAACATGAAACGCAGAACATTCCTAAAAACCGGTGCCGCCGCCGCATCGGGTGCCTTTACGCTGGCCGCCCCCTCGCTTGCGCTGGCCGCAACATCGCTGAAGTTCGACAGCTATGTGTCGGATTCCGCAGGCCCCTCGTGGATCGACCGCTGGTATCTGGACGAGCTGGAAAAACGCACCGAAGGCGAAGTCTCCATCCGCCGCTACTGGTCCGGATCGCTGAACAAGGTGGGGGAGCACCTTGGTGCCGTGCGCGACGGTACATCCGAGATGACCTTGATCTCGCCCGGTTACTACCAGTCTGAACTGCCCGTCACACGCGGGCTCGAATGGTATTTCCGCATGAACCGCGCCGACGCGCTGCAAAAGGTCTGCCGCGATGTTTACGATCAATTCGACCCGCTGCGCGCGGAATGGGAGGACCGCCACCGCTCCAAAGTGCTCTACTGGACCAACTGGAACTACGCTCCGTTGATCCTGCGTGACCCGATCACCTCGCTTGAAGATATCAAGGGCAAACGCATCCGTGCCTACGGCGTCTCTGCCGATGTGGTCGAAGCGCTTGGCGGTACGGCGGTCGCCATGGCCGCACCCGAAGTGTATCAGGCGCTGGAGCGTGGCATTCTTGACGGGGTCTACGGGTTCGATTTCGTGACCGCGATCGCCTATAAGCTGCATGAAATCGCGCCGCAGTTCTACGATATTGGCGACGGCCCCCACGCCCCTGCTGCAACGATCATGAACAAGCAGGTGTATGACGGGCTTCCCGACGACGTGCGCAAGATCTCGGACGAGATTGTCGATGACATCTATGGCGGCCAGTTCAGCGCGATCTACGAAGACGTGCTTGCGACCTACGTCAAAACCGCTGAAGCCGAAGGCGTTACGCTGAGCACCGTTTCTGACGATCAAAAGGCAATGGCCAAGGATCTGGTCCAGCCCGCGCAGGTGAACTCCTGGCTTGAGGATACCGCGAAACCCGCAGGTATCGATGGCGCGGAGATGCAGTCCTTGATCGATGCCGCGATAAAGAAGTACGACGCCGAAGCAACGCTGAAACGCCCTTACGAGATCAGCCAGGCATCGTAATCAGCTCAGGCGATCGCATTTTGCGAAGGATTAGATCATGCAAACGATCAACAGTTTACTGAAAATCGTGTCCGATGCGCTTGGTGCGGTCGCCATGCTGTTTCTCGCGTTCCTTGTGTTTGGCACCACGCTTGACGTTTTGGTGCGTGCCATCACGGGGAGCCCGATCACCGGCGTTTTCGAATTTACCGAACTGGCGCTGGTCATGGTCGTCTTCCTTGGCGCGGGATGGGCGCAACGAGACGATGCGCATATCCGTGTCACTGTTCTGACAGAGAAACTCTCCCCCGCCGCCCGCGCCCGTGTTGTCGCGCTGGCCTGGGCGGTCGGGGCGCTGGCATTGCTGATGCTCGCCATCCCCGCCACGCATGAGGCGATCTATTCCGTCTCTATCCGGGAATTCCGCTGGGGCTACGTCAAGATCCCGATCTGGTGGACAAAGGCCAGCTTGGCCGCGGGCCTGTGGTTCGCCTTCATCCAGATGGCGATCCAATCCCTTCAACTTTTTCTCTTCGGGGAGCCTGCTGAGACAAAGCAGGCGTCGCCCGATCCTCATTGACGTCAGGAAGCCCCGATGGATCCGTCCTTTGCCCCCTATATCGCCGTCGCGCTGATCATCCTGCTGATGGCTTTCGGCGCGCCGGTCTTTGCCGCGCTGGCGCTGTCCGGCGCTGTCGGTATCGTCGTGGTCGAAGATTTCGCGTTTTTGATGACGCGGCTCAAGTCGATCTCATACTCCACCACCGCCGTTTATACGCTGACGATCATCCCGCTGTTCATCATGATGGGCAGCTTCGCGCATCATGCGCAGGTGGGTAAAAAGCTGTTCGATGTCGCCAGCCGCTGGGTCGGGCATCTGCCCGGTGGTTTGGCAATGGCGGCGATCCTGACCAGCGCAGGCTTTGCCGCCACATCGGGGTCAAGCGTGGCCACTGCCGCCACCGTAGGGTCGGTCGCGATCCCCGAGATGAAGAAGGCGGGGTATCAGGGCAGCCTTTCGGCCGGCGCAGTCGCGGCTGGTGGCGTGCTGGGTGTGCTGATCCCGCCAAGCGTCCTGCTGATTTTCTATGCCGCGCTGACCGAAACCTCGGCTGGCAAGATGCTGGTCGCCGGGTTCCTGCCGGGGCTGCTGACCGCGATCATGTTCATGGTCGGCATCTATTTCATCGCCCGTCGCGGCGATATGCGCCACGCGGTCACCCCACGCGCCAGCTGGGGCGAGGCAGTGCGAGAAACGGGCAAAGCGTGGCAGGTTATGGTGCTGTTCATCGTCGTGATGGGCGGCATCTATCTGGGCCTCGTCACCCCGACAGAGGCGGGCGCCGTCGGTGCCTTTGTCGCCTTGATCATGCTGCTGATGCACCGTCCCAGCTGGCCTGGGATGCTGGGCCGTATCGTGGCGAGCTTCCGGTCCACCATCGACACCACGGTCATGATCCTCTTCACCATGATCGGAGCCGCCGTCTTCAGCTATTTCCTGACGCTGATCCAGGTGCCCAACCAATTGGCCGAGGCCGTCGTCGGCTCGGGCCTGCCGCCGTATCTCATCGTTGCGATGTTGCTTTTGGTCTTTGTGCCTTTGGGGATGTTCCTCGATGCATTCTCGATGATGGTCATCACCATCCCGATCATGTTCCCGACGATCCAATCGCTCGGCTTTGATCCGATCTGGTTCGGCATTCTCGCCGTCAAGATGTGCGAGATCGGCCTGATCACGCCGCCGGTCGGGCTGAACTGCTATGTCATCGCCGGTATTGATCGCGAAACACCCCTGCCCCAGATTTTCCGCGGTGCGCTGTGGTTTGTCCTGCTCGAGGTTATTACGATCATGATCCTCTTTGCCTTCCCGATCATCACCACCATCCTGCCGAACTGGATGGGATCTTAAGGCCTCAGCCGGTGCGCCCCACAGGCGCGCCGGCTGGCTATCTCACGCCCGCGGTTCGCTGCGCAGACCCTTGTAGATCGTGTAGCACATCACCAGCATCAGGATGCTGAACGGCACGCCGGTGGCCGTAACCCCTGCTTGCAGCGCCGACAACCCGCCGCCGATCAGCAGGACGATGGCGATCAGCCCTTCGACCACACACCAGAAGATCCGCTGCGGCACCGGCGCATCGATCTTGCCGCCTGCGGTGATCGTATCCACCACCAGCGAGCCTGAATCCGAGGACGTGACAAAGAACACCAGCGCCAGCACGATCGCGATGGTCGATGCGGTCTTGGTAAACGGCAGCTCGTTCAACATGCCAAAGAGGCTCAGCTCGGGCGAATAGCTGTCGATCACATTGGCTTTCACCAGCGACGTCTCGGGAGAGGTCAGGATCTGGTCGATGGCGATGCCGCCAAAGACGCCCATCCAGACAAAGATGATCAGCGAGGGGATCAGCAGAACACAGACGATGAACTCCCGCACCGTGCGCCCTTTGGAGACGCGCGCGATGAACATGCCGACGAAAGGCGCCCAGGAGACCCACCAGGCCCAGTAAAACGCCGTCCATCCCTCGCGGTAGGAATCATCCGTGCGGCCAAAGGGGTTCGACAGCGGAATGATCTCTTGCGTGTAGGCGATCAAGCCGGTCCAGAAACCGCTGAGGCCGATTAGGGTCGGGCCTGCAAAAAGCACGAAGAGGAAGAACAGGATCGCGACACCCATATTGACCTCGGACAGCACCTTCACCCCGCCATCCAACCCGCGCCAGACCGAGACAAGGGCGACAGCCGTGACCAAAATGATGATGATCACCTGCACATTTGTCGAAATCTCGAGCCCGAAGGCAAAGTTGAAGCCCGCATTCGCCTGCTGCGCCCCGAGACCCAGCGAGGTTGCCAAGCCGAACAACGTCGCAAAGACCGCCAGAATGTCGATGACATGGCCGGACCAACCCCAGACACGTTCGCCCAAGATCGGATAGAAACAGGATCGGATCGAAAACGGCAAACCCTTGTTATAGGTGAACAGCGCCAGGGCCAGCGCCATGATCGCATATACCGCCCAACCGTGCAGCCCCCAGTGATAGAAGGTCGCGGCCAGCCCCATGGCGCGGGCAGCCTCTACATGCTCGGCAATGATCGACCCGTCCGCGGCAATGGGCGACGGCACCCCAAGCGGGCCCGAGACGTTCATGTGATAGACAGGTTCCAGCACGCCAAAAAACAGCAGCCCGATCCCCATACCGGCGGCAAACAGCATCGCGAACCATGCCGGATAGGAATATTCCGGCACCGCATCCTCGCCGCCCAAACGCACCTTGGACATGGGCAGAAAGATCAGCACGATGCAGAAGATGACAAAGAAGTTCACGATAATCATGAACATCCAATCGAGCTTGGTGGTGGCGAAATTACGCACCGCGAGGAAGACCGCCCCCGCTTGATCGGGGAAGATCATCGTCAGCAGCACAAAAACCACCGAGGTGATCCCCGAGATCACGAAAACGGGGTTATGAATGTCAAAGCCGATGGGGCCAAGGCTGCCGTCGATATTGTCCTGACCGACCTCGAAATCAGTCTCTATCTCGCCGTTTTCTGACGTGGGGTCGGTCATGCTCTCTCCATCCCTTTGGCTTATTTTTCGTCTCTAACGCGCGTAAACTTGCGTGTCCCTAAGGTTGAACTAGATCGCCTTACGGGAATGTCCTGCATAATTTGTGGTATGGGTTGAAAGCCTGAAGCCCTCACAGCCGGAAACGGAGCGCCGAAGATGTGCAACCTCTACGCTAATACCCTCGCCCCGACCCTCATGCGGCAACTGTTCAAGGTACGCGCCGAAAATGACCAGCTGGGCAATGCAGAGCCGCTGACCGCGATCTTCCCCAAGGGTACGGCGCCCATCGTGGCGCTGGATGAGGATGGCAACCGCGTGCTGCGCAACACGCATTGGGGGTTCGTGCTGCCGCAGACCTCCAAGAAAACCGGCAAGCCGATCCAGCCCAAGGCGGTGAACAACGCGCGGGACGATAAGCTGCGCAGCTCTCCCTTCTGGAAAGCCAGCTTTACCGAACGCCGCTGCCTGATCCCCGCTTCCAGCTTTTGCGAGGCGAAGGGGCGCAATCCGGCGACCTATGTCTGGTTTGGCGTGAGCGGCGACACCCCGCGCCCGCCCTTCGCCCTCGCCGGGATCTGGCGCAGCTTTGCAGGCAATTACGGGACGGAATATCGCGAGCTCACCACATCCTCGATGATCACGACCACCCCGAATGAACTGGTGAAGGATACCCACCCCGACCGGATGCCCGCGATCTTGGACCCTGAGGACTACGAGGCTTGGCTAACCGCACCGGCAGAGGACGCATTCCGCCTTATTAGACCCTACCCTGCAGAAAAAATGGTGATCCACCAGCAGGGCGAAGATCTGAAATCTGACCACGGCGGGGTGTAGGCCCGCTTACCCCTCTTCGGGGCGCAGGGTATAGCCCTTGGCCCACTCCTCGAATGTCTCGTCGAACTGATCCTGCGGCACATGCTCCAACCCCGGCAGCTCGCGCAGAAGAATGTCGAGGTTGCGCCGTTCCTGCGCAGACATCTCCGGATGCGCTCGCAGCTGCGCTAGCTTCTGCGGCAAGCGCCGTTCCTCGCGCACGGTGCTGAAATAGAGCGCATAGGGAATGGCCTTGATCTGCGCCACCAACGTGGCGAATTGCGGCAGCAGGATCTGGCTGAACTGCGCTGTGCCGGGTGGATGCACATCCGACAGCGCCAGAATGGCCCGCCCGGTGGAGACCGCTTGGGTCGTGGAGTAAACGAAAGAGACGGATAAAGTTAAGACCACCATCCCCGACACGCCGATCAACGTCGCCACCACACCCCAAAGCGCCCCGCTGCTCTCATATGTGCCGCCACCCAGTGTCGACAGCAAGTGCCCGGCGTAGATCGCTTTCTCCAGCACACCCGCCGGCGCGCCCGAACTTTGCGAAACCACCGACCCCGCCTGCCCCGACAGGATCAGGGTCCAGCTCAGGCACATCAAGATAATCCACGCCGCCCCGATGCTGACCACCACAAGCGGGCCGCAGACACGATGCACCCAATTCTGTTTCGGCAAACAGCGGATAAGGCAAAACGTCCCCCGTGCCACCCTTGGCGCGAGCGGACCATTGGCCCCCACCCCAAGCGTCGACATGACGACATCCGCTGTCACCACCAGCAATAAACAGATGCCAAGGATCGCTGATATCATCGCCATGCTCCTCCATCTTCAGGCCGGGCGGCCCCATAGGAAATGGCAGCCCGATCCGCATCAGGCTGCCACAAGTTGTTTCAAATTGCGCAGGCTTTACGCCTACTAATCCACGTCACGCCGCCGCGCGATCAGGCGTCAGCCCGCCCAGCTTCTCGCTCAGCGCCTCATACTGCTGTGTCAGGAACTGCAGTTCCGCAGCCCCCGCGGCATAGGGTTCGATCGCGCGGTCATAGGCGTCCAGCACATCCGTCTCGTATTTGCGCACCTGCGCCTCGACCCCATCAGACCCCTCGATCCCGGCCGAGGTCCAATCTAGCGCGGAATAGAGCCGATCCGGTTCCTCCAGCGCGCTCGTCTCAATGCCCGCGTCCGAGAGGTATTTCTCGACCTGAGCGATATTCTCCTTACGCATGGCGGTAATCTCGCTCACCAAATCCTTACCCGCTCCATCGTCGAGGTCATCCAGCGCCGTCTCATAGGCCGCCTGCGTCCCGCTTAGCACCCGCCAAAGCTCACTCATCGCGTCATTCTTGGTCTGCATACTCACACCTATAGCTATGATTAATGGGAAGCTTCACCAGTATCGGAAAGACCGGTAAAGCGTTGATATCGTGATCATTATTTCCGAAGAGATAACACGTGCTGCGGGGATTGGTTCCGGTGAGTTTTAACGGGAATGGGGGTTTTCTGCCTGTGCAGGGAAAGGCTAGGAAACAGTCTCATGTTTCCAAGGACTTTCGCCCGCCACGATCGGTTCTAACAGCCATTTCGCGAGATAGCGCACCACCGGCACCGCAACCCCGTCGCCGGTCAGCTGATACGCCTCCAACGCCTTTTCTGGCAGCACATAGCTGTCACGCAACCCCATAAGCCGCGCCGTTTCGCGCGGCGACATCACGCGCGATCGGATCGCCTCGGGCAACACCACAAGAACATGCTGAAGAGAGGACCCGCCACCCGGCGTGCGAAGACACCCCGCCAGATCGTCAAAGCGCACCTCGGCCCGCTGAAACTTCTGCCCCTGCTCAACCCGCATGCGCTTGTATATCGTGCCGATCACGGTACCGCCCTGCGCTTTGGCCACGGCCACCTTTTGCAGATGCGTCTCGTTCATCATCAGCAGCAGCCTGTTGGTTTTCAGCGGCGTATCCCAATTGTCAGCTGGCAATCCCGTTTCGATCAAATCGGCAAGCTCCAAAACGCGCGGCGCAGGGGTCGGCATTGCCCACCAGCGCCAGTGTTTTTCCAGCCGTTGCGGCAACCGTTGGTATGCCGAAACAATCGCCGGAGGATGCCACGGGCTCTGCGGGCCCGAAGCGACCACGACATCGGGCGGCGTTATTCCTTTGCGGATCGCAATGATGAACAGACGCGGACGCGACTGCGGCAAAAAATCCGCAGCATCCATCACCACGGCCCCCAGATCATAGCCCAGCCCCGCGACCGCCTGGCAAAGAGCTGTAAAGTCCGCCCCGCCGTTGGCGCTCAGCGTGCCCAACACATTCTCCAACACGATCAAGGGCGGCGCCCGCCCCTGATCCTTGAGGTCATGCAACAACCCGATCAAAGACCAGAAGCTCCCCGACCGTTGCCCCGCAAGCCCCGCCCCCGCACCGGCGACCGACAGATCCTGGCAGGGGAAAGACCCCCATACCAGATCCGGCACATCGGGAAGGTCGGCAGAGGTCAGCGCCGCAATATCCGCCAAAATAAGCGTGTCCCCACCCCAGTTGCGCCGATATATACGCGCTTTCTGAGGCGAGACATCATTGGCAAAGAGACACCGCCATCGTACCCCTAGCCCCGCCCGCACCATCCCGCCGCCGGCGAAGAATTCATAGAAGGTCATAGGGCTCACCTACGCACCCCCTTCTGGCTCAGCTAATTGTCCAAGATAATAGCTGTCGCTAAAAGGCGCACCGTAATTTGGGTTATTGATGAAATGATCCTTTTGAATCGAGAGGTAAAAGGCTTTGTATTCGTCATGCGGATCGGGCATTTTCACCGTACCCGGCCGGCCATGGCCGCGATCCAACACCTGCGTTGCCGCGCTTAGCTTTGTACTCTCGCTCGTGCTGTGACGTGCGAGATCAACCAGCACCTCCAGCATTTCTTCGCAATATTCCTGAGCGCGCAGCATCATGTTGAACTCGTCCAACTTAGTGCCTTTTTTTGTCGACCCTTTTGGCCGCCCTGCCCCTTTACGTTTGCCGCCACGATTATCCATGTTCTTCTCCTGTTTTGATAAAACTTTGATAAATAATCAAAACCGGCGGCCACGATCGCGACGACCGGTCGAGGGGAAGATGCAATGAGGGGGCTTTTAAAAAAAAGTGGCTCAATCAGCCCTTTTTAGGTGGGCCAAATTCCGGCTCTTCGTTCAGAAAGGCGTCGGGGTCTCTCCCAAGGCGATACGCTTTGAAATGGGTGATATCTTTATGAAAGACTTCGCCACGAAGCCTGTGTTTCGAGGTTGAAACCATCGCAGCGACCGTTTGCACAAACTGGTAGATCCCGCCCACACGGTCCACGCGGTTCGTGTCATCCAACTCGTTTGAAAAGCCAAAATCCTTTCCCGCGTCTTCCCAGATGTAGCAGCAGCTCATCACAACCTGAAAACGCCGATTGTCGCTCGCACTCGGATAATGATCCGGTTTCAACAATGCTGCCGAACCCGGCGTTTGCAATAGAAGGGTTAGCTGCTGCTCTAAGTCCTGATCAGCGGTCATCGCTACGGGTAAAATCTCGGCGTCCGCTTTCGTAATTGCAAAGATATTAGAGAGCCCATTCAGCTCCTCCTTCACGCGTTCAATGCTTTCGCCATTTCGAAGAAGCCGTCGAGCTCGGCGAATATTCTTGTTCGCATGCGCGATCGTCTTAGATTTTGTCACCTGCAACAGATCAACTTCGGAGTCACTATCCAGAGAGTTCCCGACATAGAGGGACAGCTCCTCTATCAACGGGCGCGGCATTTGAAACTGTTGGCAAAGCGCCTCAATCTGTGCGTCCGTAAAGGCTCCATTGCCCCTGTAATCCTTAACAATCCATTCTGCCGACTTTTTAATCCCATCGAAGTGCATATAGACATGCCCTTCAAGTTCATCGCTTTCGTCTGTCATATTCATCCCTCTCGGATTCGCTTGTCACAAATGGAGCATGAATGGGCAGCGCGCGCACCCAGTGAAACTGCCGTATGCCATCCGCCGTCGGATCCAAAATGGTCTCATTAAGCCACTTGGCCGGCGATGGATTGACACCCCACCGTACCAGCAGCGCCCATCACGGCGCAGCGGTTCGGTTTGGTTTACACCCGATGCTCCTCCAAGCTGGATCAAGATATTACAAAGAGCGACGGCCACGGATTTCTGTTTCCGGCCCCCAATGCAGAAGAATGTCCGGGGACTACCCCACCCCGCGCCATAAACGGCTCCTTCTAGTCTGGCGCAGATATGCAGACGAAAAACCCACCGGCCGTCATGTGGATATCACCCGCATGCAGATCGGGGACTGCTCTGACCAGAAATCAGAGCGGAGCAGGAGAAAACCCTGCGGGGGAGCGACTGGCCACCGATATAAGGCACTGCATTTGATACGGACGTGCACGAAGGGCCTTCCCCTACAGGTTGGGGGGAAGGAACGGGGGCCGGCTATTGTCTAATGCGATGTGTTGGAAGGAAATGGGGGAAATTGTCAGCTGACAATTTCCCTTATATTGGCAAAGCAATTGCTTACCTGATCACATGTCAAAACGCCCCTAAAAAACTGATCCTTGAGAGCATGGCAAAAAAAGAGCTCCCCCGGTACGACTTTAGCCGGACAGACCCAAATACCGATTTAACTCGCCTCCTCAAAGGTTTCGCGCGCGAAACATTTGAGGTAAACGGTGGCAGAATTTATAGAGTAAGCCTTCACGATGCGTGCAGTTCGGTGCTTTAAACCCCAAAACCTTTACGACCGATCGAGACATAGGCCGTAAACCCTGCCTGCTTCACATCCTTTGGCGTATAGATGTTACGTAGATCGGCCATGACGGGCGTCGTCATACGTTTGGCCATGCGCTTTAGATCCAAAGCGCGGAATTCGTTCCATTCGGTCAGGATTACTACCGCGTCAGCGTTCTGGGTTGCTTTATATACATCCTCATTCCAAGCGACGCCTGGCAACAGCCCCTCCCCTTCACGCTTACCTTGGGGGTCTACGACGCGGACCTTGGCACCGTTCCCGACCAGCCATGGGACTATTGTCAGGCTGGGGGAGTCGCGCATGTCATCTGTGTTTGGCTTAAAAGTTACACCCAGCACTGTGATCACTTTGCCATTTACCGAGCCCCCGCACAGGTCAACAATCTTATCGATCATGCGGCGCTTCACCTGATCATTCACCTTGATCACGGTTTCAGTCAGTTGCATTGGTGTTGCGTGGTCTTGCCCCATACGCGCCAAAGCTTGGGTGTCCTTGGGAAAGCAGCTGCCTCCATATCCAGGACCTGCATGAAGAAATTTATCGCCAATACGGCCATCAAGCCCCATGCCTTTAGACACCATTTTAACGTCAGCGCCGGTCTTTTCGCACAAGGCAGCGATCTCATTGATGAAGGTAATCTTGGTCGCCAAGAAAGCATTGGCGGCATATTTGATCATCTCAGCGCTTTCCAGATCGGTTGCCATGATCGGGAACTCACGAAGGTAGAGAGGGCGATAAATTTCGTTCATCACCTCTGCCGCCCGTTCATTCTGCACACCCACGACAACACGATCAGGACGCATGAAATCGTCAATCGCAGCCCCTTCGCGCAAAAACTCGGGGTTGGATGCGACGTCGAAGTCTGCCTTAGGGTTCGCTTTAGAAACAACCTGTTTGACCTGACGGTTTGTACCTACTGGCACGGTCGATTTAGTAACGACTACGGCGTAGCCGGTCAGCGCGGTAGCAATCTCTTCTGCTGCAGCCATGACGTAGGTCAGATCCGCATGCCCGTCCCCGCGCCGCGTCGGTGTCCCAACCGCGATGAAGACAGCGTCAGCCCCGTCAACGGCCTCGGCCAAATTGCCCGTAAAAGAAAGACGGCCCGCGTTGACGTTCTTAGCCATGAGGTCTTCGAGACCAGGCTCATAAATCGGGGCGATACCATTCTTAAGTTTCTCGACCTTCTTCGGATCTTTGTCGACACAGACAACATCATGTCCAAAGTCAGAGAAGCAAACACCAGACACCAACCCAACGTATCCGGTACCGATCATAGCAATTTTCATAAAACAAACTTTCTAAATCAATGTGTGTATCACCTGAGATAAATAGTCTGCTGTGTCAATTTTTTCGGATTTATGATCTCAAATGTTTCGCGCGCGAAACATTTGAGATCATAGTACAGAATGCTAGGTTTGAACTATCATTAAAGCGAAGGCCTATTTAGACAAACCCTCGAGATATGCCCCATAATCATTCTTTGCGAAAAGCTTGCCACGTTCACTTAATTTCGCTCTACTTATCCAGCCTTGATTATAAGAAATCTCATCAGGACTTCCCGTCTGCAACCCCTGCCGTGTCTCTAGCGTCCGCACAAAGTTTCCTGCATCCAGCAAACTCCCATGTGTCCCAGTATCCAGCCAAGCATACCCACGCCCCATGCGCTGAACGTTCAGCAACCCATCACGCAAATATGTTTCAAGCAGTGTCGTGATCTCCAACTCACCCCGCGCCGATGGCTTGACCGTCTTGGCCCGCTCTGACGCGGTGTTATCCAGAAAATACAGCCCCGTTACCGCGTAGTTCGATGGCGGCACTTCGGGCTTCTCAATGATCTGGCGCGCTTGGCCGTTCTCGTCAAAATCCACTACACCGTAGCGTTCGGGATCAGAGACGCGGTAGCCGAAGACGGTGCCTCCAGTGGTTTGGACGTCGGCTTGGGCGAGAATATCAGGGAGACCGTGGCCAAAGAAAATATTGTCACCAAGTACCATCGCGGACGGCGCGCCGTCGAGGAAATCCTCAGCCAAGATGTAAGCCTGAGCCAATCCATCGGGGCTTGGCTGCGTAACGTAGCTGAGGGAAACGCCCCACTGGCTGCCGTCACCCAAAGCCCGTTTGAACTGGTCGGCGTCCTGGGGCGTGGTGATGATCAGGATGTCGCGGATACCGCCCAGCATCAGCACGCTTAACGGATAGTAGATCATCGGTTTGTCATAGATAGGCAGCAGCTGTTTCGACACGGCGATCGTAATTGGATAAAGCCGCGTGCCGGAGCCGCCGGCGAGGATGATGCCTTTGCGTTTGGGCGTTTGGGTCATGGCAAATTAGTCCTTGGGAAAATCAAGTTGAGTCAAAATATGGGTAAGGCTCTCGCGCCAATCGGGGCGGAAAACGACAAAGGCGGCCTCGGTCGTTGTGCAATCCAGTCTGGAGTTCAGCGGGCGTTTTGCGGGGGTAGGGTAATCAGACGACGGGATATCAGTGACAGCGCAGGAGATCTTGGCGGCGTCGAAAATCGCGCGGGCGAAATCCGCCCAGCTGGTGTCGGGCGCGCCCGAGAAATGGTAAATGCCGGATTTTCCGGGCTGTGAGATGAGGGTTTTGGCGATTGTCACGCAGGCCTGTGCAATCTCTCTAGCGCCTGTGGGACCGCCGATCTGGTCGGCGACGATTGTTAATGCCTCGCGTTCGGCTCCGAGGCGCAGCATCGTTTTGACGAAGTTATTCCCATGGGCCGACACGACCCAAGAGGTGCGCAATACGGCGTAGCGCCCGCCAGCATTTACAATTGCGACCTCTCCGTCACGCTTGGTGCGGCCATAGACGCTTTGCGGATCGGTCGGGTCGGTGGGTGCCCAAGGCGTGCCGCCCACGCCGGAAAACACGTAATCGGTCGATATAGAGACGAAAGGAATATCGCGCGCGGCGCAAGCGCGGGCCATGGCGGCGGGGGCATCGTCGTTGATGATCTGCGCCGTTTTCGCATCGTTTTCGGCCTTATCCACGGCAGTATAGGCGGCGGCGTTAATCACCGCATCAGGCGCGTGGGCGTTGATCGCAGCAGCGCAGGCGGCGGGGTCGGATAAGTCCGCATCGACGCGGGCGAGGGCGGTGATCTGGACGTCATTGCCGTCTAGCGCGCGCAGTTCCGTGGCGACCTGACCGCTGTAACCGAAGACGAGGATCTTCATGCCTTGCCCAATCGCTCGCCTACGCCCTGACGGTTTTGCAGCGCGCGCCACCAGTCTTTATTTTCAAGGTACCAATCCACGGTGCGCGCCAGCCCTTCTTCCACCGTGACCGAGGGCCGCCAGCCGAGCTCGGTCCGGATACGCGTCGGATCAATAGCATAGCGTTGATCATGGCCGGGGCGGTCGGCGACGAAGGTGATCAGATCGGCATGGGGTGCGCCTTCGGGGTGGCGATCATCGAGTAGGGCGCAGATCATATTGACTAGCTCAAGATTGCTGACCTCATTCTCGCCCCCGATGTTATAGCTGCGGCCAAGCGTGCCCTTAGTCAGCACGGTCAGCAGCGCATCGGCGTGGTCTTCGACAAACAGCCAGTCACGTACGTTCGCGCCATCGCCGTAGACCGGAATGGGCTCTCCGGCGAGTGCTTTGAGGATGACGACGGGCACCAGTTTTTCGGGGAAGTGGTACGGTCCGTAATTATTGCTGCAATTTGTAAGCACTATTGGCAGGCCATAGGTCTCGCCCCAGGCGCGCACCAGATGGTCGCTGGCGGCCTTGGATGCGGAGTAGGGGCTGCGCGGGTCATAAGGCGTGTCTTCGGTGAACTGCCCCGTGGGGCCGAGGGAGCCATAAACCTCATCGGTCGAAATATGGTGAAAGCGGAAGCCATCGGGTTTGCCCGCTCCTTGCCAATAGGCGCGCGCGGCCTCAAGCAACGTATAGGTGCCGGTGACATTGGTTTGAATAAACGCCCCCGGCCCGTCGATGGAGCGATCGACATGGCTCTCGGCCGCGAGATGCATCACCGCGTCGGGCTTATGTGCTTCGAAAATCCTATCCAGCGCCTCCCGATCACAAATATCCGCCTGCTCGAACGTATAAAGCGAGCTGTCCGCCACGCTCGCCACATTCTCAAGGCACGCCGCATAGCTCAGCGCATCAAGGTTCACCACGCTATGCCCTTGGGCAATTGCCAGCCGCACCACTGCCGAGCCGATGAAACCCGCGCCGCCTGTCACCAATAGCTTCATTTATAGACCCTCAAACGTGAACGGACTGTTAAGATCAGCCAAAGAGGGCGCATTTGCGTCCTTGTCCGACAAAACCGGCGTCATACCCCCCAAACCCCAGTCAATTCCGACCTCGGGATCATTCCAAGCGACGGCACCCTCGGTCTCCTGCGCATAATAATCCGAACACTTGTAGATAATTTCAGTCTCTGGCGCGCGTGTCACAAACCCATGTGCAAAGCCCGCGGGCACCAACAACTGTTTGCCGTTCTCGAAGCTCAGTTCAGCACCAAACCACTGTCCGTAGGTCGGCGACCCTTTGCGGATATCAACCGCCACGTCAAAAAGCGCACCGCGCCCGCAGCGTACCAGCTTGTGTTGCGCGTGGGGAGGAGCCTGAAAATGCAGCCCGCGAATGGTGTCTTTGGTCATGGATAGGGAGTGATTGTCTTGCACAAATTGCGTGGTGATCCCGTACTCGGCGAGGGCTTTGAAGCTGTAGCTTTCGGAGAAGAATCCGCGATGATCTCCAAAGCGGGCGGGGGTGATGATGATGACGCCGGGCAGGAGCGTTTTCTCAATCTTCATCTATGAAAAACCTTTGATGATAAAATTATCATATACCTAGCGAAACAGCGGTCGGCTGTCGACTAATCCTACACCCTCAAAAGCAACTAAACATGTACTAACCTCTAAATGTTTCGCGCGCGAAACATCTAAGGCTTCAGCACTGCACGGATGCGCTCTTCGACTTCGGGTGTGAGTTCCGCTCCGCCAATCGTGATGGTTTTAGCAGAGCGCTCTAGCCAGAGTCCGGGCGAAAGCTCCTCCCTTTTGCTTCCCGCCTGCTTTACAACTTTAGGTGCCTTTGGTGCCTTCAGTGCGGCAGTCAAAATATCTTGTTCTGCTTCAAGCGTGGGAGAACTTCCCAGCTTGCGCAAATCCTCAACAACATCCGACTTAAACGCGTCATCTGCCTGCAGCTTCTGGGACAAAGCTAAACCCAAGCGTTCCCCAATCATAGTGGGGTAAGAAAGATACGGCCCGAGTTGCTCGACCAGGGGAAGGAAGCTTTTGATCTTGGAGCGTTTGGCTCGGCTACCGTTCCCGAACAGGCCATTTAGAGCCGATTTTGTATCTGTATAGACACCCTCTTCCACCGCGCGCGAAACGATGCGGGCGCGTTCGAAATACGAGAGGCCAACGCGAATTTCGTTTTCTTCGACCATTGCGACATAGGCATCGGCAGCGTCGACAGGGCGGCGGACGAGAGCAAGGACAGTGCTAAAACGCGCATCGCCAGTTTCTCTATAAAGCTGCGTGAGGGCTGTCAGACGGCGCCAACCGGAAATGAGGCCGTAGCCGCCCTGTTCCGTTGCGACCACTTCGATTGGTGTTTGCTGCCCGCGCGCTGACAGTGAGGCTCTTAGCGCTGCCATGTCTTCGTCGTCAGCAACAAGCCGGTCTCGGACGAGGTAACTGCTTTCAATCTGATCCAGGTGCAACGATTGCACCATGCGGCCTTCAGCGCGGGCGGAGTGCAATTCGGCTGTAACCTCTGCCAAGGCCGCACTGGTGGCTGCATCACCAGCGACATGGGCGATCGGTGGGCTGGGGGAACGCATCTTCGGGGCAACACCCTGAGGATAGGTAGGAAACAGCGCTTTTGTCTCTAATGGCGGCATAGAGCCTGCATCTGTCACAGATTCCCCAGCGAGGTAATCGCCACGCGGCGGGGTTAGTCTTTTACGTTTTGCCATGTCTTATCCTCTCTCTTGAGCGGTACAATGCTGAAGGCAGTAAAGTTAACCAGATGCTGTTTCTGCGTCCGCAGCTTTCGCATCGCGATGCCAGGCACCGATCAGCAGGCGTTTGAAAGCAGCATAGGTTGAATCGAATGTCTGGCGCCCGCGGGCGTAGGTCTCGCGGTTGAAGTCACGGTAATCCGCCTCGTAGATGCCGTTCACGCTTTCGCCGGCCTGCCCGATCAGGGCAGTAAAATCCTGCCGGTGCGGCGACAGAGTTTGTCCCAGATACGCCTGGATCAGTGCTGCAAGCTCTGCTTGTTGCGCGCCATCATAACGGGTGATGACAGCACGTACTGCGTCCCACTCGAACTGCAGCCCCTCACGCCCCAAAGCGCGGGCAGCCATGTTCTCCCCCTCTTCGATGGAGCTGAAGGTGGAATGAAGCATATCAAAGAACCGCCCGGTACTATCGAATTCAAGAAACGAGGCACCAAGCGGGACCAACAGGATGTCAGCAGCGGCCAGACCGTTGATGGTGAGATAGCCAAGGGCAGGGGGGGTATCGACGAAAATTACATCATAGTCGTCCAGCACGCCGTCGGCTTCGAGCCGGTCGGTCAATGCATCCCAGAGCTTCCAGCCCCGTGTCGCCATACGCCAGACAGGGATCTGGAACTCGGCCCAATACAGATTGAGTTGGGCGCCAATCAGGTCGATGTTGGGCCAATGGGTCGGGCGGATTAAATCACCGGTACTCATTTTGAGCGCTTCCGACAGGGTATCATCCAGCGGTGTCGGTGCCTCACCCCGGTCGGCTTTGGCACGGTTTTCGGCTTGGGCGGCCTCGGCATAGTGGCGGGCGATCATAGGGAAAACGGTGCCCCATTCATCTTCGATCCGGCCCCCAAAAATCGATGTCATGGAGCCTTGGCTGTCGAGGTCAATAACCAGCACTTTGTAGCCATCCAGCGCGGCCGACATCGCCAGGTGAGCGGCGGTAGAGGTTTTGCCCACGCCACCTTTGAAATTCGCGACTGATACGATTTTGGCGGGCAGGCCCTTGGGACGGTAGGGGCGGTATTCTTTCGACTTAGAACCTTCAGATCCGAAATGGGCGCGCAGGCGCAGCACCTCGTCGAGGGTGAACCATTTGGCGCCGCCAGCGGTTTCGGATGTGCCTTGGGGCAGGTCCGGGTTGTTGCGCAGCACGCGGCGAAAATGGGCTTGGGCCACGGGGATCAGATATTTGGTGATCTCCCATGTCGAGAACAGGCGCAGGCGCTTTTGACCAGCTTCATCCATCCCCCGGCCAGCAAGATCTTGGCGTCCTCGAGAGCAGGCCTCGGCGATGGCATGAAAGTCTTGCGACGACGTCGGTGGACCCAGATCGGCCATGGCTTGATCGGGGTCAATATTGAAGTACGGGGGGAGGGGCTCACTCATCGGAAATTCGCTTATGTATTGCGTTTCAATCTATGTACCAGAAAACGCGTCACATGGAAGAAAAACCGTACTTCTTGAGGCTTTTCTTAGCAAGTACTGGGGGTTCAGCCGGGTGTTTGGTTTGAAAATCTCGATGGGATGCAAATCCAACCCAGTGTTATGATGTGTTATTATCAAGTTAAGGGTTCTGTGTGAAATCCATTTATCCCATTTTATCAAAGGCTTTCGGATAGCCCTTTCATAGGGAGTGACTCTGAACCCCCGAAAGACTGACTCTGAACCCCCGATAAAGCGACTCTGATCCCCCGATCAAAATGCCCGAGGGCAGGGGTGAGTGATGGACAAGCAGTGTGGATAACTTTTAGGGTGGTGTCACTAAAACCACGATTCCCAAAAAGGGAACATCGAGCAGTGATCACGGCGGAAATTCGCACGTAAGAGGCGGAGGCTGTCGACAGGCAGAGGACAGAAGATGTCAAACCCCGCGCCCGCAGAGGGCCTGTTGCCCGACCGGCATCAGGCGGATTTCTTTGTCTGCGATATCTTTGATGCGATCCCGAAAGACGATCTTGCAACGATGGAGCATCCGATTTTTTCGCTCTCGACCAAGCCGGATCGACGTATTTTGAACTACACCCATAACGGGACCGATATTACCGTCGTACCAAGCATGCGCGGGCTTGCGACCATCCATGATAAAGACATCCTGATCTTTTGTATCAGTCAGCTGATGGCCGCGCTGAATGCTGGCCGCGCCGTAGGGCGTACGTTGACGTTACGCGCCTACGATATGCTGGTCGCGACGAACCGCGAAACCTCTGGCGATGCCTACCGCCGTCTACGTGAAGCTTTCGAGCGGTTGGCGGGGACGCGCATCACCACAAATCTGGAGACAGGTGGGATGGAGGTGACCAGCGGCTTTGGTCTGATCGAAAATTGGGAGATCGTGCGCCGTGCCCGTGGCGGCCGGATGGTGAGTGTCAAGGTTACCCTGTCGGAATGGCTTTACCGCGCGGTGCTGTCAAAATCGGTGCTCACACTGAGCCGCGATTATTTCCGTCTACGCAAACCTTTGGAGAGACGGGTCTATGAGATCGCTCGCAAGCACTGTGGGCGCCAACCGGCTTGGCGGATCTCGGTTGAGCTGCTTTTGAAAAAATCCGGATCTGCGTCCCCGCGCCGTGTCTTTCGCAAGATGCTGCGCGATATGATCGAGGCGAACCACTTACCGGATTACGAGATGGAGGAAGAGGCCGGCGATATGATCCGCTTCACCCGCCGTACCCTGATCGAAGACGGCCCCGAAGCACCACCCTTGTCAGAGCGCGCGATCGAGGCTGCGCGGGCAATTTTACCAGGTGCCGATGTCTATGCGCTGGAAGCCGACTGGCGGGCCTTCTGGGCGGCTTCAGGGCGGCCCAAGTTACGCGCAGCAGATGCCGCATTTGTGGGATTCGTGAAGATGCGGGCGGAGAAGAGCGAGACGAGGTAATTCCGTTCACATCGGGGAGGCACTTTCTTCCTGGCGCACCATCACCTATAGCTATGCGACATATTCCCTTTTTACGTGTTCCTTTATATAGCTTCAGTTAAACATGAAGGTGCTATATTTTGGGCACGGAACATATGGGCGATACATGTTCCAGTCTTAGTTGTTGTGCCAGAATAGAAATTCTTTCGTGGCTCTCAAGTATTTGGTAGTCTCTGCACATTACACACGATTTCTTATATCTAAAGAAAATTATCGTCATGCATATGAACAGTATTCACGACCTGTCGAGGGCGAAGAAGCGGGCCATTTTTCTGGCCGTCGACAGCGTGCTCGTCCCCCTTGCTCTCTATTGCGCCTTTGCCTTCCGCTACGGGACGGGCACGCCCTGGATGCCAATCGCTGACAGTTGGGTGCTTTTCCCCGTCATCTCGATGTGGGGTGTTGGTATCATCTGGGCACTGCGGCTCCACCGCATCAAGCTTAACGCTTTCGATACTCATTCCATGTCAAACATTGGCGTAGCGTCGCTGTTGATTGCCTTCAGTGCGGTGATGCTGAGCTACTGGTTGAAGCTGTCGGCACCGCGGTCTGTGCCGCTTCTTTTGGGGTTGTTCTTCTGCATCTTCGCCGTCGCGGCGCGCGTGGTGGGGCTGAACCTCCTTCGTTGGTTGTCAGAGCGCGGCGGCAACCGCAAACCCGTCGCGATCTACGGGGCAGGGGCCGCGGGTATCCAATTGGCTGCCGCCTTGAGGCAGGCCAGCGAAGCGCGGCCTGTGTTCTTCATCGACGACAACCCGAACTTGCACGGTCTCATGGTCGCGGGGCTGCCTGTTCATGACCCCGCCAAACTCGGGAAGCTGGTCAAAACGCGCGATATCGAACAGATCCTCCTGGCCGTGCCATCAATGGCCAAGAAGCGTAGGGACGAGCTGATCTCCAAGCTCAGCGTTCATGAGGTCGAGGTGCAGGTGCTGCCGTCCTATGTGGACCTGATGTCTGGCAAAGGGCCCGCTGATAGCCTGCGCACCGTCGCGCCGGATCAGCTTTTGGGCCGCGATAAGGTTGATCTTGATACGCCGGAAATCGCAAAGACTTATGCTGGTCGCGTTGTGATGGTGACCGGGGCAGGGGGTTCGATCGGGTCCGAGCTGTGCCGGCAGCTTCTGAACTGTAATCCGGCGCGGATTATCTTATTCGAGCAAGGTGAGTTCCAGCTGTACTCGATTGATCAGGAGCTGCAGCCTGAGGCGAAGGCCACAGGGATACCTATTGTCTCGCGTCTTGGTTCCGTCACGAACAAGGCGCGCGTCGCCGGCGTGATTGCTGAGGAGGGGGTTGAGATCGTCCTCCACGCCGCTGCCTATAAACACGTGCCGCTGGTCGAGGAAAACGAGCTAGAAGGCGCACGTAACAATGTGCTCGGCACCCAAGTCGTCGCCGAAGCCGCCGCTGAGGCTAAACTCGAGCGCTTCATTCTCGTCTCCACCGACAAAGCCGTACGTCCGACAAATATAATGGGAGCGACCAAACGGATGGCCGAACTGGTCGTGCAAGACACCCAGATACGCAACGTTTCAACTAAATTCGCGATGGTGCGTTTTGGGAATGTGCTGGGCTCCTCTGGATCCGTTCTGCCGCTATTCCAAAAACAAATTGCTCGCGGGGGGCCAGTAACGGTGACTCACAAAGATGTCACACGTTTTTTCATGACAATACCGGAGGCGGCGCGTCTGGTCTTGCTTGCCGGTGCCTATGCCAAGGGTAGTGACGTATTCGTACTTGATATGGGGGAGCCACAAAAGATAATCGACATTGCCCGTCGAATGATCACTTTGTCTGGACGTAAGGTCAAAGACCCTGAAACTGGGGGGGGGGATATCGAGATCAAGGTCACAGGTTTGCGCCCAGGCGAAAAGCTCTATGAAGAGCTACTGATTGATTGCGACAGTATGCTGCCAACGCCACATGCTAAAATACTGCGCGCCCAAGAAGGAATGTTGAGCCAGATTGAGGTGGTGTCGATGCTACGTGAATTGCAAGGGGCAATTTCAGAGGCGGATACAGTGCGACTGCGGCGGCTAATTGCTGCGCGTGTGGAAGGGTATCATGTGCAAGAAGATGAAATTAGGGTGGGCTAAGTATGGCGGCCCTATTCAAATCTTATAGTTACCTTTTGTAGTTAAACCTTTATTGTTAACCCCTTCAGCTATAATGACCTTGTTTAGGAGTTTAGAGTGAAAACTGTTGTTACTGGCGCATCTGGCTACGTCGGGCGCAACATTGTGCCTATTTTAGAAGATTCCTGTGAAGCTATTTTACTAGTCGGCCGAGACACCGACAAGCTTGCACGGCTTTTTCCAGGAATTCCCAATTGTACGATAGACGAGCTACCTAACGCGTGCAAAGGATTTGATAGCCTTGTGCACTTGGCCGTTATTAACAATGACGCACAAGTTGAAGCAGCCGTTTTTTATGATGTGAACGTGGGTCTAACCAAACGCATAGCTAAAATAGCTAGCAAAAACGGCTTAAAGAAATTTTTTAATATTTCGTCCGTGCATGCATTGGATGATCGTAATTCGACAGACTATGCCATAAGTAAACGTGCCGCAGTAAAAGAGCTTGAGGGTATTGTAGGCATTGATGTTATCAATGTGTACCTCCCCTATGTACGTGGTGTGCAGTGGAATGGTAAGCTTGATTTTTTGAACAATTTGCCGTCTTTTCTATCTAAACCTCTTGTATCGGGGCTACTTGCACTGAAGCCATCCGTTGAGGCAGAAAAACTAGCCATGTATATTTCGCAGTCGGTATCTTCTTATCCAATTGTAATTTTGACGGAAGGGCAGTCGCAAAATATTACCTATAGGCTCGTAAAGCGCTTGATCGATCTTCTCTTTGTCATTTTTGTTGTTGTTTTCTTATGGTGGGCTCTGCTGATTGTTTGGCTATGGGTCAAACTTGGATCTTCTGGTCCTGGGATATTTGCTCAAGTGCGCGTAGGGAAAAACGGCAAACCCTTTATCTGCTACAAATTTAGAACAATGCAAGAGGGGACTGTTCAGACAGGCACTCATGAAATTTCAGAATCATCTGTAACTGGCGTGGGTCGCTTCTTGCGTAAAACGAAGTTGGATGAGTTGCCGCAGATTTGGAACATTTTAAGAAACGAAATCAGTCTGATCGGGCCACGCCCTGGATTGCCTGTCCAAACAGAACTTTTTGAAGAGCGGAAAGCTCTGGGGGTATTTAATGTCAAACCGGGAATAAGTGGGCTAGCACAAGTGAACAATATCGATATGAGTAACCCTACTAAACTAGCTAAGTGGGACGCCCGCTACATAGCGTTGCAATCACTTTTACTAGATTTTAAAATCATACTTTCGACACTTAAGGGTGGTGGTCAGGGTGATAAGACTTCCAAAGGCTGAAGATGCTCGATTTTGCATGCATTTTTATTGACCCTATAAGTTACTTTAAACTCCATTTATCTAAGTAGACTGAAGTATTTTAAATATATAATATATTGGTTGGGTTAATTTAAAAATGGGACTATCCACTGCTCGGCTGCACATTATTATCACCGATAATACAACGTGGAGTATCTGGAATTTTAGGCTGTCGCTAGTAAGGGCGCTCTTGAATTCTGGCCATCAGGTCACCGTTCTTGCGCCGCTGGGAAGTAACGCTGCAGACCTCAAGCTTCTTGGGTGCCGCCTTGTTCCTTTAGAAATGGATGCTAAAGGGCTGGGACCAGTAAAAAATTATCGTCTTATAAGGAAATTTAAGAGTATCTTCAAAAAGGAAAACCCAGATATAATATTGAGCTATACTATCAAGAACAATATCTTTGGAGCCTTTGCGGCTCGTAGCTATGGCATACCATTCATCCCCAATGTTACAGGATTAGGGACAGCCTTTCTTTCAGGCGGTGTTCTTCAGCGTATTGCGGAGATATTGTATAGAAAAGCTTTTAGGGGCCTAAGTATAATATTTTTCCAAAACACTGACGATCGCGATCTATTCATCGACCATAACCTGATCAAATTAGAGCAAGCACAAACACTACCTGGATCTGGAATAGATCTGAAACACTTTAAAGCCGAAGCTTATCCGGAAACTCAAGACGAAGTCCGATTTTTGCTGATCGCACGGCTTTTGCGCGATAAAGGGATTTACGAATTCATCGATGCTGCACGTCAAGTCAAGGCAAGAGGAGGCAAAGCAAGTTTTCAACTTCTTGGAGCGGCCGACACAGAAAACAGAACCGCTATTCGTAGAGCAACCGTTGCAGAATGGGAGGCTGAGGGAGTGGTTGAGTACCTCGGTACAGCCTCAGATGTTCGGCCGTATATCAAGAATTCTCATTGCGTTGTTCTACCATCTTACAGAGAGGGCACTCCACGTACTTTGCTAGAGGCCGCAAGCATGGCTCGCCCTTTGATTGCAACTGATGTGCCTGGGTGTCGCTCTGTAGTGGATCAGAATGTCACAGGTTTTCTTTGCGATGCGCATAGCGGCGATAGCCTTGCTGTTGCCGTGCAAAAGTTTCTGGATTTGCCTCGCGAAGTTCGCATAGAAATGGGGCGAGCTGGACGTGCTAAGATGGAGCATGAATTCGATAATGCTATTGTTGCAAGAATGTATTATGACGCTATCGAAAACTTGACGGAAAAAAAGTGACGTAGGGTGGGCACATTTTTTATATAGTCAAAAAAACTATATGCGTATTATTTCGGTAGTGCCTTGCATGGATAAGGGAAAGCGGTTCGATTATCGCTTGTGTACCCGCATCCTCTCAGCTACGAGCGGATTGTTATCGGTGTTCGATGACAGCTCTGGTTTGCGGGTGGGAAGCGAGCCCTTGTGAGGTTAACTGTTCGTAACACTTGCAGTTTGGGTGTGATGTTAAAACATACAATTTAAGAAATCCGTACTTCTCGCGAAAACAGCGTTATGCTACTGTTCATACATCAACGCTCATATTTGAGCTAAAATGTATTTTTGGAAATAGTTTATGCTCAAAATGCGAGGTGTATTTCATTGGCTGCAGCCTTGAAAAAGAATTGTGATTAATGGCTAGGAAGCGCAGTCAAATGCAAGAAAATGTGCGGTTTCGCATCTTGCGCCTCCTTCAGGGAAGTCCTGAGATTTATCAACGTGAGATTGCTGTTGCAGTCGGGATGAGCGTTGGCGGGGTCCATTACTGCCTGAAGGCGCTGATGGACATGGGCTTGCTGAAACTGGGAAACTTCTCGGTAGCTCAAGATAAAAGGCGCTACGTCTACATCCTGACTCCAATAGGCGTGTCCGAAAAGGCCGCCCTTACCTCGTTTTTTCTCAAACGCAAGATGGAAGAATACGAAGCGCTAAAAAAAAGAAATTTATACGCTGCGAAACGAAATGGAACTGTCTGCCAGCATATTGTCGGTGCTGCGACCACGTAAGTAATTTTGCAAGATCTGAACTTAAGATAAGGTTTTTTCGATGAATAGTCAAACTATTGGCGCGAGATGCGCCAGGCTTTCTGGCCTAGGGTCGAAAGTTTGTATTGGCACCCGGCAAAGAAAATGTGACGGGGAAGCTTTGCTACCAAGTCTGTTAGGATACAAAAAACTCTGGGGAGCGGCTGTGAATGCTAAGGCAACAGCCGCTCCGTCTGAATTGAATGAATTTCAGACGCAGGATCAAAGTCGCATGACGGGTACAACGATGTCACGAAAGACGGCCGACTCATGTAATATCTATGATGAACTGGGCTCAGGTGTGGTCGGCATTGCTGTCTGCACGAGTGCTAGGCGATGAAAGAAAGTAACAATATGCAGCGCGTTTTAATCACAGGCACCGCCGGGTTCATTGGTTTTCATCTTGCAAAACTATTGCTGGCTGAAGGATTTATCATTCACGGCTTTGACGGAATGACAGATTACTATGATGTGTCCTTGAAGCAGCGACGCCATCAAATGCTGCTGCAGAACCCGAACTTTTCAGCCACCGAAGGCATGCTTGAGGACCAGACGCTTTTTGATCGGATTGCAGATGACTTCGTACCTGACGTGATCATTCATCTCGCCGCGCAAGCAGGCGTACGCTACAGCCTTGAGAACCCGCGCGCTTATCTTGATAGCAATGTTATCGGCACATTCAATGTTATAGAAGCAGCACGGCGCCTACAGGTGAAGCATTTGCTAATGGCTTCAACCTCGTCGGTATATGGTGCCAACACAGAGATGCCGTTTTGCGAGACCGAAAAGGCCGACATGCAGCTTACGATATATGCGGCGACCAAAAAAGCTAATGAAAGCATGGGGCATGCCTATGCACACCTTCACACCTTGCCAACGACAATGTTCCGGTTTTTCACTGTCTACGGTCCTTGGGGGCGGCCAGATCTTGCCCTTTATAAATTCGTAGATGCGATTCTCGATAAACGTCCAATTGATATCTATAATAACGGTGACATGTATCGAGATTTTACCTATGTCGACGATTTAGTCCGCGCTATCCACTTACTAATAGACGCAGTGCCGGTGCGCCCAGTAGACGGTGTTGTGCCCGACGGCGATAGCCTGTCACCTGTTGCTCCCTACCGCGTGGTGAACATAGGAAACTCAGATAAGGTGCGCTTGCTTGATTTTGTAGACGCCATTGAGGACTGCCTCGGACAAAAGGCGCAACGGAATTACATGGGTATGCAAACTGGTGATGTCCCCGCGACTTGGGCCAACGCAGATCTTTTGAAAACGTTAACAGGATATCGTCCGCAAACCGATTTTCGCGATGGTATCGCACGGTTTGTTGAATGGTATCGAGAGTATTCGGGAAAGTAAGGGTGATGTCGGATATTCAAAAAATTGCAGTCATTGGGTTAGGTTATGTCGGGCTTCCCCTTGCGGTAGAGTTTGGAAAAATCCGCCCGGTGATCGGCTTTGATATCAACGAAAATCGCGTTGATGCGCTGCGTGCTGGACTAGATAGAACGCAGGAAGTTCCGGCAGATGAATTGCGCGATGCCGCGCATTTGTCCTTTACAACTGATCCAGCAGATCTAGCAGAATCGAACATCTATATTGTCACCGTCCCTACACCCATCGATGCGCATAAGCGGCCGGATCTATCGCCGCTTATTAAAGCATCTGAGAGTCTAGGAAAGGTTTTGAAACGCGGTGATATTGTGATTTATGAATCCACCGTTTACCCTGGTGCCACTGAAGAAGTCTGCGTGCCGATATTGGAGCGCGCCTCAAATCTGACCTTTAACAAAGACTTCTTTGCAGGGTATTCCCCTGAACGGATCAACCCGGGTGACAAGACACATCGTCTGCCCAACATCCAAAAGGTCACCTCGGGGTCGACACCCGAGATTGCCGAGAAAGTGGATCAGCTCTATTCTAGCATTATAACTGCAGGCACCTACAAAGCCGAAAGCATCCGCGTTGCTGAGGCAGCGAAGGTAATCGAGAACACTCAACGCGACCTCAACATTGCGTTGATCAACGAACTAGCCATCATTTTCAATAAGCTAGGGATCGATACGGAAGCAGTGCTGAAGGCCGCAGGTACCAAATGGAACTTCCTACCCTTCCGGCCGGGGCTGGTCGGTGGACACTGTATCGGTGTCGATCCATATTACCTTACACATAAAGCTGAGGAGATAGGATATCATCCTCATCTGATACTGGCAGGTCGTCGTATAAATGATGGTATGGGGGCCTACGTTGCCAGTCAGCTAGTCAAAGCTATGCTCAAACGCCGTATTCAAGTTGACGGCGCAAGGGTTTTGATTCTGGGGATGACTTTCAAAGAAAATTGTCCAGACCTAAGAAATACTCGTGTAGTAGACGTTGTGAAGGAGTTACAGGAGTATGGTGTTCAAGTTGATGTCCACGACCCATGGGTAAATGCGGACGAGGCGCGGTATGAATACGAGCTAGAAGTTGTGCAGACCCCCCCCGAGTCTAAATATGATGGGATCGTTTTAGCTGTTGCGCACGACGATTTTAAATTGATGGGGGCAGACGGTCTACGCAGTTTTGGCAAACCTTATCATGTGCTTTATGACCTGAAGAATATTCTCGATACGCAACAAAGTGACTTGAGACTGTAATGGACATGGAAACCTGGAAGAAAGCTTGGTCGTTATTAAGTACGCGTGAGAAGAGAAGTGCTTGGTTAGTACTCACCATTGTAATTTTTAGTGCGATCTCGTCAGCACTCATGATCGGGTCAGTTTTACCCTTCCTATCCGTACTGGCGGATCCTGGGCGAATACATACGGTTCCAGCCTTAACGGTGGTCTTTGAAGCTTTTGCCTTCGATAGCGAATACAGTTTTTTGGTTGGACTGGGATTGGCAACACTTCTAATGATTGTATTCACTAGCTTTATGCAGATCTTAAAAACTTGGTCTGTGGCTCGTTTTTCGATGATGCGAATTCATTCGATTAGCCATCGATTGATGGAATCCTATCTGTGTCAGTCATATGAATTTTTCCTCAATCGACATTCGGGGCAAATGGGGACACAAATATTGGCGGAAACTCAGCAGCTAGTCATGCAGTTTCTACGTCCAGCAGCGGAAGCAATCGCTGCGGTGTTTACAATTATTGCAATACTAGGACTGCTTTTGTTTGTTGAGCCAGCGGTCACACTATTGGCATTCTCGATTGTTGGTAGTGTTTACATAATTATCTTTTGGATGTGCCGACGTGCGCTTAAGCGACTCGGCCGTGAGAGGCTCGAAACCAACAGTGCTCGATTTCGTATTACTCACGAAGTTCTTGGTGGTATTAAGGACATAAAGTTGCTGGGGCGCGAAGCGTCTTATCTGGCTCGGTTTGCCTCGCCGTCGAGAACCATGGCAGCGGCGATAGCTACTATAGAAGTAGTCTCTTTAATACCTAAATTTGCGTTGGAAGCGATTGCTTATGGCGGAATCATATTGCTTTGCTTGGTCATAATTGACCCGCAGAATTTGACCTCTAATGCAGTTCTGGGTGGGCTTCTTCCTCTTCTTGGGTTGTTCGCTTTTTCAGGTCAGAGGCTTATGCCAGAACTCCAAAAGCTCTACCAATCTTTCACAAAGATACAAGCAGGTGCTGCTGCGGTGGATGCTCTGTATGAAGACTTAATCAATCTGGTCGGGAGCGAAACACTTCCACGATCTATACCCATAGGAACGGGCCTTAAAAAATCGCTAGAATTAAAAAATGTCTCATATCACTATCCCGACGCAGATTATGCCGGAGTAAAAAGTGTTGATCTTCAATTGAGTGCTGGTGAAAAAATTGGGGTGGTAGGTGGTACAGGTGCGGGAAAGACGACACTTGCAGACCTCATCCTTGGACTTCTTTCACCCAGCTCTGGAAATATTGTAGTAGATGGCGAGCCTATTACTCTACGCAATCTCCGTGCATGGCAACAAAGCGTTGGCTACGTTCCTCAAGATATTTTCCTGACCGATGCGAGTGTCGCCGAAAACATTGCGCTCGGGACACCGTTAGATGAGATAGATCAGTCTCGTGTCGAAAATGCAGCAAGAATAGCGCAACTAGATAAATTTATACAGTCTGAGTTGCCCGAGGGTTACAACGCTCTGATTGGCGAGAGAGGCGTGAGGCTCTCAGGCGGACAGCGACAACGGATAGGCATTGCCCGTGCACTTTATCACGATGCTGACCTAATCGTCTTCGACGAGGCTACAAGTGCCCTCGACAACTTGACCGAAAGAGAGGTGATGTCGGCCATTGACGCCCTACCAGACGAAAAGACCGTCGTAATGATTGCGCATCGACTTAGTACAGTTCAGCGTTGCGACCGTATTGTGGTGATGGAACATGGTCATGTGGTTGGTTGTGGTAGTTGGGATGAACTGATGGTCAGCAACCTTGCATTTCAGCGCATCGCTCAGGCTAATAAATCGGCAAAATAAACCGAAAATTTTGAAATAGAAAAGGTGTGAACTCCAAAATGCTAGAAAACTCCACAATCCTAATAACTGGCGGTACTGGATCCTTTGGCCACGCGTTTTTGCCTCTAACCCTAGCAAAATTTAATCCTAAAAAAGTTATAATTTTATCTCGAGACGAGATGAAGCAATGGGAGATGGCAAAGCTTTATAAAGAGGATAGCCGTGTACGCTTTTTTATAGGTGATGTGCGTGACCGCGAACGGCTTTACCGTGCGTTTGATGGGGTTGACTATGTAGTCCATGCCGCAGCAACAAAGATCGTACCGACTGCGGAGTATAATCCCTTCGAGTGCATCAAAACCAATGTTAACGGCGCTATGAACGTGATTGACGCGGCCATCGACAAGGGCGTTAAGCGTGTTGTAGCCCTCTCGACCGATAAGGCATCTAGCCCGATCAATCTTTACGGTGCTTCAAAACTGGCCTCTGACAAGTTGTTTGTTGCCGGGAATTCGTATGCCGGTGAACATAAAACGCGTTTCTCGGTGGTCCGCTACGGTAATGTCATGGGCTCACGAGGTTCAGTCATTCCGTTCTTCATGTCGATTGGAGATAAGGGCGTTCTGCCTATCACTGATCCACGCATGACACGGTTTATGATTAGCCTAGAACAAGGTGTTGAATTGGTCTGGCACGCCTTCGAAGACACTATCGGTGGAGAAATTTATGTAAAAAAGATTCCATCTATGAAGGTCACCGATATTGCTAGCGTCATTGCTCCTGAGGCACGCCACGATATTGTAGGTATCCGGCCAGGTGAAAAGCTGCATGAACAGATGATCGGCATCGAAGATGCGCCTTTTACGTACGAATATGATCAACACTTTAAAATACTTCCTGCGATCAATGGATGGTCCCACGATCCAGCGCGTATAAAGAACGGCCAAAAGGTCGCGGAAGATTTTGTTTATACTAGTGATCTCAATCCCGATTGGATGAACAAAGAAGCGCTGAGTGACTGGATCCACGCACAACAGGAAAAAATTGGAACAATTTAATGATACCCTACGGCCGCCAAATTATAAGCGACGATGACATTGCTTCAGTCGAGGCAGTACTGCGTTCTGATTTTTTGACACAAGGGCCGGTTGTTCCACGGTTCGAGCGGGCCGTGGCCGACCGCGTCGGCGCTGAGCACGCCGTTGCAGTCAATTCCGCCACTTCAGCGCTGCATATCGCTTGTATTGCACTCGACTTAGGCCCCAGTGACATTCTTTGGACCTCGCCCATCACCTTCGTCGCGTCAGCCAATTGCGGACGATATTGTGGGGCAAGTGTAGATTTCGTCGACATCGACCCGAACACTTTCACTATTTGTCCCGACGCGCTGGCGACAAAGCTAGACGAAGCAGCGAAGAAAGGATGTCTGCCAAAGATTATTGTTGCAGTACACATGTGTGGTCAGTCGCCGGATATGGTGCGTATTTCTGAACTAACCAAGGCCTACGGTATACGGGTTATTGAAGATGCCAGCCATTCCATCGGGGCCGACTATATGGGGAGGCCGGTAGGAAACTGCGCTTATTCTGACATCACTGTATTCAGTTTTCACCCCGTCAAAATCATCACGACTGCAGAGGGTGGCATGGCACTCACCAACCAGGCTAACCTTGCAGAGCGGATGGCGCGGCTGCGGAGCCACGGGATCACTCGCGATTCGGAACTGATGACCCATGAGGCGGATGGCCCCTGGTATTACCAGCAGCTGGAACTAGGCTGGAACTACCGGATGACTGAAATGCAGGCGGCCCTTGGGTTAAGTCAGATGAATCAACTTAGTGCTTTCATTGCGCGCCGCCGTACGCTAGCCGCAACTTATGATACGGCACTAGCCCATTTACAGCTACATCTGCCTGGGCGGATAAAGGGGGCCAACTCGTCGTGGCATCTTTATGTAATAAGGCTGAAAGAACCGCAGCGTCGCCGTTTTGTTTTTGATATTTTGCAAGAAAACGGCATTGGGGTGAACTTGCATTACATCCCGGTTCATCTGCAACCATATTACCGCGGGATGGGTTTCGGCACCGGTGATTTCCCCTCCTCTGAAGACTATTACTCCCGCGCAATCTCAATACCGCTACATGCAGGACTATCGGATGTCGAACAGTCCGCAGTTGTGTCCGCCATTCGTGAAGTGTTTAAAGCATGAGCATCTGTATAATTCCAGCCCGAGGAGGATCGAAGCGAATTCCCCGCAAAAATATTCGTGATTTTGGGGGGCTACCGATGATCGCTTGGTCTATTCAGGCCGCCATCAAAAGCGGCTGCTTCGATCGCATTATTATCTCAACTGATGATGATGAGATCGCTAAAATTTCGGAACACCACGGAGCCGAGGTCCCTTTTCGCCGTAGTCAGGCACTCGCAGACGATAAGACACCGACTGTGCCAGTAATAGTCGATGCTATTGCTCGCTTGAATATTGCGGCCCAAACACCTGTATGTTGCTTGTATGCAACAGCACCTTTTGTCACGCCGGACGATCTGGAAGCAGGTCTAGTACAGCTGAATGACACAAATGCGCCCTTCGTTCTAAGTGTTACAACTTATGCCTTTCCCATCCAACGCGCTTTGCGCCGGAATAGTGCAGGCGAAATTGAGATGTTTAACTACGCCCAGATTCAGACGAGGTCTCAAGAACTGGAGGAAGCTTGGCATGACGCCGGCCAGTTTTATTGGGGCCGAGCTAAAAGCTGGACAAATAATCAAGGTGTCTTCTGTAAAGGCACGCAAGGCTTAGCCTTGCCACGGTATCGCGTACAAGACATTGATACCGAAGAAGATTGGCTATGCGCTGAGAGGATGATGTGTAGCTTAATAAAGAATGTGCTTCCGTGAAGGTTTCCTTTCGTGCCGACGCGTCGCTGACTATTGGTACAGGACACGTTATGCGTTGCCTAACGCTGGCACGGGAATTGCGCGGTCAAGGTGTGACGTGCCGGTTCATCTGCCGGACTTTACCAGGAAATATGGTCGCGCAGGTAGCTAAAGCAGGCTTTGAAGTTACGCTTTTGCCAAAGCCGGACGGCCCAATTACCAACAGTCCGACAACCCATGCCGCTTGGGCAGGTGTGGACTGGCAAATCGATGCCGCAGAAACGCGTGCCGTGATGGAGCGTATTCCATCCGATTGGCTGGTGATGGACCATTACGCTTTTGATGCACGCTGGCAGCAAGTCGCACTGCCTGATAGTACCAAGCTTATGGTGATTGATGATTTAGCTGACCGACCACACAATTGCGACCTAATTCTAGATCAAAACCTAAGACAAGGTTCATTAAACTATGATGGGCTAGTCTCGGATCGCTCTGTCCAGCTAATGGGGCCAAAATATGCCTTGCTTCGACCCGAGTTTGCTGATGCGCGCGCAAAAGCGCTGGTCGATCGGGTGGACCGTGGGCTGCGCCATTTGCTCATTACGATGGGCGGGGTTGATCTAGCAGACGCCACCTCAACTATACTAATTGCATTACGCGATGCGCCACTGCCTGATAATCTACGAATTACAGTTATCATGGGATCAGGTGCCCCGGCGCTGGAGAGGGTACGTGCTATAGCGAAAGATCTGCCTTGGCCTACAGCAGTGGTCGTTGATGTGCCAAACATGGCATCGTATATGGCTCTGGCAGATATTGCCATCAGCGCAGGCGGAGGCACTACATGGGAACGTTGCTGCCTTGGGCTACCTAGTATTATCGTTGAAACAGCCCAGAACCAAGCAGGGATCGCACGGGATTTAGCAACGATCGGTGCCGCTTGGGATCCGGGCCCAATACAGTCTATGGACTTCGTGCATAAACTCCACGTGGCGTTAAGCGAATGTCAAACTGCCACGTGTCTCGACGAAATATCTGAACGGGCTGCCGCGGTTTGCGATGGCGACGGTGCCAAGAGAATCTTGGCTACACTTATACCATTTAAACTGCACTTCCGCGACGCGACTTCTAAAGACTCCCGTCGCGTGTGGGAGTGGCGGAATGCAATTAAGAAATCCTTGCTGAGGATAAATAAAGATACATCTTACTACCAGCATGATAGATGGTTTCGCCAAGCTTTGGGCGATAATGATCGGATCATTCGTATTGTCATGAAGGCTGAACTGCCTTGTGGTTATCTGCGCCTCGACCGAATCGACGGTTCCTGTGCCTGCATAAGCATTTGTTTGTCACCTGAGGCGCGAGGGCAAGGGTTAGGCCCGCTGCTCTTGGAAGAGGCTAACAAGGTTGGAAAACGTATGGGAATTGAATATCTAAGCGCTGAGGTTCACCATGAAAACGCGGCTTCGCGAAGAGCTTTCGAGCACGCTGGCTATTCACAGGGCGACACCGTCGATGGATTTCTGAATTTCTATCGAAACCTATAGGAAACACGATGAAAAATTTCAGTATAGCAGGCCGTCCTGTCGGACCGCTCCAACCACCATATATAATCGCTGAACTATCGGCAAATCACAACGGAAAGCTTGGTGACGCGCTAAAAATCATTGATGCAGCTGTCGAGGCGGGCGCGGATGCCGTTAAGATTCAGACCTATCGTCCTGACACGATCACGCTGAAATCGGCCGCGCCGGACTTCCAAATCACAGAAGGACAGTGGGCTGGGCGTACGCTTTACGATTTATACGAGTGGGCGCATACCCCATGGGAGTGGCACGAGACAATGTTTAGATATGCCGCCGAGCGCGGTATAACATTATTTTCCTCACCATTTGATCCGACAGCAGTCGACTTACTTGAGGGCCTCAGTGCACCTGCATACAAGATTGCCAGCTTTGAGGCCATTGACTTGCCTCTAATCCGATACGTAGCGTCTACCGGTAAACCCATGATCATCTCTACCGGCATGGCGAACCTTACTGAAATTACAGAAGCTGTAGAGGCCGCACAGGCCGGAGGCTGCACGGAGCTAGCTTTACTGCTATGTGTTTCAGGCTATCCAGCACCGGCGTCCGATTACAATCTGGCGACAATCACCGACATAGCTGCACGGTTCGGTGTGCCAGTAGGGCTGTCAGATCATACGCTGGACAACACTACCGCCATCGCAAGTGTATCGCTTGGGGCGTGTATCATCGAAAAGCACATAACACTTGACCGAGCGGGGGGAGGCCCTGATGATAGTTTTTCCCTTGAGCCAGCGGAGTTTAAAGCGCTATGCCGTGATGCGCGTACTGCTTGGGAGGCGGTGGGAAAAATTGATTATGGGTTAAGCTCGAGCGAAGTGGGAAACGTAAAGTTCCGTCGTTCACTGTATTTTGTAAAGAATATGCAGGCGGGTGAGGTGGCCACTGAAGATTGTGTTCGCAGTGTACGGCCGGGATATGGGCTGGAACCAAAATATATCGATGAGATCTTAGGTCGAAAAATGAAAAAAGACGTAAGTGTAAATACCGCCGTATCCTGGGATGTTTTTGAAGATTAAATGTGTAAAATACATGAAAGTAATCAGCTACGTAGCCGACCCTAACAGTAATTCACGTTAAGAATATTTATACTTTTAATATCTAAACTCTAGCAGATTGAAAAAAGTATACAGTTTTGAACATTGATCAACCTATATCCATATAAGAAACAGGCTCCGAAATGAAACCAATATTCATCGGTGGATGTGAACGAAGCGGCACCACAATGCTTGGCGCGCTAATTGGCGGCCACGACTATTGCTTGACCACTCCAGCGTCCCAGTTTTTGACAGATACTGCACGCGGATATGGAGAAAACACGCAAGCTACTGACCTAAAGAAAATCGCAATGCGCATAAGTAGTCACCGCCAATTTAGAAATTGGACAATAACTATACCTGAACTAAAATATGAAAATAGCATTTCAGACCTATATACTACTATTTTTCAGGCCTATGCCGCTGAGCGTAAACCCAACGCTCAATATTGGGTCAATCACTCCCCAGCTAATATTCGACATGGACCAAGTCTTTCGCGTTTATTCCCTGATTCTAAATTTGTTCACATTATTCGAGATGGTCGTGCGGTCGCAGCTTCTATCAAAAAGCTTCCTGCAGGTAGGGGTACGATGCGCGAACTAGCGTTAACATGGAGCGAACGGCTGGCTCATGGCTTGGCATTAGAACAAGCACTTGGAAAAGAGCAAGTACTAAGAGTGAGATATGAGGACCTTTTAAACAATACAAATTTGGAATTGAAAAAAATAGTTTCATTCATCGGGATAGATTATCAAGAAAAGATGATCAGGGGCGATGGATTTAGCGTCGGAGGGCAGGGTGGCCATGCACTGGTTGGAAAAGCGCCATTATTATCTCGCGGACAAGCCTGGAAAAAAGAGCTCAGTATGCGCGAGATTGAGAACTTCGAATTTTATTCTGCGGAGCTTTTAGAACTTCTGGGTTACGAACCATGTTATGGTCTTTCCGCACGACCACCTAACTTAACAGATCGAATATACATGAAATTTGTATCTAGCACCCGCCCATTATATGATCATTATCGTAAATCTGTCGAACGTGTAAAAAGTAAATTAAAGATGTGAATGAAAAAGGATCCTCCAGAAATGTAGGGTAGCTTTTCTTACTTCCGAAAGGCCCGAGATGTCCGTTGTTTATATTCCAGTAGAAGTTTCAAAACGAGAATTAGTTGCCAAGACTATTCTAGCTCGGCGGCTTGCTTCGGCAGGGCATCTGGTTTTTGTATTTCGTAGCGACCTTTTTGATAGAGTCGGCTGGCCAGGCCCTGGAATTTATATTGGGAAAAATGTTTTTCGATCAGGCCCACCTTGCGACCTTCAATTTCTAAAAAAAATGAGGGGCGCTGGCATTCGAGTCTGGCACCTTGATGAAGAGGGGGGAATCTATCTCGGAAATGATGAAGATGCGTGGCAAGATTTCCTGTCTAGGCGTTTTGACCCTCGCCTTCTTAATCAGCAGGACAAAATACTCGCTTGGGGAGATTGGCAAGCTGATTTTTTCAAGAGCCAAAAATTGTCCGCTCCGGTCCATATGGTCGGGCATACAAACTTTGATATATACCGCCCTCAGTACGCTGACGCATTAAGGGCGTTCGATGTAGGACAAACTGGGGGAAAACAAGATTACATTTTAATAAATACCCGGTTCGCGATTAGCAACGCTCCCGTGACGGGGGACGTACATATAATAAATTCGTCCATAGTACGTGATTTTTTCGACCAGAGTTTGTTGTTTGAAAAACTAGTGGCAGATGGACACTTATATTATGACTTTATCATAATGATATTTAATCTTGCTACTAGGCTTCCACACAGAAAAATAGTCTTACGGCCCCATCCAGCTGAAGATAGCTCAAGTTACCGCCGAATTTTTGCCGCACTCAAAAATGTCCATGTAACCGGGGAAGGAGATGCAGGCTCATGGATAAGGCTTGCCTCGTGCGTAATCCATAACGGTTGTACAACTGCTATTCAGGCTACAATTGCTGAAAAGTTGGTCATTACATACGCTCCACGTCCAGAGGATGATCGAACAACCGCTTGTTTGCCTAACCGAACTGGAGTGATAGCCGAAGACTTAGACACACTAATAAGACTTGTTGACAGCGAGCAGTCAATATTTGACAGGGGGCAATGGAAACGTACGATATCGACACTTGATACTGTCGATAGACTCACAGAAATGGTGAATGGTAATATCGAGGAATCCGGAAGGAGCAAAACGTTACCATTAGCGAGATTGCTTTGCATAAAATTTCGCGTATCCGAAACTGTTCGTGGTCTTGTCCGATCAATCCTGCCAAAAAAGAAATCTCACTTCAAGCATCGAATGGCACTTTTCGATCCTGCCTTCTTTAATAAGATTGCATCTATTAACGAATCTGCACATGAATTGTACTCATCGGATATCGAATGCATAAAATTGGATCAGGCGTGCTACGCGTTTAAAATGAGAAATAGGTGATTTTTGAGCGATGGTAAAATAAAAACTAGTATTGCGATACCAGCTCTAAGCGGTGGGGGTGCCGAGAAGGTTATCCTCTTATTAGTAAAGGAGCTCATACGACGAGACGAAATATCCAGGGTTTATGTTGGCTCACGTTGCGAAGCTTCGGATGCTCTAGACTGTGAGGTAATAGTTCTCGGTGGGCGACATGCATCAGAAGGTCTATTTTATTTTTTACGAAGTGTAGCTACAGATCCGGCCAAGAGTTTTATTTTAACTCTTGGGTATATAAACTTCACGCCCTTTCTGAGGATTTTAAAACCAAAATCTAAAGTTATCGTGAGAATTGGCAACACTCCTACACCCGAGATCTCAGGGCTTACTAAAATAAAAAGATTTAAATATTTATTCGTTACTTGCATTGCTACTCATATGGCATCCAGGGTAATAGCTCAATGCGATTTTATGGCAAATGATATAGAAAAACTTTTAGGACTGCCGAGGTCAAGAATTACAAGGATTTACAACCCTATCGAACCCTCCTTGGAAAATTGGCCTGAGTCTGGTTCTACTCCTATTTCTGAACCATACCTATTTATGGCAGCAACATTTAGGCCTCAAAAGGACTTGGAAACTCTCGTCGCGGGCTTTGCTTGTTGTGATAATAAGTTAGGGCGAAGACTGGTGATCGCTGGTGTCAGGCCCGACGACGCTGCATTCAATCAACTGCTTGTTCGATATAACCTGAATAGAGGTCAAGTGATATGCTTGGGTTTCAGAAAAGACACTTATGATCTTATTAGAGGATCTGATTTGTGTGTATTGACGTCAAAATATGAAGGGTTCTCGAATTTCTTACTCGAAGCAGCTGCTTTAGGAAAACACATAGTTGCAACCAATTGCCCTGGTGGAAACGCTGAACTTTTTCACCACTATGAAAATTCAAGCACTTTCGCGGTAGGTGATCACAAGCGTTTTGCCGAACTCATTGAGCAACCTCGTCAAGATTTTTCTCGATCTAAAGCTATTTCAGCCTTAGATCAGTTTTCTTTTTCGACCTTTATTGATAAATTTCGAGCCATAATTAGCTAACGCAATTGCATTTTCAACCTCTTAGATTGAAGTGTTCTGTTAGATTTGGAGATACCAAGACATGTCTATGCGCTATGAGGTATTCTACTGGAGTGACCGCGAGTGGCGATATCGATTACCACCAGAACAGTCATATACTTGCAACTAAACCTCTGTCTTAATTTTTCTCCTTTTCAGTTTAGTACATGCAACATTATTCGAAGCAACTGAGGCCCTACTATGGTCATATGCTACGCAATTTATGGCCCTTCACGTCCGGTGCGCTTGCCTCCTTTGCAGCATCCTAATACCAATGTTTAAACTGCAGACTCTCATTATAAATTTGGAGCTACTAAGTGAAGTTTGAACGTCCACAACGCGATAGATTTATTTAGGCCCCTAACAGGAGATAAGATCATTGACATATAAGGGAGGAGTGAAAAAATGGCCGAAGTAATGATAACCGGAGGGGCGGGATTTATCGGGAAGCGATTGGCGCTGTCACTTCGGAAGTCTGGACACGGCGTAACCGTGTTTGACAACCTCCATCCACAAGTTCACCCTGATCCAGAAGGTACTGTTGCTGCACTGAAACATGCCGGTGTGCGCTTCACATATGGTAATGTTCTTGATCTTAGTGCGTTAACTAATGAAATTATCGCTTCCGAAGCGGATATTGTCATTCATCTCGCGGCTGAGACGGGTACCGGTCAGTCATACGATCTTCCAGCGCATTATTGCGGCGTGAATGTGACCGGGACTGCACTTTTGATAGAGGCAATCAGAGCCGCCCGCACTCACGGGAGCCACGTAAGACGAGTAGTCCTTGCGGGATCCCGAGCAATTTACGGCGAAGGTGCCTGCCGCGATGCCAATGGACGCGAGGTGACTGCAATGCCACGTCTATCGACTGACCTGGCCGCTGGTGATTTTGCTCCGAAGGATGCCAAGGGTCGCAACCTAAAACCCATCGCGAGCCGCGCGGCGTCAACTGTGCCCGCACCTGCTTCAATCTACGCGTCAACCAAGCTCATGCAGGAATATTTGCTTCGTCAAGGCCTCGAGCAATCGGGTGTTGATACGGCAGTTCTGCGTCTGCAGAACGTTTACGGTGCAGGGCAGTCACTTTACAATCCCTATACTGGAGTACTGTCAATATTCGCTCAGCAACTACTCGAGGGAAAAACCCTAAACATCTATGAGGATGGCGACATCGTGCGCGATTTTGTCTACGTTTCCGACGTGGTCTCAGCTTTCCATCGGCTTTGTGAAATTGAACAAGTGCCCCAAGAAACGTTGGACATCGGCTCAGGTCGCGCGGCTTCTATTCTCGAAGTGGCTCGGACGATGATAAAAGCACTTGGCCTAAACGAAGAGCGTCTCACGATTAGCGGACAGTTCCGGCCTGGAGACGTCCGCTTTGCTGTGGCTGACATCTCTGCCGCAAAACGAGTACTTGGCTGGGCGCCTCAAGTCAACCTAAGTGCCGGTATCCGCGAGTTGGTCAATTGGGCACGCGAGGCCGCATGACAGGTTCCGTAGCCATCGCTATATCTGCATTTCGCTCTGATATAGCAGTAATCTCTCTTCTTGAGGTAATCTTCTCAGACCCCCACCCCGAGGTGAGGTCTGTTATAGTCGTGGACTCGCTTGGTAGTGGCGTGATTGCGGAGATTGCTGCGGCACGGCATTGGAAGCTGCAGTACGAGAATATGGATACCAATATTGGCTCGGCCGGCAACCTCGCGCGACGCATGGAGCTTGCTGCAGAAACCGGTGCCAAGTGGTGTCTGTGCCTCAATCACGACGCGAACTGGGAAGCGGGTCGATTATCTGCAATGCTATCAGCCGGGCGCTCTCTACCACGAGTAGGCGCAGTCTACCCTGTACTCGACCACAGCCCGCGAGAACCACGGTGGGAAGACGGCCGCAGGCATTTCCGACCATCTGCGGGAACAAGGGTATCTAATATACCCTCAAACGAACTTACGGCAGAAGTTCTATGGAGCAGCTCGAATTCAGCACTGTATTCTTTAGCTCCACTCGCTGAAAACATCACCGTAATGTCTGAACTTTGGATGGGATACGAAGACCTAGCTTATGGGTTCGCCCTTTATCAGGGAAACTGGATCCAACTTTCATGCCGCTCCGCTCGGCTATCCAAAGTGTTCGATTACATTCCGCGTCGCTTTTTGGGTCGCACACTACACATTCATGACAAACCGGATTGGTATTCCTATTATAATATTCGCAACCTCATTTTGATTTGGCGGCAGTACGGATCGAAGTGTGTGTCTCTCAGAACTATTTTGTGGAAACTAGTCCAAACTATTATTAGGATTTTGCTACTCGAAGACACAAAAATGAACCGTCTAAAAATGCTATACTTGGGTACCCTAGCTGGCATATTTAACAAAAATGGAAAGGGGCGTTACCCATGATATACCTATGGGTAACCATGTCTGCTCTTGATGCACAAGCTGCCCCCTCAAAGCTCTTACCTCCCGGTGAAAAATATAGGTTGCGCAACTGATGCTGTATCTCGGTTTGGCCAACGTATTGTTTCTTCTACGCTACGCACTTGCATCTAATGACGCGCTACGAAAACAGATTTATATCGCTTTATTGACATTACTATTCCTATTCTCTGCTTTCCGCTTTCAAGTCGGATGTGATTGGTCAGGTTATTACTATCAATATTTGGGTGCCACCAACTTTGAGTGGTCAACTTTTACAGAAATTCGAGAACCAATATGGTGGGCGATCCTCTCGTGGATCAAAGATATGGGTTTCCCTTATCCCGTAGTCAACGTTGTCTCTAGCGGAATTTTCTTTTTGGGCGTTAACGTTTTAGCCCGGCGACAGCCAGACCCGCTGGGTTTTTTGGTTCTTTTATTTCCAATTTTAATTATCAACATGCCTATGTCCGGCATTCGCCAAGGGGCTGCAATTGGCCTTCTTTGCATTGCTTTTGTAGCATTCGTTGATCGACGCCCTTTTTGGCTAACTCTATGGATATTGCTAGCCGCTGGATTTCATGTGAGTGCACTGATTTTTGTTTTTCTCGTGCCCATCTCAACGGGGCGATACACACGAAAACGCTTAATGCTTGCCGCAATCCTCGCCGTTCCAGGTGCACTTATTCTCTCGTCCGGCGATGCTGCAGAAATTGCCTCTAGTCGATACATCGACACAGGATTAGAAGCAGCGGGCGCGATATTTCGCGTTTCTATGTTAGGATTTTCAGCGCTGTACTTTGTCCTGTTCGTAAGCAAAAAGTGGATACGAACTTGGCCCCAAGATTATAGCCTTGCCAGCGTTGGAGCTATCGGGATGGCTATGGTTTTTCTTCTTCTACCAATTTCTTCAGTTATTGCCGACAGATTTAGCTACTATCTAATCCCTATCCAAGCCATGATATTCGCTCGGATCCCTTACTTGCCATTCCGTCAGGGCGCAGGACTGCATGCAGCTCTGCCATACCTTATTCTGCTGCTGGTTTTCACAACCTGGTCTCAACTATCCGGGCATTTCGAGAAATGTTACATCCCATATCAAACTTGGCTGCTAGGATTACCTAGCAGTAATACGTTTGGTTTCTAATATCAGCACTAATTTTTGGGGAATTACTATCCAACCATTCTTGATGCGCTCAATCACGCGTTTGCACAGCTCAGGATGTTTGATCAGCTTGCGCTCCCGGGCACGACGATCCGCTTGCATCATATGGGCTGCAGCACCGTAATAGCCATCGCATCCGGGCATGCTTTCGTCCGAGAAATGGTTGCGCTTTAGCTCGCGGAATATCGTGGACCTGCAGCGTTTGAGAACGCGTGCCATCTCATCGACAGGGACCTTTGCGTGTCTCCAGCGTTCAATCTTGCGTCGTTCTGTGATACTCAGTAAACCTCCGGCGGTGGCCGTCTGATCTCAAGCTCAATCCGATGGTAAGTCCGAGCTTATGTCCGACTTTATCAATCGTGCTCAAATCGAAGTACTTTCCGCAGCCGATGGTGAACGCCGCCGGCATTGGTCGAATGATGACAAACTGCGCATTGTGGAAGAAAGCTTCATTGGCCACCGCCAAGCGACAGCCACGGCGCGGCGGCATGGCATTTGCCGGTCGCTGCTGACCACTTGGCGGCGGCAGTTTCGTAACGGAGAGCTTGGGTCTTCTCGTCCGGTATCTTTCGCGCCGGTGACTGTGTCGAAGGAAACGCCCGTGTCACGAGCTAATCCAGTCAACTCCTGTTCACCTTCGGACTGTCAGGTTGAGATTGCCCTTCCGAATGGGCGTCGGCTCATCGGTAAGCGTTGCCTGGACAGCACCTTCCCAGTTTTCGCCTGAGCTGCGACTCCGTTTCTGACGGATATTGGGCGGGAGTTTCGCGATGGCGACTACGGTA
>FUFK010057251.1_pt1 | contig 80402 bp, 75 predicted proteins | sample 1021851 | NCBI WGS metagenome assembly FUFK01 (sample SAMEA51879418, study PRJEB19060) | metagenome
TTAAGCTCATCAAAGGAAAAAAATTATGAAAGAATAGTAAATTTCATTTTAGAAAATATAAAGTCATTAACACTTTCACCTTCAGTTTTAGAGGAATTAGTCCAAAAACATTATAGCGAGAATAAAAAAATAATTTCATTAGAGGGCAATCTTTTGAGATTAGCAATTGATCATAAAATCTCTAGAAATGAATTTTTAAAATTTTATGTAGGAAATGAAATAAATCCAAATTTAAAAAAATTTTTAGATACAAATCCTGTTTGGAAACAATTTTTTCAAAAAAATAAAGAGGAGTTTAAAAATATAAGAGAGAGACTAATTGAAATAAGTAATAAACTTGGAATATCTGTTACTGAATTTAAAAAAATGCTAAGCAGAATTCAAAAAGGAGAAAGAGAGTCGCGAATTGCAAAAAAAGAGATGGTAGAAGCAAATTTAAGATTAGTAATATCTATTGCAAAAAAATATACCAACAGAGGACTTCAATTCTTAGATCTTATTCAAGAAGGGAATATTGGTTTGATGAAAGCAGTAGACAAATTTGAATATAGAAGAGGATATAAATTTTCGACCTATGCAACTTGGTGGATTAGGCAGGCAATAACCAGATCAATAGCTGATCAAGCAAGAACAATAAGAATACCAGTACACATGATCGAAACAATTAATAAAATTGTTAGAACCCAAAGATTAATTTTGAGCGAGTTTGGCAGAGAAGCAACCCCTGAGGAATTAGCAAAAAAATTGAGAATGCCATTAGAGAAGGTCAGAAAAGTTTTAAAAATTTCAAAAGAACCTGTTTCTTTAGAAAAACCTGTTGGAGATGAGGAGGACAGTAGTCTTGGTGATTTCATAGAAGACACAAAAGCATTAGCACCTCTAGAGCAGGCAATTAAATCAAATTTAAGTGAAGCTACTACAAAAATTTTATCTACATTAACGCCGAGAGAAGAAAGAGTTTTAAGGATGAGGTTTGGTGTTGGAATGAATACTGATCATACACTTGAAGAAGTTGGTTTACAATTTTCAGTCACGAGAGAAAGAATTAGACAAATTGAAGCTAAAGCGCTAAGAAAATTAAAACATCCTAGTAGATCAAAACAGTTAAAGAGTTTTTTAGAAAGTTGATTTGTATAATGTTAATGAACATTAATGGAAGCTTTCAAATTAGATAGAAACTTAGCTCAATTAGCTGTATTACAAAGAATTGAATTAACAACCTCATTTCAAAAAAAAATCAGAAAATTATTTGGAAGATATTTATTTTCAAAAGTTTTTTCAAAATACATGTTGGATTTAGATAATATATCTAAAGATTATTATAAAATTATGTATAATGAATATCTTACAATCAAAAAGTTCGTAAAACCCAATCAAAATATATTAAGTATAGGTGCTGGAATTGGTGGCTTAGAGGTAATAATTAACAATAGCTTTAAAAATGAAAATTTTACATTTATTGAAAGAGATTTCGTGTCAGAAAAAATTAGATATGGTTGGGATAACGAAAATAAAGAAGCATATAATAAACTAAATTTACTTCAGAATTTCCTTGAAAAAAACTTATTAGAGATTAATAGATTTAAAATAATTAATTTTGATACAGAAAACCTTCCTATAGAAAATTTTAATCTCATTACATCTTTATATTCATTAGATTTTCATTATGATTTTGAAGTTTACAAAAACTACTTATCTAGCGTATCAGATAATGAAACAATTATAATTTTTGACACAATTAGAGCCAATTATTTCGAAGATATATTTGAGAATGTGATGATTATAAAAGAAGATGACGATACATTACACAAATCAAAAAGAATAGCTTGTAGAAAATTTAAAAAATAGACTTATGCAAAAACAAAAATTTGAGGGTATTTATTTATTTTTAATTTCGATTTTACCATTATCGATTATAGTAGGGCCCTCAATATCACTATTAAATACTTTGTTAATAGTGATACTTCTCTTAATAACTTTAAATTCGTACAAAATTAAAATAGAAAAAATATTTTTATTGTATTTACTAATCATATTATATGTTTATCTAATCTTTAACTCTTTTATATCCATTGACTATAAAGAGGGAATTTATAGAAATTTGGGATTTTTAAGATTTGTAATTCTATTTATTGCCATAAACTTATTTTTCAAAATTTCTAGTAGTCAATTTAAATTTCTCAATTTTTGGTCATTAATAGTTCTAATCGTTGTTTTTGATTCCTTTGTAGAATTTAGCTTTGGTAAAAATTTACTTGGTTATGGAGATGATATTTATGTTGATAGAATTGTAAGTTTTTTTAAAGATGAGCCTATTGTAGGTGCATATCTTTTAGGTTTTAATTTTATAATCGTTGGATATTTTTTTGAAAAATTTTATAAACAAAATCTTAAATTAAAGTTAGCTTTGTTTTTAATTTTATTTACTTTAGTTGGATGTATTCTAATAACAGGTGAAAGATCAAACGGAATTAAAGCTATAATTGGGCTTATGATTTTCCTATTTTTAAACAATAAAATTAGTGCCAAAATTAAAATGTCAATTTTTTTATTTAGTTTAGTTTTTACAGGTTTAATAATTTCAAATTCAAATTATCTAAAAATAAGATATGGCCAACAACTATTCTCCCAGTTATTTGACAACAATCAAAGAAAACAATTTATTGAGAATAATCTATACTTAAAATTATATAAATCTGGCTTGGCTGTATTTCGGGATAACCCAATTTTTGGTGTAGGAAATAAAAATTATAGGGTTATCACTACCAGAAATATAGAGACAAAAATTAATGATGATTATCTTTTAAACACTCATCCTCACCAAATTTATATTGAATTATTATCAGAGCATGGTCTTGTAGGCACGACTATTTTATTATGTATATTTTTTTATTTAATTTTTAAAAATCTGAAAATTATAATTATATCTCGAAATTCGATTCAGTTAGGTTGTTTCACATATTTAATTATTAATTTTTTGCCGGTATTGCCTAGTGGATCTTTTTTTAATGATTTTAGTTCGACACTTTTTTGGATTAATCTCTCTATTATGTATGCATGTAATAAAAAAACAAATATTTTTAATAAATAAAAAAATAGTCTGCGATTGATTAGTTTATATAAATATTGTATCTATTCCTTAATTTTGGGCCTGTAGCTCAGTTGGTTAGAGCAGTACACTCATAATTTACGACTCTGAAAAATATCTTAAATTAGCATTTAAAATCAACCTCTATTAGAGGATTTTTTTTCTATAAAAATTTACCAACTATTTACCAACAAAATGAATGTCTGAGACAAACTTTTAGATCTTTGCTATGCAAAAAATTTATATTAAGTGGTAAATATAAACTCATGAAAAGAATCAAAGCTTTAAGTTTTTTTACAGGTGCGATGGGATTAGATATTGGCCTCAAGAAGGCAGGAATAGATGTAATTCTAGCATGTGAAAGTGAAAAATTCATAAGGGAAACAATTAAATTAAACAACCCGAAGCTTAAAGTTTTAGAAGATATAAATCTTTACACTCCTGAGCAGATTAAAAAAGCAGCAGGATTAAAAAAAAATGAAAAAGTTGATTTAATTGTTGGAGGGCCACCTTGTCAGGCTTTTAGCACTGCTGGAAAAAGATTATCAATTAATGAAAATAGAGGGGTTGTTTTTATAAAATTTTTAGAAGTTATAAAAAAATTAAAACCAACTTATTTTGTTATTGAAAATGTTAGAGGCTTATTAAGCGTGCCACTTAAACATGTACCTCACAGAAAAAGAAAAGGAAAACTAAAACCCAGAGAAGAAAAGGGTGGAACACTTAAATTCATATTAGATTATCTTAATAAGTGTGGTTACAAAGTAAGTTTTAATTTATATAACTCAGCAAATTTTGGCACTCCTCAAGTTAGGGAAAGAATTGTTATAATTGGGAACAAAAAAGAAAAATTACCATATCTCTCTCCAACTCATTCAGAGCATGGAAATTATGGTTTAAAATCTTGGAATACATTTAAATCAGCAGTTAAAGGTTTACATAATGTCAATCATGATTTTGTAAAGTTTCCTGAATATAGAATTAAATATTATAAAAAAATTAAAGAGGGACAAAATTGGAAAAGTCTACCTGTTTCATTACAAAAAGAGGCTTTAGGTAGTTCTTATTTTGCGGGTGGGGGTAAGACTGGATTTTTAAGAAGATTAGGATGGAATAAACCATCTCCCACCTTAGTAACTGATCCTACAATGCCAGCAACAGATTTAGCTCACCCAGAATTAAATAGACCTTTGTCGATTCAAGAATATAAAAGAATTCAAGAGTTTCCAGATGATTGGAAACTAAGTGGCAGTTTAAGAAACCAATATAAACAAATTGGTAATGCTGTACCTGTAAGCTTGGGTAAAGCAATAGGAAAACTAATTGTTAATCATGCGTTAAGAAAAAAGATAAGAGTTATTAATAATTTTAGATATTCAAGATATTTAAACACAAGTGATTTAGATTGGCATAATAGTTTAGATAAAAAAGCAGCCTCAAACCAAAAGTCTTTTAATTTTTAGTTTTTGTAACCTCGTAATATTTGTTTTCTATCTCTTTAATCATTAATCCCACTTCTTTTACGATATAATCATAATCAAGATTTATAAGTGACCAAAATTCTTTCCCTCTTAATTTTTTTACACGTTTAGATTTAAAGTGCCATGTTCTACCAGTATCAAAAGCCGCTACAAAATAAGAATTTTTATGTAGCAAAAGCTCTTTTTCTGATCTAGGACTTTGACTACCTGTCAAAGTATCTTCCATGGTTTTTATTTGGATATAAAATGGTTTTTTATTAATTAAAGATATTAAATCAACTCCAGTTATCTTTGTGCCAAATTCATTTTCAGGATTTATTGAACAATTACTTCGCATTGCAATTTTTTCCCATAAATTACCCATAGAGGTTGATAAAGATCTTAACAATAATTGAATTTTACAAAAATCCATTGCTCCGCTCATGGAGTATAAATTGATAATATTTTCATTAATTTTTTTTGGCATTACATTCTCAATGTAATTTTTTTTAAATAAATCAATTTGTTTTTTTACAGCATCGTTATCTTGAGCCACAGTCTCAGATTTAACTTTCTTGATGTATTGAACTATAAACCTGTTAATTACTTCTTTTTTTTTATAAGCTGATTTTAAATCCTTTATTATATTTTTTGGAATTGATTTAATTTTTAGACTCTCCGAATTTATATATTTTTTTTTATCTAGTTTGTTTTTCTTAATAAATTCATCTAAATCAAATTTTTTATTTTTTTTCATTCAATATCTTCATTATGCCAGGTAAACAGATCAGCTTCAAAAGGAATATTCCTAAATTTCAATAGTGCTTTATACTTTTTAAGCCTATCCTCTTTTTTGGTACTTTTTAAGTATGTGAGGATTTGATCATAGGTTAGTCCTTTCAATCTATCTTTTTTTACATCTACATATTCCTCATATTCCATTCCTGCTATCGCATAGCCTTTATTGGGGTCTATGTGTTCTGCATAACTAATAGTATCCTCAGTTTCTTTAAGGATATCATACCAATGAGCAACCTGATTTTTATTATCGAAAAGATAATCTTTTCTGTAATCAAACAGTTTTAACTGCTGCATATTTTTGAAGTATTTAAATTAAGAAAATTGATTAACAATTAATAATATAATTTTTAATTATGTCTTAAGTATGATAGAATTAANTAGTCCTGATTTAGAACATAACTCTACTTGCTAGGACTTAAAATAAAACGCTAAAGGAGAAACATGAAAATAAAAATACAATCAATAAGAGACTTTTTTAAATCAAAAGAAAAAAAAGGTTTAAAACCTATATTTTTTGAAAGTATAGGAGATCATAGGACTAATAGAGATCAAAGGTTAAAAAACCTTATAACTGTACTAGAAAGAAATGGATTTAAAATAAAAAATAAAAAATAAAAAATAAAATTAATTTTTTTTATTCATTGAAAAATAAATATTATAGCTTATATAAGTATATGAGAGGTTATTTAAGATAACTAACCAAAATGGAAGGCCTATATACAACTATTTTTATAGACCTACAGTAGTGTATATTGGCCTTCCATTTATGAGTTGTTGCTTGGAAACGAAGCAGAGTACAGTGTTATAAAGTAATCCTTTCAAAAAAATAAACTAATATATGAACCAAAGTGTTCGTTATTGGAATGTAGGTCTTATAAATTCATTTCCTTAACCTACTCCTTTGGTTCAGAAAGGAATAGATAATGAATAAGAAAAAGTACAAATCAATAGCAATTGATATTAATTGCTACAAAAAAATAGAAGACCTGACTACAGCATTAACGCCTGGTATTACTTTATCAAGAGCACAAGTCGTTAGAACTTTAGTTAACCAAAAAAGTTCAGGAAAAAACGCTAATCAAACAATTGTTGGATTGTTTTCAGAACATACACCCCAACAAAGAGCAGAAATATTAAGGGATATTGATGATAAGATGCTAAAACTCTTAGATCTTGAGGATAAAGAATTGCCGTGGAGAAATTGTAATGATTTACCAACTAAGTGGGTAAAAATTATGGAGGATTTAAGACTTGTTGTGGCAAAACTTAAATACGAGCAGTTTCAAGACGAAAGGATTGTAAACTAATGGATACTATACATGAAATAAGAGTTGAAGAAGTCAGAGACTATGAAGAAGGAACACACTTCTATAGAGTTTATATGGAAGTTAATGAAACTATAAAAATAGTAGGAGAGTCTAAGTCTAAGCCTCAATTAGTTCGATATGTATCGGAGGTATATTAATGATTAAGGAGTATACATTTTCACCTTCTGAATTAGATTACAAAGCAAAAAAATGTTCAAGATGTTTTTATATTTTAAAACATCATAAAATAAACGCAGGAGATAGACCTCCACCTGTATTTTCCACTTTTGACTCTGTTCAAAAACCTTATTTTAAAACAACAGACACAAAAGATTGGGGTGCAGAATTACCTAGTGGAACTATTATGGATAGCAATGAGTTGCCAGGAAAAATAGTTTCAGAAGGTTTAGTTGATAATAAAAATCGTAAATATAAGTTACAGGGAAATCCTGACATTGTAGTTAGGTTTAAGAAAGAAGGTTACGGAATAATAGATTTTAAAACAACACAAATTAAAAGTGATAAAGCTGAAAATTATAGATATCAATTAGAAGCTTATGCACAAATCTTTACTCATCCTGGATCAACAAAAACTGCTCAAACACCTAAGTTAAATCCTATATCACATATGGGAATACTGCAGTTTCATCCTAAGGCAATTTCTAGCCATACAGAAAANGATTGTGATTTTAAAATGAAAATATCCTATTCACCTCTTGAAAGGAATGAAGATGATTTTAAAGATTATATAACAAAATTAATTGATCTATTAGAACAACCATTTGCTCCTAAATTAAATTTAGAGTGTAATTTTTGCAATTTTACTAAAGGCAATATTCTTTTATCAGGGGTAGCAGGATGAAAAATAAACTTGATGAAATTATTAAAGAAAGATTAGAAAATAGACTTGAATGGAAAAATTATCTTAATTGGTCTTTAACACACAGGGATTTATCTTCTAATGCAAAAAAATTATTCTACAAAGATAAACCTTTTTTAAATTTAATATTAAAATTGTATTTTCTTCCATACAATACAGTAAAGTATTTCAACTACATATGTGATCTTCATAGATTTAAAATGATCGAAACTGAAATTCGTATGCTTAAAGGTAAAGTTGTAAAGGATAAGGAAAATGAGTAAACAATTAGATTTGAGAGACTTTTTAGAGGATCAAATAAAAAAAGGTAAAACTGAGTGGGGTAGTAGAAGTGAGCTAATTAGATTTTCAGGAAATAAAGCAAATGGTCATCTGCACAGAATTCTAAAAGAATATGAAAATAAATTTAAATTCGGATCAATTATAGAAATTAAAAATAAAGAAATTTATAAATATTTTAAATCAAAACCAAAAAATAGTTTAATAAGTGTTGTAGGAGCAGTAAAAATTATTAATAAGAATTTGCCCAAAGACGCGCAGGTAAGTGAAACGATTATATACAATAGGCTTGATGATCCAAAATTTAATATAAACAATTTAAAAGGACAAACTTTAGACAATCAAGTTTCAAAAACAGCCGCTTATAAAGTTAAAATTTCTGATAGTTTTAAAGAGCAGTTAAGAAAAATAAGAAAACCTGGAATATATTTATATTTAGAAACTACACAAATAGGCAATACTACCTTAAGGTTAAAAACTAATGATGAATATAGAAATATTGACAAGTCATTTCCACCAAATGAGGATAGTTTAAAAATTATAAAAAAACTAATAAATGAATAAGAGTCATATTTTTTATTCATCAATTTAACATAAATTTTCAACCAAAAGTTTAATATTTAAATCTAGTCTTTCTCTAAATTTTGTGATTAATTTCTCCAATGCAAATAATAGGCTATATTTTAATAATTTTTGCAGTTGCAGATTTTGGTTTGTCTTGGTTGGGTTATAATTTAACACCTTTCTTACCTGCTGCAATTTCAAAATTTTCCCCAATAATCATTGGAGCAATTGGATATTTTTTTCTTAATGCACAAAATATGGGAAACAATGACGACCCTGCTTTAGACAGATTCAAGACAAAACCAAAAAGAAAATCAAAAAAAAAATAGTTTGTTTAAAAAATATCTTTATATAATAATTTTTATTTGTTTTACATTTCCAGCACTTGCAGTTGAAAAAAAAATTATCGAGGATGAAAATAAAAGGGTTGAGCTTTTAGAAAAATTAAATTGGAAAAATCTTTATAATCCTAAGGCACATTTATTAAATATTGCTAAAGCTAACGTTTCTATCGCAATAGTTGAGACTGAATACTATTTAGATTCTTGGGATGATATTAATCAGTATAGATGGTGGACTTTTGGTTATGGGGCTTATTCTGATGAAGTAGCAATGATAAGAGGAGAAGATTATACAATATATGTTAGTTGGATTGATGATGGATATGTAAAAATTGAAGACTGGAAAAATGTAAATCCAAAAGAATTGTTAAATAGTTTAAATGAAATTTCAAAGTCAAATGAACAGTGGGCAAAAGATAATAATGTAAGTTACTCTACTAATATTTCTTGGATATATGAACCTTCGCTTAACGAAACCAAAAAAGTAGTTAATTATTCCTACAAAGTAAAATGGAGTGATGGAGTAATTACTATGGAGTCCAAAAGTTTGAAACTTGGTAAGAAGGGTTATATTGAGTCAGCTTTTGTATCTTTTGTTGATCAAAATACTGATTTTACGCAAAAAGCTGAAAGTTCAAAAATATTTGCTGAATATATAGAGTTTGACGAAAACTTTAGACACTCTGACTATAAGTCAGGTGATAAGGTTGCAGCTATGGGTATAGGAGGTCTGGTTGCTGGCACACTAGGAGTTAAAGCGCTAGCTAAAGCAGGAGCGTTTGCAAAATTAATTCCACTTCTATTAAAATTTGGATGGATATTGCTTATACCTCTTGCTTTTGTTGGTAAATTGTTTGGTGGTAAAGATCGCTCAACTGTTTCACAAACAAAAAAATCTAAAAAAAAGAAAAACTAGCAATTTATAAAGATACAAATAGTTATGCTTATTTCTAATTTTTGGCATGTTTTTGCTGCTGTCTTACCAGCTTTGGTAATTCTTTTTTACGTTTACAAACAAGATTATTTTCCTGAGCCAAAAAAAGTTGTTTTTAAAACTTTTATTTTTGGATGTTCAATTATTATTTTTTTAAATCTAATATTGAATGATGTAGATAATTTTGCAGAAAAGTTTTTTAAAGGTGAAACTTTTATTTTCTTTGACAGCTTTATTAGAGCTGCTTTTTTAGAGGAAATATCAAAAATGGTAATCATTGTATTTTTTTGTACTAGAAAGGATGAATTTGATGAACCAATGGACGGTTTAGTTTATGGAGTAGCAGCATCCCTAGGTTTCGCTGCTTACGAAAATATAGAATATGTTTTATATGCTTTAAATGAACCTTCATTTCAAATAGCAACTATAAGAGCATATACAGCGATTCCATTACATGCTTTATGTGGAATAATGATGGGTTTTTTAATCACCCAAAGTATTTTTGAAAAGAAAAATAATTATCTCAACCTTGTTTTAGCTTTATTTATCCCAGTTGGTATTCATGGACTTTATAATTTTAGTTTATCAAGTTCTGTTGTAAGTAGTTATTTTGCCTATATAATTTTGTTTGTTTTTATAATTAGAGCGTTTTTTTTATTTAAAGATTTAAAAAAGAAACAAGTAAGATCAATAATTTTTAATAAAAAATATTATAATATTTCATTAAATAGTTTTGTGAACGCTAGTACGACAGTTTTATTAATTTATTTAGGATTAAATTATTTAGTAAATATTTTTTTATAATACTCTTTTACATTTAAACGCAGTCTTTTTTAATATTTTTGGGATATCATTTGAAAATTCACTAGGATTATTATTTATGTTTTCATAAATAGCAAATTTAGCATTTTTAGAAATTAAAAAGTATTTTTTTGGATAATCAGAGGGTTTCAGTGGTTTATTTGAAAAAAAAAGATATTCTTCTAAATCTTTTAAAACTAATAATTCTTGTCTTTTCATACTAATCTTATTAGAAGCTTCATTTTTTTTCACGAAATTTCCACTTAGGAGAAGATAATTATTATTATCTTTATTAAACAAGGCAGTAAAATAAAAATCGTCAGTAGTCGTTCTACATTTAATTAGTATTCTTTCTTCAATTTCTGGTTTATTAAAAAAGACAGAAATTTTAAATACCTTTCCACTCCAAGGTCTTTGTAGAAAAGGTATTATGGCAGCTGTTTCTGTAATATTTTTTGCAGTTTCTATACTTTCCACAACATCCAATACTCCATCTATATTTTTAAATTTTTTTACATCATGAGCCTCTAATAAATCTTCTTGGCTTAGTTTTTCAACTTCAGAAATAGCATCATCATTGTATTTGATACTACTCGCACTATCTATTTCCGATGAACTTCTTAATGCATCATCAATTTTATCAGTATTTTTTAAATCTCCATTTTTAAAGTCCTCTAATTTTTTACCTAAATCAGGTAATTCATCAGAACCTTTTTTCAACACTTTTCCTGCACCTTTTAATGATTTGATAATACCCCCAACTGGTACAGCATTTGTTTCATATGAAACGATTAAAAAACAAAACAAAATAAATGAATGGATTATGTATTTCATAAAAATATATTAAATAATCTAATCAACTTTTCTAAACTTTAATATAAATTATTTACCAACAGATTTACCAACAAATGTAAAATTCGTGTCTTAAAATTTATAAAAATACAATCTAACATATGTAAAGTTAACTTGTATGAATTTTAAAATTGGTGTAATACCTAATTAATTTCAAGGGCCTGTAGCTCAGTTGGTTAGAGCAGTACACTCATAATGTATTGGTCCCAGGTTCGAGTCCTGGCGGGCCCACCAATAAAAACTATCAACAATTTTCAAAATTGGTTTTTTTAAAGTAAATTTTATTTATTCTGTATCGTAAAAAGGAAATCTTCGAGAAAAACTATAAATAATTAATATCAATATAAACAAAGTTTTATTAAATCTTAATAAAAGATTGATAGCCTAATTATTAATAAATTTTTTTAAGCTTGAGAATAATGCTTGTATATCACCATCATTACTTTGTATTATTGAACTAAATTCCTCTTTTTGTGTTCTTGCTAAGCTGAGCCCTTCAATAATTAAATCTCTTATCAATGGTTTATCAGGATCTTTCGTATAAACTCTCCATTGTATCTTAATTTCAGGTCGTATATCTGTTGCTACAAGAATACTAGATACAATAGTATACTTATCGTTAAGCTTTTCCTGTGATTGCACATCTATTTTAGGGTTTGAGTACTCAGAAAGTCTGCTTGAAAAACTTTTTAAAAAGTATTCTCTGAATAATTTAGTATATTCTTTTTTTTCAGCATCATTTAATTGTTTCCTAAATTTTCCCAACGTATAAAAACCTATACCTTTAATATCAACTGTATCTGTCGCAATAATTTTTAATTTTTCAATTTTTTCATTTTTAGAAATATCATCACTTAAAATTTGAGATGCTCTATTTACTGTAGATTGAATAAAGACATTAGGTTCTAAGGAATACGAAATTCCAGGCACTAAAAATAATAATAAAAAAATAAAAATAAACTTAAATTTTTTAATCATTAAGAATAATTAATTAGACTGAATTTCGTCCCAATCACTATCATCCTGAGTCTCTGAAATACTATCGGAATTTAAAATTTTTTTTCTTCTATCCTGTAAATATAAACTTCTCACTGACGCATAAAAGTCCATCGAGTTCTTTTCTAAATTTTCAAATGAGTCAATATTTTTAGCTCTAAAGTTTAATCCATCTCCCCCTTTGGAAAAATAATAATCTGACTCCTTAAAGTGCTGGGTGTCATTTTTAATTGTTAAATTATACCAAGGATCACCACCCAAAATATTTGCAAAACTTCCAGAGAGATCCCTAATTGTCGATGGCCCTAAAACTGGTAACACCAAATAACATCCTTCACCAATTCCCCAAGTTCCTAAAGTTTGACCGTAGTCCTCTTTTTTATAATTTTTTATAAATCCCATTTGTGAAGCAACATCGAAAATTCCAAAAATACCAACAGTTGTATTTACTGCAAGTCTAGCTGTATTGACTCCTGCAGTTTTAAACTCACCTTGTAAGATGTTATTAGGTATCGTAATCAAATTTGATATATTGCTTAACACATTACCCGTTCCTATTTTTATAGGATTTGGTAATTTTCTATAACCCTTTGCCAATGGTTCAAATATTATATTGTCTAAACCCTGATTAAAAGCGAATGTTGCTCTATTAACACTTTCAAAACAATCCTTTACTTCTCCTGTTTTTTTTGAGAATGAAACTTCGCCATCTGCTCCTGCAAAAGCAAAATTGATTGTAAAAATGTAAATTATTAAAATTTTTAATAAATATCTCATGTTCTTAATTTCTATTAGTGTTATACATATAATGTAAACCTAAAAAAAGTCAAAAATGCTATCAAAAATTACCTATAAATACTCACCAAATTTCAATAATTACAAGAGAAATAAAAGCGACATCAAATTTTTGATTATTCATTACACTGGCATGAGAAAAGAGAAAGATGCAATTGAAAGGCTAATCAATATACAATCTGAGGTTAGTAGCCATTATTTTATAAAATATGACGGTAAAATAATTCAATTAATTCCAGATTTATATACCGCTTGGCATGCTGGTAAATCAGCTTGGGGTAAAAAAAAACTTTTAAATGATTTTTCGATAGGTATAGAAATTTCCAATACAGGTCACAACTATGGTTACAAAAATTATAAGAAGAAACAAATAACCGCTTTAATTAAACTTTTACAAAATTTGAAAAAAAAATATAAAATAAAATCTGAAAATATACTTGGTCATTCTGATATAGCCCCAGTTAGAAAAAAAGATCCTGGTGAAAAATTTCCGTGGAAAAAACTCGCAAAAAAAAAACTTTCAATATGGCATAAAGTAAATAGTATAATTTTGAAAAAATTAAGAAGAGAAAAATGTGATAAATTTGAAAAAAATTTATTTTTAAAAAATATCTCTAAAATTGGCTATGTAAAATGTAAAACTTTTTATATGGTAAGGGCATTTCAAATGAGATTTAGACCAGAGTTAGTAAATGGTAAAATTGATAAAGAGTGCTTAAAAATAAGCGAAAACTTAATAATAATATAAATTACCTTGAAAATTTGATCAATTTTTTGTATTCATTGAATGCTAGACAAATGACTTGTCGCTTAAATTTTTAATTTAAGAGGAAAGTCCGGACTCTGCAAAGACACGGTGCCAGGTAACTCCTGGCGAGGGCAACCTCAGGGACAGTGCCACAGAAAATAAACCGCCTTAACGAGGCAAGGGTGAAAAGGTGTGGTAAGAGCACACCGGTTGAACTGGTAACAGTCAGCGCATGGAAAACCCCACCGGGAGCAAGACCAAATAGAGATGACATTGTTTAATAACTAAAAGCAGTCTTTGGCTAGTCATCAGGGTTGGTTGCTTGAGCTTAAAAGTGATTTTAAGCCTAGATAAATGATGAGTTTGAAAGACAGAACCCGGCTTATAGTTTGTCTAGCTACTTTAAAACTTAATCCTTAGAAATTGAAAATTAAACAACTTTAAGAGGCAGTATTGGGTAAAAATTATTATATTGACGTATAGGTTGAAAACCCATATATTCCCATATATTCCCAAATATGGGATTATAAGGGATAATATGTTTTATGTTTTTATCGACTTACAAAAACAATATAGACAAAAAGGGGAGGGTGTCAGTGCCAGCACCTTTTAGATCATATTTATCAAATCTTGGATACAATGGAATAATTTGTTTTCCTTCATTTAATAATCAATCTATNGAATCTTGGNCACAAGATAGAATAGAAAAAATNTCAANTNCAATTGATGCACTAAATCCTTTTGAGGAAAAAAAAGATTATTTTGCAACATCAATTTTATCTGAAAGTATTAATTTACAGTTTGATAGTGAAGGAAGAATTTCTTTAACACCAAAACTATTAAAACATGCTAAAATTAAAAATAACATGTTATTTGTTGGTCAAGGAAAAACTTTCCAAATCTGGGAGCCAACAGCATTTGAAAAATTTAAGGTCCAAGCAAGAAAAAAATCCAATATAAATCGAGCAAGCCTTAAATGGAAAGAGATGGGTGAAAAATAATGAGAAAGATGGAACAAATTATTTTAATGCAGAAGATAGAAAATTTACAAAATAATTGTTTAACAGCAATAGAAAAAACTATTAAGGGTACTTGGGCATATGATTTTTGGACCCATACTTTCGATAAACTTGAAAAAAACTATAACTCAATAAAAAACAAAGAGGGAATAAATGACAATAAATTTTAGAGCACCAGATATAAAAGAATTAAAACCTAGGATTTTAGTTTTAGGAGTTGGGGGCGCAGGCGGGAATGCAATCAATGAAATGATAGAATCTGGGGTGGAAGGTGTAGAGTTTGTTGCTGTAAACACAGACGCACAAGACCTTAAAGCAAGCAAAGCTAAACAAAAAGTACAACTAGGTCTTAACTTAACAAAAGGTCTTGGAGCAGGTGCTAAAGTTGAAATTGGTCAAGCTGCTGCAGATGAATCTTTAAATGAAATAATGGATTTATTGAAAGGTGCAAATATGGTTTTTATTACTGCAGGAATGGGTGGTGGAACTGGAACTGGTGCAGCTCACGTGATTGCCAGAGCATCTAAAGAATTGAATATTTTAACAGTTGGAGTAGTCACGCTTCCTTTTTTATATGAAGCCCCATCTAGGATGAGAAGAGGGCAACAAGGTTTGGAGGAGCTAAGAAAACATGTAGATACAATTATTGTCATTCCAAATCAAAACCTTTTCAAAGTTGCAAATGAAAAAACAACATTAAAAGAGTCTTTCAAACTTTCAAATGGAGTACTTAGACACGGTGTTCAAAGTGTAACTGATTTAATGGTTAAACAAGGATTAATTAATTTAGATTTTGCAGATGTTGAAACAGTAATGAGCCGTATGGGTAAAGCCATGATGGGAACAGGTGAAGCCGAAGGTGAAGGTAGGGCATTAAAAGCTACAGAGATGGCTCTAAATAATCCATTAATTGATGATTATTCATTAAGAGGAGCGAGAGGTTTGCTAATAAACATAACAGGAGGAGAAGATCTAACTCTATTTGAAACAGATGAAATTGTTAATAAAATAAGAAATGAGGTAGATCATGCTGCAGAAATTATAATTGGATCAGTAACAGATAACTCTCTAGAAGGCAAAGTAAGAGTTTCAATNGTTGCAACGGCTCTTGANGGACAACAGCCCGAGTCTAAATCTGTAATAAATATGGTTCATAGAATTCAAAATCGNAATCCAGGTTATTCAGATTTTTCAACGNTACATAATTCACAATCTTTTAATTATTCAAATGCACCAACACCAACNAGTGGTGCTAATGCNTTAAAAGTTGATGAGGNATTACCAAGCTCTAATGAGCCAAAAATAGACAATGAAAGTATTCTTGATCAGAATATTAATATTAATAGTGATTTAGGGGCTGTAGAAAATTCGATGAATCATAGTGAGGAAAGCCTAGTTTTGACTGAGGAAGNAAAAGATCAAGTTTCCGAGTCTAACGGATTAGAAAATTTTGGACTTGCTGATGACGAGCCAAATTTATTTGATGGATCTGAAGCTAATCATGGATCAGATGATAATAACCAGGAAGACGCTGATAATAATTTTGATGAAGATGATTTCGAAATTCCGGCATTTTTAAGAAGACAAAAAAACTAATGGTCTTCAAAAAAATAGATGAATGCCACCATTATATCGAATAATGATAAACATTATCCGGTATTGCTAGATGAAATTCTAAGCATTATTTCCCCTCAAAATGGTGGCACATTTATTGACTGTACTTTTGGTCAAGGAGGTTATTCAAAAGCAATTTTAAAATTTCCAAAAACAAAAATTTTTGCTTTAGATAGAGATATTCATTCTGAAAAATATGCTAATGAANTAAAAGANAAAAATCAAAATCGATTTTTTTTTCATAATTTAAAATTTGGAGATTTAAATAAACTTAATATTAAGAATGAGAGAGTAAAAGCAATTATATTTGATTTGGGTTTTTCATATATTCAGATTAAGGACTTAAAAAGAGGGTTGTCTTTTAATAGTACAGGTCCACTAGATATGAGAATGGGCCTAAATAATTTTTCTGCAAGCGATGTTGTAAATAATTTAAACCAAAAAGAGCTTGAGCTTATATTCAAAATTTTTGGAGATGAAAAAGATGGAAAAAAGATAGCTAGGAAAATAGTTTTAGAGAGAAAAAAAAATAAAATAGATACACAAAAATTAGTCCAAATAATTAATATATGTAAAAGAAATAATAACAAAAAAATTCACAATTCAACAAAAATTTTTCAAGCTCTTAGAATATTTGTTAATAAAGAAATATCCGAATTAATTAAGGGATTAATTAACTCTGTAAATATTTTAGAAAAAAATGGAATTTTAATTTTAGTCTCTTTTCATTCTCTAGAGGACAAAATTATCAAAACTTTTTTTAAATTNCTTTCTGAAAATAANAANATTTCAAGATATNTNCCTGAAAATANAAAAAAAAANAANATTTTAAAATTAAAAGAAAAAAAACCTATTCTNCCATCANAAAANGAAATTAAAATTAATAAACCATCTAGATCAGCAAAGTTAAGATANGCTTTTAAAATTTCAGANGACAAAAATTTTGAAGAAGAGATTTTGAAAACATTCAAATATTTAATAGATATCGAAAATTTTTCAGTAAAATTATGAAAAAGTATATATTAATAATTTTAATCATATCCTTAATATCATTTACGACCTTCATCAAAAATTCATCAAAGAGCTTGGAGAATAAAATTTATAACAAAAAGGAGGCAATTATTTTATTGGATGAAGCTTATAATCTAGCTTTTTTAGAAAATAATTATCTGACATCATCAAAAAAACTATTTGGTTATTTAGGAGACTTAGAAGAAAAAAAATATAAACCTATAGATATTACATTTTTACATAAAATTTATTTTTTTGACGACAAAATTAAGATTAAAAAATTTTTGGAAAATGAATAATTCAGAAAAAAAACTATTTATAAATGAATACGAAAGTGAATTTAATTTTAAAAAAAATATATCTAATTTAAAGTTTTCGTTTAACAGGACAGCATTCATTTTTTTCTTTTTTATCCTTATTTCTATAATTTTCTCAATTAAAATTTTTTACTATGGTTCAGTTTCTGTTAACAGCCATACAATAAATACAATAAAAAAAAAGGACTTTAGAGCTGATTTGATTGATAGAAACGGAAACTTGATCGCTAGGACAGTTAAAACCATTAATGTAGGAATTGATCCTAAAAAAATAAAAGATAAAAAAAAATTTCTATTAAAACTTAAGATTATTTTTCCTGAAAAAAATTATAGTATAATTGAAGATCAACTAAATGGAAAAAATTTTTTTTATTTAGAGAAAAAAATTTCTCCTGAAAACTACGATAAAGTAAAATTACTTGGAGAAAAAGCAATAAGATATGAATCTAAAATTTCAAGAATTTACCCTTATCCAAGTCTTGCAAGCCACATAATTGGTCAGATCGATGATGATAATAGTGGAATTTCTGGTTTGGAAAAATCTTTAAATGAGAGACTTATTACTAAAAGGAATCCTATATCTTTAACGCTTGATACAAATATACAATATTTAATTCGAGAAGAACTGTTAAAAGCTAATAATATATTCCAAACTAAAGGAAGTGCCGCAATTTTAATGAATGTTAATAATGGCGAAATAATATCAATGGTATCTACCCCAGATTTTAATCTGAATAAAAGAGAAAATTTAAAAGATAAAAAATTTATTAATAGAGCGACTAAAGCTGTATATGAATTTGGTTCTGTATTTAAAACATTTACTTTAGCGGGTGGTTTAAAATATGATGAGATAGAATTAAACACAGAATTTAAAAAACTACCAAAAACAATTTATTGTAGTGGCAGACCTATCAGGGAGTATGATGAAGATATACCTGATACTTTGACTGCTGAAGAAGTGTTAATAAGATCTGGAAATATTGGATCTGTNAGAATAGCTCAGAGAATTGGTATTGATAGGTACTCAGAGTTTTTAGGTCAAATCGGGATTTTAGATAAAATGGAATTTCAACTAGAGGAAACAGGAACTCCTTTGCCTGTTCGTTGGGGAAAATGTAAACTTGCTACAGCCTCATTTGGTCATGGTATAACCACGACTGTTTTACAATTAGCAAAGGGTTATGCAATCATTAGTAATGGTGGATATAATGTTGAGCCTACACTTATAAAAAATTTAAATCCAAACTTTAAAAGAGAGAGAATAATAGATGAGAAAATATCAAAAGATTTAAATTTGGTACTAAGAAAAATTGTAAATACAAAAATTGGTACTGCAAATCAAGCAAATATTCCTGGTTATGAAATTGGAGGAAAAACAGGAACGGCACAAAAATCTGTTGATGGTGTTTATATTAAAGAGAAGATAAATACCTTTGTTGGAGTATTTCCAATCTCTGAACCAAAGTTTGTTATTGTTGTAATGCTTGATGAACCAAAAATTAATAAAGATTATATTTACGAATACAAAGATGGATCTGGATTTAAATTAAAAGGCACACCAAGAAATACAGCTGGATGGACGTCTGTTGAAATTACTGGCAAAATTTTAGAAAAAATAGGACCAATTTTAGCCACAAAGTACATGGAATTTAATTAGTGATATGTTGATAGGAGAGTTATTTAAAATAAAAAATAAAAAAATAAGAAATCATTTTTTTTCAGGTTTAAGCTTTAATAGCAATTCATGCAAAAAAAATTTCATTTTTTTTGCGATTAAAGGAAATTTGCAAGATGGGAATAAATACATAGACGAAGCTATTGAAAATGGTGCAAGAACAATTATTCATCAAAAGCCTTTTGAAGGTTTTAAAGGAGAAGTTTTATTTTTAAGTTACAAAAATATCAGAAAAGTTCTAGCCTCCACATCTTTTAAGTTTTATAATAAAATACCTAATAATATAATTGCAGTTACTGGAACAAATGGTAAATCTTCGGTATCAGATTTTTATTATCAAATTTTAAAAATTAATAATGTTAGCGTAGGTTCAATAGGAACTCTTGGAATAAAATTTAAAAATAAATTAATTTCGTTAAATAATACTACATTAGACTCTTTAAATCTTTCAAAGTACCTGAGTATTTTAAAAAAAAAAAAAATCGACAATGTAATATTAGAGGCTTCAAGTCATGGCTTAAAACAACATAGACTCGATGGTTTAAATATAACTTCTGCAATTTTTACTAATTTTTCTCATGATCATTTAGATTATCANAAAAATTTAAAAAATTACCTCAATTCCAAACTATACCTTTTTAACTCTCTTCTAAAAAAAAACTCATTATTAATCACAGATAGATCAATAAAAGAGTTTAAAAAAATATTTAATATTTCAAAAAAGAGAAAATTACGTTTAAAAACTATTCTTGATGAAAAAAGTGATTTACAGTTGATCAATCACACCTATGAGGGTGAAAAGCAAAAAATTCAAATCAAATATAAAAATAAAATTTACAGTTTTCACATTAATCTAATAGGAAAAACCCAGATTAAAAATATTTTTATGTCAATCTTGGCAGCAGAAAGTTCAAAATTAAATTTTGAAAAAATTATTAAAAATATTAGTAAGTTAAAACCAATTGATGGCAGGTTTGAAAAAATTGGAAATTTAAAAAATAATGCTATTGTAATTTTAGACTATGCCCATACTCCGGACGCTTTAAGAACCTGTTTAAATGATCTAAAAAGTCAATTCCCATTCAAAAAAATTAATATCGTATTTGGCTGCGGAGGTGATAGGGATAAATACAAGAGATCAAAAATGGGGGCTATAGCAAATTCTTATTGCTCACAGATATATCTCACAGATGATAACCCAAGATTTGAAAACCCAAAAGAAATAAGAAAAGAAATAAAAAAAAATATTTTGAAATCTAAAGTATTGGAGATATCAAACAGAAGAATAGCAATTTCAAAAGCAATTCAAAATTTAAAATCAGATGAAGTATTAGTTGTTGCNGGTAAAGGTCATGAAAAAATTCAGGATTATGGAAATAAAAAAATTTTTTTCTCTGATAAAGAGATTATAAAAAAATCTATAGCAATTAAAAATAAAAAACTTTCTAACAATATAAAAGTTAATATTTTCAATGAGTATTTTAATAAAAATATTTCNAAGAAAAAAAAAATCCAAAAAGCCTCNATNAACTCNAAAACTTTGAAAAAAAATGATATATTTTTTGCTATTAAAGGAAAAAAAAAGGATGGAAANTCATTTGTAAAAAAAGCATTTGATAATGGTGCACTTTTNGCGATTGTAAACAGATATCAAAAATCAATTAATAGANCTAATCAAATAAAAGTTTCTAATACCCTAGAATGTTTGACAGATTTATCAAAAATAATAAGACAGAATTTTANAGGAAAAATTATTGCAATCACAGGAAGCTGTGGAAAAACATCTTTAAAACANATGTCAGGAGAAGTTTTGAACGATTTTAGCAAAACAACTTTTTCANTAGAGTCTTATAATAATAAATATGGGGTTCCATTAAGCTTATTTAATCTCAATACTAAAAATAAAAATGGAGTTTTTGAGATTGGAATGGATAAAAAAGGTGAAATAGATTTTTTAAGTAAAATTTTAAATCCAAATATCGGCGTCATAACAAATATTTCATATGCACATGCTAAAAATTTTAAAAATATAAATGAAATTGCAGCAGCTAAAGGAGAGTTAATTAATAACATTCAAAAAGGTGGGATAATAATTTTAAACAAAGACGACAGATTTTTTGATTTTCATTATAAAAATGCAATTAAAAGAGATCTCAGGGTTTTTTCTTTTGGAATAAAAAAAAAAGGAAATATATCTTTAATTTCAACTAAAAAGCAAAATAAACTTTTTAAGATTACTGTAAAAATATTTAATCAAAAAAAATTGTTTTTTATAAAAAATATCAATCAAAATAATTTATATAATGTTCTGGCATGTATAGGTATAATCTATTCAGTAGGTGAATTAAAAAATTTATCAAGAAACTCTTTCATAAAATTTAAAAATCCCAAAGGAAGNGGAGATATTTCTAAAATTTATTTTAAAAACAAACAATTTTATTTAGTAGATGAAAGCTACAATTCGAACCCCTTATCAATGGAGTCAGCTATAAAAAATTATAATTTGATTAAGACAAAAAATAATAAAAAGCACCTTTTAATGGGTGATATGCTTGAATTAGGAAGGTTATCAAAAAAACTACATATTAGNTTAAGTAAAAACATAAATAATTCATCGATANATAAGTTTCANATTTTTGGTAGATTCGTTAAAGAAACATTTAAAAAAGTCAAAAACATAAAAAAAGGGAAATATTTGACTAAACTAAATCAAATTAATGATTTGATTATTAAAGAATTAAATAATAATGACTATTTAATGGTTAAAGGATCAAATTCTACTGGTTTGAATAAATTTATCTTAAAACTAAAGGGTAATAAATCTCATGCTTTATAGTCTAATATTAAATTTAATTGATACTTATTCATTTCTTAATGTATTTAAATATTTAACAGTAAGAACCGGATTAGCTGTTTTCACTTCTTTGTTGGTAGTTTTTTTAATCGGAAATCCTTTCATAAATTTTTTTTCAGCAAAGCAAATTTTGAACCCTATTAGAGATGACGGTCCAGATGAACATATAGTAAAAAAAATTGGCACCCCAACAATGGGAGGTGTTTTAATATTAATTGGATTATTTTTCGGAATATTTTTATGGGGCGATCTAAATAACTTATATGTATGGTTCTTGATTTATATAGTAGCTAGTTTTGGTATATTAGGAGCTTATGATGATTATAAGAAAATTAAATTTAAAAATTCCTCTGGCATTTCCTTCAAATTTAAAATCATATCACAAATTATAGCGGCAACTTTTGGAATAATTGTACTAAGCATTTATTCTGATAACGCCGATTTAGAAAATCTTTATTTTCCTTTTTTTAAAAACCTAATTGTTAATTTGGGATGGTTTTTTATTCCATTTGCAGTTTTTGTTATAGTTGGTTCATCAAATGCTGTGAATTTGACAGATGGCCTAGATGGGCTAGCAACCGTTCCAGTTATTTTAGTGGCTGCTTGTTTTGCATTTATTAGTTATGTCACAGGAAATATTGTTTTTTCTGAGTATTTACAAATACCTTATATAGCTGGATTAGGTGAAGTTGCCGTATTTTTAGGTGCAGTAATTGGTTCTTGTTTAGGTTTTTTATGGTTTAACGCACCTCCCGCAAAAATTTTTATGGGTGATACAGGATCACTCGCATTAGGAGGATCCTTAGGTGGAGTTGGAATAATAACGAAACATGAAATAGTTTTAGCGATNACAGGTGGTCTATTTGTTTTGGAGGCAATATCAGTAATTGTACAAGTAATTTCATTTAAATTGACTGGAAAAAGAATTTTTAAAATGGCACCCATACATCATCATTATGAAAAAAAAGGCTGGCCTGAGTCCACTGTAGTAATTAGATTTTGGATTGTAGCAATTATTTTAGCAATGATAGGTCTTGCAACACTGAAATTTAGATAATGCATGAACTAAAAAAAGTATTTTTTAATAAAAAAATATTGATATATGGCCTTGGTCTATCAGGGAAATCAAGTTTCAATTTTTTACAAAAAAAAAACGATGTAAGAGTTTATGACGACAATAATATTCAACTTAAAAAATTTAAAAAAAATACTATAAAAAAAATTCAAATATTAAATTCTAAATTTGATTATATTGTAATAAGTCCCGGTATAGACACTAAAAAGTGTGGTTTGAAATATTTCTTGCAAGATAACAAAGATAAAATTTGTACAGATTTAGATATTTTTTATACACATAATTATCAAAATAAAATAATTACAATTACTGGTACAAATGGAAAATCTACAACAGTTAAATTACTTGGGGATATTTTAAAAAAGTCAGGTAAAGATACTAGATCAGTTGGAAATATTGGTAGATCTATTTTAAATGAGCGCAAAATTAATAAAAAAACTATATTTGTTATAGAAGCATCATCATATCAAATAGAGTATAGTAAATTTTTTAAATCAAAATATTCTATATTACTAAATATTAGTCAAGATCATATTGAGAGACATGGAAATTTTAAAAATTATTTACAAGCAAAATTAAAACTATTTTACCAAAGTTCAAAAAAAGATTTTATATTCTTTAATAAAAAAAATTTGATTATAAATGCTGCTATAAAAAAAAATAAAATTAAATCTAAAATCTATCACGTTGATAAAGAAGTAACAAAAAAGTACTTTAAAAATATTAAAAATAAATATTTTTTAAATCAAAATAATTTAGAAAATTTATCTTTTATTTTTAAAATCTGTGAAATATTAAAAATTAAAACAAGCACTGTCATTAAATCAATAAATAGTTTTAAAGGACTGAATTTTAGACAACAAACTGTATATAACTCAAAAAAAATAATGATAATTAATGACTCTAAATCAACTAGCTTTTCTTCTACGGTGAATTTACTGAAATCTTATAATAATATTTTTTGGCTAGTGGGTGGACAGCCAAAAAAAAGTGATAAATTTAATTTTAGTAAAAATAATAAATTGAATATACAGGGTTATATATTTGGCAAAAATAGAAATTTCTATATTAAAAAATTAAAAGGAAAAATAAAATATAAAATTTTTCCATCAATTAAGAAAGCATACCAAAAAGCTCTATTTGATATTAATCAATCAAATATATCCTCAAAAAAAGTTATACTTTTTAGCCCATGTTCCGCATCATTTGATGAATTTAAAAACTTTGAAGAGAGAGGTGCTTATTTTAATTTACTTGTCAAAAAATATAAAAATAAATTATGAATGACATAAATATTTACCAAAAAGTTTATTTTAATTGGTGGAGAGAACTAGATAAAACTTTATTCTTTATTATAATTTCACTTTTTCTTCTTGGCCTTTTTTTTTCTCTAGTATCAACCTCTTTAATTGCATCAGATAGATTTAATACAAATAGTTATAAATTTTTTTTAAAACATTTTATTTATATATCTATGGGTTTTTGTATAGTTTTTTTTATATCATATTTAAATATTAAAAAATTATTATTAATTTCTAAATTCCTTTTTGTAATTTGTTTCATAGCGCTCTTACTGGTTCCCTTTGTTGGTATAGAGGTAAAAGGATCAAAAAGATGGATAGAATTATTTTTTTTACCGAGATTTCAACCTATTGAGGTTTTAAAACCTTTTACGATTGTAGTTATGGCTTTAGTATTAAGTTTAGAGAGTAAAACAAATCTATATTTAAAATATTTATATAGTTTTTTAATCTTATCACCAATTATTTTATTATTGATCTCGCAGCCAGATATTGGTCAAACAATCTTAATCTTTGCTACTTGGCTTGCATTAATTTTTGTTTCAGGAGTAAACCTAATACTATTTTTCATGTTTTTTGGTTTGAGTGCTTTAATACTCCTATATGTCATTTTTTATATACCCAAATTTGAATATATTTTAATAAGGATTACATCTTTTCTAAATTCAAATTCAGGAAATAACTATCAATCCGAAAAAGCTTCTGAGGCAATAATTAATGGTGGTTTTTTTGGCAAAGGTATTGGTGAAGGAGTCCTGAAAAATAAAGTTCCTGAGGCACATACAGATTATATAGTTTCAGTTATATCTGAAGAATTTGGAGTAATTATGATTTTTATTTTAATATTAATTTTTCTTTATTTTATTTATATAGTTTTAAAGAAAATTTCTTTAGTTGATGACAAAAAAATTAAATTAATTTTATTAGGGCTTGCATTTATTATTTTTTTTCAGTTTCTTATACATGTAGGTGTAAATATAAGAATGTTTCCAACTACTGGAATGACACTTCCTTTTTTAAGTTATGGAGGTTCTTCGATAATAGGAACATCTATAATTTCTGGTATAATTCTCAATTTAACTAAAAAAGAAAATATCAGATGAAAGAAAATATTTTAATCTCAACAGGTGGTTCCGGAGGGCATGTTGTTCCAGCCCAAACATTGTATGAACATTTAAAAGATGAGTTTAACGTTTTTTTGACAAGTGATTTAAGAGGCTCTAAATTTTTTGAAAATAATAATAAAAATTTTAAAATTATAAATGTATTACCTTTGACTCAAAATATTTTTTTATTACCTTGGAGAGTAGCTATATTTTTTTTTTCCATATTGAAATCTTTTACATACCTAAAAAGTAAAAAGATAAAGACAATTATCTCTACAGGTGGGTATATGTCTCTACCAATTTGTATTAGTGCAAAAATATTAAACCTAAAGGTAATCTTATTTGAGCCAAATTTAGTTTTAGGTAGATCAAACTTATTTTTTTTAAATTATTGCTCCTCAATACTTTGCTACTCAGAAGAAATAAGAAATTTCCCTATTAAATTTAAAAGAAAAATTAAATTAATTTCACCACTTTTGAGAAAATCTGTTTATTTTGAAAAAAAAGATAAAAATAATTTTGAAAAAAAAATTAAAATTTTAATAATTGGTGGGAGTCAAGGAGCAGATTTTTTTCAAAAAAACCTAAAAGAAACTATTTTAAAACTTTCAGTGAAAGTTGAACTAGAGATAATGCAGCAGACTAACGATAAAAATAAGGAAAATTTAAAAAGTTTTTATGAAAAAAATCAAATTAAATATGAATTATTTAATTTTAAAAAAAACCTTTTCGAAAATGCGAATGAAATTAATTTTTGTATAACACGAGCTGGAGCATCAAGTTTAGCAGAGCTTGTACAAATAAATCTACCGTTTGTTGCAATCCCATTTCCTTACGCAAAAGACAATCACCAGTATTATAATGCTCTTTATTATAAAAAACTTAATTGTTGCTGGATGATAGAACAAAACTCAAATATTTCTAAAGATCTTTTTAATTTAATATATTCATTTTTTGAAAACAAAAATGATCTTAATGAGAAGATAAATGCAATGAAAAAAATAACTTACGAAAACTCATGGAATAATATAAACCAGAAAATAATAGATTGTATAAATGAAAATTGATTTAGCAAAGTCCGAAATTATCCACTTTGTTGGAATTGGTGGAATAGGTATGAGTGGGTTAGCGCTAATAATGCATGGTATGGGTTTTCAAATTCAAGGTTCAGATATTTCCTCAAATAAAAATATTGAAAGATTAAAAAAAAAAAAGATTAAAATTTCTATTGGACATAATAAGAGAAATATAAATACAGCTACAGTATTAGTTATATCGTCAGCAATAAAAAAGAATAATCCTGAGTTTAAAGAGGGAAAAATGAAAAACTTACCAATCTATAAAAGAGGTGAGATGCTTGGCCATATTGCCTCTTTGACAAAAAACATTACAGTGGTTGGTTCCCATGGCAAAACGACAACCACGTCTTTAATTGCATCAATATTTTCAAAAACAAAAATTGATCCCACGATTGTTAACGGTGGAGTTTTAAATTCTTTTAATAGTTCTGCCAGATTGGGAAATAGCAATTGGAGTATTCTGGAATTAGATGAATCCGATGGTAGTTTTATAGAGGTATTGCCAACTTATTCAATTATAACAAATATTGATAGGGAGCATATGGATTATTATAAGAATATGGAAAACTTAAAAAATCTTTTCAAAAAATTTTTAGAAAAAGTCCCATCATTTGGAAAATCTTTCATATGTTTGGATGACAAAATTAACAAGCAAATAATAAAAAAACTTAAAATAAAAAATTATTATACATATGGAGTAAACAAAAAATCTAATTTTAATATTACGAATATTTCTCAAAATAAAAATTTTTCTAAATTTGACTTAAAAATATTTTTGCCTGGAAAAAAAAAGGATATAATAAAAAATATTAAAATACCTATTTTAGGGATACATAACATAAGAAATGCAACAGCAGCTGTTGCTGTAAGTATAACTATCGGAATATCAAAAAAAATTATCAAAAAAGGCCTTCTTAATTTTCAAGGTGTTCAAAGAAGATTTAACAAATTATTTTCTTTTAAAGGTGTAGAATTTTATGATGATTATGCTCATCATCCAACGGAAATAAGAGAAGTTCTAAATAGTGTTAGAGAAGCTTATAAAAAACAAAAAATTACTTGTATTTTTCAACCACATAGAATTTCAAGACTTAAAGACTTAAAGAAAGAGTTTACTTTATCATTTAAAAAGGCTGATCAAGTAATTTTGTGCCCTATTTTTACAGCTGGAGAAAAAATTAAATTAGGATTTGAATATTATAATTTTGCAAAAGAATTAGCCAATAATTCGAGAGTTGAATTGTTTTTGGTAAAAGACAAAAAAAATTTAGCAACATTTGTCAAACAAAATATTCAAGGAAATAAAATAGTAATTGGCATGGGCGCTGGTTCAATTTCAAACTGGATGAGAGATCTTCCAAATCTTTTGTAATGGATAAAAATAAAATAGAAGAATTTGCAAAACATATTAAAAGTGAACTAAAATTTGATTACAATCTTAAAAAGTTAAATTGGTTTAATATAGGAGGGGATGCAAAAGTTTTTTTTAAACCAGACAACTTAGATGACTTAGTAACTTTTCTTAAAACTTTTGGGAAAAGTGAAAAAATTTTTGTTTTGGGCGCTGGATCAAATATTCTTATTACTGATAACAAGTTTGACGGTTTTGTAGTAAAACTAGGCAAAAATTTCTCAAATATTTCATTAATGCAAAATAATATAATTGTCGCGGGAAGCGCTGTGTCCGATAAAAACTTATCAAATTTTGCAATGGAAAATAACATAGGTGGTTTTGAATTTTTATCATGTATTCCAGGTACGATTGGCGGTGGATTAAGAATTAACTCAGGGTGTTTTGGAAAAGAATTCAAGGATATTTTATTATCTGTGCAAGTTATTGATAGAAACGGGGTAATAAAAACTATCCCATCATCTAAAATTAAATTTGGTTATAGGCATAGTCCACTTGATAAAGATCTAATTTTTTTGAGCGCTTCATTTCAAGGCAAAAAAAAGAATAGAGAAGAAATAAATAAAGAGATTAATAAACTTAAAGAGGAAAAAAATAGAAGGCAGCCAAGCAGAATTAAAACAGGTGGAAGTACTTTTAAAAATCCAATTAATCAGACTGATATAAAAGTATGGAAACTTATAAAGAACTCTATACCCACAACAAAAAGTTTTGGAGATGCAAAAATATCTGAAAAACATTGTAACTTTCTTGTTAATTCAAAAAATGCAAAATTTGAAGATATGATGAAATTAATCAATTTTATCAAAAGCGAGGTGGAGAAAAAAAAAAATATTAAATTAGAGACAGAAATTGAAATTATAGAATAAATGAAAAAAATTCTTATTTTAGGTGGTGGCATCTCAAAAGAGAGAAAAATTAGTCTAGAAACAGCAAAACAGGTCAATAAAGTTTTAAATAGAAGGTTTAGAACATTTATTTGCGAACCTAATAATGATCTTATTAAAAAAATAAAANCGTTTAAACCAGATCTTATATTTAACGCNTTACATGGTCGATTTGGAGAGGACGGATATATTCAATCAATTTTAGAAAAATTAAAAATAAAATATACGCACTCAGGCGTAATCTCATCATTCTTAGCTATGAATAAAATTTTATCNAAAGAAATATTTATTAAAAATAATATACTAACACCTAAATTCATTAAATTTAGTTTTAATAACAATCAAAAAATATCAACAAAACTTATAAAAAAAATCGAACAAAGGCTTAAATTTCCGGTAGTTATAAAGCCAATTAATGAGGGATCAAGTGTTGATGTTTATATTTGTACAAAAAAAAATTTAATAACAAATTTAAAAAAAATAAAAAAATATACTGAAATTATTATTGAAAGTTATATCGCCGGAAGAGAAATTCAAGTTGCAATTTTGGGTAAAAAAAAACTAGGAGCTATAGAACTAAAGCCAAAGAGAAAATTTTATGATTATAAGGCTAAATATAGTTTGAGTGCAAAAACAGAGCATATTTTACCTGTAGAACTTGAAAAAAAAAAATTAGACGAAGTATTAAACTTAGCTTTGAAAGCGCACAAAATTTTAGGTTGTAGAGGTGTTACAAGATCTGACTTTAAGTTTTATAAAAACAAATTTTATTTATTAGAATTGAATACTCAACCAGGTATGACTAAGCTATCACTGGTGCCTGAAATAGCTGCATTCAGGGGGATTTCTTTTTTCAAGTTATTAAATTGGATTGTAAATGATGCATCAATCAACAGATAAAATTAAAAGAATATTTATATATATTTTAATATTTTTATTTGCATCAACTATATTTAATTTTCAAATTTTAAATTCTTTTTTAAAACTTTTTAAAATCAATAAAATTGAAATCGAAAATATTGCTTACCAGAAAGAATTTAATTTTTTTGAAGGTCAAAATATTTTTAATTTAAATAAGAGAGATGTTATTGATGTAATTACAAAAATTCCTAATATAGAAAAATATAAAATAAATAAAATTTATCCAAATCAAATAGGTATTTCATTATTTGAAACAAAGCCTATTGGAAAAATTTTTAAAAATAATGAATTATTTATTATTGGTTCAAATGGTAAAACTTTTAAAGGAAAAGATAGCAAAAATCTTCCCTTAATTGAGGGAACTTTAGAAATGAATAAAATAAATAATTTTTTAGAAAAAATTCAATTAAGCACTTTTAGTCTTAATAAAATGGAAAAACTGGTTTATTATCCATCAAATAGATGGGATGTTATTTTTAATGATAAAACTATTCTGAAGCTACCCTCAGAACAAATAACAACCAATATTAAACGAGCTGAAATCTTATTACGTACAAAAGATTTTAAAAGTAAAGTTATAGATTTAAGAATAAAGGATAAATTGATATTATATAATGAGTAATGAAATTTTTATTATTTTATCACCAAATCAAATATCCGTAGATGTTTTTGATAAAGAAAAAGAGAAAAGTATTCATAATAAGATATATAAAATAGAAAACAACTTATCTGATAATATTCAATTAGAAGATAATTTAAATGGAGTTCTTAAAGAACAAATTATAAATATTGAAAAGAAAATTAATTATACTGTAAATAAGATAAATTTAATTTTGTGTGATCCAAATAATTTAAAAATAGAAATTTCGATAAAAAAAAGCTATGATCTAAAACAAATACAAAAAGATCAAATTCAATACCTTATTCAGGATTTAAAACAACAGATTTTGACAAGTAATAAAGATCTTAAAATTTTACACATAATTATTGAAAATTACAGAATTGATGGGAATAAAATTCATGAAATTCCGTTACAAATGAATTGTAAAAATTTAATAATTGAAGCAAAATTTATATGTGTTAAGAAAAATTTAATAAATTTTTTTTATAGAATATTTAAAAATTACCAAATTAAACTAAGTTCTGTAATTTGTGGTAATTATGCTTTATCATTGAATGAAATTGATAAAAGCAATCTACTAGAGGGTGGTTTAAAGGTTGTGAATGGTGAAAATATGAAAGAAGTATATATTTTACCAAAAAAACCAGCCAAGTTGGGCTTTTTTGAAAAAATGTTTCACTTATTTTCCTAACCGTATTTTATTGTAACATTTGTTGTATTTAAGATCTAAGCGAGTGGATCTATAAGTTCATGATGTCTATTTTAAACCAGAAGACCTTAAAGCAACCCATAAATTTTGAGGGTATAACATTACATAAGGGCAAACATGCCAAGGTGAGAATCCTTCCATCATCACCAAATTCTGGTGTAGTTTTTAAGAGAGTAGATCTTAAAAAAAATAACTTTATATCAGCAAATTTTCAGAATGTTTCTAATGCCAATTTATGCACAACAATAACAAATGAATTTGGAGTTAGTGTATCTACAATTGAGCATCTAATGGCTGCTATGTATGGAAAAGGTGTAGATAACGCTATAATTGAAATAGATCAAGATGAAGTACCAATTAAAGATGGATCTGCAAAATACTTTATTGAAGAGATCGAAAAAGTTGGGTTGAACGTAAGTAGTACACCAATAAAAATAATCAAAATTTTAAATAAAGTAGAATTCAAGGACGGAGAGAAAACTATTTCAATAGAACCTTCAAAAACATCTCTGGAAATTGATTTTGAAATTAAGTTTAAAAATCAAAAAATTGGTACTCAAAGAAACAGTGTTAATATGTACGAATCTGATTTAAAGAATGTTTATAACTCAAGAACGTTTTGTCTTTACGAAGATGTAGAAAAGTTAAAAAAAATGAATCTTGCTCAAGGTGGCTCTCTTGATAATGCAATAGTTGTAAAAGGTGATAAAATAATCAATGAAGGTGGGCTTAGAAACGAGAAAGAATTTGTAAACCATAAAATACTTGATTGTATGGGAGACCTTTTCTTATCAGGGGCAAAAATCATTGGAAAAATTGTATGTTCTCAAGGTGGACATAAACTTACAAATCAAATGTTAAGAAAAGTTTTTAATAATAATCAAAACTTTTCTATATTTGAGCTTAAAGAAAAAAATATTCCTCACTCGTTTATCAATAAAACAGCGCTTAAATCAATAGCGTAAAATAATTTAGAGTTTTCAATTTTTTCTGCTAGAAACTAAATTAATGAGTCGTTTCTTAAGTTTTTTAATTATTTTATTTTTTTTATATTCTTGTTCTGGCAAAGATAATGAAAAAGTATCTGCTATTAGTGATGGTGAATTAGAAATACAAATGATTGAAGCCTATAAAGAAGGGATGAGAGAGCTTGAAAAAGGGGATGTAATTTATGCTTCAAAAAAATTTAATGAAGCTGAACTCTTATATCCACAATCGGCGTGGGCATCTAAATCGATATTAATGGCTGCTTATGCGTTTTACTCACAAAATTATTATGATAGATCTATTTTAGAATTAGAAAGATTTATTTCGAAATACCCTAAGCATAAAAATATTGATTATGCATATTTTCTTTTAGCAATGAATTATTATGAGACAATTGTTGATGAGACAAAAGATTTGGAACCCTTATTATTATCAAAAGAAAAATTTGAATATATTCTTCAAAATTTTCCTGAGACTGATTTTGCTCAAGACTCAGAATATAAACTAGGATTAATCCAAGATGTTTTAGCCTCGAAAGAGATGCATATAGGAAAGTATTATTTAAAAAAGAAAAAATGGGTAGCTGCCATTAATAGATTCAAAACTATTATATCAGATTATGAAACAACTGTTTATGTCGAGGAGGCATTACATAGACTTGTAGAAACATATTACAAAATAGGACTTGTTGAAGAAGCTGAAAAATATGCAAGTGTTCTTGGTTACAATTATCAGTCAAGTAAATGGTATGAAGCAACGTATATTATATTCAACAAAGATTATAAAACATCTCTTACTACGAAAAAAGATAAAAAATCTGTTTTAAAAAAATTCAAGAATATTTTTAAATGAAAGAAAAAGATAACTTAAAAATAAAAGAAGATTATCTTAAAAAAATAAAACTACTAAAAAAATACGATAAATATTATTATTCCAATAATAATCCACAGGTTGATGATAGTACTTATGATAAAATCAAGAACTATGTTTTATCTCTTGAAAAAAAATACTCATTCTTAAAAAGCAATGATTCTCCATCTTTATCGGTAGGCTTTAAACCTTCGAAAAATTTTAAAAAAGTAGATCATAAAGTACCCATGCTATCATTAGGTAATGCTTTTAATAAAGATGATTTAATTAATTTTGAAAAAAAAATTTTAAATTTTCTCAATTTAAAAAAAAATCAAAAAATAGATTATAGTACAGAACCAAAAATAGACGGCATCTCAGCATCTTTGTTTTATAAAAAAGGAGTATTTACACAGGGACTATCAAGAGGCGATGGTATTCAAGGTGAGGATATTACCGAAAATTTAAAAACAATAAAAGATATACCTCAAGTTTTAAAGGGAAACGATTTCCCCGACGAAATCGATATAAGAGGAGAGGTCTTTATAAATAACATTGATTTTGAAAAATTAAAAAATAAATTTGCAAACCCTAGAAATGCAGCATCAGGCTCTCTTAGACAAAAGGATCCAAATGAAACCAAAAAAATTCCACTTAATTTTATAGCATATACCTTTGGCTATTCAAAAAAATTAAATGTGAGTACACAAAGTGAGTTTTTGAAAAAATTAAAATCTTGGGGATTTAAAACAAATAAACTGAATAAGGTTTTATCAGGAGTAGATAACCTAATTATTAATCATAGAAAAATAGAGGAGCAACGTAAAGAAATAGAATTTGATGTAGACGGACTTGTTTATAAAGTAAATGAATTTAATTTGCAAAAAAGATTAGGTTTTGCAGCAAGTGCACCACGATGGGCAATAGCTCATAAATTTTCAGCAAATAAATCGATATCAGAAATCTTAAAAATTGAAATTCAAGTTGGTCGAACTGGAGCNCTAACACCGGTGGCNAAAATTAAACCAGTAAATATTGGTGGTGTTTTGGTTTCAAATGCAACTCTACACAATGAAGATGAGATTAATAGAAAAGATATTAGAGAAGGTGATACTGTGACAGTAGAGAGAGCAGGGGATGTTATACCTCATGTAGTGTCGGTTGATAAAAAAAAGCGCTCTAATGAGTCAAAAAAATTTATTTTCCCAAAATTATGTCCATCCTGTGGCTCTGAAACAATTAAGGAATTTAATAAAATTACAAAAAAATTTGATGCAGTAAGAAGATGCAGAAATGATAATTTTGATTGCGAGAGGATTTCTATAGAGAAAATTAAACATTTTGTTTCTAAGGATGCATTNAATATAGATGGTCTTGGAAAAAAAATTGTTGANTCTTTTTGGAAGCTTAAATTAATAAGGAATCCTAGCGACATATTCAAATTAGATTATGAAAAAATTTCAAAATTAGATGGCTGGGGTAAACTTTCTGCAGCTAACCTAAAATACTCAATAAATTCCAAAAAAAAAATTTCTTTAGACAAATTTATTTATTCTTTGGGCATAAGACACATAGGACAAGAAAATGCTAGGCTNATATCAAAAAATTTAAAGCATCCTGATAANTTTTTTAATTTGTCTGATAAAAATCATTTTACTGATCTATTAAATATTGATGGAATAGGTGATACTCAAATAAGTTCACTGAAAAATTTTTTTTCAAATAAAAATAGCATAGTCGTTCTCAAAGATTTAAGAAAAATATTAGAAATTATTCCTGAAAATCAAAGATCATTATCTGGAATATTAAAAGATTTTACTTTTATGTTTACGGGCAAACTTGAAGGAATAAGCAGAGCAGAGGCAAAATCATTAATTGAAAAAAATTCTGGCAAAATAATTAGTAATGTGAGTAAAAAATTAAATTTTTTAGTAGTCGGGGAAAAACCAACTAATAGAAAAGTAAATGAGGCTAAAAATTTAAATATAAAAGTAATTAATCAGAAAGAACTTATTAAATTGATAAATTCTAAAGATGAGACATAAGCCACTTTTTCTCACTCGAACTAAGAAAGCTGGACAATTTAGAATAGACCATTAAGTGGTATTTAAAAATATAGTCTTTTTCATCATTCGTTAGCATTTTGTAATCAATTAAGTCTTTATCAATAGGTGCCAACGTTAAATTTTCGAAAAATAATTTTTTTTTTAATTTTTTTACAAATATCAGGTTTTCAATTCTTATGCCAAATTTCCCTTGCTCATAATAGCCAGGTTCGTTACTTAAAATCATACCTTCTTCCAATTTTACTTTATTATTTTTAGATATAGATTGTGGACCTTCATGAACATTAGAATAAAAACCAACTCCATGTCCTGTGCCATGTTTAAAGTCATAACCATATTCTTTAAGAAATTTCCTTGCTCGATAATCAATTTGGTGCCCTGTTTTATTTTTATTTAAATTACTAGTAACAACTCCTATGTGGCCTTTTAAAACTAAAGTAAAAAATCTTTTGATTTTTTTNGAGGGTTTTGAAAAACATATTGTGCGTGTAACATCGGTCGTTCCATATTTGTATTGACCACCAGAATCACACAAATAAATATCTTTTTTATTTATTTTTCTATTTGTTTTTTTTGATGCCCTATAATGAATAATTGCTCCATTGGGTCCCGAGCCTGATATGGTATTAAAGCTTGGATATAAATAATTATTACTTTTTTTTCTAAATTGTTCTAGTCTCTTTTCCGCATTCAATTCCGTTAAATTAGAGTTATTTTTATTTTTTATCCAAAAAAGGAATTTTGTTAAAGCTACACCATCTTCAACATGAGATTTAATCATATTTTTAATTTCGGATGGATTTTTTTTTGATTTCAATAAATAACATGGATCTACTTTTTTTTTGATATTAAATTTTTTATTAATTATATTTTCACTAAATATTGAACATGTTCTTGAGTCAATTATNATATTTTTCCCTTTTAAGTTTTTTAATAATGCTTCAAAATTATTTGGATCAACAATTTGATGATTAAGTAATTTTTTCTCATTAATTAAATTTCTTAACTTATGTTTTTCAGCAATTAAAAAAATTTNTTTGTTTTTCCCTATTAANCAATTNCAATTTGGTATAGGCGAAAATGGGATATCTGAACCTCTAATATTTAATAGCCAAGCAACATTTTCTGGAGCACTGACAAATAAATAGTCAGATTTGTTTTTTTTTAGAATGTTAGTTACTAGAGAAATTTTATTTTTATGAGTTTTTCCTGCCACCACACTTGGCAGAGAATAGTAAGGATGATTATCTTTAATTTTTATTTTTTTTAATTTATCAATTAAATTCGTTGCAATTGGAATTAATTTGATCCTATTACCAAAAAAAAACTGCAGCTGTACTTTCGTAAACAATTTTGGATCAAATCCTAATGAAATATTTTGAAATAGTTTCTTTGGTAGTAAATACGGATATTCTATAATTTTAAAGTTTTTTCCAGACTCTCTTCTTGCTTGCAAGGTNTATCTTCCATCAACAAATAAGTAATTTCTATTTTTAAATATTATTGCAAAGCCTGCTGAGCCAGAAAAATTTGATATTATTTTTAATCTATCATGTTTCACATACTCTGAAAAAAAGTTGTCATTTTTTGGGACNATGTAACCATCTATATTGTATTTTTGAAAATCACNNACGANTCTTTTAATTTTATTTNTAATCACTTTAGTCTCTTTTGGTATCTTATCCATCCAGGACTTCTCTTAGTTTCNTGANTCTCAAAATCTTGATTAAAATCAAAATCACTATCNTGATTTTCTTGATCATCATAAAAAGTATTTTTTTCGACTAAATCGGTTGGAAGCTCTTCAACAAATCGTGATGCCATACTATCAATCCAATCACCTTGGTAAAAACGATTCATAGAAAATGATATAAAAGCCTTTTTCTTAGCCCTTGTTATACCAACGTAAGCTAATCTTCTTTCTTCCTCTAGACCTTTATCACCTTTTTCCTCAATAGATTTTTGATGAGGAAACAAACCTTCTTCCCANCCAGGTAAAAACACTACATCAAACTCCAATCCTTTTGAGGCATGCATAGTCATCAAATTAATTTTTTGACCATCCCAATCTTGATCAATGGATGTCGCTAGTGAAACATGTTCCAAAAAACTCTCAAGATTATCGAATTCTTTCATTGCACTTAAAAGTTCTTTTATATTTTCAATTTTATTTTCGTTATCAATATCTTTCTTATTTTTTAACAAAGCTGAATATCCTGACTCGTCCAAAATTATTTGTAAAAGCTTTACATGATCAATTTTTTTTATCACTAAATCTTCTTTCCATTTTTGTAAAAAATTTAGAAAAAAATTCAATCCAATTTTAGCTTTTGGTTTTATCTGATTTTCCTCTAAAAGTTTCTTAGCAGATCTTACCAGTGATAAAGAATTTTTTTTTGAACATTCATGAATTTGTTTCATTGTGCTTTCGCCAACAGATCGTTTTGGATTATTTATTACTCTTTCAAATGCTAAGTCATCTCTGTCCTGATAAACCACCCTAAGATAAGCTATACAATCTTTTATTTCTGCTCTATCATAAAATTTGATACCTCCAATAATTCTATATGGCAGACCGATTTTAAGAAATCTTTCCTCAAATTCTCTTGTTTGGAATATTGCTCTTACCAATATAGCTATATTGTTTAAAGAAAATTTATTTTTTAAATTTTTTTCAACTTCATCACTCAAAGCTACCGCCTCTTCTTTACCATTTCTAAAACAATTTAAACTTACCAATTCACCATCTTCAGAATTTGTTTTTAATGTCTTTCCAACCCTATTTTGATTATTCGAAATCAGACCTGATGCTACAGATAATATATTTTGAGTAGATCTGTAATTTTCTTCAAGCCTTATAACTTTTGCATCTTTATAAACTTTATCAAAATCTAAAAAATTCTTTATCTCAGCACCCCTCCAACTATAAATTGATTGATCATCATCTCCCACACAGCAAATATTNTGATTATNTTGTGCTAAAATATTAAGCCATTTACTTTGAATAAAGTTCGTATCTTGATATTCATCAACCAATATGTATTTAAAATTTTTTTTATATATTTCACAAATATCTTTATTCCTCTCAAGAATGTTCACGCAATGCAGCATTAAATCTCCGAAATCACATGCATTTAAATCTATTAATTTTTTTTGATAAATTTTGTAAATTGGCAAAATTATTTTTTCGTATATATCTTTTTTANTTATTATAACACTATCTGGATACCAGCCNTTATTTTTCCATCTATCAATTATGGTTATAATTATTTTTGGAGAAATTTTTTTTGTATCAATATTTTCAGATTTACAAATATTTTTTATCAATCTAGATTGATCGTCAGTATCCAATATTGTGAAGTTTGAGTTTAACCCAGCTGCTTTAGCATGTTTCCTAAGAAGTTTGGCGCAAATTGAGTGAAATGTGCCAAGCCAAGAAAGTCCAACAGCCTCAGATTTTAGAATTTTAAGTACTCTATTTTGCATTTCTTTTGCAGCCTTATTTGTAAATGTAACTGCCAATATCTGGTTAGGAAAAGCTTTCTTATTTTTGATTAAGTGTGCAATTTTTGATGTAAGCACTTTAGTTTTTCCAGATCCTGCGCCTGCAACAACTAAAATAGGTCCATCAGTAGAAATTACAGCCTCTTTTTGGGCTGAATTCAAGTTTTTTAGATATTCTAAGTTTCTCATTTTCTAAATAATCATTATAAGACAAATTAAATTTATGAAAAAATTTAATTTTAATTTTAATCCTAAATTTAACATAAATACTAAAGTTATTATATTTGGTATTTCAACTTTAATTTTTTTATATCTACTTTATTTATCAATACCAAGTTTATATAAATCTGGAAGAGTTCAAAAAGTCCTTTCTGATGAAATATTATCTGAATTTAATTTAAATATTAGTTTATCCCCAGATATAACATACCGAATCTTACCCACACCTCATTTTTCCATTAAGGACTCTAAATTGTACCATCTCAATTCAAAAATTAACAATGAGTTAGGCGAATTAAAAGAACTCAAAATTTTTATAAGTCAATCAAACTTTTTTAAAAAAGACAGAATTATAGTAAAAAAAATTTTAATTAAAAAAGCTAATTTTTTTATTAAGAAAGAAAATTTAGCTTCTTTAGTTGAATTAATAAATAAAAAATTTTCAGATCAAAAGGTTCAAATTAAAAATAGTAAATTATTTTTTAATGACAGGAATAATAATACAGTATTTATTTATTCGATTAATAAATTTATTGCAAAGTATGCTAAAGAAAATGGAAAAAATATTATTGACGTTGATGGAGAAATTTTTAAAATTCCATTAAAATTATACTGGGAAAAAGATTTAATAAGAAAGCATAAAATCTTAAAAGCAAATTTAAAGAAAATAAATATTGATGTGTTAAATAAAAGTATTTTTGAAAAAGATAAATATTTTAATGAAAACGAGATTAATATTTTAAGTAGTAAGTTTAAAACTAATTATGAAATTATTAAAAATAAAATAAATTTTAGTTCTAATCAGTCAATGATAAGAAATACTCCTTTATCTTATAAAGGAATAATTGATCTCAAACCATTATTTATTAAGGCTTATTCAGAGACAAAAGCTTTTAACATGTATTATATTTTAAAAAATAGCTTCTGGTTTAACGAGATCATTAAGGCAGGTTTTATATATAATGATAATTTTAATGGAAAAATTTCAATAAAATCTGATAAAATTACAAAAAATAAAATTTTTGATAAGATTAATTTAGTATTAAATATTAACGAAGGTTATTTTGATTTTAATGAAACCATTTTAATCAATGAGAAGATAGGAAACTTAAAAATTTTAAACTCATCTTTTTTTGAAAAAGACGACAAAATATTTTTGGAAGCAAAAGCAGTAATAGAAATAAAAAATTTAGAAAATTTTTATAAAAAATTTTTAATACCAAAAAATAAACGAAAAAATTTTGAAAAATTAGAATTTATTTTTGAATTTGATACTGTGAATACAAACTTTAAAGTAAATAAAATAAATTTTTATAATTTAAAAAATAAAATNGTTAATTCAGAAAAAATTGATGATTTAGTAGATAATTATGCAGACAAAAGATTTGAATATTTAAATTCAATAAGTTTTAAAAACTTTTTGAAAGAAATTTTTTATACTTTCTATGAATTGGGATAGATCATTTTTTTTGGATCAACAATTTTATCGTATTCTTTCTCATTTATTAATCCTGATTTCAGAGCCTCTATTTTTAAAGTGGTTTTATTTTTAAGAGCTTTTTTTGCTATCTTAGCAGCATTATCATAACCTATTTTTGGTGCTAAGGCTGTAACTAGCATTAAAGAATTATCTAGATATTTTTTAATTGTAATTTTGTCAGCCTTTATATCTTTTATGCAATATAATCCAAAATTTTTAGAGCTGTCGGATAACAAATCGATTGATTGNAATATGTTGTGCGCAATTAATGGTTTAAAAACATTTAANTCAAAGTGACCATGTGAGCCAGCCATTGTTATACCATTATGATTTCCAATAACTTTTACACAAACCATTGTAACTGCTTCTGATTGAGTTGGATTGACTTTGCCTGGCATGATTGAAGAGCCTGGCTCATTTGAAGGTAAAATTAATTCACCATATCCTGCTCTAGGACCTGAACCTAAAAATCTAATATCATTAGCAATTTTCATTAAGCAAACAGCAGTTGTATTTAACGTTCCTGAGAAATTCACTATTTCATCATGAGCAGCCAGTGCCGCAAATTTATTTTTTGTCGGTTTGAAAGGAAGTTTAGTTATTTTTTTTATTTCTTTAATAATTTTTTTATCAAAACCTTTTTTAGTATTAATCCCCGTGCCAACAGCTGTTCCACCTTGAGCTAGAAAAAAAATTTCACCTAAAGCATTTTTAATTCGAGATATACAATTTTCTAATTGTGATTGGTATCCTGAAAACTCTTGACCCAAAGATAAAGGAGTAGCATCTTGTAGATGCGTTCTTCCAACTTTAATTATACTCTTGAATTTTTTGACTTTTTTCTTAAGTTCTAAATTTAATAATTCAAGTGATGGTAAAAGTTTATTTTTAGTCTCAATTGCTATGGCAATATGCATTGCTGTAGGAAAAACGTCGTTAGTCGATTGTGATTTATTAACGTGGTCATTAGGATGAATAGGCTTTTTAGAACCTTTCTTTCCACCTAAAATTTCAATTGCTCTATTAGCAATAACTTCATTAACATTCATATTTGTCTGTGTGCCCGACCCAGTTTGCCAAACTTTAAGTGGGAAGTGATCATCAAGTTTTCCAGAAATTACTTCATCTGAAGCTTTTATAATTGCTCTAGAAATGGTTGAAGGTATTTGATTTTCTTTATTATGAACAATTGCAGCCGCTTTTTTAATAATTGCTATAGATTTAATTAGAATCGGTCTTACTAAAAACTCACCGATATCAAAGTATTTTTTTGATCGCTGGGTTGAGGCACCCCAATACTTATCAACAGGCACATTTATTTGTCCAATACTGTCGAATTCTTTTCTGAATTTCATAATATAACTTTTGGCTTAAAGTACTATTTCTTATACATTAAGTTAATCAATAATCAAATAGGAGCACTATGACAAACTTTGAAAAAGTGGGAAAATTTATGGAAACTTTTGGTCAGGAGGTTAAATCAAAATCTTCATTAAGCTCAGAAAAAATTAACAGTTTAAGAGTTAGCCTCATTGAAGAAGAATTAGAAGAGCTAAAGCAAGCTATAACCGAAAAAAATTTATTGGAGGTTGCAGATGCACTTACAGATTTGCTTTATGTAACCTATGGAGCAGGACATGCTTTTGGAATTAATTTAGACAAATGTTTTGATGAGGTTCAAAAATCAAACATGAGTAAATTAGGTTTAGACGGTAAACCAATTTATAGTGACAAAGGAAAGGTACTGAAAGGACCAAAATACTTTAAACCAAACTTGTCTCATTTCTTGGTTTAGTTAAAAAAATTTTGAAATTTATGTCGAAAATACAAAATAATATCTCATTATTTTTAATTACAATTCTCATTTTGCTAATCTGTAAAAATACTAATTTTTTTAAAAACTTGTACGATGTAACTTCAAAAAACCACGAAAGTAGGCAGCAAGGAGTTTATGATTTTTGTGAATTTTTCGGAACTGGATATGTAATTTATATTAAAAATAAGTTTAACTTAAATTCTCCACCCAAGATTAAAAATTTTGAAAGGTCACCTCAACAATATTGGATTTTTAGTAAAAATTATAAAAAAATTGATAAAGATAAATTAATAATCTTAAATAAAACAAAAAATATAAAATTAAAAAACAATGATTTTAAAATTTTAGATAATTTTAGGGACAGATGTTTTTATATGGTTAAAAAATGACAGAACTTATTAATATTTTATCATACACCATTATTTTATCTTTGTTATTATTCATGCCTTTTTTTAAAAAAAAGTTTTTAATATCAAAAAAAATATCGTTGGATGAATATGATCTTCCTGTATTAAATATTTTATTCCTTACAAATTTATTTCTTATATTTTCNATATTTAATTTTACTATTTCTCAAGTAACTAGCATATTTTATTCAATAATTTTTATATTCTTAATATATNTTTTTTCTAATTTTAAAANACTTTTATTTCCCAAAGATATAATTTATTTTTTTATTTTTTACTCAATAATATTATTAATCTTTTCAATTGATATATCAAAAAATCTATTTTTATATTGGGATGCTCAAAAGATATGGTTACCAAAAGCAATTTCATTTTATAATGATGGTTTAATTATGGATTTAAAAAATACCGCTTATTCACATTACTCATTTTTAGGATCGCTCTTATGGGCTTTCTTTTGGAAAATTTCTGGTTCAGAGTACGAATATTTTGGAAGAATATTTTTTTTAGCAATATATTTATTCGCCATTCTTAATTTATTAAATTTGATATCAGTAAATAAGAACATAAAAATTATCTTATTTCTAATATTAGCTTTAATTACTTATGATTACTGGCTTTTTAGAGGGACCCAAGAAATCCTGGTATTTTCGATTCTTTTAATTTTATCAAAATATCTATTTAATTTATTTATGGATAATAAAAATAAAAGCATAAATTTGTTAAATATTTTTTTGTGTTTAAATTTGATAATTTGGACAAAAAATGAGGGAATTGTTCTTTGTTTAATAATATTATTTATTTTAATAATTTTCTTAAAGGAAACAGCAAAATTTAAATTAATTTTATCAACTATACTTTTTTCTATGATATTGGTGCGTTTTTTAATATTTAAATTTAATGGACTTGATTTAGATCTTTCAAAAGATTTTGAATTTTCCAATATACTAAGTATTTTTTTCAATAATTTTACAATAATAAATCTCGCGTTTATTTCTAAATACATTATTTTTTCATTATTTAAATTTCCACATATAGTTTTAAGCATGTTTTTTGCTTTAGCTATTGCTTTTGATAAGCGTTTATTTAAAAAATTTATTTTTTTATATGTCTATCTTTTTTTAAGTATATTTTTAATTTTCTTTATTTATCTTAGCTCTCCTCATGATTTAGATTTTATGGTAAGCACTGGATCTATGAGATTAATGCTTGAGTTTTCAGCACCAAATCTGCTTTTTATACTTATATTTTTTAAAGATAAATTTAAAATCTAATTTAAATAATAGGGGCGTTCTGTTGCCAGGTGCCCCAAACCCCGTTACTTAATTAATAAATTAATTAAGCAGCAAGAGCAAATTTATCATTTGCAATTATAAAATAGCCCGTCACGGTGGAACAATCCCGAACGAAAGAAAGACTTTTACACATCCGTCGATCCTAGTTCACCCCCATAAGTTGTAAATGGTGGAGGTGGTGGGTACTGCCCCCACGTCCGCAATGTTTATTACGAAATTCGTTTATCGTCGTAGTTGGAAAACCAACATTAATAATATAAAACGTTATTTATTAGATTCAATAAATTATTCATGAAATTAACAAAAGAACAACTACAAGAAATTGAAAGTCTTAAAAGTCAAAAAAATGTTACCAAACGTGTTGTGGCACCAGAATTAGAGAAAATTTTATTTGATGCTATACCTGTTCTTGATCATGGTTTTATTAGAGTAATTGACTACATGGGGGATGATACCTCGATAGTTCAAGCGGCTAGAGTCTCCTATGGCAAAGGTACAAAACAAGTTTCAACGGACTCAGGTTTAATTAAATATTTAATGAGACACTGGCACAGCACACCTTTTGAAATGTGTGAGATTAAATATCATGTGAAGCTTCCTATATTTATAGCNAGACANTGGATTAGACACAGAACAGCAAATGTCAATGAATATTCTGCAAGGTATTCAATTTTAGATAAAGAATTTTATCTTCCTTCTAATGAAAATCTTGCAGCTCAATCCAAAAATAATAGACAGGGACGCGGAGACGTTATCAGTGGAGATCATGCAAAAGAGGTTTTGAGTTTATTAAAATCTGATGCTGAAAGAACCTATGAAAATTATGAAAAAATGCTCAATCAAAAATACGATGGCTCAAAAATTGATGAAAATAAAACTGGACTAGCGAGAGAACTAGCAAGAATGAATTTAACTTTAAATACATATACACAATGGTACTGGAAAACAGATTTATTAAATCTAATGAATTTTTTAAGATTGAGAGTAGATCATCACGCTCAATACGAAATTCGAGCATATGCAGATGTTATGTTGGACTCTCTTAAAAGATGGGTTCCCATAACTTTTGACGCATTTATGGATTATAGAGTTGGAGGAACTGAGGTTTCTTCCAAAGGTAAAGGTGTAATTAATAAATTGATAAATGGTCAAAAAATAACCATGGAAGAGTCGGGACTTTCTAAAAGAGAATGGAATGAACTAATGAGTGCTTTCGATATGAGAGAAAAAATAATTAATTAATTTTTCTAGAAAACTTTAAATAAATCTGATTTAAAAATATTGAAAAGTAAACACTCATAAATAAAACTGAAGGGGTGAAGTATCTTGTATTTCCAAGCCAGCAACCAACTCCAAAAAAATATAAACATGAGAGAATAAGAAACATATTCAATTTTAGATCTAGCACTCTAAATGAGAGATAAAATCCGAGTGTTGTAAAACAAAAAAAAATAAATGTTATAATTATTCTTAATTTAAGCCAAAAAGAGTGGTCATCACTATTTTTATAGTCAATCCATTTTTGGTACTTAGATGCGTAATATACCTGAACAGGGTTAAGAAGAACTGAATGAAAATAATTTTTAGACAGAATTTTAATTGTTACAATCTTATTTTTAAAAATATTTTCTATTGATTTATTTCTTATTTGATTTAAAAAATTTATTTTGTCACGCTCAATGTTTAAATTAAAATTATTATTTTTTAAGATATTTTGAGATCTTTCCTCAAAAAATATATTTATCTCTTCTTTATTTAAATTTTGTGATTTACTAAGAATATGTGGTTCCAAATAAGTCTGTAAATCTGTCTTTGATTGAATAGGTGTAAAGTAAAATATGTCAGCCCTTTTAAGGTTGTGAAGTCCTATAAAAATTAAGATCAACGAAAAACCCATAGCTAATGATAAAAATTTAAAAAATTTTTTTAAATAATTTTCTTTAAATAAAAATATAAAAAAAATAAAAACTAATGGGTATAAAAATGCAATTGTTCTGTGGGTGTACAAAATACCAATGAATAAACCGATGACAAAAAAATGAGAATTATTTTTAGAACTAATGGAAAGGCTTGTTAATATAATTAAAAAAGATAAAAAAATACTTTCAGTTAGTATTGTTAAATGCCACTGCATAAGTATTGGGTTAAGTAAAAGTGTAATGGCTACTATATTTCCAAGATTTTGATCAAAAAATTTAGATAGTTTTAAATGTAAAAATAAAACTGAAAAAAAATAAATAATAATTTGAAAATAAATAAAGATTTTATAATTTTTTAAACTTATTTTTTTATTCAAATCGTCTATTATTAAGGAGTCAAAGTTAATAAATTGATTAAATATATGAATAATTCTTGGATATAAAAATGAGAATTTATAGGGTTCTCCACTAGAAAAATAACTTTTTCCATCATTTAAATCTTTTGAAATTTTTTGCGCTGACTTAAAGTATGATATTGTATCCTCGTAAATTAATGAAGAGTAAGTATAATTATTTGTTTTAAAAATCTCACCTTCAAATTTATTTATAAAACTATTTGATATAAATATTGATATTAAAAATAATAATAAAAACAAGATTTTGAAATTGTTAATTTTTTTCATCCAACGTATTTATTAATATATTATTTTCATTAAATAATATATATCAGCTTTTAAATTTATGAGTTTATTAAAATACTATCAAAAATTAGATGATGCAGTTGCATATTTATTGTCGTCTACAATTAGTGAAAAAAAATTACTTAAGCAGTTCTTTAAAGATAAAGAAATTACTTTTGTAGATATTGGTACTAATGTTGGAAACTATTTAAATTTTATACAAAAAAATTTTAATATTAAAAAAGCATACTGCTTTGAACCAATAACTGAGCTATGCGATAGTTTACAAAAAAAATATGGTAATAACATAAAAATTTTTAATTGTGCCTTATCTAATAATAAAAAAAAAAGAAAATTCTATATTTATGAAATACCTTCTCAGTCTAGTTTTTATAAACAAAAAGAAACTTATTCATCAATACAAAAAGTAAAAAAAACTATAAATATTAAAACTGATTTCTTTGATAGAATTTTTAATAGTAATCTTAAAATAGATTTTTGCAAAATTGATGCACAAGGTGAAGATTTTAAAATTTTAAAAGGCATGTCAAAAAATCTTAAAAGAGGAAATATTAAATTACTAAAAGTAGAAATTTGCTTTCCAGGAATGCATAAAAATGTTGTTAATTCTTATTTAGATATTTTAAATTATCTTAGCAAACTTAATTATCAATTATTTTCAATAAGTAAAATTAAATATAAAAATAATTCGATATTATTTTTAGATGCTTTTTTTAAAAAAAATTAATTAAAGCTAGATTGAATTTTTTTTGCAATCTCTACATATATTTTTGAAGCCTCGTGTTCGGGCAAACTTTCTACAATTGGTTTACCTTTATCCCCTTCGCTTCCAACTTTCTGAAAAATAGGAATTTCACCTAAAAAAATTTTATCAAATTCTTTGGCTGTTCTTTTTACTCCACCCTCACCGAAAATTGCGTATTTTTTTTTGTCATCCCCGATAAAGTGACTCATATTATCTATAAGACCAATTATCTTCACTCCAAGTTTATCGAACATTTTTATTCCTCTCTTTACATCTTGAAGAGCTATTTCTTGAGGCGTCGAAATAATAATTACTCCATCGAGCTTAATTTCTTGAGCAAATGTTAATTGTGTATCCCCAGTTCCTGGCGGCATATCAACAATTATAAAATCAAGATTTTTCCAATCAACTTTTTGAGTAAAAGTTTTTATTGCACTAGTAACCATTGGTCCACGCCAGATCATTGGAGTTTGTTCATCTGTTAAAAAACCAATGGACATACATTGTATGTCATATTTGTTTATAGGAATTAATTTACCTTCCTCTGATTCTGGTTTTTGATTTATAGAAAAAAGTTTTGGTAAAGACGGTCCATAAATATCAGCATCTAATAGCCCTACTTTGAAACCTATATTTCTCAAAGCTAAAGCTAAATTAGTAGCAAATGTAGATTTTCCAACACCGCCTTTAGCACTGGAAACAGCTATAGTAAATTTTGTCCCCTTTATAGGGTTTTTTACAAATTTTTTAGGTTTTAATGTAGGTTCCATTGTCTCAGTTAGTATTTATTCATAAGTTTATATATGTAACTTACCTTGTTTTTCAAATTAAAGACACTATATAGAGTGCAATGGTTGATGATTTCAAAAGCAGAGGTGGAAGTCCTTGGGGTTCACCCCCAGGAGGTGGAAATGGTTCAGGAAGAAAAGGACCAACGCCACCTGATATTGATGAAATTATAAGAACTGCTCAGGAAAAAATTAAAAAATTTATGCCTGGTAACTTCCAGGGTGGGAATAAGCCAATATTATTTGGACTATTAGTACTATTAATTGTTTGGGCTTTAAGTGGCCTTTATAGAGTATTACCAGATGAGCAAGGAGTAGTTTTAAGATTTGGTAAGTTTACATCGACAACTCAACCAGGGTTAAATTACCATATCCCTTTCCCAATAGAGAGCGTTCTTACACCAAAAGTTACCAAAGTTAATAGAATCGATATAGGTTTTAGATCTGAAAGAGATAGCGGTTTTACTTCAAGTGGTGTTGCTGACGTTCCAGAGGAAAGCTTAATGTTAACTGGAGATGAAAATATTGTAAATATAGACTTTTCAGTTTTTTGGGTAATTAAAGATGCGGGAAATTTTTTATTTAAAATTCAGGATCCAGAGGGAACAGTTAAAGCTGCAGCAGAAACAGCCATGAGAGAAGTTATTGCAAGAAGCGATATTCAACCAATTTTAACAGAGGGAAGATCAAAAATTGAAATAGATACACAAGAGATTATACAAAATATATTAGATGAGTACAGTTCAGGAATTGAAATTACACAGGTTCAAACTCAAAAGGCCGATCCACCTGATCAAGTTATAGATGCATTTAGAGATGTTCAGGCCGCAAGAGCTGATATGGAGAGATCTAAAAATGAAGCCGAAGCTTATGCAAACGATGTAATTCCAAGGGCAAGAGGTGAAGCTCAAAAGATCTTACAAGCTGCTGAGGCTTATAAAAAAGAAGTGGTCGCAAAAGCCGAAGGTGAAGCAAGTAGATTTTTGGCAATTTTTAATGAATACAAAAATGCAAAAAAAGTAACTCAAGAAAGAATGTATTTGGAAACTATGGAAAAAGTTTTAGCAGATATTGATAAGGTTATTATTGATAAAGAAGCAGGATCTGGAGTTGTTCCATACCTTCCACTTCCTGAATTAAAAAAGGCAACAAATTAATATGAAAAAAATTTTATTACCAGTTATAGGAGTTATCGCAGTTGTAGCATTTTTCTCAATATTTATTGTTAAAGAAGTTAATCAAGCTATTGTTCTTCAATTCGGTGATCCAAAGAAAATAATTTTAAAACCTGGATTAAACTTTAAACTACCATTTATTCAAAATGTAGTTTTTTTGGATAAAAGAATTTTAAATTTAGATGCTCCACCTGAAGAAGTAATTGCCTCAGATCAAAAAAGATTAATTGTCGATGCGTTTGCCAGATTTCAAATAGTAGATCCTCTTAAATTTTATATATCAGTTGGAAATGAGAGAGTTGCAAGATCTAGATTATCAACAATTATTAATTCTAGAATAAGAAGTGTATTGGGTACTCAAAGATTGCAAACATTACTGTCAGAGGACCGAACAAAACAAATGGCATTAATTCAAGAGGGTGTAAACGTAGAGGCGGAAAAATTTGGTATAAAAATAGTTGATGTAAGAATTAAAAGAGCTGATCTTCCTCAGGCAAATAGTGATGCAATTTTTGCAAGAATGCAGACTGAGCGAGAAAGAGAAGCAAAAGAGTTTAGAGCGAAAGGTGCAGAAATGGCAATAACAATTACGTCTACTGCAGATAAAGAAGTAACTGTAATTTTAGCAGATGCACAAAAAAAATCTGAAATTATGAAGGGTGAAGGTGACGGAGCAAGAAATAAAATTTTTGCTGATGCATTTGGCCAAGACCCAGATTTTTTTGCTTTTTACCGAGCAATGCAAGCATATGAAAAGGCATTAATTGGTGGTGAAACTTCTCTGGTATTATCACCAGATAGTGAATTTTTTAAATTCTTTGGAAACGTAAATTTAAAACCAGTTCAATAAAATAATCAAAATGAATGAATTGATCATAGCTTTTGGTCTGTTCTTGTTTATTGAAGGTATTCTTTATGCCTTATTTCCATCAAAAATGAAAAATATGTTAAAGAAGATTGATACTATTAAATCTAATCAATTAAGAACAGCGGGTTTTATTTTTGCTCTTATTGGTTTTTCGATAGTATGGGTTTTTAAAGGTTAAAATGAGCAAAATATTTAAATTCAGTCTAGTTATTTTATTTTTAATTAACCTAAATACAGCATCAAATTCATCAAACGTTCCAAGCTCTTTTGCAGATCTTGCTGAGGAATTAATGCCATCAGTTGTAAATATCTCTACAACACAAACAGTTGTTACAAAAACTAATCCTTTTCCAAACTTTCAATTTCCACCAGGATCACCATTCGAAGATATGTTTAAGGAATTTGGTACACCACAAGAAAGAAAAGCAAGTGCATTAGGATCCGGATTTATTATAGATAAAAATGGAACTGTAGTTACAAACAATCATGTTATTAAAGATGCAGACGATATTTTAGTTAGAGTAAACGGAGATAAAGAGTATAAAGCAAAAATCATTGGAACAGATCCTTTATCAGATATAGCCGTATTAAAAATAGAATCAGATGATAAATTTAAACCCGTTAAATTTGGAAATTCTGACTTAGCAAGAATAGGAGATTGGGTTATTGCAATTGGAAATCCTTTTGGACTTGGTGGAACTGTTACTTCAGGAATAATATCTGCAAGAAATAGAAGTATTGGACTTTCTAGATATGAAGATTTTATTCAAACTGATGCTTCAATAAATCAAGGTAACTCAGGTGGACCTCTATTTAATATGGATGGAGATGTTGTAGGTGTGAATACAGCAATTTTAAGCCAAGGTGGTTCTATAGGAATTGGTTTTGCAATACCATCAAACAATGCAAAGCAAGTTGTAGATCAATTAATTAAATTTGGTGAAACTAAAAGAGGTTGGTTAGGAGTTAGAATTCAAGATGTTACAAAAGAAATTGCAGATGCNGAGGAGCTAGATAAACCAAGAGGTGCTTTNGTATCAAGTGTNTCACCNGGAAGTCCATCTGAAAAAGGTGGAATAAAAGCAGGGGATATAATTTTGGAATTTGATGGGACTGTTATTAATCAAATGAGAGAATTACCAATGATTGTTGCCCAAACAGAAGTTGGAAAAACTGTGCGGGTAAAAATTTGGAGAAATAAAAAAGAAATCTTTAAAAAAATTAAATTAGGAAGATTAGAAACATCTAGTGATTTCAAACCAAAAAAACCAAAAGTTTTAAAAACTACAGTAATTGATGATTTAAAAATTGAAGTAAGACCTTTAAATGATGAAGATATTGAAAAAAGAAAATTACCAAAAGATACTACGGGAGTTGTAATTACAAGCATTGACGCTGATAGCCCTGTTAAAAAATTAATGATAAATAATATAATTATTGAGGCTCAAAAGAAAAAAATTAAAACACCCGGAGATTTACAAAATATAGTAAAATCATCTTTAGTCGCTAACAACAAAACAATTTTAGTGGTAATTTATAATAACGAAAACCAAATAAGTTATATTGGTATAAAATTAAAATAATAAATGGACATACAGTCCAAAATAATTCTTATCTTTGGTCCAACCGCGTCTGGAAAATCAAAATTTGCTATCCAACTTGCAAAAAGAATAAATGGTGAAATTATTAATGCTGACAGTATGCAAGTCTATAAAGAACTTAAAATTTTAACGGATAGACCAAAAAATAAAGATTTAAAAGTAGTTAAACACCATCTGTATGGATTTCTAAATGTTAAAAAAAATTTTTCAACAGGACAATGGTTAAAAATAGTCCAAAAAAAAATTAAAGAATTAAAAAAAAAAAATAAAATTCCCATTATAGTGGGTGGAACAGGATTATATTTTAAATCAATTACAAGTGGATTAGTAAAAATACCAAAAATTCCAGCAAATTTTAGAAATAAAATTAGAAAAATACAGTCTAACTTAGGCCAAGAACAATTTTATAAAAAATTAATCAAAATAGATCCTAATGTAAAAAATAAAATAAATCCAACTGATGTCCAAAGATCCATAAGAGCATATGAAGTAAAAAAATTTACGAAAAAAACTTTATCCCAATGGTTCGAAAAAACGACTATATCGTTTGATGATAAGGAGTTAGTAAAAATACTGATAGATACCAAAAGAGAAGATCTTGTTAAAAAGATAGAAAAGAGGGTTAATAAGATGATTAAAAATGGAGCCATTAAAGAGGTAAAAAAATTTTTAAAATTAAGGGTTAATAAAGATAAAAGTTCTTGCAAGGTCATTGGAATAAATGAAATTGGCTCATATTTGTTAAATAAGCAGGATTTGATTTCGACAAAGGAACAAATAGTCATAAAAACAAGACAATACTCAAAAAGGCAAAGTACTTGGGCAAGAGGACAAATGAAAGATTGGCAAAAAGTTCCATCTCAAGATTTAACTTCTTTCATAAAAAAATTTAAAAAATATCACACTTAAACTTGACCAATTAGCACAACTTCAGCTAGATTGATTGAATGCCAAAATTGTTATCAGGAGCTGAAATTGTTTTTAAATGTTTGGAAGACCAAAATGTTGAATATATTTTTGGCTATCCAGGAGGAGCGGTTTTACCAATTTATGATGAATTAAAAAATCATTCATCAATTAAACATATTCTAGTTCGTCACGAACAAGGAGCCGGTCATGCAGCAGAGGGTTATGCAAGATCTTCAGGTAAACCTGGCGTTGTACTTGTTACATCTGGTCCTGGTGCTACAAACGTAGTAACAGCATTAACAGATGCTTACATGGACTCCGTACCACTAGTTTGTATTTCAGGACAAGTNCCAACTCATTTAATTGGAACAGATGCATTNCAAGAATGTGANACNACAGGAATNACAAGACCTTGTACAAAACATAANTGGTTAGTTAAAGATATTANAGATTTATCAAAAATAATTCANAAAGCTTTCGAGGTAGCAACAACNGGAAGACCGGGACCAGTTCTTGTTGATATCCCAAAGGACATACAATTTCAGAAAACNGATTATCCAAAATTTAAAAAGAAAAATAAATTAAATGGAAAAGNTCACAATCATTTTTCACAAAAAGAAATAGATGAATTAGTTAANCTGATGTCAAAATCAAAAAAACCAATTTTTTATACTGGCGGGGGTGTAATAAACTCTGGCCCTAAAGCAAGTGAACTATTAAGAGAGCTTGTAGCTGCGACTGGTTTTCCAATTACATCTACATTACAAGGTTTAGGTTGTTTTCCTGGTGATGATAATAATTTTCTGGGCATGTTAGGAATGCATGGTACCTATGAAGCTAATAANGCAATGCATGATTGTGATTTGATGATTAATATTGGTGCTCGATTTGATGATAGAATAACAGGAAAGATAGATGAATTCTCACCAAAGTCTAAAAAGGTTCATATTGATATCGATCCATCATCTATAAATAAAAACGTAAAAGTTGATTTACCAATCGTGGGGGATGTTCAAAGTGTAATTTCTTCAATAATAAAAACAATTAAGAAGACAAAGCCTAATTTTGTTAAATCTAATAAACAACAAATATCAAAATGGTGGGAACAAATTGGGAAGTGGAGAGAAAAGAAATCACTTGATTATATAAACAGCAATGAGACTATAAAACCTCAATATGCNGTTCAAAGGCTTTACGAGTTAACAAAAAATAAAGATACATTTATTACAACTGAAGTTGGTCAACATCAGATGTGGGCAGCACAACATTATAAATTTGATAAACCAAACAGATGGATGACATCTGGAGGGTTAGGAACAATGGGATATGGTTTGCCTGCTGCGGTTGGTGTTCAAATTGCTCATCCAAAAAAGCTAGTTGTAGATATTGCTGGAGAGGCGTCGGTTCTAATGACCATACAAGAAATGTCTACTGCAGTTCAATATAATTTACCAATAAAGATATTTATATTAAATAATGAGTACATGGGNATGGTGAGACAATGGCAAGAATTATTACATGAAAAGAATTATTCAGAAAGCTANACAGCCGCATTACCAGATTTTGTTAAATTAGCCGAAGCATATGGATGTGTTGGAATAAGAGCAAAAACCCCAGATGAATTGGATGACAAAATTATCGAGATGATAAATACTGATAGACCTGTAATATTTGATTGTTTAGTTGATAAACAAGAAAATTGTTTCCCAATGATACCATCAGGCAAGCCTCACAACCAAATGCTTTTAGGACCAAAAGATCAAGAGCAGAATAAAATAACTGGAAAAGGTAAAACTTTAGTTTAATGACNAAATCTAAATCAGCCTACAGCGTAGCAGGAAAAAAGGAAAAATTAGATACGCATATAATTGTAGTATGGGTAGATAACGAGGCTGGAGTTTTAGCTAGAGTTATCGGATTATTTTCTGGAAGAGGGTACAATATAGAGTCATTAGCTGTTGCTGAAATTGACTCAAAATTGAATATCTCAAGAATAACTATTGTTACAACAGGAACGCCCCAAGTTATTGATCAAATTAAATTACAACTAAAAAAATTGGTTCCAGTCCATAAGGTAGCTGACTTTAAAAGAGAAGATAAACAAGTAATTTTTAAAGAAATGGCATTATTTAAATTTGTCGGCAATAATAATAAGAGAGGCAAGGCTTTAAATGCTTGTAAAAAGTATAATGCTGTAATATTGGATAAAACAAATAAATCATGTGTAATACAAATTACAGCTCTTAGAAGAGAAATTGATAAAATGTCGAAAAATTTAAAAAAGTTTGGTCTTATAAGCGTTTCAAGAACGGGAGCGGTTGCAATGACTAGAGGTGCAGAAACTTTCAAATAAAAGGATAAATCTATGAAAATGTACTATGAAAAAGATACTAATACAAATTTGATCAAAGATAAAAAAATAGCAATTTTTGGTTATGGAAGCCAAGGACATGCTCATGCACTGAATTTAAAAGATAGTGGTGTAAAAGAGGTTGTGGTTGCTTTAAGAGATGGATCCTCAAGTAAAGCAAAGGCTGAGTCAAAAGGTTTAAAGGTAATGAACTTATCAGATGCTGCAGAGTGGGCAGATGTTGTAATGATACTTACACCTGATGAACTTCAGGCAACTATCTACAAAAATCATATAGAGCAACGAGTAAAAGAAGGAACTTCAATTGCTTTTGCTCACGGATTAAATATTCACTATGATCTTATTAAAGCTAGAAAAGATTTAGACGTCTTCATGGTTGCCCCTAAGGGTCCAGGACATTTAGTAAGAAGTGAGTTTGAGAAAGGCGGCGGCGTCCCATGTTTATTTGCTGTTCATCAGAATGGTTCAGGCAAGGCAAGAGATATTGCTATGTCATATGCTTCTGCAATTGGAGGTGGACGATCAGGTATTATTGAAACAACTTTTAAAGATGAAGTAGAGACTGATTTATTTGGTGAACAAACTGTTTTATGCGGAGGTTTAGTAGAATTAATTAAAAATGGTTACGAAACGTTAGTTGAGGCAGGCTATGAACCTGAAATGGCATACTTTGAAACCGTACATGAAGTAAAATTGATTGTTGATCTTATTTACGAAGGTGGAATTGCAAACATGAATTATTCAATTTCAAATACAGCTGAGTATGGAGAATATGTTTCTGGACCAAAAATAATTAACAAGGATGAAACCAAAAAAAGAATGAAAGAAGTTTTGGAAAAAATTCAATCAGGAAAGTTCACCAAAGAGTGGATGGAGGAATGTAAAAATGGTCAAAAAAATTTCCTCAAAACTAGAGAAAAGTTGGCAGAGCATCCAATTGAGAAAGTTGGAGCTGATCTTCGAGCCATGATGCCTTGGATTACCAAGAAGAAATTGGTCGACAGCGATAAAAATTAAAATAGTTTAGTTTCAATTTGAGTTGATATAACTCTTTTATTTTGCAATCTACGCGAGAGGTTGTATTATTGAATACCAGATTTTTAAAAAAATTATGAGTACAAAAGATAAAGTTTTTATATTTGATACGACAATGAGAGATGGTGAACAATCACCAGGAGCATCAATGAGCGTTGAGGAAAAAATTCAAATTTCTAGAGTTTTTGATGAAATGGGAATTGATATTATTGAAGCTGGATTTCCAATATCCTCACCTGGAGATTTTGAGGCTGTGTCAGCAATCAGCAAGGGTTTAAAAAATTCTATTCCTTGTGGTTTATCAAGAGCTTTAAAAAAAGATATTGATGCATGTCACGAGTCGTTAAAGTTTGCTAAAAGATTTAGAATACATACTTTTATCTCAACAAGTCCTGTTCATATGAAGCATAAATTAGATATGACCAACGACCAAGTAATTGACGCAATTAAAGAAAGTGTTACATACGCAAAAAAATTTACTGATGATGTCGAGTGGTCTTGCGAGGATGGTACTAGAACAAACTTAGATTTTATGTGCAAGACTATTGAATTAGCAATTAAGTGTGGAGCTACAACAATCAATATTCCAGATACTGTTGGATATTCTATACCTGAGGAATTTGCTAAAACTATTACTCACATAAAAAATAATGTTCCAAACATTGATAAAGCAATAATATCTGCTCATTGCCATAATGATTTAGGTTTAGCAGTTGCAAATGCTCTAGCAGGTTTGTCAGCAGGTGTAAGGCAAATAGAATGCACAATTAATGGAATAGGTGAAAGAGCGGGAAATGCTGCACTTGAAGAAATTGTAATGGCAATTAAAACAAGAAATGATTTAATGCCGTATGAGACTGGTATCAAGACAGAATTAATTAGCAAGGCATCAAAAATTGTATCTAATGCAACTGGATTTCCAGTACAATTTAATAAAGCAATAGTTGGAAAAAATGCTTTTGCTCATGAGTCGGGTATTCATCAAGATGGAATGCTTAAAAATAGGGAAACTTATGAAATTATGACTCCAGAGAGTGTTGGAGTAAAGAAAACCTCTCTAGTAATGGGAAAACATTCTGGAAGACATGCTTTTAAAGATAAACTTAATGATCTTGGTTACACAGATGTTACTGATGACGTAATCCAAGCTGCTTTTGGAAAATTTAAAATTTTAGCTGATAAAAAAAAACATATTTATGATGAGGATATTATTGCCTTAGTTGATGATAGTTTAATAATTGATAATAAAATAAATGCAATAAATCTTAAGTCTTTAAAAGTTTTTGCAGGGACGGGCGAACCTCAAAGAGCAGAAATGACGCTAGATGTATTTGGAGATATCAAGAAAACTTCACAAACAGGAGATGGACCTGTAGATGCAATTTTCAAATGCATAAAAGAATTATATCCTCATGACGTTAAGTTATCTCTATATCAAGTACATGCAGTAACTGAAGGAACTGATGCACAGGCAACAGTTAGTGTGAAAATAGAGGAAAATGATAGAACAACAGTAGGCCAATCAGCTGATACAGATACTCTAGTAGCATCAGCAAATGCATACTTGAATGCTTTAAATAAAATGTTAATTAAGAGAGAAAAAAAATCTTTATCAAAAGATATTCAGTACCAAAAAGTAAAAGGAGGAGTATAAAATGGGAGTTCTAGATAAATTTACTGGAATTTGGAGCCAAGATATGGCTATTGATTTAGGAACAGCTAACACGTTAGTTGTTTTAAAAGGGCAAGGTGTAGTTCTTAATGAGCCATCTGTTGTTGCTGTTGTAGATAACAAAGGAAAGAAATCAGTTTTAGCTGTCGGAGATGAGGCAAAAACAATGTTAGGAAGAACCCCAGGAAATATCCAAGCTATAAGACCATTAAGAGATGGTGTGATAGCAGATTTTATTGTGACTGAAGAAATGATCAAACATTTTATAAAAAAAGTGCATAAAAGAAGCACATTTGCTAATCCAAGAATATTAATTTGTGTACCAACTGGCTCAACTCCAGTTGAAAGAAAAGCTATTCAAGATAGTGCGCTTGCTGCAGGAGCAAGAAGAGTACAATTAATTGAAGAGCCAATTGCAGCAGCTATTGGTGCTAACTTACCAATCTCTGAGGCAACTGGATCAATGGTAATTGATATTGGTGGTGGAACAACAGAGATAGCAGTTATGTCACTTGGAGGTGTGGTTTATTCAAATTCTTTAAGAGTTGCTGGAGATGCTATGGATAATGCAATCATTGGATACATGAGAAAAGAATATAANTTGATGATAGGTGATAGTACGGCNGAAAAAATTAAAAAAGAAATTGGAACAGCAATTGCAACAAATAATAATACTTATGCAGTTAAGGGTAGAGATTTAAGATCTGGTACTCCAAAAGAAGTTAACATTACAGAAGAGGATACGGTTGAAGCATTAAATCCTATATTAAGAGAAATGATAAATGGGATTAAAGATGCATTAGAAAATACCCCACCAGAATTATCAGCTGACCTAGTTGATATGGGTTTAACATTAACTGGAGGTGGAGCATTATTAAAAAACATTGATAAAAGATTTTCTAAAGAAACTGGTCTTCCAGTTCATATTGCTGATGACCCTTTAGCTTGTGTTGCAGTTGGAACAGGAAAAGCTTTAGAGCAAGAGGAAACATTTAATACAATGTTATCAGAGTATTGATTTGAAAAATGCAACCCTCAAGTAGAGATGATTTTATAATAGCTATAAGATCTGCATTTTTAAAAAAAGAAAATAAACAAAAGTTCTCTCTTTCAGCACTAATTATTCTTACATTAAGTATTTTAATATTAGGTAAATATGACTTTAAAGTTATTAATTATGCTAAACTATCTTTGAAAGAGATTGCTTACAGATCTACATTTATATTTTCTACTCCTGAAAACGTTATTAAAAATGGATTTATTGCTACCAAAAATCATTTCTTTGTTTATGAGGAAAATAAAATCCTAAAACAAAAAGTTAAAGATTTAGAAATAAAAAAATATAATACACAATACATACAAACAGAGAATGAAAGATTAAAAGAAACACTTAATGAGTTGAAATTTTCTTCTGATGAAATTCTTGCAAAAGTTATAGTTGATAAGCAAAGTCCATTTTTAAAATCTATAATAGTAAACAAGGGAAGTAAACATGGTGTAATACTTGGAATGGGTGTTATAGATCAAGAGTACTTAGTTGGAAAAGTGGTTGAAGTTAATTTTACTACATCTAGAGTTTTACTTTTGTCTGATTTAAATAGTAAAATTCCTGTTGATATACTTCCAAACAATATCCAGTCTATACTATCAGGTACTGGTGGTGATATTGGAAAAATTCAATATATAAAAGAAGAGGCTTTAATCGAGAATGAAAGTGTAGTTTATACATCTGGCGCAGGTGGTATTTTTAAACCTGGCGTACCAATTGGTAGGACAGTCAAAAATAATTTAAATTCTGAGATAAATGTTGAATTTTATTCTGAATTTTCTCAATTAAGATTTGTGAAATTAAGATCTTATAAAGCAGAGGAAAATTAATGACAGAATTATCTAAGCTAAGTATTTTCAAACAACTTTTAGAAAAAGGTCCTATTATTTTATTATTTATAGCTACTTTAAATGAATTTGATTTTAATTATCTTGGTTTAAAGTATTTCTCTTTTAACTTTCCATTCATTCTTATTTATTATTGGAGTCTTAAAAGACCTGGTAGCCTAGGATATGGTNTAATTTTCTTAAGTGGATTATTTAATGATGCAGTAGTTGGACTTCCAATTGGAGTGAGCTCATTAAGCTATTTATTTATTTGTGGTTTTTCATCCTATTTAAGAAATATTACTTTAAGGCCAAGCAGAATGAACGACTGGTTCTTTTTTGGATTTACAATTCTTGTTGTTAATTCTTTAATGTTTGCAATATCAAATATTTTTTTTAATGTACAAATTGTTTACGAAGATGTCCTGGTAAATATATTATTTACGTTTTTATTTTATATACTTTTTAGTATTTTATTCGAATTATACAAAAATTTTGTTTACGGAGCTTCCAGTGTTTGATGGTGGTGAATCAAATGTTAGAAAATTTAATACTGTTAATAGAAGAGTATTTATATTAAAAATTGCAAAAGGGATTATCTTCACAGGTATAGTTGCAAGATTATTTAGTTTGCAGATAACTGAAAATAAAAAATACTTAACACTATCAGACAAAAATAGATTACGAGAATGGAGATTGCCTCCAGTAAGAGGTGAATTTGAGGATTATTTTGGCAATGTGGTTGCTGGCAATACTAAAGTTTATCAACTTCACGTAGTACCTGAGCAAGTGGAAGATTTTAAATATTTAATGGTTCGATTAAAAAATATATTATCTTTATCAGATAAACAATTCAGCAAAATAGTAAAAAAGAAAAAACAGCAAAAACCTTGGGAAACACTTATCATATCTGAAAGTTTGACTTGGGACCAATTTTCTAAAGTAAATTTTTACTTACATGAATTATCTGGAGCAAAACCAGTATTGTCTGTTGCAAGAAGTTATCCTTATAAAGCAAACTATACTCATGTACTTGGCTATGTGGCTCAAGCAAGCGAAAATGATTTANTAGAAAATGAGGAAATTAAAAACAAACATGTTCCGGGTTTAAGGGTTGGAAAAACTGGATTAGAAAAAACATTTGAAAATTCCCTAATTGGAACAAATAGTGTCAAAAGATATGAAGTCAATGCATTTGGCAAAAGAATAAATCAAGTAGATTTTAAAGAAGGTGAGAAAGGGAAAAAAGTAAAACTCACTATAGATACAGAAATACAAAAATTGTGTAACGAACTTTTAGCAGAAAAGTCGGGTTCTATAAGTGTGATGGATATATTTACAGGTGAAATTGTTGCCATGCACTCATCACCATCTTTCGATCCGAATTTATTTATGTATGGCATAAGTTATAAAGATTGGGACTTGATCAGAAAAAACCCTTTAAAGCCTTTGATTAATAAAACTATTTCTGGTTTGTACTCACCTGGCTCAACTATAAAACCTATTGTTGCTTTATCAGCCTTAGAGAATGATGTCATCTCTACAAAATTTAAAGTTAATTGCACTGGTAAAATGGAAATGTATGGTCAAACATATCACTGTTGGAAAAAAAAGGGTCATGGCATAGTAGATCTTAGAGATGCGATTAAACAATCTTGTGACACTTATTTCTACGAGATGAGTAGGAGACTTGGTGTTGATAGACTTAATATAACCGCAAAAAGATTTGGACTTGGGAATACAGTATTTAAAAATTTATATACAGAGGAAAAAAAGGGTTTGGTGCCGTCAACAAAATGGAAAAAAAATGCTTTAGGTAAAGGATGGGTTCTAGGTGAAACCTTAATAACTGGAATAGGCCAAGGATATATTCAAACTACACCATTACAGCTATGTCTTATGACAGCGCAGTTGGCAAATGGAGGATTTAAAATATTTCCAAGAATAACAGTAGACAAAAATCAAGAGTCACTTGAGAAGATAAAATATAAAATGAAAGAGAGCCTTAAAATAACAAATGAAAACTCGTCATCTTTAATTCGATCTGCTGAAGAAATTTTTTATAAAGGTGAAAAGGAATATAATAAACTTTTCCGAAACCAAGAGAATATTAAGTTTGTCCTGGAAGCAATGTCTGCCTCTACCAACGAAGTTAGAGGTACATCTTATCGATCAAGAATAGATGATCCAAAATATAGATTTGCTGGCAAAACTGGTACAGCTCAAGTTAAAAAAATTACAAAATTGCAAAGAGAGCTGGATTTAGATACAGCACAAATTCCATACGAGGAAAGAGATCATGCNTGGTATGTTGCTTTTGGNCCTTATAAAGATCCAAGATATNCATTATGTGTTTTAGTTGAACATGGGGGNTCTGGAAGTGCTACCGCAGCACCTTTGGCAAAAAAACTTATGAAAAAAATTATTGACCGACATGAGGAAAGAGAAAAAATTAGAAAAAATAATTTAGTGGATATTTAAAAAATGTTTGAGCAATCTTCATATTCAGAACAATATACATTTTTTCAAAAATTAAGATCTTTTGATTTTGTNTTAATTTTTTGNGTACTTTGTTTAGGTATAATTAGTAANTTTTCTATGTANTCAACNGATGGTGGCGAATTTTTATACCACTCTAAAAGTCATTTTATAAGATTTGTNACTTTTTTTTCNATGATGATATTTCTNTCTTTTTTTAATTTGAGATTTTGGCATTCAACNGCTTATTTATTTTATACAATTACTTTAGGTTTTTTAATTTGGGCTTCAATGTATGGTGTCACTGCATCTGGCTCTCAAAGATGGATAAATTTATATTTTATAAANCTTCAACCCTCTGAGCTTATGAAAATTGCGATAATAGTTTGTTTTGCAAGATATTTTCACAGAGAACAAATGTCTAATATTAATAGTTTTAAAAATATTATTTTATCAATGGCTATTCTGCTTTTACCAATTCTTCTGGTAGTAAGCCAACCTGATCTTGGTACTTCTATTTTAATTGCTATAAGTGGTGTAATTGTTTTATGGCTAGCTGGATTTAATATAAAATATTTTATTTATTCTGGATTAACTTTAATTATCTCATTACCTTTTGTAATTTCAATGTTAAAGCCTTATCAAAAACAAAGAGTATTAACTTTTTTTAATCCAGATAGAGATCCTTTAGGTGCGGGTTATCAAATTATCCAATCAAAGATCGCAGTTGGCTCTGGCGGTCTTACAGGAAAAGGATTTCTTAAAGGTACCCAAAGTTATCTTGAATTTTTACCCGAAAAACATACAGACTTTATATTCACATTATTTTCTGAAGAACATGGATTTATTGGTTCAGTCATATTATTAATTCTTTATGGAGTATTAATATTTAGAATATTAAATATCGGTTCTAATTCTAGAAGTTTTTTTGGGAAACTTTTCTGTTATGGTTTTGGATCTGCAATTTTTGTTTATGTTGCGGTCAACATGTCTATGGTTTTAGGTTTACTACCTATAGTTGGCTCTCCACTTCCAATTATGTCTTATGGTGGCTCATCAATGTTAGCAACAATGATTGGTTTAAGTATAGTAATGAGTACCAAAATTCACAGCAAACAAATAATACACTAATTTTTGTTTAATTTGTCGCTAGAATTTAAACATTAATTTGATGTATTATTTATCATGAGCAAATTAAGAATAGGTATAATCGGAGCAGGTATTCAAGGTGTTTGTAATGCACTTTTTCTTCAAAAAAAAGGTCATGAAGTAATAATTTTTGATAAAAATGAACCTGGTAGTGGAGCATCGTATGGTAATGCTGGTCATTTTTCACCTTATGCGTCTGTTCCACTAAATAGACCAGACGTTCTTACCGATGTTCCTGCAATGCTATTAAGTTCTACTGGACCTCTTGCTCTAAAATGGAACTACGTTCCACGAATGATACCTTGGTTTTTTAAATTTTTAAAAAACTGTTCTAAAAAAAATATGATGCATACAGCAAAATATATGCATCAAATTTTAGATCTCGCTTTACCAGCATATGATGAATTGTTTGAAGAGCTAGATTTAGAAAATTTAGTGATTAAAAATGGAATTATGTATATTTGGAATAATCAAAATATAGAAAGCAGAAATTTGGAAATCAAAATTAGAGATGAGCTTGGTGTTGATCAACAACTTCTCAACCCAAAAGAAATTCATGATTTAGAGCCTAATATCAAACCAATATATGATGGCGGTGTATTTTATTCGTATGCAAGACACACCAACAATCCAAAGAGAGTTTTTCAAAAACTTTTTGATTTATTCATTCAAAAAGGTGGAAAATTTCTAAAACAGGAAATAAACGAACTTAATTTTGATGATCAAAAACCAATCATAAGATCACAAACCCAAAGATTTATTTTTGATAAAGTCGTTATTGCCTGTGGAGCATTTTCAAAAAGAATTTCCGATAACTTATATGAAGATATCCCACTTGAAACTGAGAGAGGTTATCACGTACACTTTAAGGGTTGTGAAAATTTGATATCAAGACCTGTTGTATTTTCAAATAGAGGTTTTGGNATGACCCCAATGGAACAAGGTTTAAGAGTAGTTGGAACAGTTGAATTTGGAGGTTTAAAAAATCCACCATCAGCAGAAAGAGTAAGAAATTTAATAAACAATGCAAAGTATATGCTAGATGGTTTGCCAGAACATGATGACGAATGGTTAGGATTTAGACCAACGCTACCAGATTTTTTACCAGTTATTGGACCATCTAAGAATTATAAAAATGTGTTTTATTCATTTGGCCATCATCATTTAGGATGGACATTAGGAGCCATTTCTGGAAAGATTGTATCTAAAATGATTTTAGACGAAAAAACAAATTTAAGCTTAGAACCTTATAGCTCTTTAAGATTTTCATAATTTGTGCGTAATAAAAATGGACTTGCATATTTATTATTAATTTTTGCAACGTTATTTTGGTCAGGAAATTTTATAGTTGGTAAAGCTGCAAGTATTTATCAAATACCACCATTCTCATTAAATTTTTATCGTTGGCTGTTTGCTGGATTAATACTTTTACCTTTTACTTATGAAGAAATAATTAACAATTTTAATTATATTAAATCAAAAATAAGTCATTTTATATTATTAGGTTTCACTAGCATCACTATATTTAATTCAATTGTTTATTATTCACTTTATCATACCCAGGTAATTAGTGGGGTCTTAATGATCTCAACAATACCAGTATGGATAATTTTAATTTCATCTATGTTAAAAATTGAAAAAACTAATATTTTTCAATTGTCAGGAGTTGCACTTTCTTTAATTGGTGTAATTTTTATTATTACTAAAGCAGATATTAATTTAATTCGTAATCTTGATTTTAATAGAGGGGATTTGACTATGGTAGTTGCAATGCTTGCCTGGGCAATCTATTCGTCTTTTTTGAGGAAAGATAAAATTAAAATATCTCAAATTGCTTTACTTGAGGTCGTAATTATATCTGGTTTGCTTTTTTTAATACCGATATTTATTATTGAAATGTCTTTAGGAAATAATATTCAATTCAATAAACCCTTTTTCCTAACTTTAGCATACGTTGTATTATTTCCAGGACTAGCTTCCTTTTTCTTTTGGATTAAAGGAATTGGAATAATTGGTGCAAATAGAGCTGGAATATTTTTACACTTAATGCCAATATTTGGTGCGATAATGGCTATGTTAATATTTGATGAAAAATTTATGTTTTATCATATTTTAGGTGCAATATTTATTATAATAGGAATTTCATTATCAAATAAAAAAACTAAACTAAATTAAGATGGTCAAAAAAATTAACTCTAAATTATCCTCAGATCAAAAACTTGTTTTGTTTGAAGAGGGAACTGAACCTCCTGGATCAAGTGAATTAAATTTTGAAAAAAGAGATGGATCATATCATTGTGCAAATTGTGATATAAAACTGTTTGAATCCTCAAAAAAATATGAGAGTGGTTCTGGTTGGCCATCATTCTTTGAGTCTTTGCCCGACGTATTTGAAACTAAAACTGATCATCTAATTGGTTACGCAAGGACCGAGTATCATTGTAAAAATTGCGGAGGTCATCATGGGCATATTTTTGATGATGGTCCAAAGCCAACTGGAAAGAGATACTGTAATAATGGAGTTTGTTTAGTTTTTAAGGAAAAAAAATAAAATGATTTTAAAGTATTTGAGTTTTTTGATTGGTTTAACTTGGTCTTACTCTTTAATAAAAACACAGTCTATATTTAGTAAAAAAGCCGGTCTTATTTTTAAATTATTTATAACAAAAGTTTCATGGCTAACTTTTATTGCTGCTGTTTACTTTGGATATAAAAACTTCTCGTTTCAGTTTACTCTTATCGGAATTATTTTTGCAATCATTTTAGTACATTTGGGTTTTATATTTTTGGGTAAATTCTTAAAATCAAAATTTACAGAAAAGCAATTGAATCTTACAAAAAGTTTTTTTGAATACTCTTTGATTATTTGGATTTTATATTATTTTATTTATTAAATAATTGCTTATTTTGGTCGCTTAGGCCCAAGTAAATATTGTTTTTTTTTTAATTTATATATACAAATTTAATATGTTTGAAAAATTAGAAGAACTTGCAAAAAATAACAAAAAAATATCTGATTTTCATATTAGATCAGGCTCTCCCTTAGCATACAGGCAAACCGGAGAAATTATCATGGTCAAAGATGTTATGGTAAAACCACAAGATCTTATAGATTTAATGACTACGAATTGTAATGAGCATGAGACAAAAAAATTCCAAGATACACACGAGTTAGACTCTGCAGTTAATATTAGTGGACTAAGATTTAGAGCTAATTTTTATAAAACATTAAATGGACCAGCTGCAGTTCTTAGAAGAGTAGAAAGCAAAATACCAGANATGGGACAGTTTGATTTACCAGATGCCCTTTATGACATAATTGATATGCATAAGGGTTTAGTTTTAGTCACTGGACCAACAGGTTCTGGAAAATCAACTACACTTGCAGCTATAGTTAATGAAATAAATAAAACAAGAACTGCAAATATTATAACTGTAGAAGACCCAGTAGAATTTATTCATACAGATTCAAAAAGTATCGTTTCACATCGAGAAGTTGGAAAGCAGACACAAACTTTTGCAACTGCCCTTAAAGCAGCTTTACGAGAAGACCCGGATGTAATTTTAGTAGGAGAGATGAGAGATTTGGAGACAGTAAGTCTTGCACTTACAGCTGCTGAAACTGGACACTTGGTTTTTGGAACGCTTCACACAAGTGGAGCACCAAATACAATAAATAGAATTATAGACGTTTTCCCACCGGAACAACAAGCTCAGATCCGAGCACAACTTTCAACATCTTTAAAGATGGTTGTAACACAAAGACTTTTAAAAACAAAAGATGGGCAAGGTCGTGTGGGTGCTTTTGAAATAATGAAATGCACTGCTCCTATTCAAAATTTAATTAGAGAAGCAAAAATTCATCAAATACCAAGCATCATGCAGACCGCAGTAAAAGATGGAATGATTACGATGTCAAAGTCATTAGAAAATCTTGTAACCGCTGGAAAGATAGATGCAAATGCAGGAAAAGAAAGTTAAAGGTTTTTCTTTATTAGAACTTATAATTGTTATTGCAATTATTGGAGCAATGACAGCTACAGCCATTAAACCATTCACGAAGTGGAGAGCAGAAAGAATGGTCAGAGCTAAAGCTACAGAAACAGCCTCACTAATGAGAAACATTTTTTCACAAGTTCAAAGAGGACACTATAGCTTTGTGCAATTTTCAGTTTACACAGATACAAATACAAATGAAATCGTGATAGAGACAAATGGTTTAGGACAAGAAAAGTTTGCTGCTCTTGTAAGAGATAAGTGGAATGGTACGACACCAAAACCTTTCCACAGATTTGATGAAAGATGCTCCATGGACATCGACTGGGATGACGAGGGCGCAACAAGTGATGAATTNACTGTNAACCAANTCAAAATTGATANANCCAAAGTTTTAATAGGTATGTTAAATAATGCTGATCAACCTATGGACATACCTGATAGTGGTGGCAATATATGTTTTTCAAAAGATGGTACTTTTTATGGTGCTAGCGATATGTTTTTAATTACAGAAGGAGGAGAGTCCATGGCTAATGAAAATTTGTTCATTTGTCAAAGAGATACATCAGATGATGACTGTCAATTAACTTCNGATGGTCCTTCTCAGAGTAATTTTTTTCGTATAGAATGGAGTAGGTTTGGAAGTATTAATCTGTATAAATGGGCAGGTGATTGGGTAACGCAATGAAAAATAAATTTTCAAAAGGTATTAGTTTAGTAGAGGCTTTAGTATCTACTGCAATAGTAGCTATCGGTTTTCTTGCTGTATTTCAACTAGTTAATTATTCAGTGAACTCAATTAGTGTATCAGCTGAGAGGACAAAAATAAATTATCTCTCGAGCATGATTGCTGAAGATATGATTGGATCAAGAGATGAGACAGCAAATACTAATCCATCTTCCAAACAATGTTTGATTAATGACTATGGTATTCCAACAGCTCTAGATGGNACTCCATGTCCTGAAACAATTAAAAAATTTGCTGAATATGTAAGAACGAANCCAAGTTCATTTGAATTCAATTCATGTAGTGATAAAGGTGGTCCAATTTTTTCAAAGGAAAATATGACTAGTCTTTACAAAAATGCAGTGGCTGAAGGGGCTCCAGAAAATAAAACAAATAGATGGCAAGTTATTTTAGGAGAAGACCGTTATTTAAAATGTAGAGGTGATCCAACCGGCGAAACTGATGGAGATTCAAAAAGTATTAGAATTTATAAACTTTGTTCAGATACCGATTGTCTCGATGGTAGTTGGGACATGATTTATGATGAAATTTATATGGGAAGGGTAGAAATAAACGCCAACGGTGGCAATAAGAGAAGAACACTATACTTTCAGGCAGATTATATTTTTAATGAATGATGAAAAAAAAATTGAATAAAATATCTGGTGTAACATTAATTGAATTATTAGTAGGAGTTGCAGTAACAGCTATTATGATGGGAGCAATGTTTGCATCATACACTGCTGTGAATAGCAGTTACAAACAAGTAACTGATAAAGCAAGAATAAGCAGTTCAAGTAGAGATATAGTTGGAATGATGATGAGAGATATAAGATTAGCAGGTTACAAGCATTATTATGGGGTAAACGACGAGGGAATTCCGCCATCAGATAATTTAACACATATTTCAGGATTAGAGGAAGGCAGAGGTATAATTGACTCTCATGACCCAATAATAGTTCTTAGAGATACTCTTGGATATTATCCCGCAGACTTTGCAGCAGTTGGTACTGATCTTCCAATCCCACAAAAAAATCGACCCACAGACTCTTGCTGTGACAGCATATCAATTGTCTATGGTGATTTTGATAAGAACGATCCGCTCCAACCTTATAAAAGATATAAAATTACATATTTTGGGAATCAAATAAATAATGAGGACGGTAATCCTGATAATGATTTTTATGGAGTTTATAAAACAAAAGAAAGCTGGATAGAGAATGATGATAACCCAATGGGTAATTGGACAAGCAGATGTACAGAGTGTTACACAGATCAGCTCGTGCGGTCACATTTGGTTGATATGGAATTTTTATTGTTTGATGAGAATGGACATCACTTATGGAAAGATGGAGATTATCCCTTACCAAATAACGATCAAAGGATAAATCTTTATAAAATTAAACAAGTAGACATGTCATTAATATTTAGATCGAATAAAGAATTTTTTAAAATTCCGCCAAAACAAAAAAAGTTTTTAAAAACGTTAAGGAAAGAAAGATACGGTGGTGATGGCTTTAGCGATAGATATTTAAGAGATAATGTTGTTGTAAGTATTCACACAAGAAATATAGGAAGATGAAAAATAAAAATATAAAAGGATTTACATTAATTCTCGCATTGGTTCTTCTAGTAGCCATGTCACTGATGGGTGGAACTTTAGTTGTACTATCATCTAGCGACCATAGAGATAATAATACTGATGATTTATATCAGCAAGCTTTTTATGTTGGTGAAACAGGGTTGCTAGAGGCTGAAAAATATTTAGTGAATAAGTATTTGGGAAAACCAAGAAGAATTAAAACAGGATTAAATGCAACCCGAGAAGATGACGAATCATCAAAAAATATTGCTCCAAGAAATAATTATACAATAACTGAAGATAATAGAACTCCTTGCTATAGAAGTTTTAAAAATGTTGTAGATCTAGAAAATGTTGTTGCACATTATGTAGATGGATCCTTCTTCAATATTGTTGAACCAATAGTCAACGCTTCATATCCTTCTCCACTAAGTTCAAAAGAGGAAAAATTTAGGGATGGAGAAATTAGGTTTTTAGAAAGATTTACTTATGAATATTTTTTAGTTAACATTGGTCCAGCAGATTCTTTTGAAAGAGGAAACAGTGTTCAACAAGGATCTATAGATGTAGTGAACGCAGGAACTGCATTTAGAATTTATTCATGCGGTATTTATGACGAAGATAAAATTATAATACCATTAGAAAGTATGGTAGTTTTACCGGATTAAAAAATGAAAAAAAATATTTTTACTTTATTTTTTATAACCACACTATTTAGCTCACAAATTTCATGGGCATGTGATTTATTAAGCATAGATATTGGTTCAAATAAATCATCAATTGAAAATATTTTTGGAACTTTTGAAGAGGAACAGTCACAAATAGAAGAAGTCATTGGTACAACTAGAGGAACTGGATCTATCGGATTGGCCGGTGAGGTTTTTATTTATTTCACTGAAAAGAGAGCCTTTTGTGAAGATATAGATTTTGGAGATGTTTTAATCAAAGGGTACGTAGTAAACAACAAAGTTGGTGCTGTGGAAATTGAAGTGCAAAATGGTAAAGATAATGATCAGAGCAAAAAAGGTTTACTGAAACAATATGTACAAGCAAACTTCGGAACGGTTGATACTGAGAGTCGATCATGGCCAGGATATAAGTTTTGGAACATTGGAGGAAAACAAATTTTTTATTATAAAATTATAGATAAAAATAATGAAATTTCAGAGGGGGTTGCTGTGACATCTCCAAAATACTATGATGTATTACTTGAGGATGAAGACTAATGAAATTAAAAACTTTATTTAAAATAATTATAATTAATTTAATTATATTTTCTTTAATAGGTTCAAAATCTTATTCAAAACCAATACCTCCTGGGTCAGGTAAAGGAGATGTGCCAGCCAATATATTAATATTGTTAGATAGTTCAGTCAGTATGAGAAATTTAGTATCGGGCAATATGGGTACTTATGGTGTGGACTGGTCAGTAGAATTAAGTGATGGCAATATCATATTTGCTGAGAACGGACGAGGTTTTTCAAAAATTATTACTTCAACGGGAGAGAGAGATTTAACATTTGCTGGTGGTGCTATCAATTTTAGAGGAGCAAATAATGATTCAAATTGTGGAAATAAAAATTCAAAAGTTAATAAAAGTTGGGCTGGAGCTGTTACTTCAAGCGATATAGTTTATGGAGTTTCAACTCAAAATGGTGGACAGATAGTTGCAATCGATAGTGATGGGAAATGTGTTGATGTGATTGGTTTTAATAAAACAAAAATTGCAATGCCCGCATTACTTGAGATAAGAGAGATAGATAATGATGAAATTCTTTTTGTAGCAGGCAGAACCCATGATGGTGGAAAAAAAGGCAGAATGTACGTTAAAAACTTGACTAGTGGGAAAGAAAAAAGATGTTCAATAAATAATAATCACCATTTTGGAAAACATTTAAATAGAAACGCAGCTATGTCGATGACCGTTAGTAATAATGGTGATTATATTTATCTTGCAGCAGGTCAGCATATTTTAGGCTATACTTTAACAAAAGACGATAACGATCTTTATTGTCCTACTGACGGACATTGGGATTATTTTATTAACACAGTACNAAACGAAGCAAGTACTCCTAGCCAAACAAATTCTCTTGCAGATGATATAAAAGATGTTTTCGCGATCAAATATTCTGTAGCAGAAGATAACAAGATCTATGCAACAAGTAAAAACTCTCATCTTCTTCAAAAAATTTCAATAGACCATACAAATATTACAGCTAGTTTAGATTTTACCATAGGTAAAAATGGACCCGCTAAGACTCTAGATGATAAAGACCCAGGCGATGTTGATGCTGCTGATGTTGAATTCAATATGCCAGGAAAGGCTTCAAGCTCTACTTTCGCAAATAATATATTTACTAGCGCTACAAGAGTTTTAGTGGGTGATAGAAACGCGTTCATACATAAATTTGATGAAAATAAAATGACAGATGCTTTAAAAGATACAGCCTGGCGAGCAAGATATGGTGGTGCAAAAAAATCAAAATTTGATGGNGCGAAAGATGCAATCGAGGAAATTGTAACTGATAGTTCTTTAACATCAGGTGCAAACTATGGTTTTGGTCATTGGAATTCAGGTACTAATGACTCGAGAGGTGGCGCAGCTTGGCTTCAAGACGGGACAAGAGGCGGTGGTGAAAAATGGTGTCACTTTGTAAATGCATGTTACTACATGGACAATGGTTGGATGGGCGGAACTCACCCAGTAGGTACGTCTGATCGATGTCTTAATGATTACTGTCTAGAAGATGGGGTAAGCGCTACTGGGGCTTCTGAAATTGTTGCTACACTTCCAACTATCGGTATGGCATGGGGAACAGATGGAAATGCTTTTGCTGACATTGCATATCAATACTTTGGAAATAGAACGGGAGAGACGCCAGTTATAGATAAAGTGGGCAAACCATGTCAGCAAAATTATGTTATAGTTATAAGTGACGGACATATAAGAAATAGTACAGAAGCATTCAGAACTTTAGCAAAACTAAGAGATGAATATGAAGTTACAACTCTTATGGTTGGCTATGGTGGATCTTATCAAAATGCAAATGCTAAAGTCATATTTGACAGACTAGCAAGAGCTGGATCTTGCGAAAGTCCGGGTGATTATTATGNCAATGTAAATCCGATTTCCTACGAAGGACTAGACAATAAAACAGGTTGTGAAAGCCCGATAGACGCTGAAACTCCAGCTGATTTAAAGACAGAGATCTCATCAAAAATCAGACAAATTATTGCAGAAAGATTATCTTTTACAGCACCATCAATCACTGCAACTCTTGAGGAAGGCGGATCTATTTATCAAGCACAATTTAATTATAAGGCAAACAAAGAATGGAGAGGTCATCTTTATAGGTATCAAATTGATGGCGATGTGATTCAAGATAGCTTGGAAGAAAATAATGGTTTTGGAAACTGGGACGCTGGAGAAAGACTTCTTGTAAAAGGTTCCACTGGCAGAAAAATTTGGACTGCAATTGACACTAATCAGTATGGAGATGCTGGTTATACTGGTGGTGGTGGATGGAATAATTGGAACACAAGTAATGCAGCCGCAATTCAAAACTTATTTGAAGCAACTGGTAACGCAGTAAGAGATTATCACAATTCAGGATCAACATGTGGTCTAGCAGGAACAGATGGTGTCGAAGATGGTATNGATGANGATGTAAAAGGATTAATTAATTTTGTAAGAGGTGTTGACTACTTTAACTATAAAGGAACTCCAGGTGGTGGAGCATGCCCTATTGATGAAGATAGAGACTGGATTTTAGGAGATATATATCATTCTCAATTAATCGAAGTTGGCCCTCCAGGTGCTAGTACAAACTTTTTTGGTAACAACCAAGAAAAATATTGGAGATCAACAAAAGGTTATGGNGCATTTAAAACAGCCAACCAAAATAGAACAAGAGTTGTTTATGCTGGTTCAAACGGAGGAACGTTGCATGCATTTAATGCTAAAACTGGAGATGAGGAATGGGCATTTGTACCTCCCATGATTGCAGCTCAACTACCACTCTTAGTAAACAAATCCTTGGATGGACAATTTGGAGGTGCAGCTGAAGCAGGTGGTACTAATCCAATATTTGCTGTAGATGGATCACCAGTTGTTCACGATGCTTTTATTTATGGACTAAACGATGGTGGAACAGAATATCAAAATTTTCAATCATGGCGTACATTATTAATGATTCCTTATGGTCGTGGTGGTGCAGGATTTTCTGTATTAGATGTAACTAAACCAACTGTAACAGTTGGTGCANAAGATGNNGANGGTAATTATGAACCAGGTTCAGGACCACTCCATATGTTTTCTATATATAATGACGCTTATAATAAAGAAGTTGTAAGAGTAGACCATAATGGTGTGACACATAGAATACCTTATCAAAGATCTACAATTTCTATTGAGGAGTCATTTGAGGCTGTACATGCAGCTAATATCTATCAGGAAGCAGAAACAAAAGATATAGCTTTAGGCACTTATACAGATGATGCTGGTACGCCAGATGATACTTCGGATGACTTTCAAGCAGATTTTTTTACTAACAGGGAAGCTAAAGCAGCATGTAAAGGTAATAGCGATTACGCAGGAGGTGATTTTGTAAATACAACATATGACGGAGGAGCAACAACCTGTTTTACAGATAATGTATTTACATTTGATATAGAATTACCAGACAGCGCTGTTAGTAGCGGAACGGTGAAAGATGGAATACTATCAATTTCAAAATTAGTGAGTGATGATTGGGTTGAAATGACAGGAGTAACAGCAACTTATGATGGATCAATATTAACAGTAAACTTTGGTACTAGTAATCCAATAACAGTCGACCAAGGTATAAGTGGATTATCAGATGTGATTAAAATAGATACTACATGTGAAGGGCAAGCAATTGATAATAAAGAATTTGATTATTCTGGATTAGGCGAGACGTGGTCAACACCAAGAATTGTTAGGATACCATCTTCAAGTGGAGCTTCAGATCATGCTGATGATAGATATGTTGCAGTCATGGGTGGAGGAATGGGGTCTGGTACTAAATGTGTAGGCTCTGGTATCATCATGGTGGACTTGGAAGCTGGACATTTAGGGGATAATACAGAACTTGGGCATAAAGCTGGAAGATTATTCGGATCGGAAGAAAATGGAGGTTTTATGAGAATATTAGATAGTGAAGAAAAGGGATATAAAATCGGAATTACAGGAGAGTATCAACATGCAAGCCCAATAGTAAACTCTATTCCAGCCACTCCGATAGTAATTACTGCAGATAATGTTCCACAAGCAGATTGGCGTGGAGCAATGGTCTATATTAATGATTTAGAGGGTAAAGTTATGAAAATTAATTTAACATCAGAAGGAACTTTATTCGAGCAGCAATTTCTTATGAATTTACAAGCAGACAATGTAAATAAAAGATTTAGTTTTTTTGAAATGGATGCAGCCATAGGAGGAGACTCTGGAAATCTATGGTTGTTTGGGGGAACAGGAAACTTTAATAGAATATCCGAAAAGGCAGGAGAAGATGGAAAAAGCTTAATGGATAATATAGTTTATGGAATAAGAGATCGTGACTTTCCAAACTTTGTTTCAAAAAATTCACCTAAACTTATAAGCGGAAGTGAAAACTTTATTCTTGATAGTGCTGTTGCATTCGCTAGCGATAATACTCCTAGGATTGAGAGAAGCTCTGACTGTGTTNATACAACAGACGAGGTCGGTCCAGTATGTAAGGTAACAACTAGTGATGAAGCATGGAGATATCATTTAGGCAAACCTGATGTAAATCCAGAGTCAACAACTGGAAATAAGTTTAGAAAAACTTCAGCAGCGCCAACTGTTTATAGAGGAAAAGTTTATTTCCCAATCTATGAACCAGCAGAATTAGTTTGCGAGTTAGGAACAGCGTATGTTTGTGCTTATGACGATGAATGTGGTTATTTAGATTCGCTTCATATTGACTCTTCTGTAGCCGAAGGTAGTTGCTATAAAGTTGGAAGTGGTATTTTATCTAAATTAGTTGTCCACGGTGGAAGCATGTTTGCAAACCTTGCTGGACCAGAGGAGTCGGAAGATACACTTGTCCGAATACTTGCAAGTGAAAAACAATTTAGAACTTTTAGAAATTCTTGGCGTGAGAATTTTTAGATATTAAATAATATTAATTTTATTTGGTTCCCAAAGATAATATAAACTAATGTGCCAATTATAAGATAGGGACCAAAGGGAATTTCAGTAGTTAAGCTTTTAGTTTTATTTATTAAAGTTGGAGCAACATATAACAAAGCTATTACTGAGGAAAAAAAAATTATAAGTGGAACGCTTACCCATCCAAACCAAAATCCTATTGCAGATAAAAGTTTAGCATCTCCCAAACCCATTCCCTCTTTATTTTTAATCTTTTTATACAAAAAAATAATAACCCAAATGATTCCGTAACCAAGTATCCCACCAATTAATGAATTAATTAAATTTGGAAATAATTCTTGATTTAAATTAGGATAAAATGATTTCAATAGACCAATAAACATTAAAGGAAAGGATAGTTCATCTGGAATTATGAAATGCTTTAGATCAATAAAAAATATAATAATAAAAAATATACTTAAAATTATAAATAATAATGTCGTTACACTTAATCCATATACAAAATAGAGGACACAAAAAGTCAGTGCACTCAATAATTCAACAAAAAAATATTGAAAATCAATTTTATAATCACAATTTCTACATTTTCTTTTTAAATATAAAAAAGATATTAAAGGAATATTATCGTACCATTTAATAATACATTTACATTGTGGACAAAATGAACGATCTAAAACAACTCCTTTGTCTTGCGGTAATCTAAATATACAAACATTTGAAAAACTACCCCAGATGGCTCCTAAAATAAAAAAAAAAGCAAAAATCACTAACTAGATTTTAAATTGCGATGCAATATTTATGATCCCATCAATGCAATACTGAATAAAAACCACTGCATCTTGAATATGTAAATAGAAACTTGGCGAATTAATTATAATTTCCATAGCTATTAAAATTACCAAAAAAGCNTTAGAATGCCAATTATAAAAGAATGTAGGATTTGTATAAAAAATGTTTTTTAACACAAAGAAAATAGAACCAATTGAGAAAGATAGCTCCTTAAATAAGGATTTAGCTATTATTACTCAAATGAACCAAGAGTTTGCAACATCTTTGGACTTAAGTGAAACTTTGCAAACTGCTTTAGAGGTAATTATAAAAAGAATAAATGCCCAGGCAGCAAATATATTTTTAATTGACGATAAAAAACAAGTATTCCAATGTATTGCATCTAAATATCAATCATACCTTGATGAATATGAAATTCCACTGACACAAGGTGTAATGGGTAAAGCAGTTCTTCAAAAAAAATGTATTAGAGTAGGCGATGTAAGGAAAGATGTAAGAGAAATTGCAGAATTTTATTTTGATTTAGATAATAAAACTAATTTTACAACCTATTCAGTTCTTTGTTCTCCATTAATTGCTGCTAATGAATGTATAGGTGTTATTCATTGTTTAAATAAAAAAACTTCTACAAAATTATTTGAGGAGAATGATAGAAAATTATTAGAAACTTTGTCAGCTCCTGCAGCTTTAGCAATTCGTAATGCAAAAATGGCAAAAGAACTTGTAGAAAAAAATAGAATGCAAAAAGAAATAGAAATAGTTGGAGAAATACAAAAAACATTATTATCAAAAAACAAAGATGAGAATTTTCCAATTGCTGGAATAAATATCCCAGCAAAGGTTGTATCAGGTGACTTCTATAATTTTTCTGAGATAGAAAAAGGAATGTATGGGTTTGGTGTAGCTGATGTATCGGGTAAAGGAATTAAATCATCTTTGTTAATGTCAAAAGCATCAAGTTTATATCGTTGCTTAAGTAAAACTATTTTTTCAACATCCGATCTTTTAAATTTACTTAACAAAGAAATTTGCGAAACAGCTGCCAGAGGAATGTTTGTAACAATGTTAGTTGGAATTTATGATAGTAATAAAAAAGAATTACTTTTATCAAACGCTGGACACGAACCACCTCTTGTAATTGATAAAGATCAAAAGTTTTCAAATTTTTCTGAAGCTGGTCCTCCGTTAGGTATAACTCCTAAAATAAAATATAAAGAAACAACAACAAACTTTTCAGAGAGCTCAATGTATATTTTTACTGATGGTATAACTGAAATAAAAAATCCATCAGGTGATATGCTTGAAGTGGAAGGTTTTCAAAAATATATAAAAAAATATCAACACACACCAAATAATAAAAGATTAAAATTAATGATAGAAGATATTGTCAAGGCAGGAATGATTCAAAAAGATGATTTAACAATTGTCACTGTTGATAGTGTACAATGACAAAACTTATGAGCATCATTGCAATATTAGTTTCAGTTGTTCTTTATTGGACAACAGCAAATGTATGTAGATATAATTTTGCAATTGATAAGAAAACAAATATTTTAAATATTCTTTCAGATGAAATTGGTCCATCAATCGGAAGAGCGCAAGTTTATTATTATAAAGAATTAGATTGCACCAAAGTTGATTGGTCTTTTGATTATAATAGAGTGGTAAAAAATGTTGAGACTTTAAGTGTAATGGTGTACCAGTCCTTTACAACTGATATAAGAGGGAAATCTTTAATAGAATAATTTTATTTTAATTAAATTATTATTTATAAATAAAATTATGTTTTTAACTTTGTTTAAAATGTTTTTCTTTAAAAGATATTTTATTAAAACTAAATAATTTGCTTAATTAACAAAAAATATTNTNNAAATTNAAAAATTTTTTANAATTTTTGTAAAAAAAAATATTTTTTTCAATTNTTGATAAAATTTATNAAAAAATCNTNTCTAGAGATAAAATTAATACAATTTTNAATTGTATTTTCATAAAATTTGCTATTTTTAGAAATTTTGAATGGGTTAATGTTTTAATAATCCAGNTTATGAACTCTCTAATTTGANCATTATAAAATTAATTTTTCATNAATTAAACTNCTCTAACACAAAAAATTATTTCTCTAACACAAAAATATGCTNTTNACTAAAAANAGTAAATAATNTTGATTTTANTAGCTTTTTAGNATTTTANNNATTTTANATNNACTCTAACACAAAAAATTTAAGTCANTTGTGTTAGAGTTTGAGAAAATTTTTCATTTATTTATTTTTNTTATTTTTTTTTCTGAAAATATAAAAAGTCANTAAAATCAACACTTATAGAACAATTGACCTAAAATGGTCACCATAGGTTGTATTTTGTGTTAGACATTTTTATAAATTGTGTTAGAGATTCACTATGTTTGTGTTAGAGAAATTTTAAATTTTAAATATGGACGATAAAGAAAAAGAAAAATTTGGAGTCATTATAGATAAAAATGACCAAGATACTGAAAATCAACCAAAAGTTGATGAAAGTACTGAAGATAAAAANATATATAAAGAGAGTGTAACCACTTCCTCTGAAACTTCAACTAATCCAGAACAAAAACAAACTGAAAGCGATAAAACTTCAGATGTTTTAGATAAAAATGAGGAAAAAACTAATTTAGAGGAAAGTGTTAAAGATAATCAGCAAAACCTACAAAATGAAAGCGAAATTAAAACTGAAAATGAAGAGAAAAAGAAGGAACATCAGGTAATTCACAAAAAAGATGGGAGATTACACATTTATATAAGACAAGATAAATATAAAGGTGAATTAAAATCAAAAAATTGGGTTGGAAGACTTTATATAGACGGAAAACAAAAGATTTCATCATCTGGTACTCCAAATTTAGAGGAAGCCATTCCAATCTTGGAAAAATGGTTTGATGATGTACACAAACAAAAAGAAAAAGAGCAAAAACAACTAGAGCAACAAGCAACAGATAACGTTGATGCACAACCAAAATTAGAAAGTCAAGAAACTTCTCAGGTAAAACCAACCACTCCTAACGAAACAACAGCAACAAAATCTCCTGAGTTGTCGACACAAGAACTTATTAATAAAAAAATAAGCGAAATTAAACAACAAGAACAAAATAACATTTCAACAATCCAAAATGAAAATGCTGAGACCGGTGGTTCAAAAGTTCAAAATATTTTTAATAAATTAAAAAATATAAAATTAAAATCACCATCTTTTGGAAAAAAAGATTCAAGTTCTCCAAAATTAAGTTTTGATAAAAATAAAGTAAAAGATAAATTTAATAATTTTTTAAAATCAAAGCTTGGTAAAAAGACAGCACAAGGGGAAGAAATTGTGGGTGTTGAGATTACAAATAAAGAAATCAGACTTGCNCAAATNTCNTCNAACAANGCNAATCAATGGGTACTCGATAGATTTTATACTCATGAAATTGATTTACCGGAAGATGCTGCAATTGTTGACCATGAGCAAAAAGTAAGTGAACAATTAAATATTGCATTACAAAAATCAAAAATATCAACACCTAATGCCGCTATAGCAATTCCAGTTACAAACGCAATTATAAGAGTTGTTACAGCACCATTAATGAATGATGAAGAATTAAAAAAAGCTATTGATACAAATTCATTATGGGAAAACTTAGTTCAGTTAACTGATAACTTAGATGATTATTCAATTTTTCACCAAGTAATAAATAGAAGCTCAAAAGAAAATACTATGGATATTTTATTTGTAGCTTCAAAATTAGCAGATATTAATAATTATACTTCTATAATTAAAAACAGTGGA
>FUFK010720010.1_pt1 | contig 80299 bp, 53 predicted proteins | sample 1021851 | NCBI WGS metagenome assembly FUFK01 (sample SAMEA51879418, study PRJEB19060) | metagenome
TTGGACTGATTGGATCTACTCTTTCGAAGGTGAAATCACTTTATGGGTTCAACAGACATTCGAGAACGCATGGCTAACTGAGTTCTTGAATTTCCATTACCTATTCATCTACCTATTCTTGATTTACATCACTACAGTGTATTTCGCATACGTTGGCGAAAGAGACATGACCGACAAGGTCACTCTCAATTATCTTCTGATTTATGCCTTAGCGGTCCCATATTACCTATTCCTGAATGTGGAAGTCACATCATCGTGGATTCCTGGAATGAAAGCACTTCTGTATCACGATGGTTGGTACACCGTGTTCTATGCAACACACGACCCATTAGACAACGCAGTTCCATCTTTGCACGTCGCTATTCCATTCGGAATAATTCTCCTAAACTGGCTGCACTGTAAAGAGAAAGGAATCAAGATGCGTGATTGGACACACTGGCCATATCACCTCTTCATCGTAGTAAATACCATCCTTTTCGTATTCACTATTGCCTATCTAGGAATACACTGGCTTGTTGACATCCCACTAGGTATGCTTGTTGGAGGAATTGGTGCACTATTCATCCATCACCTGCAACCCAGAATGCGTAATGACCACGGAGGAATGTTCGAAGGGGTCACCAAAAAGAAAGTTGTCAATCACACCTTTTGGGAAGGTGCTGCAACCCTACTACTACTCTTCCTAGTTCTTTCTGCTGTCTCTTACCAAGAGAACAACATCGACGACAGAGTATCGATGAGATTAGGCGGAGGAGATTCCACCTATGAGATCCTAACACCATTATCCTATGGAGATGAAGTTACGACTTCGATAACTAATCTAGATGAATCGCTTACGCTTCAATTCTCCATCCTTTGGGTTGAAGAATCGGTAACTGCCATGGACCAAGGTGTAATTAATTGGTCTGAGATAGAAAAGAATCAGACTGTGTATTTTGTTGAGCCTGGAAAAACAAAGAATGTTACAGTTACCGATGCTAAATTATGGCATCTTGTCATTCTTCACAACAGTGCTGAAGAACTTGATGATGTGATTGAGGTTCGAATAATCAACGATTACGGAGATGACCAGATGTGGAAAGCCGTTGCACTATCTCTGCCATCAATGTGGATGACTGGATTCGTAATTCACCGTTTGAAGAGGTTGAAGCAAGCTGGCCGTTCTTTCATCGATTCAACTCCTTCCCACAAGTGGGAGGAAGAATGAATGAGTGAAGAATTTAGTATCGACCCTGAAATCAGAAATTTGTTCAAACAAGTTTCAGAGCACATCAGAAGTCGCCTGAAACTCATCGTTGCCCTATTCATCATCGGCATTGCAATAGGAATACCGCTTTCTCACAGAGTTGTTGACTGGCTATTAGGGGCCGGGTTAGTACCTTCAGACGTCAACATCATCATACTGACTCCAGTCGAATTTATCATGCTACAAGTAAGAGTTGGAGCATGGTTAGGTGCAGGATTAGCTGTTCTAGCGCTAATTATTGATGGNGCNTGGAAAAGTGGNCTTGCNAAAAANAGCCCAAGGCCTACTTTGAGCGTAATCGTTGCTGTTATTACTGCAACTATCCTAGCAGTTATTGGCATAATTTACTCATGGTACCTTCTCACTCCAATGCTTTTGGATTATTTGGCTACTGATGCTCAATCTGCAGGACTATCCACTGAATGGCGATTGTCGTCATTTATTGGATTCATAATCAGCCTTTGTTTAGCCTGTGTAATTGGATTCCAAGCTCCTCTAATCACAACGTTATCGCTGCAAACTGGTGCAGTGGATAGGGCGACATTGTTGGCATATCGCCGTCACATATGGTTCATCACATTCGTGTTGGGTGCAGCGTTTTCTCCGCCAGACCCACTGTCGCTATTCTTGGTATCTCTACCGATTATCCTTCTATTCGAAGCCGCTTTGATTTGGGATAAAATCACGGGTGAAAGCAAGGATGCAAGTGTTTGATTGGAACACAAATCTTACCCGGAGACGGACGATTTTCAGTTCCATGTGAATCTCCTCCAACAGTAATTGGTAAGCCTTGCTGCATCAATTCTAAACGATACGAATCAGGGTGCGAGTTGTGCACTGCTTCAATACAATCCACTCCAAGTTTCAACAAAGTAGGAACTAGAATGTCAATNTCAATNCCNTANTAATANGGATGNGCTANNGANGTCAANCCNCCNGATTGGTGCACCATTTTAACCGCTTCAGAAACGGTAGGNAGAGGTCTTTCTCTGAATGCAGGTCCATCGTTACCAATCCATTTNTCGAATGCTTCAGAAACNGANTCGACGATTCCATGCTCNANCATCGCTCTAGCNAGATGTGGTCNACCAAGAGAATCCTCNGCNAATTTTTCAACATCCTCAATTGGGATAATATGACCCATCTCNGCNANNGCTTNTANCATCAATTTCATGCGAGGAACTCTNGCATCTTTCAGACTCAATAGCCAATCACTGAACTCTTGGGAAGCACCTTCAGGGAAATAAGCGAGAAGGTGCCATGAAGAAGGATTCTTAGTCGAACTTTGTAACTCTACTTCACAAGTAATCTCTACGCCAGGAATAAATCGCATCCCTAATTTTTCACAGGCTTCACTAGCTTCTTGCCAACCCGTATCTGTGTCATGGTCAGTCAATGACCAGACTTTCACACCTGAATGAAATGCTCTTTCCGCCATTTCAGTCGGTGAATGCAATCCATCACTATGCCATGAATGGCAATGCAAATCGACACCTTCGGTCCACATAATCAAACCTCAGAAATCTGGTAATTCGGGTAGATCTAACGGAGGAGGAGCAGCAGAGGCTTCATCCTCATTCAACAAATCATCAAGGTCTGGCATTTCAGGTAAATCTGCCATTACAGGGGCATCAGGCAGTTCCAAAGGCGCTACATCTGGCAGAGGGATTGATTCGACTCCATAGGTTTGGAATCCTCTTGAGTCAAACTTGTCAACATTGACTTTGTCGTGGTTGACGTCATTGTTGGAAACAGCTGCAGCTGAAGACTGGCCGATATCTCCTTTGGATAGTGCGCTTATTGCGTTGTCAACAGCAGATTCATCTTGTGTCACTTGAGAGCCAATAATCGATTCAATAACCGCTGCAGTATTCGGGTTAACAGAATCTTGAGCAGATTCCAGACTGACCATGGTTGGTAGGTCTTCCATCATTTCATACTGTGCTGCAGCTGAGCCATGGTCATGTACAATAGGAATATCGTGCTCTCTTCTAGCCCACCAAGACAGTGCTAAACTCAGCGGGACCATTGCCAATAATCCTGTTTCAATATCCCCCCATCCTTTTGGAGTTCCAATCGGAAGAAATGCTGAGAATAACAATCCAACAAATGCGATTAAGGCAACCGTATTCGCAGCAAAAGCGATGTTAGGGTGCCTCGGGTCCATGATATACTCTAGAGGGTGGAACTCAAGAATGTTGGGCTTCTGCGGAAGTTACAGTATTTGCCATCAACATTGCTACAGTCATTGGCCCAACTCCACCTGGTACTGGGGAAAGTAGTGAAGCGACTTCTTCGACATCTGGATGTACGTCTCCTGCCAGTCTCCAACCTCTCTCTCTAGTAGAATCTTCAACTCGATTTATTCCTACATCGACGACTACAGCGCCGGGTTTAATCCAATCTTTCGCAACCATCTCAGGTTTTCCTACCGCTGCAATAACAATATCAGCAGACAAACATTCAGCCTTTGCATCAACCGTTCTTGAATGAACAATTGTCACAGTGGCATCAGCACCACGAGAAGCCAATAGCAAAGCCTGAGGCATTCCTACATTGAAAGAGCGCCCGATTACAACAGCCTTTTTCCCGGTCATTTCCACATCAGCCCAACGCAACATTTCCATCACACCTGCAGGTGTGCAAGGAATCATTCCATCAAGGCGGCCTTGTACAATTCGTCCAAGGTTTTCAGGATGAAATCCGTCCACATCTTTGTGAGGATTGATCAAATCGGTTAGAGATTCTTCATCCATGTGCGAAGGTAGTGGGGACTGAATTAGAATCCCGTGCAATGAATCATCTTGATTCAAAGAAATTATTGTCTTTTCAACTTCTTCCTGCGGTGTATCTGCAGGCATTTCGATGTGAGTAGATTTGATACCCAACCTTTCACATGAACGAATCTTGTTTCTCACATACACATGTGATGCTGGGTCATCGCCCACAATAACTACTGCCAAATGTGGCTGAACTTTGCAATTTGCAATTCTGACTTTCAACCTCTCTTCGAGGTCGGCTGCACAGGATTTTCCATCCAGTCGGGCTGCAGGCATGACTTAATCCAAATGAATGATGGTGATGAGGCTTGCGTTATCTCAGAATCATTCTTCTTCACTGGACCATAACAATTTGTTACACGCTGGACAGATGTATTCAGAAGGTCTAGGACCATCTACCGTCTCTAGATTTCCACAAGGACCGCACAGAATAGTTGACTTGACTGGCTCGTCCATAGTAACGTCCACTCTGTACATGAACCTTCCAGCATCAGGTAGTCTTTCCATCGAAGGTTTCCAATCTGCAACAGCTTCAGGACTCATACCCATTTGACTTGGAACTGACATTCCGATAATGAAACAGACTATTCCACTGATACCTACTACGCCACCCATGGCGATGTTAACACCGAGTGAAAATAATGCTCCGAATACAATCAAAACTATTCCAGAGAGAAGGAAGTTTTCTCTGCGGTTTTTCATAGAATCAACTCAAAGCCTTACTCAATGCTTGTGCGACTTTTGGTACTTCATCCAAAGGCAATGCACACAGACCGATTCTGACTCCACCAGTTAACGGTACTAGGAATACTCCATTTTCTGCACATTTGTGAGCAATCTCACCAGGGTTTTCAGATTCTAGCCATGCAAAAAATCCGTCCATTGTAGGATTTAGAGGAACGCCTAATTTTTCGCATTCTGAAATGAGAGAACTTCTTCTATCATCCAATAACTGCTTCAGGCGGTCTCTCTCTTCTGCCCATGCTTTTCCACCTTCCTCTGAAGAATGCATTTCACTGACGCAATACTGAGACACTCTTGGAGTTGCACTCCACGTTTGTCTGGCTGTTACACACATCACCGTGTCCATTCTATCTGTGACTTCTTTTTCTGGATGCATACTAACTAATGCACCTGTTCTCAAACCGTAGATTGTATGAGATTTTGAAAGAGATATTGCAACGCAAATCAACAAGTTTTCCGGCCACATCATCCCATTCTCAATCGATTCAAGAATTGTATCAGCCCATGCATGTGTTTCCTCTGCATACAAACTGTATGCTGAATCAAGAAGCAGGGTGTGGCCTACACCGGGATTGTTTAGTGCAGAATCAACAAATGACTCCAAGCATGCAAATCGTCCTTCTGGAGTCATTGACAAACCTGTTGGATTGTGGGCAGGGTCGTTCAACCAAACCATGATTTTGTCCTGTGAAGAGCACAATTGCTTCAACTTCGCATCAAACTCATCTCTTGCAAAATATGGGTGAACATCACTGCCGTTAGGAGGGAGTAAAGGCCAGGTCTCAAACTCTAGAGCGTTATTTTCCAGGAAGCCTTTGTACGGCCCCCAGTGTCTGTCTCTAAGCAGAGCAGATTGGCCCATGCTTAGGAAATTATTAGCAGCTAAAAACAGCGCACCGCTGCCTCCAGGGCTAGCGGTCGAAGAGAAATTGAAACCTAATTCTTCTAATTGTGCACGGGCATCGCCAAATGCTAGAGTCTTGGTCAAATCGAGGAATGAAGGCAAACCGGCTAGAGGAGCATAGGCAGAGATCTCCTGCTCAGGAGCATTCCTAACTGCCGCATCTACAACTTTGTTTATCGCAAGACTACCATCGTTTTCCAATAAGGCGCCAATAGTGCCGTTTACTGCAGGCTTACCTGCTGCTTTAGCCTCCTGGAACTTTGCCCACCAGCTGAAAATAGTGTCATTTCCATGTTTTCCAATGCCTGCTGCATTGAGGAAATTCTCTCCAGCCATACATCTCCCAGCCGGTTTGAGGCTATTGTACTGCCGACGCATTCATCAAGGGCCTTCTTCTCGGCTGGTTCGCGCCAACGTAGCATAGCTGGTAGTGCTTCGGATTTGTAATCCGACGGTCGGGGGTTCGAGTCCCTCCGTTGGCTCCTAGCTTTTCACAGAGCAGTACCGCGTTTTTGTTTTGAGTAAACAAAAATTAGTTTGAACAAATGGATATCATATTCAATTTGCCAAGGTATTCAAGACCTATTCGCGACAGGCAGTAACATGGCGGAGTTCACAAATCCCGAGAGGAGAATGCTTCGCGCCATGCAGCAGAGAGATGGGAACTGGAAGTTAGAAGAAGTTCTCGAGGCATGTAATTGGGATGACCAAGCGATTGCAGTTGCTGCAGGACATGGCCTCTCAAACCACGGCTATGTCAAGATAAATGAGACAAGTCAAACCGATGTTATCCTAGGCAGTGAAGGACAAAATGCATTAGAAAAAGGACTGCTTGAATCAAGACTTTGGAATTATATCAAGTCGAACAAAGACGCTAGCATGAAAGATTTGTCCGCTAATTTTGAGAGACATGAAGCAGGACCNGGAATCGGGTTACTGAAAGGGCTAGGGGTCAAACTTGAAGGCGGTAAATTCTCTTGTGAAAACCCTGATTCTGTTTCAAACAAAATCTCTGAAAGAGAGGCCTTTATTCAATCTCCGTCCATGGACAACCCACTACTCGACCATTTTAAGGGACGAAAAAATCTCATAGAGATTGTTGAGGCAGTCACCAGAACTTGGAAGATAACCTCAAGCGGAATGAAGGTTCCAGAATCTGAACTTGAAGAAGTGGTAAAAATAGCAGAAATTACTCCAGAATTACTGCAAAGTGAAGAGTGGAAAAATGCTGAGTTCAGACCTTACGATGTATCACTTGAAGCATCGATGCCTAGATCTGGAAGAAGTCACCCAATGCAAGCTTTAATCGAGAGGATTCGTTCTATTTTCCTTGAGATGGGATTCTCAGAATTGGTAGATGATTATGTCCAAACCGCAGGATGGAATATGGATTCTCTATTCATCCCTCAAGACCACCCTGCTAGAGAAATGCAAGACACATTCTATCTCGACAACCCTAGAAGCATCGATTTGGATAAGAAGTTGTTAGCAGATTGGAAAGCAATTCACGAGCATGGAGGAGATACCGAATCAACTGGTTGGGGCGGAGAGTTCGACCCTGAAATCTCCCAAAAGGGATTGCTGCGAACTCATACCACAGTAAATACAATACAATATTTGGCTGAAAATCCAGAAGATTCGTGCCGAGTTTTCGCTATCGATAGAGTATTCAGAAAGGAAAGTATCGACAAAACCCACCTGCCAGAGTTCCACCAAATTGAAGGAATTATCATGGAGCCTGGTGCTAACCTAGGAATGCTAGTGACCACTTTGAAAACATTCTACGAAAAAATGGGCTATCCCGAAGTTAGAGTTAGACCTGCTTACTTCCCTTACACAGAACCTTCTCTAGAAGTCGAAGTGAAGTGGCGAGGCAAGTGGCTAGAGCTTGGAGGCGCTGGTATTTTCAGACCTGAAGTGACCGAACCTCTTGGAATCAAAGACCCTGTTTGTGCATGGGGAATGGGGCTAGAGAGATTGGCAATGCTAGTTCTCGGACTTGATGACATTCGACAACTCTACATCTCGGATTTAGAATGGTTAAGGAATCAGCCAATTTTGTGATCGTCATGGACATCAATTCGATAAATGACCACAGTCCTTGGTGGGCAAGAGCATTCGCAATATTTCTGGGATTTATGCTGCTACTAACAGTAGCCAATTTCTTCTATCTCGAGATATTTGGGATCAATGGAATCAACCATTACACATTTGCAGATGCTCCACAAGACCCTGGAGTGTATCCCGGAAATGGTACTGAAGAAGAGCAAAGAAATTACAACAATTCTTTGAGAGAGTGGGAAGATTACCAGAGCTACATGGAAATGATGGACGATTTGGAGGAATCTTATGTTACTGAGATTTCCCAGATTTTTGCCGTACTAACAATTCTAATTGGCATACCAACAATCGCTATGTTTTGGACGCAAAACGAAAAAATGTTGCATTTCGGACTCGCATTCGGAGCGATATCGGTTATTGGAGAAGTTTGGAAAGCGTACCTTTCATCAGAAATTGTTGCTACTTTTATGGAAAGCGTACCCGGAGGAGGAGATTATGCTTGGATTGCCAAAACTTCTATCTTTACATCTAGCATGTGTGGAATATTCTACATTGCCCTGGCTATTGTACTGCACAATATGTATCACAACCTAAACGAAATGCCAGAGAGTGGATTCCATCTAAAAGTTGATACGCCATCTGTTGAAAGAGCAGCCCATGGAGATAATGACATCCAACACTGAAACCATCCCCGGTTTCAAATTAACTAAGTCACTCGGAGTCGCAACTGGTTCCACTGTAAGGGCCAAGCATATCGGAAAGGACATACTTGCTGGATTCAAGAATATAGTTGGTGGCGAAATTAAGGCATACACTGAACTCTTGATGGAAGCTCGAACTGAAGCTCTGGGTAGAATGATGATGGATGCTGCACAACGAGGTGCTAATGCAGTTGTGAATGTCAGATTTGCAACTAGTAGTGTAGCCGGTGGCGCTGCAGAATTGTTTGCATATGGAACTGCAGTAGTTGTTGAGCAAGAGTGATTGTATGTTTGATTTCTTAACCTCAACACCAGTTTGGTTATTGGTTATCTATGGGATAATTTTCCTTTTCAGCGCCTTCTTCCCACTTGCTTTCATCTACTCCATGCTCTTCGGTTGGCTTCACGAGTCTAAAAGGTCAAAGAAATTGATCGCCCGAGAACAGAGAGTCGCTGCGGTTTCAGGTGGAGACAATATCCACACTCTCTCTACACCAATAAGGATGGAAAAGGTCTCTAGTGCAGGTTTAGTAATGACAAATATCACAGTATCTCCCTCTTGGTGGCAACTATTCCTTGGCAACATCAAGTCAATATTTGGTGGACAAATCAAATCTTATGACAAAGTTCTTGCTTATGGAAGAGCAGAAGCTCTGCAAAGGTTGAGAGAACAAGCACTGGGTGATGGCTGGACTGAAATCATTAACGTAAGAGTTGAAACATCTATGGTGATGAACAAGGTCAAAGGAGGCCAACAGAATAAAATTGGCACTCTTGAATTCCTTGCCTTTGGAACCGGAATCAAGTGAAATACCTAGATTACATAGGGAGTCCTTTAGGACTTGATGCCTCGAGAATCAAACATGAGAAGGACAAGGGTAGTGGCCACTATCGGCCCATCTTCTTGGGATTCCACCACCCTACAATCTGTTTTTGATGCAGGTGCTGATGTATTTCGCCTAAACTATTCGCACGGTGAACCAGAGCAAAAGACAGAGTTGTATGAAAGAATTCGCTCGATGGAAAACGAACAACGTAAGACATGTATCTTGGCAGATTTACCAGGTCCAAAACTCCGTCTAGGCGAGTTTGATGGAGTCAGATTACTCAATAATGGTGAATCAATAAGATTACTTTGTGGAAAAATGAAGCATGATGGCGAAGAAATACCTGTCGAATATGATGGACTATCTGCAGACCTAAAACCAGGTAATTCGATCCTAGTGGCTGATGGATTAATCAGATTGTCAGTGACAAAAACTGGCGGCGAAAAAGGCTCATTCATTGACTGTCTAGTAGAAGATGGAGGACCTGTGACCAGTAGGAAGGGAATCAACTTACCAGGAAATACAATCGATTTACCCGCTATTGGCGAGAAAGACAAACTGGCTCTAGACCACGCACTGAAAGCTGGCGCTGACTGGATTGCAGTATCGTATGTACGTAGTGCAGAAGATTTGCGCCCTGCAAAAGATGCTGTCAAGGCTGCAGGATTACATACTCCAATAATCGCCAAAATAGAGCATCCTGCTGCTCTACAAAATCTACACTCCATACTCGACGTCGCAGATGGCGTAATGGTTGCTCGTGGTGATTTGGGAGTGGAGATACCACTGGAAAGGGTACCATTGGCTCAACAGAAAATTATCGATGCCGGCTTGATGCGTGGCATGGTGGTGATTGTAGCCACCCAAATGCTAGAATCGATGACACTCAACCCTAGGCCAACACGAGCAGAAGTCAGTGATGTATCAACTGCAATTAGACACGGAGGCACTGCCGTAATGCTATCAGGAGAAACCGCATCTGGCAAGCACCCTGTTGCGGCTGTAGAAACAATGGTGCGAATTGCGACCGCAACGGAAGAAGGACTAGACTCATCAGGAGGAACACCTGGAGTTCTCTCCAAGTTCCGCTCTACAAGAGCTGTTGCTCACGCAGGAGTTGAACTGGCCAAAGCTGCTAGCGCCAAGCACATCATCGTAGCAACCCAACACGGTAATGCTCCTCGACTAGTAACGGGATACAGACCAGATGTGGTTGTGACTGCCGTAACCGACCGNATTCGAGCCGCACGTAGAATGAACCTACTACCCGGAGTAAAATCTGTCATAGTCGAAGAATACGAGAGAGGTTCAGAGACCATGCAGAATGCGATTAGAGAGATTGCTAAAGATGGAACCATCAAACCAGGAGACCGAATTGTGGCGATTTCAGGATCTCCTCAAGCCATGCGTGGAGCAACTAGTACCGTCAGATTATATCGCCTTGAATCCGATGGAAGTATTTCTGGAACAGAGTGATACTAAGGCGTATTTTTTTGCGCAAGGTTCAATGCTGGAGTTCCATGTCGAGGGCTATGGGTCTTAATCCATTGAATGGCATCTTGGTCGCCACCGGCCTGATATTGGTATCTCTTAATTTGGCATTAGCCTCTTACGCAACCGGCGAAGTTCCCGCTGCGGTAGAAGAAGCAGTTGCAATGAAAGTTAAAGATGATATTTGTGAAAATACTCTTTGTACAGAAGTAAGTGATGATTGGACTGAATCGACCTCGCAAAGAGATTTCTTTGCATGGCATATCACTAATGTCGATGAAGTAATAGCGGACAACGCAGAGCCAATTTATGAAAAAATTGGCCCTGTTACATATGATGTTACTCTCAAACGTGAAGTAGATAATTACGACATCAAGAACGGCCTGTTGACATACAAACAATTGACTTCATACTCATGTTCAGAAGACACTCTAGTTCCGTGCTCAACAGAGGTTAGCCAATTGAATATCGCATTCAACCCACAGGTAGTCGGGGCAACTGGAACCGCAATTAATGCGGTCATGGACATTACGAAAACCGGATTCGTATCCGGAGTTGTTGGAATTCACCTGCAACAAGTAACCGCTGCTCAGGCAGTAGCTGATGAGATTCAGTATGAACACATGGCCAATCTGGCCGCTGTAGAAGGCCCAGGTAGCATATACATCATCGATACCGACATGTACAATTCAGCAGAATCCTATTTCCTCGAAGGAATGTTTGAGGCATTTAATGATGCATATGGTGATGCATTCCTAGATGATGATACCAAGACCTACCTCGGTGAAGGTGGAGTCGACCCTCGCTGGGTTGATGGGGTTTGGAATGACGACGGCGATGGCATTCTNGAGCCAGATGAAGAATGGGGAGGTTTCAACGAAACAGGTGCTCGAATAGGGGACTTAAATGGAAATGGAATTATCGACAATGAAACCAGCAGTTTCGTGCCTACATTGAATCTCGATTACGCGTTTTATGAGGCAGTCGGACCTGATGGAGAGAATCTTTCCCTTGTCAATTACATGGGACCTCTAGTTTACGCTGCTATGGGAGAGCCAGATTCCTTAGATTACATTCAGGAAAACCCTGATGATTCTGTCACATTGAAACGTGCAGAATTGTGGGATTTTGCACATCCTACCGACCTTAACGTCACTCTAGCTAGAGATTGGACACTCTATGGAGGAATGGGTTCATTGATGCTTGACTATGGAGCAGGTAACGATGATTATCTCACCGATTATTCAGAAGATGGAGTCAACCTTTCAGTAAGAGTAGAACGCCTATTTGGTGTTGAAATGGATGATGATGTTGCTGCTGATGTACTAACTATGGGCGACGGCACTGACGAGCCGATGGGAATCTTGGCTGTCAGTGAATCCGGAACTTCATTTGGAATGTCCGAGTTCCTAGATATGAACAAAGATACTGCGATTGACACTTACGGAATAACTGGAAATCAGCACCAAGTCTTGAAGGAATTTTGTAATGATTGGATGAACAATGTTGCGACTCTTCCTCTTATTCTAGTTGGAGGAGAAGGATACATCTCTGCATCCCAATTCGTCAACCAAACATTCGGTTCGGTAAATCCAATCGATAATGAATACATGGAATACTCACTCAATATAGGAGGAATGTGGGGTACTGGAACATATGGTTTCCCAGAGGGTGACCCAATTGACCTAACCCAGGAACAGAGCTCTGAGATGCTGTACGGAGAGTGGGGCCTAACTACTGCCAAGGGTGCAAGTATGTTCCTTTATGGCGAGTTAAGCGGCAAATCTTTGCCAATCAATTACTCAACAGAAGAAAGGACAGAAGCCAAAGATTGGACAAATGAAACTGTTGCAGAAATCTATGGAATCGATGTTGAGGCTGCTGGCGCAGCAAGGTTACTAATGATGGAAGTAGTGTTCAAAAATTTCGTTCCTGACTTCCTAATCGATTCATTTGGAACTAGTAAGTATCTCACACAACCTGTTGACAACTGGCTGTTAGGTTGGCACGACCCTGTGAATGCATACTTGGCTACAGGTGATTCTGAAAATATGACAGCGGGCTGGACTAGCCTTGAAGCGAATGAGACATTCTTTGGTTCCGCAGCATTTGTCGAGGGTGGAATATCTACTGGAGACCCGTCTACAATCACGATTTGTACAGGCGAAGCTGATTCTTGTGACAAAGGTGAAACCGTTCAGGTTGGCGACAGCGAATATGTAAGTTGGAAAAACAAGTCAAAGGAAAGTGCAACTTACGGATTGATTACCTCTGAATTACAAAGTGAAACCACTGGTGGATTCATCACTGGAGAAGGTGACAAGATTGACTTATCAGGTTACGGAACTGCTGATGTCAAATGTGAGAAAGAAAGCACTCTCAAAGGAATTCCTGTTGACGTTTGTACTGCTAAGATGAACCCCTTGGACAGATCAATTCAAGCCAAACTAATCAACAGTGGAGATCTACTCGATGCTATCCCAGGCGCACTACCTGTATTCTTTGGCAGCGATGTAGAAATCAAAGTCGAGCAGCTAAGTGGTGCAATCATCGGTGGTAAATCCGAATCTACATTCTGGCTAGATACTAGAAACATAACCGACCAAAAGACACCACCTGAAATGTCTGATTTGCAGGAAGTATTCGTCATCAAGACGTCGGCAGAACTAGACGATGAAACTGCAGAATCCATGGAGTCTCAAATTGTAACGAATCAGGACTTCTTTGCATTCTTCACCAACTTCGACCATTGGTCCGATTATGTTGCACTTAGCCTTTGGATTGGAGGATTGACCTCTCTTCTAATTGGTGCTGCATTAATTTTCAAAGGAGATAGCGAGGAATCTTCAAGTTCGAAGTGGGGAGATGAACCTGAAACTACTGATTTCACAGGTGAAGTCGAGCAAGAACTTGAGGAATCCAATGAAGAATCTCAACCAGATGAAGAATGATTTCAAAGTGATATCACTTCGATATCATAAAATACGAGTCTGTACTGGATACAATCATGCAGCCCGCAGCCGTTAGCATCCCGACTCAAGCCGTGATGCCACAAACTGAGCCCCAATTTAAAGACAAAAATGCGAAAACCATTAATGGATTCATTGGCTTATTCCTACATTTGGTACTGAGTGTATTCAATCTAGGATTATTAGCCACTGGACCTGGCGCACTTCTCCTGATAATCACCGGTCCAATTTGGTTGCTACTGTGGAATTCATACGTGATTGTAAATCCAAATGAAGCAGTAGTAACTCAGTTCTTTGGGAAATACGTTTCAACACTGAAGACTGAAGGTTTCAGATTCTTCCTCAACCCACTTTACAGTAAGTCAAAGATATCATTCAAGATCAACAACTTCGAATCTAGCAAGTTGAAAGTTAACGACGTTAACGCAAACCCAATCGATATCGCAGCGGTTGTCGTATGGAGAGTATACGATGCTGCAGAAGCAATGTTCGAAGTAGAGAATTACGGGCATTATGTCCAAATTCAAAGCGAAGCAGCTCTACGTGAAATGGCAACAAAGTATCCTTACGATGCTATCGAAGAGAAGGACATCGGAGGAATCACTCTATCTAGTCACCAAGATGAAATCGCAAAGCAATTGCAACAATCCGTTGAGGCTCGCCTTGCAAGAGCTGGTATCCAAGTATTNGAGGCTAGAATCTCTTACCTTGCATATTCTACAGAAATTGCACAAGCAATGCTACGCCGCCAGCAAGCGAGCGCAGTCGTTGCAGCACGACGTGAGATTGTCGATGGTGCAGTCGGCATGGTCGAACTCGCACTACAACAATTGAGCACAAAGGGCATCATTGAACTTGATGAAGACAAGAAGGCAACCATGGTTAGTAACCTGCTAGTTGTCCTGTGTTCAGAAACAGACACTACCCCTGTAGTCAACACAGGAACATTGTACCAGTGAGGTTGATTGAAATGAGAACAGCACCAAAAGTAGTTCTTGTAATAGGCGTAGTTCTAACTCTAATCGGAATTGTTGGCTTTGCAGTAGGCATGGACAGCGTTTCAGAGATTGAAGAAGAATTTACCAAGTACGAGCTTGAAAATGTAACAAACGGAACAATTGTCATCGAAGATACAGATGATTATGGAGACCTAGGTGTGACATTTTGGGTCAAGGGAGTCTACGAAGATGCGAATGAAAATGGCGAATGGGACGTCTGTGAATCAACGACAATAACAGTTCTATCCGCTCCTGAAGTCAACACCGATTGGGATGAAGACCGAAATGGTGATTTCTATTATGAAGGAAATTATGAGGCATACGGCAATGTCAGCAATTGTGACTCTAATTCTCTGAACAAAGTTCTGGACAGAGAAAGTGACGGGCTAGTTAAGGTTGGAAGAGCGTGTTTAGCGTGTTATTCAGGCAATCTTACTTTCGAATCTAATGTACCTGTATGGGTAACCTATGATGATAAGTTAGTTGAAGAAATCATTGATGAAATCGGCGCTCTATTCTTTGGATTCATCGGTGGGTTTGGAGGATTGTGCTGTGGAATTATATTCCTGATTATTGGAATAATCATGGCTCTTACAATGAAGGATGATGGCCATCAACAAATGATGTACATGCCACCTGCTGACAATCAATTGATTGCCCAGCAACCTGGAAGTCAACCATCCACCACCCATATGTCACAACCAGACTTTGGAAATCCTCCTCAAGGCGGACTATAGGTGATTAAATGGAAATTCGACTAATTATCACTTCAGTAATCTCAGTGATGATTCTTCTATACGTTGGTTATTGCTGGGTAAATCAAGGCGTACATGCAAAGGGGAAAGGATGGGTAACAAGAGAGTTCGCCCCCAAGACATTCTGGTTTTGTATGATTCTATACTTAGTGATGGCAATTGGAATATTTGCGAATACTTTCTTTATGCCGAGATGATGGGATTGAAATGGAGAAAAAGAAGATTTTACTGCGATTAGATCCTAAGCTTCACGAAGCCCTAAAACGCTGGGCTGATGATGAATTTAGGTCACTCAATTCACACATTGAGTTCTTGCTAAAGAAATCTCTCAGCAGTAATCGACGCACCGATGATGATGAATGAAACCATACATAATTTGAAGTAGAATTTTACTGACAACATCCCATGGGCGCTCAAAAGAATGTGTTAGGTCACGACATAGGGGAATGTTCCTGCAAGCCTCTTACAGGCTGGTATCGCGACGGTCACTGCAATACCGATGAAATGGACAGAGGCTCTCACACAGTGTGCTGCATCGTCACAGAAGAGTTCCTACAGTTTGCTAAATCAAAGGGCAACGATTTGATGACGCCAGCTCCACATTTCAATTTCCCCGGCCTAAAGCCAGGCGATTCTTGGTGCGTGTGCGCACGCACATGGCTAGACGCTTTGAATCACGGACAAGCCTGTCCTGTCGATTTAGAAGCTACAAATATCAANGCNCTGGAAATCATTCCACTTGAATTGCTTGAAGACCGAGCAGTTTGATCACTCGCTTTCAATTCCTGCATTCTCAGCCAAATACTTCTTTGCATCCTGTTTCAAGAATGGGGTGTACATTGCAGGTAACACAAACAGGCTAGATACCAATGCTAGAATGATTGCTACCACGAATACCTGTCCGAATAATTGCAGTGGAACAAGTGATGAGAAATTCAGAACTGAGAATCCACCTGCCGTGGTTAATGCCGCTCCAAACATAGCGCGTCCTGTAGTTGCAACAGATTTTGTTGACCAAACTACAGGGTCCGCACTCGGTGCATGCTCTACTTCCTCCTCCAGTCTAGTCGTGAGGTGTACTGCATAGTCAACACCTAATCCGAGAGTAAGTGCACCAATCGTAACAGTTTGTGAATTCAGTTGATACCCGGTAAGGCCCATGATACCATACACCCAAATCACGACCACCATCAATGGAATCCATGTTACGAAACCTCTTGCAGCACCACGAACTACATCCTTCTGCCTTACAGTATTAATTCCTACCAACATTAGCAAAATTACCGCAGCAACTGTACCTGTAGAAATGACTGCTGAGTCAGCAACATCTGCAGTAACTTGTGCCAGAATTAGTGAGCGCCCAGATAATTGAACGATGAAATCTCCATCACTTTCATCAGCAATATCTGCAAGGTTTGCAGAAAGTTCTGACTCAAAATCGGCGGTAGCTTGCCAATCCAAAGTCGCCGCCTGGAAGGAGATTACAGTTTGTGAAGCATCTGAATTAAGGTTGCCAGAGGAAATATTCCTTCCTTCTTCAGTTAACAACCAAGTCTCAAGAGCAGTCCAAGATGATTCATCATCACTCAATCCATTCATCAATGCATCAAGTTCACTATTTGTTGTTCGTGACTCTTCTAGAACAGACCATATTCCAATCGGCAATCCCGTCGTTTTCGGATTATCTGATAACTCCAATACAACACTATCATACAGCGCTCTACCTTCTTGCGAGATTACATCGCCATCCAATACTGCATACAATGGTGAAGGACTGCTCTGGAATTCATCAGCAATGAGTAAGAAATCCTGTACAACTGGAACTGATTCATCGAAGTTGTCTCTAGTATCGAATCCCACCTCTAATTGTTGGAAACCAAGGAACATTGGAACTGAAATCAATATTGTTACGANGANNACTTTTTGTGGCACATTGACCAGTGAACCTATCCATGAAGACACTGGGCCAATATCGTTCTTGCCAGATTTTTCCAAAGGCAATTTCTTTGGTGGTATAATCATCATCAATGCAGGTAATGCAGTGATACTCAACAGATAGATGAAGAACAATCCAATGGCGATTACAGTACCGAACGAAACCAAGAATTGTTGTGATGAGAATCTGAACGATAGGAAACCAACCATATCAGTAAAGATAGCAACCATCAATGCTGCGGAGGTTAGAATTGTTCCTTTGCGAATTGCGATTCTTCGAGCCTCGATTGAGAAATCTCTCAGAGTTTCTCTTCCCTGTGGGTCGGCCTTTTCTTGGTCCTGCAACTCTTCCCTGATTCTGGCTACAACGTGCAAACCATAGTCTACACCGATTGCCAGCAATAAAATTGGAATGGAATTCATGGCTGCATTGAATACCATTTTAACACCCAGGAGTGTTAGCAAACCAGCCATTCCATATGTCGCTAAGATTGCGAAAACTGTCAACACCAACACATTAGCAGTATCTCGCTTACTTCGGAATTTTGTCCACAAAATGAACCCTAGAAGTAATAGACATAGGGAATTTAGTATTCCCAATTCTTTACCCAAATTTGCGTTTTGTCCAGTTGCGAGTTGTGAGAAAGAGAATACTGAAATCTCTGAATCTCCTGTTTCAGATTTTGCTTGTGAAGCTAATTCTTCTGCCCATTCACTAATCTTTTCTTGAACATCTCCAATAACTTCAACTCCGTGTTCGCCCGGCTCGGTTACTACTACGAAAGTAGTCAGTACAGGGCCATCAGAGTCCCACGGTTCAGACAAATCTTCTGCTGGTAAATTGGAAATCATCATTGAGCGATAATCAATGGATTGCATGCCCATTAACATCCCAATCTTTCCAGAAATTGGTCCGGTTACCATTGCGATTTCGCTGCTGTTTGGGCCCTGAATTAGATTGGTCAGACCGGTTGATAATGCAGACAAATTTGATGTGATATTTGCTCTATTATCGATTCTATCAAGCCACAAATTGGGGTCTTCTGGTTGCCAATTTCTCAGATTAGCAGCACTTACCATACTTGGATTTGGAATGCTAGAACTAGCTGTGCTCAGGTTAGCAAGATTACCGGATAGGCTTTCATTGTCCGAGGTTGCAACTGCATCAATTGCTAATTGTAAATCAGAAACCCAGGACTCCGCAGTTAGTGGATCCTGAAGATTATGCCATTGAATAGCAGCACTAGCCATTCCACTGTTTGGCTGAATACCGAACAGAGGATATTGGTACTCTTGCAAGTCCTGATTTTCTAACAAAATGGCTTCCAAGGTTGCAAGTTGTTCCCAAGTAGTTGCCTCGTAAAGGTCACCTGAATCGATATCATCGATAAAACGAATGAAATCGATTGATGCTTGATATTCATCTTCGACTTCGTTTAGCAATCTAACAGTTTCATTGTCAGGAAAGAAAGCATCCTCGCTATTGTCGAAATTAATGAACATCGCATTTGGTGTTAATGAAAATATGAATACCAATATGATTGCAATAGTCGTTTTTGGCCTTTCGGTACTGAAACTAGTCATCCCATCGAAAATTCTCTTCATACAATCAACCTATCTTAAACCCGATTTATTCAGTTATATTTGCTTGTTTGAAATCTAACTAAATTATTGCACTTTTTGGTTGTGTTTGTAATCTGCGAAGTTAACGACCAGACTACTCAAAATTAGGTGCCGGGAGCGGGGGCTGAGCAGTTAANCTGCGAAGTCTAGCGACCAGACNACTCAAAATNAGGTGCCGGGAGCGGGGCTTGAACCCGCGACCTTCGGATGTCTCAGACATGTGAAGGGGCTTTGGTACGTCACAAAAAGTTCGTTAGAACTGCCCTATGAGTCCGACGCGCCACCAACTACGCCACCCCGGCAAGCAATCCGCCCACCGTACTCCCCTCTTTGAATAATGCGGCCGATTCAAATGAAATTTGACTAGCAAAATAACTGCTAACAACCACAGGCTTCATTCACTAGCAGGCATCCGCATATCTGATGGTCGACATCAACACTGCCATGGCAGCGGCTGCCGCAGAAAGGCGAAACCGAGGCACTGGTGACAAGGAGAGAAAGAAAAATCGCTCTGGTGCAGACATGGGAATCGAATCTTTCGACCCAGTCAAGCACGTCTCTAAGGAAAAAGCTGATACTGTTTCAATGTGGCTAGTAATTTCTTTTGCAGCAACAATGTCACTAGTAATGCGATATGTTGCTATGCCGAATTCACAGGATAATTCAGACCTCCTTTGGTTCGTTCCAATGATGGCTATTTTCCTGCTACCCTCAATCCACAGGGCGATTCTACCTGNAAAATTCGTTGAACACTACACCAAAGGAACCTGGTTCAAGGCATCATTCTTACACATCTTTACGTGGTTAGCACTAACTTTCCTTCTATCAAATGCACCATTTGCAGACATTGTTGCACCTGAAGTGGACGATGGCTGGGGTATGATTTCGTCTAGTGAAGAAGGATATGATTTCACTAAATCATCCGACGGTGAAGTTTCACTGACAGAAGGATATACAGGGACGCATTTCATCGTTCTAGCATTCAGTGACAATTTCGATGCTGCTGATGCAGAATATGCAATCTCATATTCATGGCTTGGCGAAAATGAAAGTTCGGCAGATAATTCATGGTCTGAGATTGAAAGTGTCGATGCAACCGCTCTAGATTCAGTTCGTTCTCACAAAGATATTGACTACCCTGTAGCAATTGCAATTCCTGATGGTTTGACTGAAGGAAGTTATGACTTCGTAATCAAAGTAACAGAAGATGGTGACCCTTGGGAAAACACTCGAACTGTAACAATGACTCTAGTAGTCGAGGAATTGGTTGAAGAAGATTCAACTGAGTAATTTTGACAACCTTGCAGTCAAGGCGTCTAACTGGATAGCTTCTCCACCGCCTTCTACCAATCTAAAATCGATTTCAGCCATCAACTCTGTAAGTTCTAACTTCTGTATCTCAGACAAGAAATCAGCGCCGTACAATTCGCGGTGTAATTGGTTAACGAAATCGGTTCCTGCTAGACCATACTTGTCAAGCAACTCTCGTAATCTTCTGCGAGCCGCATGGAATCCATCTTGTCTGCAAGCCATTAGGTACTGGTGAAGTGATTCAGGTGGTGCAGTTGCACTTGTTTCATAGATTAGAGATCTCGTGACATTCTTCTCAAGTGCTGCTGCAACTTGTAGCGCAGTAATTGCCTTACGCAAATCTCCTTGAGAGATTCTTACCAATGCTTCAGCAGCCTCATCATCTAGTCCAACCTTTTCTGAGTCAGCGACTGATTTGACCTGTTCCAACACATCAGCATCAGCCAGAGGCCTAAATCTGAATACGGCACATCGACTCTGAATCGGCTCGATGATTTTGCTAGAATAGTTGCAAGAAAGTATGAACCTACATGTTTGTGCATATTGCTCCATTATTCTTCTCAGTGCACCTTGNGCATCATGGGTCAACGCGTCTGCTTCATCGAGGAAAATTATCTTGAATTTCGCATCACCGTAAGGAGAGGTTCTAGCGAACTGTTTGACCTTGGTTCGGATGCTTTCCAGTTTCCTCTCATCACTTGCATTCATTTCCAACAAATTATTCCTGAATTCAGGACCGAATACATCTCGTGTCAATGCCATAGCAGCAGTCGTTTTCCCGGTTCCAGGAGGGCCTGCAAAAAGCAAGTGAGGGAAGTCTGCTAAATTGGCATAAGAAGCCAATCTTTGAACTACTGAGGACTGACCACGGATGTCGCCAACCGTCCGGGGTCGATGACGTTCAACCCAAAGTTCGCTCATACTGCGCAAGTCACAACAGGACGAACTTGAACCTTCGCTTTAGCAAAAAATGCCCTATTTCGAACCGGCCACCCTACGGGTGGCCAGCCGAAAGGAAACTATACCCCCTCCTACAGTGGAGGTGTGAGCCCCATGTCGACGAACAACCGTGACCGCCGTAAAATTACGACTTCTTTGCTATTGGTTTTGATGTTTTTATTCGCAGATTTAGCTCTGCCACAAGCAGTTCCTAACTGGACAAACGATGAACTGGATGACACTGTCACCATAATGCAAACCACATCATCATTCAATGTCAGCAAGGACGCAGGAATACAATCCTCTAATCCAAATTCGAATTACGGAAGTGATGAAACCACCACCTTGGGCTTGGGTGTTTCTGGTGAGTCACGCATTCTGATTTCGTTCAACAATTCAGTCCCTAGCGGAGACATGGTTACCGATTCGATTCTCGAACTAACATGTGGCATCGACCCGCTAACAATCAATTCAATCGATATTTTTGCATCTAGGTTGAAAACATCCTGGGATGAGGCAAATGTAACATGGAACAGTCCGGATGATGGAGACAACTGGGGGTTATCTGGTGCTGAGGATGGTTCTGACCGTACTGCATGGGAACCACCATTCTACGGATATGCGAACAACACATTCCAGATCAACGTAACCGCTATCGTTCAAGACGCTGTAATCAATTCACGAGGCTCAATTGACATATTGCTAGCGGCAACAGGTAGCGAATACACTTGCCATTTGTCTGAATCAACGGACACAAACAGCAGACCTTCTCTTTCGATTACCCACCAAAATGGGACACATGCTAATGGAGGAAGCCTAACTCCAAACTTCGTAGATGATGGTGCTGCATTGATGGATGAAGATGAGTTCCTTCTGAAAGCTGCAACAAACCCAGAACTATCATGGGAAAGCATGTCGGGCAGCAATGCACAATTGCAGTTATCAGATAACATCGATTTCAAATCAGATTCTGATAGCGCTTGGTACTACAATACAGAAGACAACTCCTCTCTTTTCACGATTAATGCTGCTGCAGGTGAGGGTTCGATGACTGTACCAAGCGGACACGAGTTGTCAAACTCTACCACCATGTTTTACAGGATGCGAGCGGTTGATTCTGCAGGAACTATCGGAGCATGGAACACTGGTTATTTCCATCTCCCGGGGCATTCTGTCTCTCAAGTAGACGGATATGGACAGTTCTCATTTAGTTTCGATGACCTTGGCCTAGTTGACAAAACCATCGAGGATTCATTCATCGATTCAAGTGGTTCAACAAAGAACACAAACATGGGAAGTGAAGCAAACATTACTGTCGGTTCATCATCTTCAAATGACCAATATGGATTACTAAGATTGCATCTTGATGACGTAGGTATGCACCACAACTCATCAATCGTTTCTGCAATTCTATCATTGGACAGGATTGCATTCAGCGGCACCGCTGAAGTCAGTTTCCACATCATGGATGGAGAGGAATGGACTGAAACCGGTGTAACTTGGAGAAAATACGATGGCACATACTACTGGGATGACGGAGGAAGAGTCCCTTCGATGTCCATAGGTCAATTCGATGGAGACCAATCCTCGTCCACTATCGAGGTGAATCTAACTGCAGCAATCCAAAAGTGGATTGATGACAACAATGCAGGACAAACTTCAGACAGTCTAGAATTAATGATGGTCGCATCAACATGGGGGATTGAAGAATCATCCTCTAAGTTCGTCAACTTGTGCAGTACTGAAGCTACAGGATGTGACCAGCCAACGCTTGAGGTCACATACGACTGGGGGAGCAGCGGACCACCTGCTAGCCCAACCCATCTTTCGCCAACTGATGGACACTCTGTATGGAATCTTACTGGAGACAACCTATCAGGAAACACTACCCCTACTCTATCATGGGATGCAAGCATTTCATGGACAGGAGACATGTTAATGCAGATTGCTACGGACCCTGAATACAGAAACATAGTTCACTCGTTCAACACTGCAACAACTACAGAGTTTAGCGAAACCGACGGAAACTGGTCTGTTCCCGGGGATGATTCATTGCAGGACGGAGTCATGTACCATTGGAGATTGGCACAAGTCGACTCAAGTTCACACCATCACTCTTGGTGGTCAACTTCTTCCTTCTTAGTTTCCGGATTGGAATCCGAATATCTGCAGGATGATGAGCACCGCTTGAGGCTATCTCATGGAAACGCAACTACAGCAGGAGATGCTCCAAGTTGTGAGGACACCTACATCGACAGTGGAACTCCAAGCAACAATTACAACGGTGAAGATGAGATGCAAGTCTCATACAACACGTTCCCTTCAGAAACCACCATCCTTCTAGGATGTGACCTTACTAGCCATCTTCTACCTGATGGATATGCAGTGAAGACTGCTACACTCAAGATGAGATTGGCAGACTATCCATCCGGAACACCAACTCTTGGAGCATGGGAAAGCAGACAGCACAACTGGTCTGAATCATCCGCCACATGGTCCACATTCGATGGCACCAACAGTTGGGGAACTAGCGGGGCAAAAGGCTGGGAAAGAGCTGGATTATTGGACACTGAATCTCTGGGCAATTCTTATTCCGCAGGCGATTGGGTCGAACTAGATATTACTCTAGCAGTTCAAAATGCAATGAGAGAAAACCGCTCAGTAGATTTGATGCTAGGAATCGTTGGAGTAGGCTCTGGCAGTGACAGAGATGCACTATTTTATCCAAACAGTGCTAACTCAGCTAACAGGCCTGAAATTTCATTCGTTTATGTGCCAGGTTCAGACGCACTACCTTCCGAACCTGTACCTCAAGCACCGTTGAATGGATCTTGGTCTGTTGAAACTGGAATTAATCCTGCACCTGATACATCTCCGCAGTTATCGTGGAATCTAACTTCAACAGGAGCTACTATTGGAGGATGGTCTATCGAGATGGATACTTCTTCAAACTTCGATTCAGCTAACTTGATTATGGCTACTAGTTGGACAGATACTGGGTTTGATGTCACAAACCAAACATACGACATGACATCAGAATTGCAAACAGGAAACACATGGCACTGGAGAGTTAGAGCAACCAGCGACACTAACCAAATCGGAAATTGGTCTGATTCATTCCACTTCCTGTTACCAGACATAACAACGTGGAGTATTGATTCGAACACTGCTGCTGTAGAACTACATCACAGACAAGCAATGCCAGCACTCAATCTACCTAATTTCATTGACACTTGGGTTGCGGACTCAGGCGTAGGAGCTACTTCTGACCAATCATCATCTTCAACTTTCAAAGTTGGAACAAGTACTAGCGGCGAAAACGCTACCGCACTGATTAAAATCCCACTAACTGAATTGCCAAACCCGCAAAACGCACACATCTCAGATGCAGTACTGAACATGTATGCTCAGTTTGGCTCGGACACAGGGAATGCAGTATCTGTGCACCCTGCCCTAGTTGCATGGAACACCAGTGCTAATGGAACAACATATGATGGAGTCAACAACTGGTCTAGCCCAGGTGCCATGGGAGTAAATGACAGAGGCGGCTTGTCTGATATACAGCAAGGTGCATCCGCAGATTGGATGGAGTTCGATGTTACTGAACTGGTCCAAGACGCCTTTGCGAATGGTGAGTCTCACCTCTCATTGGTGATTGTAGGATCTATTGGAGAAGGACAAACCATCTTCTCATCTACTGANGGNTCTGCAAATGAAAGACCATGGCTAAATCTAACTTGGTCCAGCGGAAATGCATCCTCGCCTGAAGTTGCTGGAACAAATACTAATCCAACCATTGATGAAATCATTTGGGATACTTCCACACATGCATTGCTTCCTGGAGCGACGCCAACATTCTCATGGAGTCATCCAAACGCATCAAATGTCGATGATTGGAGAATATTCATCTGGGAAGATTACGATGACTACAGAGCCGGTTGGACAATGTATGACAGTCGGGATTCTTCTGAAGGATGGGATATTACCAACCTATCTTGGACTTCTCCTGATGACCTATCGACTGGAGAATCGTACGAATGGTTCATTCAGCCAATTACTGACGATATTCTTGGAGCACGAGGACAGGACACAATTTTCCACATACCTGCAGAAACTGGAAACAGTATCAATTCAACAGATGCTGAAATTACACTGCAAGAAGGACAAATTGTGGAAGCTCTAGATTATCCTGCAATTTTCATGGACACATACATTGACGAAGGTTCAACAAATCAAGCATTTGAATCATCGCAGCGTCTAATTATGGGTAGGTCTAACTTTACATCGTCATTGAATTACATGTCGGCTTCCTTACTGATGGTTAATTGGTCAAGTATGCCTATTCCAGCATCACATGAATTCATCTCTACCACACTGACGTTACACAAACTGAGCGGTGGAGAGAATGGACAGGAGACCGTAAGAATAGCAGTATGCGAAATGTTCGATGAATGGAATCAAAGTGCAACGTGGAATGGTCCTACAGGTAGCAACTCTAGTTACACCGAACAGGCGTATAGTGGGGCTTGCGATACTCCATTCGAGATTACAAGCATAGCGCATGATGACTACACTGTTGATTTCGACATTACATACGCTGTCCAACATGCCCATGCAAATGGAAGTGATGAAGTAAACCTAGCGTTCTATCTTGTGTCCAACACAACTGACGAATGGCATTTCGCAAGTAGCGACTACACATCCGATGAGTCTAAGAGACCTGAATTAAGCCTAGAGTGGAGAACTGGAACACAGTGGCTTCCGGCTAAGCCAACAAACCTCCATCCTCTGGATGGTGAGACTATTTGGGATGAGAGCGCTTCAAGACCACGTGGTGCAGATAATACTACAATGAACTGGTCTTCATCTGTAAACAATGAAACTCGTTGGATTATGGAATACTCTACAGAGCCAACTTTCTCAAACGAAACCTGGACTCTCAACCATGATTTCACCGATAACAGTTCATTCAATGGAACATGGGACCTTTCCAACTTGTCCTTCACAATTGAAAATAACATTACTGGAGATTACTGGCTTTACTGGAGAGTAAGGGCTGACCAAGATCATCGACTCGGAAGGTGGTCATCTGTCCATGCATTCAGAGTTCCAAACGCAATCGGTAGCGACGATGGTGCTGGTAACAACACGGTTACTTTGTACCAAGGTTCAGTGTTTGAGGACACCGGTGATTTACCTGGCGTACCTGATGCTACAATTGATTCCAACAGGCCTAATTCAGCACTCGGCGAAAAAGGACAATTAGATTTGGGAATTTCTGCAGCAGGNTCTGGAGAATCAAAGATTATCCTGACTTTCGATCTGTCAGAATTGCCGTTCCCTGCAGCTATGACTCCTACCAATGCTTTGCTATCATTATACAGACACAATGTAACTGGAACCTCATCTCTAACTGTGAGTGCGCACGCATGTGACACCTTTGTCGAAGATAGCGTAACGTGGAACTCAGCACCATCATGCTCTTCGAGTGAGGTTACTCGTTCAACAATGTTGGTTACTCCAACAAACGGCTGGCAAGTATGGGATATTACTTCGCTAGCACAATCCAACGTTGCTAATGGAAATGATACTCTGACCATTATGTTACAGTCGGTCGGAACACCAACATCCGGACATTCATTCCATGATAACTTACACAGCCAATACAGACCGAAACTTATCCTAGACTATGTGGATAACGTGGACGGAGTTATTCCTCCGGGTCAGCCAACTCTAACCTATCCTGGAGATGGAGACATCCTGTACAACACCAGTACTTGGGTATTAGAGTCTTTAGACAAGCCGCAATTGACTTGGAATGCTGTATCCGATGCAACGGGTTACATTGTAACCATTGCAGACGTCAATGGTGAACTGAAATACAAGTCATGGGAAGACTCTGAAATCAGTGGAACAACATTCACATTCAGTCAAAACCTGACTGCGGGTGAAGTTTACACTTGGTGGGTCCAAGCGATTAACGGTTCAATCCCTGGTCCTTCTTCAAGCCGAAGAGCATTTTCAATCGGCAGCCCAGTAGACCACTCGTACAATGATGACCATACATGGACATACACATTCCAAACAGGTAATGAAGTGGCAGATTTGGGCCATACCAACATTAGAGATTCCTACATTGGTAGCGGATTTGCTAACATGAATCATGGTTCTGAATCTATGTTAGTCGGTACAAATTGTGAGGGAGCAAATACTGAATGTAGGATGATTTTCGCTCTAGACAATAGCCAAATTCCTCTACCTATGGCTGCTATGATTCATTCTGCTTCAATTCACTTGCAAGTCGAAGCAACTGCATCAGGCCCTATGACACTTAGTGTCCACAGATTGTTGACAAACGCTTGGTCACAAGCAGGTTCGACTTGGAACAGTTCCTCTGCAGGAGTTCCATGGAGCGCTGGTGGAATGGCCGCTGGTGTTGAATATGATTCAACACCAATATCAAGAGTCGCGATTGATTCTGCTACAACTGAAGTTTGGATGGATATCGGCCATGCTAGTATGTTGATGGATGGAGACCATGGTTGGATTGTAATTGCAAGTACTCCTGCTGGTTCACCTTCATGGGTTGAGTTCTACTCTAGTGAAAACTCACTGGATGAGAGGCCAAAGATTCTGATCAATTACACTGACGTACATTCAGTATCTATCTCTCCTTCAGGTTCAACAACCGATGCAGACACACCAGTGCAGTTCTCACACATTCTAAACGATGCACTTGGAGGAATGGTCTCAGAGGATGTTGTTTGGGATTCAAGTGACGGCACCATCAACTCTACTGGGGTATACACACCTTGGGCAGTTGGAACACACGACATCACTGCATGTTTCGGTGTAATCTGTACTACAGAGAGTATTACTGTAACGCCTGGAGCACCTGTAACCCTAGTTGTTGATGAGTTGTTCGATACAATAACAGCGGACGAATCATTCACAATAATGGCACACGTTGAGGACGCAAATGGCAATACTGTCCCTGGAATGACAATTACATACACTCCAACAAATGGAACGATGAGTGGAACTACATTCTATCCATACACAGNTGGTTCTCAAACCGTGACAGTTGGCTGGAATACTCAAACAATTGATGTTACGATCGATGTTGTTGGCGGTGCCCCAGTATACTACGAAACTTCAGGATGCGAGGAAGTTATCCACGCTGGAGAAACCTGTCAACTCAATTGGACACTACATGACCAGTTTGGAAACATGCTCAACCTCGAATTGGGTGGAGGGATTACTTGGACTGTTGGCGGAGGAGTATTCACTGAAGCCAATGGAACATTCTTCGCTATNACTGTTGGAAATTATGTCATCAACATGTCTTCAACAGGAGGAATATACCACGAGATTCCAATTCAAATCACACACGGTGAAATGGCAAGTCTAGAGATTGATGCATCTGACACATTCGTTACTGCTGATGATATCGTCTGGCTAAACACAACTCGTATAGACATCATGGGTAACCGCCTATCTGTGGTAATACCACAGGAGAATTGGACCATAAGTGATGGAATGATTACTGCAGGTCAACCTGCAGAGTGGCATGCCCAACGACGTGGTTCTAAGACACTAACTGCTAGTTATGCTGGAATGGAAAGCAGTGTTGTTGTGCAAGTTAGTGAAGGTGCAATTACCGGTCTTGTTCTAGTTATTGATTCTGTAGATTCGACTGGTTCACTACAGGAAATAACCGCAGATGATGAAATCACAATCAAGGTCAAAGCTGTTGACTCGGATGGTAACAGATGGACTGAGAATGTGGCATGGACAATTGAACATGCTCAGTACACCGACCAAAGTGTGTTACAAGAGATGACATATGGTTCAACAACTATGTTTGTTCCAGTATTTGCATCCGATTCATTCTACACACTTCGTGCAACATATACAGATGATAACATCACGATTGAAGTGACACTGGACATATCTGTCGACCATGGAGATCTGATTAGCGTATCTTTGATACAACCAGTAGAATTGACTCAGAATATTGATGCAGACAACAGTTTGCAATTCTTACCACAGCTAACTGATGGTGATGGAAACATAATCGATCCTTCTATCGTATCTTATACTTTGGAGAACACTGATTCTGGAGAAAGGACGAACATCACATCGACCATTGTTGGTAATGCTGGAGTTTGGGAAGCATCAACAGTCGGAAACTGGGCAATCACTGCTTGGGCAATTTCCAGTAGTGGATACAATATCTCTGAAACAGTTACGATTTCGGTCGAACACGGAGATGCGGTCACCGTCGACATCGATGTTATTGCGAACTCTGCGAAAGCCGGCGACGTGTACACACTAACAATCACAGGTACTGATGCTGATGGCAACACCTTCCTAGAGAGTGTTCTATGGACACAGGACAACAAGGCTGTTCCTGCTTCAACAATTGAGGGCACAGGAGGAGTTTACAATTGGAGTGCAACAACCGCTGGAGAGCACACATTCAAGTTCCGCTCACCGAGCGGTGCTGAAGATACTTGGACAGTCACAGTTGTACCTCATCAAACCGTCAGCAGAATAGAGTTGACAATCCTTGATGAGTCTGTACTACAGCTAGAGACATTCGATATTGAAGTAAGAACATTCGATGCTTGGGAGAATGAAATCCCTGTGCCGCCAGAAACTCAAGTCAAGCTAACTGGTAGAATGACTGCTGAAGAAACCGAGAACGGTAAGTGGACAATTACCACCTTAGATGCAGAAGAGCAAACTGTGATGATTGCAGTTCACAACAAAGAAGTGTCAGACACGATTGTTGTCGAAGGCACTTTCATGGGATTCTTTGAAGCAGGAGGGACCTTGTATTACGCAGGAGGAATCCTAGCAATCCTAGTTGTAATCGTATTGCTAGTAGTCATTGTAATGGTTCTGCGCTCTGGTGGATCTGATTACGATGACGATGACGATGATGACGACTATGAGTACGAAGAGGAAGAAGACGAGGTTCCAGCTGCAGCAGGTGGACCTAGTGGGCCTCCAGTGGTTGCTCGTGGCCAAGAAGAATGGATGAGTGATTATCGCGTTGATGATGATAATGTTGAGTGGGGAGAGGATGATAACGGAACCTGGTGGTACCGTGACCCTGGAACTACTGAATGGAATGAATGGGCGGACTGAACGAAACCTAAACAACGGTAGAGACTAATTGGAGTAAAAGGGGATTAATGTGAGAAAGACTGTTCTTTCCTTGCTAGTCGCTTTGTTGCTCGTTCAAGTTGCTTCACCGGTTTTGGCATCAACTCCAGCAAGTATAGACATTGATTCACATCAACAAACGGTCAGTGCAGACCAAGCTATCCGATTTACTGCTGTTGTAAAAGATAGTTCAGGTAGCCCGATTAACGAGCCGGTTACTTGGTCTGCTAGTTCAGGAACTATCGATTCAGATGGACTCTTCACACCGGGCGCAGTTGGCCAAACCGTCATCACTGCTACTAGTGGAAACGTAAACTCCACAACCTCTGTTCAAGTAACAGCAGGGTGGCCTGTTGGGATTCAATCGGGCTTCAATGTGACTGAGGTCAGCGTTGGCGATACGATTCAACTCAATGCCACATTGGTAGACCGCGCAGGCAATCCTGTCTCAGGTGATTTGACATGGAGATGTCAAAATGGAGAAATTGATTACACAAACATGACTTGGCAGCCCGATGAAATCGGTAATGCCGTCATGAGAATAATCTATCTTGAATTGGAAATCCAAGTTGTCTTCAATGTAATACCTGGAATTCCAAGTACACTCGAAATCCCATTTGGACTGACAGTACAGAGCGGCAATACCATCCACATCATTCCTGTAGTCAAGGATAGTTGGGGCAATGAAGTCGGTCTATCCAAGGCAGGAGATTTGACATGGACTTCTGAAAATGGCTCAATATCTGCGACTGGAGTTTATTTTGGAGGTGCTCCGGGTGTTTGGAATATTAGCGTCAACAGTTCATCAGGAGCATTTGGAAGCGGAGTTATCCGCGTACTGCCGGCACAAGCAACCGGATTAGACATCGAAATGGATGTTACTCAAGCAAGAACCGGCTCTCCAGTAATTCTATCTGCCATCAGAACTGATGTTCTCGGCAATTCAGGCGAAATCATCCTTCCTCTAGCCAACTGGACTGTTCCAACAGGTTCTCTTTCCATAGAAGGAGATTCAGTTGTCTGGGTCCCATCTAAAATCGGCGATTGGACTATTGGTGTTAGTGACCAAGGGTTTTCAGCAACAATACAGGTTAATGTCATTCAAGGCGAAATAATTGGAATTGACGTCCTACTGTCTGAAGAGGTTCTAAGGTCAGGTGAGTTAATTGTCGCTTCGATTTCAGCATTTGATGCAGCAGGAAACCAACGTGCTGTTGATGGTGCTTGGACCATAGACAGTGAATTATCTGCTGTTGACCAAGGAGATTGGATGCAACTTAGACCAGGACCAATAGGAAATTTCACAATATCTGCAACTTGGTTCGACAATGAAACTCAATTAGTTCACGAAGTCGATTCTGTAGTTCAAGTGACCTCAGGTGAACTCGCAAGAATTGTTCTACCTGAAAGTGGCACTAGGGTACCATCAGATGGAGTATTGGAACTACAGCCTATTTTCGAAGATGAATATGGCAATGCCATCGATGAGGTTCTGGTCACTTGGGTTGTTGATGATATTGACATGACTATGGAAATTCGTCTAGCTGAAAACCGCTGGGCGCCTTCCAGCATTGGAATGCATGAAATTAGAGCAATGGCTCAGGGAGTCTTCGCCATTACAGATGTAGAAGTCGTTGCAGGAACTGCACGACATATCTCTACCGATTATGATGATGGAATAGAAGTTGCAAGTGCAGAAGGTATCGAGATTACGATATCAACCTTAGATGTTCATGGCAATATTGCATTAGCCTCGGATATCGGATTTGAGTTTGAGGACCCTGAAGGAATTGTCTCACCTTCCTCGAAAGGAGAGGGATACTGGGTCGTAACGGGAGGTTTGGCAGGAGAGTGGAATCTGCGATTGACTACAGGTTCAGCCACTCACGACATCGCTGTTACTGTCACGCCGGGTCAAGCGGTTAGGTTACTCGCCGAAATACCCGAGGAAAATCCTGAAGAAGGCAGCAGCATGATTATCAGAATTCATGCGGTTGACCAAGCAGGAAATCGAATCGAAGTTCCCCCTGAAGATGCAACGATCAAGTGCACTACGGGTACTGTCAAGCATTTAGCTGGTGATACGTATGAAGTTTCGATAGACCAAGCCGGCCAATCACAATCATGCAATGCTTACTGGAATGACTTAGTCGCACAACGCTTCTTTGACGTCGATGCTGTATTGTTTGGAGGTGGTTTAGGAGACTCTAATACCGCCCTGACAATGGTTTCGATTATCATATTCCTCTTTATCGCAATAATGGTAGTATTGATTCGCAGATTGAAAGGCGAACAAGATGATGAGGGGTACTGGGATGATTATTATGATGATTATGAAGAAGAGGATTCCATCTCAGAGGAAACTGTCACAGAAGAAGCCGAATCTGCACCTGTAGAAGTAAAGAGTGAACCAGTGCGAACTGAAACCAAGCCAGAGACTACTGGCGAATCCAAGGAAGACTTGCGTGCAAGATTAGCGGCAGAAGCAAAGCGAACTGGAGTTATGCAGGCGGCACCTGGTACCGAACAAGGTAAAACAGGATGGTACATTGATTCTGATGGTCAATTGACATCATGGCTGGTTAGCGAATCAGGCGAATGGACTAGAATGTCCTAATCAGTCTTCATCAGAACTGTTGGTGATAACTGTGTCATTCACTACAGAGTCGTTGATTGAGATATTCTGAACACTGATTATTGTGTTGCTGTTTATTCAGAGGATGATGCGCTTTCTTCAACTGTTTCTGAATGATCTGGGGTGAAGTTCTTTTTACCGTATATGTAGTAAGTTGAGGCTCCAATAATCACTGCGGCAACAGCCCCAATAATCGCTTTCTCACCCATAATGAATACCAAGTATCCACCTGCAACCGTACCTATAATCTGGACCCATGGGAATAATGGAGACTTGAATGAAGGCTTGTACCAATCATGCTTTGGATTATCTCTACGTAAGATAATCACGCAAATATTCAATGCTACGATAACCATAATTTGGAATCCTGATGCCAGTTTAGCAACGTCCTTCACTGGAAGGGTCAAAATACTGATTGCCATTGCCGCAGCAGTCAGAATAATCGCCCAATGAGGAGTTCCAAATTTATTGTTCGTTTCACTCATTGAATCTGGTAACAAGCTATCTTTTGCCATTCCAAACAGGAAGCGAGATGCTGCTAGAAGACCGGACAATGCTCCCGAAATCATTGTCAACACTGCCAACAGTGCTAGGGCCAATCCAATATTGGTAGATGCAACCACATCAACGAATGCGAAGATTGGGTCTTCTCTAGGCGAGCCATCTGAGTTTAGCCACCATTCTCCATCTACCGCTGCCATCATAATGAAAGTAACAACAACATATAGCAGAGTAATGAGTAACAAAGAGATTAGCATTCCTTTTGGAAGATTTTTTCCCGGTTCTTTGACCTCGCCACCAATCGCTCCTGCCTTGTAGATTCCTGCATAAGCAACGAATACGAGTGCAGCCGCTTCAGCAACCAAAACGGGGTCATTTCTAGAAGTCTCTAGTGCACCATCCATTGGACGTGAGAAATCGAAGTTTGCATCAAACAACTGAATTATACAGATTATCAGAATTAGAGCAGTAGTTAATGCTAGGATTGGAGTTTGGAATGCTTTTACCTTCTTAATTCCATAAATATTGAGAATAGTAATCAACACCAAGGCCACCATAATGGTAAGAGTGGTATTTGTTGAAACATCAAGATGGTTTGTTATAGCATACATGTAGGCTGAAAACCCGATAAGTGCAAAGGCGGATTTCAGCAAGAAAGATGCCCACAATCCTAATCCACTAATGGTACCAACCAGTGGACCAAAAGAGCGCTCCACATACACATAAGCTCCACCATTATCTGGCATTGCAGAAGCCAACTCAGACTTCGAGAGAGTACCCGGCAGGAAGACTATTCCTGCAATTAGGAAGGCTAACCAAATACCTGGTCCCATGACTGCTGCAGCGAATGATGGTAGAACGAAAAGCCCTGAACCAATGCTTGCTGCAACTGTTACGATGATTACTCCGATCAAACTAAGTGAACGCTCAATGTGATTTTTGACATCTGATACAACTCCAGAGATATCACCTTTCAGTAACTTACCAGTAGTCGATTTGATGTCCATAGAAAATCCTCCGAAATTTCCGCTTTACGACAGATAAATCACTGTTATTTCCGGCCAAGCGACAATAGTAGTTATTTTTTATCACGTATTGCCGAAGAGCATCCCCGAAAAACGGAAATCATACTTTAGCGATGACTTTCATTTCCACTGCTATCGGTGTAGGCAATGCCCTAATCGCAAGTGTGGTACGTGTAGGGCCTACTTTACCGAGTGTTTCAGCCCAGACTTCGTTGTAGCCTGAAAAATCACGGTCCATATCAACCAAGAATGAAGTCACATCAATCACTTTGTCTAGAGAAGAGCCTGCTTCTTCAAGGATTCTTGCGATGTTGTCCACCACTGCTCTTGTCTGAGCTTTAATGTCATAGTCCAAAGGATTGCCATTTGTATCTTTGATAGGCCCGCCCGGTATTGAATTGTCTCCTGGTTGTCTCGGACCAACTCCTGATAGGTAAATCAGGTCGCCTTCTCTTCTAGCGTGTGGATACGCACCAACTGGTTTTGGTGCTTTATTGGTATTAACAGCATTAGCACCTTCAACAGGGTCATACAATGCTGGCCCAGAATTGGTTGGAGTGCTAGTTTCTGCATCTTTATCGGAATCGAGAACGTTTCTGTCTCCGCCATAGAAATCGACATCGTCCTCATCGTACTCCTTATCCCCGGTACCATTTGATTCGGGGTCCAGTACAACTACTGCTGCGCCTGCACCGTGTATTGGCTCATAGGCCAGTACCTCTCCGGTTAGATCATTACGATTTTCATTCATTGCAGAAAGCCACCACATCGGTTTGAATGCAACCACTTTCTTGACTCGAATTTGGTCGTGTATTGTACGGCTCAATTGCCCAACATCCTCGAGGCGACCTTCAGATAGGAACTCTAGGATCTTACGATTCCATTCGTCATCTTTCAGAGAGTGAATCCTATCTTCATGTGGTTCAATTGGTTCGGTGAACATTCTATTTGATAGTGACATTACAGATACTGCCACTGCTTTCTTTCCTTGAGCTTTCACAACATCCATGCATGCTTTGGCTAATACTGTGGTCTCCGCTCTGTTAGAATATACGTTGGTGGAACAGATGACCGCTGGTATTCGGTTGTCGGGATTAAGTAATTCTAAGGCAACAACTGAACCTACATCGACAGGGAAACCATGGTATGAAACAGTTCTAGACTCAAGACCTCTTTTGATGTTGGCTTGGTTCCAAGCCTCTGCGAATTCAGTATCAATTCTCAGTGAATAGTGAATACTTCCTAAATCGTGAAAATCAGCATCGACCATCACCCATTCAGGATTTGGATCTGCTTGTATTTGGTGCCCGATTACACTAGGCCATAGTGTCGAATAGACGATTATCAAATCAGCATCGCTCGCTTCGATTTGCTTGCGGGCTTCATCATAGGCATCACGAACACGCTGCCAACCCTCGTTTTTTTCTGGGCACAACACAGGATGTGGATGTGCAGGAACAATAAGTGACTTTACGATTTCACCACTCATTCAAGCACCCCAGTTTCGGCATGGCCATTCCATGATTGCGTTTCCAGTACCAATAATTGTACCATATCCGTGTAAGATTGCAGGTTCACTTGGAGTCCCCATCGCAGACAGTAGCCAAGTTAGCGCACCTCCATCTGTCTCAGCAATCGCTTGCTCGCAGAACTCAGGCATTTCATTGATTATTTGTTGAGACTTACCTTCTCGCATCATCTCAATCATTCGCATATCCCACAAGTGCATTGCATGGCTAGTGATGTGTTCTTTGCTCATGTCTTCGGGAGGATTAGTTTCTGTTACGAAGTGGCGATGAGAGAGAGAGTTGCTTGCAATCAATAGGCACTTCTTTCCGCTTTCTTCAATAGCTTTAGCAGTTGATTTACCAAGTTCAATCATCATTTCTTGCATGACTTCCACAGAGTAATATGACAAACTGCGGTTTGATGAAATGGATACTATCGGCTTATCCCATTCAGGTCTAACCATATGACAAGAGACAATTGTGCCATAATCGACTCTGAAATCAGGGTTAGTCATCATCTTGACTGACATTCCTTCTGATTTTGCTTGGTCGTGAATAGCCTTAGCTAATTCAACATCTATCGTCAAATCATAATTGAAACGGAACAGGTTAGGGAACACCGGGTCAACACTCTTGGAAGAGCATTTTTCAACACCAATGAAATGTGTACCAACATAGGTTTGCCAGTGCGGCGACAATATTACGATAACATCGTAATCGACATCTTTCAATGACTCACGAAGCCTTTCATAGCCCCATCTGAGTTGTTCCCAGCCACCTTCAGAGACTGGTTCATTTTGCTCTGGGTTCTCTGCATAAACCAAATGCGGTGGATGCGGTGCAAGGCAACCTGCAACAATACCTCCCTTCGCCATAACGCGACCACAAGGTTCCGCATCTTCTATTCATCGGCGATGCTTGGGCCGCAATATGGGAGAAAAGCCCGACATGAAGTTGCGCCACGTGGTCTGGCCTTCACTGTTTGCGATTGGTCTTGTTTTTGCCAGTGTAATCACATTGGATGAGAATAAATTCCCACCAATGATTATCGCACTTGTTGCAGCAGTCCTTTTCGCCCCACTTCTAGCAAAAATAACCAATGCAGGCGATATGAAAGAGCATGCATTCGGTGTTGCAGTAGTGTGCATACCAATGTCAGCAGCATGGATTATTGGTCCAAATTATTTCAACATCGCAATCCCATTTTTGATATGGATTTGGCAGTGTGCTTCTTGGTCAAAGAAGAATCATCCGCCATTTAGATATGGAATCTGGCACGGATTTGGGATTGCATCTTGTATTCTACCAGGTGCTATGTTAGTTGCAAACCTAGTCTAGTAAGATTCCTCTTCGTTAGGGAAATCTCCACCGCGGACATCTTCGCAGTATTGCTCAACCGCACCGGTGATTTGACTTTCAAGGTCAAGATATCTCCTTAGGAACCTTGGACTGAAATCAGTTGTAATTCCCAACATGTCGTGTAGAACCAAAACCTGACCATCACAATCTTGTCCCGCACCGATTCCGATAGTTGGAATCGATATAGCATCACTAACTTGTTTGGCGAGATGAGCGGGGATCTTTTCCAAAACTACTGCGAAACATCCTGCTTCTTCCAATAATTTTGCATCGGCAATCAGTTTGGAAGCCTCTTCTTCTTCCTTAGCACGAACTGTGTATGTACCGAATTTGTAAATTGATTGAGGTGTTAGTCCTAAGTGGCCCATTACAGGAATTCCTGCTGTCAGTATCCTTTGGATACTTTCAACGATTTCAGCTCCGCCTTCCAACTTGACTGCATGACCCCCTGATTCTTTCATTATGCGAATTGCACTCTCTAATGCGATTGCAGAGTTACCTTGGTAAGTTCCAAACGGCATATCTACGACGATTAGTGCCCTATCGACTGCTCGCTCAACACATTGCGCATGGTAGATCATATGCTCAAGGCTCATTGGAACAGTCGTATCCCTTCCGGCCATTACATTTGATGCAGAATCTCCGACCAGAATTACGTCAACTCCACCTCTGTCTACCAATTTGGCTAGACTGAAATCATAGGCTGTAAGCATAGTGATTTTCTCACCTGCTCTCTTCATCTCCTGAAGAGTATGAGTTGTCACTTTGCGAGCGTTTGCATGCACTGACATGAGTTTGCCTCCGACACTGCGACAGGTATCTCTGCCTTCAATCTTCCATCACGCAGATATTAACCGCTTCTGAGAAAAATCCGAGCGACCACATTCCGCCTTCTCGTCCAACTCCGCTGTCTTTTACTCCTCCAAATGGAACTCGTAAATCTCTGTGTAGCCATGTGTTGACCCAAACCATTCCCGATTCGATTTTCTCGGCAACTTCTCGTCCTCTTCCCTTCGACCATACGCTACCAGCTAGACCATATTGAGTGCAGTTTGCCATCTTGATAGCCTCTTCATCTGATTCAAATTTGTGAACTGTAACTACCGGGCCAAATATCTCTTCAGTAGCAGTTCTGGATTCATGCGAAAGTCCAGAAATCACGGTAGGTTCTATCCAGGCACCCTGCTTATCTGGAACATTTCCACCGCTCAAGATACTACCACCTTCTTGCTTCGCCAATTCGATGTATGAAAGGACCTTTGAGCGATGTTCATCGTTAATTACTGGCCCGATTTCAAAACTCTTCAGTTCGTTCAAATATCTCTCCATGAATTCATCATAGATTGCTGAGTGAACCAAAACACGTGAACCGCACAAGCAAATTTGGCCGGAGTTGAGGAAAGAGGCACGTAAAACTCCAGGGACTGCAATGTCTAAATCGGCGTCATCAAGAACCACTGAAGCATTCTTACCTCCAAGTTCAAGACTCAATTTCTTGAACATAGGAGCTGCAGTTGCTGCTACAATCTTACCAGTGGAGGTTCCACCTGTGAAAGAGATAGCCCTGATTTCTGGGTGCTCTACAATAGCTTGGCCAACTTCTGGGCCATAGCCATGAACTATGTTCAAAACTCCTTCAGGAAGGCCGATTTGAGAGCATATTTTCGCCAAGAAATGGGCAGTCAGAGGTGTGATTTCACTAGGCTTAGCAATAATNGAATTACCCATCAGCAATGCTGGGGCTATTTTCCAAGACAAAAGATAGAGTGGAAGATTCCAAGGAGATATCAACCCAACTACTCCAATTGGTTTTCTTACGACATAATTGGTTGCATCATTCATCTGGAAAGTTTCTGATTCCATCTTGCGTCCAAAATCAGCAAAAAATCTGAAGTTGTTTACCGACCTATTTGCATCTACATTCAAAGCAACATGGTGCGGTTTACCTGTATCCATCGATTCTAAGCGAGCAATCTCATCGATTTGGCTCTCTAGTTCATCGGCGATTTTGTCTAGCCAATCACACCTTTCATCGATACTTAGCGCGCCCCACTCTGACTGCGCCGACTTGGCTGCCGTCACTGCGTCATCCACATTTCGAGTTCTAGGCACTTTGGCGATAACCGAGAAATCTAGAGGAGAAATATCATCAAAATCCTCGTCGAGAGTAACGAAATTTCCTCCAATGTAATTCTCAACTTGGATCATGCATCCACCTCGTAATGCCATCGATCACGGTCAGGGTCCCACTCATCCCAAGTCGGGATTGTCTTCAGAATATCATGCAAAGAATCTGGCACTATACCTGGAACAATAAACGCCTTTTGACGGTTTAGAGGATATGGATTTCTCAATTCAATACCTAAGCAACCAAGTATTGCCCTTGCTACGTACCAAGTAGCCTGAGAGTTCCAACCGTGAGCGATTTTTACAACAATTCCCAACCCATTCGGATAATCAGGATGCTCAATCGCCATTCCGAGGAGGCCGTCTGCGCCTTCTTTTGCAATGACTTTACCCTTGCCAATTTTCAGTATTGTAGAGTCTAATCTGTTGAACCCACCAACCAAATCGGGATGCTTGCACATCGCTTCCCAAATCCAATCTGAATCTTTATCCTGCACTAAGCCAGCGTAAATCTTGGCTAGTTCAGCAACTGTATTGGAAACAGTAGGCAATCCACACCCATCTTTGGCGATTCTTTGAGGATTCCAATCTTTACCTAGGAATCTTCTCAGTTGCTCCATGTATGCCTCAAACACTTCGTGGGTAGGAAGTGTGTATCCTGCACGATTCCATCCCTTGGCTCTACATCCAGCAAGGATTGCTGCGTGCTCTCCACTGCATGTGTGGTACCAGCGTCTTGGCCTTCTGACTTGGCGGCCAAATTGAATCAGAGGAACATCGACCGGAGTGAGCATTAGAGGCCACTCCGCTTCCGAAAGCAATGATTGAGCAGCAGCTACGTGTTCTGTGTCCCCATTATGACTGGCTACAGAAATCGCTTTTTGTTCCCAAGAACAGTTTTCCAACTCCTTGGTAAATGCCTTCAGCATGAAAGGTTTCATCATCGACCTGCCATAACAGAGTACATTTCCTCCGAATGAATGTATGACCTCACCTCCATGGCACCATGCCACGGCACCATGAATCGTGGTTTCCGAGACTCCGTTTCTTCGATAATCAACCAATGGCTCCCACTCAACATCCCTGCCAGTTGGGATGCCTTCGATATCTTCACCAAGTGGAGAATCCGGGTAAATTGCTGAACCTGGCTTACCAGGAGCAACCGCAGAGTTCTTGTCGTGTCGCAAGTCCAATTTCTCACCCCAGTAGTGGAACAACTTCGTTCCACCATGCTTCCATATTTCGTACGACTCTTGCACTGTCATGATTGAAGAAGTCGAACCAACACATTAGACGGTCTTCAGGATGGAACCTCTCCAAAACCTGCTGTGCAACTTCCTCGGGATTGCCAATTAATGCGTTGTCTGCAGCTCTCTCAACCTTCGAAGGGTCGAGAGTCCCTTCAAGCGCTTTCCAATATTCGCCCAAAGAAAGTCGTGCTTCTTCATGAGCAGCCAATGATTGTTCTTCAGGAGAGAGGCCTTTCTCTGCATTTAGGAATACGAATGTTGTTCTGGGCATGTCCCTTCTTTCCCATTCTCCACCATCCTTGTGGAATAATTTGCTCATCCTTTCATGCGTTGAATCAATGACTTCTGGAGAGGTTATTGAGAGATTGAATACCTTCACAGGCATGAACTTGTTGACGTACTCTTGTGCTCTTGGATCATGGGTTCCAGCAACCAGTTCCAATTGGTTTCGAGGCCATGTCTTTGGTACGATTGAGATTTCCTCAAACTGATATCTCTTGTCGATTTCTATTTCATCGGCTTGGCCACCTGCAGCACTTTGAACAGCGCTCCAGTCTTCATCAGAGCGGAAATTATCTCTCGTCAATACTGTTGAGCGAATATCTTCAGAACTAATGNTGTCTCCTCGCAATAATCGCAGGAATATTTCGCTTGCTTCCATGAAAATTTGCCCACGTAGCGCCGGCCAAGCAGCTTCTTCCACTTCATTCCTAGGAGTAATCCCGTAAGGGCGAGCCATGAACTCGAATCTACCTGCACTAAATCCAACGTGTAACTTACGATTGGAATCCATATGAGACAGGAATTGTACCGTGTTGGCCATTCTTTCGGCCTGGGCAATAGGCCCACCACTGGCTAGGATGCTAACCACAGCAGAGCCCACATCGATTCTCTCTGTTCTCCTGAAAGATTCCAAAGCTAGTTGAGGGAAATCTGTGCAAAGACCTACTTCACCCTTCCAGTGAGGCACCACTGGCCTTGAGTTACTTTGCTGAGTTTGTGTAGACAAATGGGCTTGTGCAATCCAAGCAACACCAAACCCTAAACGGTCTGCTGCTTCCAATTGCTCGTAGTAATTAGCGAACATTTCTGCTTCGCTGGGTGTGAACCCATTGTGGTCTGGAGTCTGTGATATCGAGAAGAATATGTCGAACTCCATACAATCCCTCTCCCTAAGGGAGAGGGCCTCGATGTATCAACATCACTGTTGTGCGGTTAGTTTTGAAACGCGTTCACGCACAGGCTCTGGCACTATAGCGCCTGCTTCCATGAATACTGTCATAATATCAGACAATTGAACCATCGCTTCATCTGGTTGATTTGAGATTTCAGCGAGGTCTGCAAGCCCCCACCTTGCGACCAAGATCCCAGATAACTCTTGCAACTCGTTCGCAATATCCAAGGAATCAATCAACAATGCTTGCGCTTGTTCTAAATCGCCTAGAGAAGAATGCGAATGTGCCAAATCTGCGAGAGCCTCCATCCTTTCGAACTTCTCAGTTTCTGGGATGATGTCCAATCTTTTTTGCAGATGGAGTTGACTTTTCTCAAAGTCTCCTTCAGATTTGGCAATATGTGCTAGTAATGCATGTCCGTAAATCATGCCTTCCAAATCATCCGCTTCTTCCCTCAACCTCATTGAACGGTTAGCAAATAATCCGGCTTCTTCACTACCTAAAGACATCAGTGAAACATGATGGAAGATTCCTGCTGCTAGGCCCGAAAGGCCGTCTTTCTCGGAGTGAACTCCCAAGCCAATCAACTCATCTTTAGTAGCACCTTGATGTTTCAGCAACTCAAATTGGCACCAGCCTTGATCTTCAGGGTTTTCAGAAACTTTCGCTGCATGGTCGAGTAGCCTGCCAACCAAAGCATCTCTACCCAACTCGCGAGCAAGGTCTACAAGATGTAAGGCTAAACTGGTGTTAATGGATTCAATCAACTTGCCATCGGCAAACATATCCATTAATTCCTCTGCTTGAGCTTGATTCATTTCGGTCAAGATATCACCTCAAATTGAACGCATTCGGCCACCATCGACGGCGAGAGAAACTCCTCGAATACCGCCAGATATGGGCATGCATAGGTAAGTGATTGCAGCCCCTGTTTCAAGTGGGTTGATCAGCCTATCAATTGGAACTTGAGACATCCATCCGGCGTGAATATCTTCGATGCTTTTTCCAGTCTTGGAATTAATCGAGGATGCTAGAGAGCCAAGTCTGTCTGTATCTGTAAAGCCGGGTAGAACATTGTTGATTGTGATGCATGTTGGAAGTTCACGAGAGAGTGACTTTGCCCACGATGCCATTGCTCCCCTCAAAGTATTCGAAAGACCGATGTTTGGAATTGGTTCTCTAACCGATGTAGAAATGATGTTGACGATTCTTCCCATTCCGGCTTTCTCCATTAGTGGGACAACACCTCGCACCAATGTGTGTGATGCGTGCAAGTGCCTCCTGAACGGTGCATCAAAATCTTCGATTTCGTTGTCCAGTAGAGGGCCGCCTGGAGGGCCTGCTGCATTGTTGATTAGTATGTGACATTCTTCAATTGAAGAAATAAATTTACCAATTGATTCCTGATCCTCTAAATCAAGGCTAATTCCGGTGTGCCCTTCGCCTTCAAGAGAGGCTACCAAATCATGTGGATTCCTACTTACTGCAGTAACTTTAGCCCCTGCTTTAGCCAGCATCTTTGCTGTGGCTGCTCCGATTCCTTTGGATGCTCCACACACAATTGCATGCTTTCCGATAAGCGCATTAGAGGAAAAGGGAAAGTCATCTCCTAGCCAGTCCATGGCAAGGCCAAGTAGCACAGGGTATTGAACCTTACAACCAATCTCTAATCGTCTCGACTTGAGTTAACCAATCATCACTAGCAACATCGATGATTGAATAATGGTCACCAGGCAACCATACTTTCTGAACTTCAACTCCTTTGGCCTTCATCGCCCTAGCGTATGATTCAGATTGAGTCCATGGGACATCTTGGTCTGCCTTACCGTGAATTAGAACTACAGAGGTCTTTGGTGGATTATCAACTGGATTTACCCGACGCCACAACTCTTCATTGCCTTCCGGAGAGCAACCCATCCATCGACGAACTGCATCACCACCGTCAGACAATTTTGCATGATCTGCTGCGACAATATCTGCAATAGGCGCTTGAGCTATTGTTAGCCAAGGTTTTCTTTCAGCAACAGCAGACATCATCAATGCCAAGTGACCTCCTGCGGAGTGTCCCAAAATCATCGAGCGTACGATGTCTATGCCCGGTAAAAGTGCTAATTGCCCCCAAGCCCTCATGACATCAGATAGGGTATCCATCCATACTCCTTCGTCATCAGGCTCCCAGCCCTTGAATTCAATATTCCACGCAGCGATTCCCTGTTCGGCCAAATCTTCCGCGATTGGAGCCATCAAATCAAGAGTGAATTTCTTTCTCCAGAAACCTCCGTGAATCAACATCACGCATGGCACTCCCTCATCCTTTTGGTACGGAGATGGTTCGTCCGGCATGTACAAATCAGCGAACTGCCAATCTTCTGCACCCCACTGCATGCGGTCTACTGGCAATTGTACCAACTCAAGGTGTAACTCTGCTACGGTCTCTTGGGAAGAGAACTGTTTCTCGCACATTTCTAGAACCGGTCAGTACCATCAGCAAACGCGCTACTCCCAGTCCCCATCCTGCGTGAGGAGGAGCTCCGTAGCGGAAACCATCAGTGTAGAAAGTGAAATCCGCAGGGTCTAATTCCATGTTTCTCAAGTTCTGTTCTAGAACCTCAACATTGTGTTCTCTCTGTCCACCGCTTGTCATTTCATCTCGACCGTAGTTCAAATCGAAACCTCGAGACAACTGTTCACCAGTGGAACCAATTTCACCTGGCACATGGTGAATGTAGAACGGTTTCATCGACATTGGCCAGCGAGGCAAGAAGTGGAACCCCGGANACTTTGCTGCGATAATGTCACAATGAGATGACTCGATGTCATCTCCCCATGTGATTTCAACACCCGCATCTTGAATCATCTTGATCGCATCGCAATACTCGATTCTTGGGAATGGCAAACTAGGCACTTCAACGGTAATTGGTTCTTCACCCTGGCTTTCTCGATATTCGTTAATGATGTCGATTTGGTCTTGATCATTTTCTGCAACCGTCTTCCAAATGTGGTGAATCATTCTTTCTTGAACACACATTACATCATCATCATTCATCCATGCTCCTTCAATATCGAATGAAATGAATTCGTTTAGATGTCTGTAAGTGTCGTGCTTTTCTGCACGGAAAGCAGGGCCGATTTCGAAAACTCTTTCCATTCCTCCAAGAACTGTCAACTGCTTGTACAACTGTGGACTCTGCGAGAGGAATGCTGGAGTATCAAAATACATCATTGGGAACAAATTTGTTCCACCTTCTGAAGCAGAAGCGATGATTTTTGGAGAGTTGATTTCTTTGAACCCTTCAGTAATCAGATGCTCTCTACCATATTGTAGAACTTTTGCTCTTAGAGTGAACATTGCATTTACATGCGCCCTTCTCAAATCCAAAAATCGATTGTCGAGACGAGTATCAAGACCGATAGAAACGGTGTCTGTGACACCCAATGGGAGAGGAGTTTCAGCCTGTGCGAGCACGACGAACTTGGATGCAACCACTTCGTAGGAAGGTGGCGGAACTGGTTCACCTTCTGCGACTTTAGGTGGGCGCTTTTGAGCCACTTCACCTACAATCTGGACTGTGGATTCACGAGAAAGACCTTGTGCGACAGCTAATTCCTCATCGCTGATTCCGCCTTGCTTCAAGAAAACCTGAACTTTGCCAGTCCCATCTCTAACGTCCATGAAACAGATTTTGCCCTTCCCACGGTTTGCTTCCATGTAACCACAAACTGTTACTTCACTACCCACAAGGCTTGCGCCATCGCTTTGAATCTGTCCAAGTGTGTGTGTTCGAAAAGCGGTTGGATGCCAAACTGTGTCTTGCGCCATGTATGAGGGCGTGACACTTTCGGACATGAAGTCATCGCTGCCCAAAACATAGATTTGATAGAGGATAATAATGGCCGTTTAGTTATGGCAGAGGAATTGTTCACGTCTGAGAGCGTAGCCTCTGGGCATCCAGACAAGTTGTGTGATGCAATCAGTGATGCCATCGTAGACGCTTGTCTGGCGGTTGATAAGAACGCAAGAGTTGCTGTTGAGACTAGTGTGAAAGGAGGCAAGGAGAGAGGAATCATCCTTCTTGCAGGAGAGGTAACACTCTCCGGAGAACATCCAAACTACGAGGATATTGCTCGTAGAACTGCAGCAGAAATCGGTTATGATTCTCACGAGATTGGATTTGATAGCACAACTGAACAAAGGTGTGAAGTTATCCAAAAAATCACAGCACAGGCTGCTAATATTAGCCAAGGAGTCAACACATCTGAACAAGGTGCAGGAGACCAAGGGATTATGTTTGGTTATGCTTGCATGGAAACCGAAGATTTTGATGAACTTCGTGGCAGATTTTTCCCACTCGCTGCTGCTCTTTCTCAAAGATTGACACGAAGGATGACCAATGCAAGAATGGATGGAACTCTACCGTGGGCTAGACCTGATGCGAAAAGCCAAGTAACTATCGAGTATGAAAATGGATTTCCAAAGCGAATTCACACAATCGTTATCGCGATTCAGCACGATAAAAATCTGAAGGAGGAATTCGGAGGTTCTGAGGACGAAGAGCTAGCCTTCGTGCGAGAGGAAATCAGAAAGCATGTGGTCGAACATGCGATTCCGAGTTCTCTGATTGAGGAGCCATATCATTTGGTAGTGAATGGCACTGGTAGATTTGCAGACCCTGGAGGACCATACGCTGACGCAGGACTGACTGGCAGGAAGATTATCGTCGATACATACGGAGGAATGGGCAGACATGGAGGAGGGGCATTTTCCGGCAAAGACCCATCAAAGGTGGACCGATCTGCTGCATATGCTGCAAGATGGGCCGCTAAGCACGTAGTTGCATCAGGATTAGCAACTAAATGTGAAATCCAATTATCCTATGTGATTGGTGTCGCAAAACCAGTCAGTGTACGTGCAGAATCATTCGGCACATCCTCGCTATCCGATTCTGAGTTGACTGCAAAGGTCAATGAAGTATTCGATTTCACTCCAAAAGCAATCGCAGATGAACTTGATTTGCTGCGACCAATTTACTCTAGCACTGCCGCAGGTGGCCACTTTGGTAGAACACCGGGCATTGATGGTGAGTTCCCATGGGAGAAACTCATCCAGACAAAAATCGATTACCTTCAGAACTAATTCCGTTCGGCCCTTAGGGCCGATTGGATGAAAAGTCAGTATTGAGTCGCAATAACTATGTCGCGCAGAGTAGATGCACTCATTTTGGTCATGATTATGGCTATCGCACCATTGGTTCCAATGGCTAGTGCTCACCCTAGCATAACACTTTCAACCGATGTNAATCATGTTATTTTGGCGCCCGGTGAAGCGACTAACATCACTTTGACCATCAATAACAATGGTTCATCGATTGAAACCTATTCCATCACAGTTTCCGGTTTTGATTCGGTTTGGGAAGTCATCCCAGCCGATTCGAATGTTAGCGGAGTCATCCCTACTCTTAGCGCAACAACGGACATATCTATCAGACTGTCCACTTCTGCACTCCCAAGTAATTCCGGCACNCTCACGATTACAGTTACTGAACCAGATGCGAATATCTCCAGCTCGATTGGAGTTCAACTCTCGGTCTCACCGCAATACCTACCAGCAATTGACACTTCGAATGCAGGAGATAATGGCCTAGTTGAATTGGCACCTGGTGGCGAGGTAAATGTCTCGATAATGGTGTCAAATAATGGTAATGTAAACGATACTATTCTACTTTCAGTGGGCCAAACCCCAGACTTAGTTGCATTCTGGTCAAACTGGACTTCAGGAGGAAACAGCACTGGTAACAACAATACTGGTAACAATACGAGTGGAAACAATACTGGNGGNAACAACACNGGTGGNAACAANACTGGTAACAATACAGGCGGTAATAACACAGGCGGTAACAACACAGGTGGCAACAATACTGGTAACAANACNGGTGGAAACAACACCGGTGGTAACAACACTGGTAACAACACAGGCGGTAACAACACAGGTGGCAACAACACCGGAGGAAACAATACAGGAAACTCATCTGGTGGGATACTCAGCAAATCTAATCCAACATGGGATGTTAGATTCTTGGATGATACAGTGGACCTAATGACTCCTAGTGAATCGAGATATTCAACATTGTACATTTCGATTCCGACTGATGCAAATCCCGGATTTTATGGTTATAATTTGTATGCTGCTAGCGTGTTTGGGAACTTCTCTGTCAACTCAACATTGGTAATAGAAGTCACAGCAGTTCATGATTTGTCATTCTCGCATTCGATTGACCACACTCTTCTACCAGGTGGAAATGTAACATCCACTGTGGAGATAACCAGCCTTTCATCTGCTGATGGAAATTGGACATGGCAAACCATGGTTGATTCAGGAGATTGTTCCGCACACTTGAACGAATTAGAAACCCAAATCATGGAGGACGACACCTATGATGTTGAGATCCTCGTCGAAGCAGGAGTCAATACTCACGTAAATGATGAATGTTTGATTTCTCTTCACGGCACTCTAGACCAAGACACATCTATTTCTGAAAATTATGATTTCACTGTGACCGTTGGCGAATCTTGGGGTCTTTCGATGGTTCTGCCTACCTCGATAAAACTCGATGTTGACACACCTGAAACATTCAATGTGGTCATAAGCAATGAGGGTACTGAGCAAGACACAATCTCTCTAATCGGAATTGATGAGGAAGGGGTGACATTCACCAATCCTTCGCCTGTAACACTTGACAGAGGAGAATCACAATACGTCGTCATGGAAGTTGTAATCGATTCATATTTGGTCGGCAATATTACTCTTGATTTCACAATGTCATCCACTAACAGTGGTAGTGATTCCGTGAACGATAGCGGTGTTTTCGAAGTAAAGGAATATGCCGAACTTTCGATGACTGGACCTGCTGAAAATCGAATAGTGATAGTCCCAGGCCAGAACTCTTCAATCATGCTAAACATCTCCAATGATGGAACAAAGGACCTAGATTTGAGTGCAACAATTAGCGGCCTACCAAACGGGATTACTGTTGCCAACGGACTTGAAGATGTCTCATTGGAAGCTGGTAATTCCACCGATATTGAACTAGAGTTAGTCGCTTCTGCAGGACTACAACCGATGAGTGGTATTTTCACAATAACCTTTGATGGAGGCTGGACATCAACTCAATTGACAATTGACTTACAGGTTGCGGATAGACAAGAAGTAATGATAGACTCTAGCGAAGACCGAATAATCGCATCACCCCTAGGAGATTCAAGCCTAACGCTAATGGTTACCAACTTAGGTACATCTACTGAAACATTCGTAGCTGATATCAACAACAGTGCTGTTAGCGATTGGTTCACAATCAGTGTCGATACACTTTCATTGAATTTGGACGCCGGTCAATCTGGCAGTATTACAATCACTGCTAGAGAAATTGCGAGTGGCGCTCCAAGCAACGGAGTTGATCTAACAATCACAGTCACCAGCACCGATGATTCAACTGTTACAGATTCTATCTCTATCGCAGTTGTCCCGCAAATCGCTGATGGATTGATTACTGTAATGAGCGACAACGATGAAGCAAAACCTGGAGAGATGATCTACGGGAATGTTATCGTAACTAATCTTGGAACTGCAAACGACACAATGCGTATCAACACAGTCGAGATGGATTGTAACTTAGACGATGTAGAAGTTGTTCTCGCTCCTAGTATGTCATCAAGCCCAATACCATGGTCTTGTATGGTTGCTGAAGAAGAAACTGCTGGAGCAAAGGTTCTGACATTCAGGTTAACTTCGGCAGCACGCTCCGACATGATGGTTACATTCAGTGAATCGTACACAGTGGAGCCTTCATGGAATGATGAAGTAATTTCATTTGTATTCGATAAAAACGATTTGGTTTTCGATGAAAGTTCAGACCAACACACTGTTTCTCTGACGGTCTGTAACGAAGCAAACACATTTGTCGAGGGTGCCCTGGAATTGTCTGGCAAGAATGAACCACAGATGGATATTGTATTCTTCAGAGCAGGAGAAACTGGCATTAATTCAACATTCAGCCTAGCGAGTAAAGGTTGTCAGGACTTCAAAATAATGCTAACTCCAATCAACCTAGACGGGTTTGAGGCTTCAATCACAATTGAGGCAAGAAGCGAGATATTGGGTCAGACCGTAACTGACAAATCGCCTGAATTAAGAGTGGATGTAGCAGGCCCTGACTTGCCACCTCAGGGCATGGACCTAGGGCTATTTGAACTCAATAACGAAAATTCCATCATTGTTCTCGCAACAGGTTGGGCTTTGGCGTTAATTCTACTGATGTACATTCGCTTGTTCAGAAAGCCTGCAGAGATGTTGGAAGAAGAGGAGGAAGAAGAAATTCCGCTCGGACCAAATGAAGTTAGAATCGATGAATACAACAAGGTCACATGTTGCTCTTGTGAAGCAAGACTTGGAGTACCTGAGGGAAGTGAACCTCCGTTCAGATTCACCTGTCCAAAATGTGAAACTAGAATCAGGGTTGTCGAATAATTATCTCTTTTGAGCAACCAAAAGGAACGCAGTATGTCCAAATGGGCCGTTAACAGGCCTCATTCCTCCCTTGGAGGTTAGGCCCCACTGTCTTTCCATCAATTCTCCAGCCCATTCTACTTTCAAACCCGCTTCTTCACAAGCTTTCCAGCAAGCCTCGAGTTGAGAAGTAGTAGGAGCATAACACGCAAGTCTTCCACCGAATGTAAGTTTAGGTGCGCATGCAGTGATTGCAGGAGAATGCACTGGCATGTCTAAGATAATTGCATTGAACTCTTCATCAGGGACTACATCTTCAACCATGCCTGCTAAGTGAGTGTGCCTTGGAAAACCAGAGAAGCATTTGCTCGCTCTTTGTAAGTTAGTCAAACCTACGCTGGCATGTTCATCCCTAGGCTCTGCAGTAATCAGATGCCCAGTTTCACCAAGGACTCTTGCAAGGTGTAGAGAGAGCCCGCCAGAACCTAAACCGGCCTCGAGGACAGTATCGCCAGCACCAATACCCAATCTTGTAATGAAAAAACCTGCATCCTTTGCAGAAATGGTTTGAGCTCTCCTAGCCATTCCTGAGATCAATTCCGGTAATCTAGCCGGCATAATTGTGAGGTACTTCTGGCCTACCAGAACTTCATCGCCAATGTTGGAATTGGCAAGCAGCGTAGCGGTATTAATCACTCCAAGACCCTTGTACTTGACCATTTCATCAACCACTTCAACAACATGGATACGCCCCTCTTTTTCCATCAGGACTGAATAGTCTGCCATGGTTCTGCGAGGAGGAATATACCAAGAACGATTCGCATGATTATTCCAACGATACCCCCGTAGGGGGTGTGACAAAGAGAGCGCATGTTCAAATACCATGTTTTTCAAACGATACCCATGACGACCGTACGTACGACTGCATACACAATTGTTGGATTGATGCTTTTGAGCATTTTTGCTTCATTTGGAGGATTAATCGCTGATAATGAAAAAGTTGAATCCGAATTGAAGGAAGAGCCAACTCAATTCCAGGCAACGAGCCCTGGGCACCCTGTTTTCGCTGAATACATGGGAGCATATTGGTGTGGACCTTGTAAGACCACATCTACCAATTTGCACAACCTATACGGTACAAACGGTGGCGGTGGAAGTCAATCTGAAGACTTCACCTACATCTCTTTCTGGGAATCTTCGCAAACAGGTAACCCAAATGACAGCCCAATCAATCGCCGGTCCCACATGCAAAACGCACCAGGATACACAGGCGGCATCCCAGTTACGGTCTTTGGCGATGCACCATCAGGCACATACTACACAGTAGGCGGTCAAAACTACGACAGTTTCTACCAGAACGGCGGAAACATGCACAATGCTAACGACTACTCTTTGGTCGTACTGCAATCACAGAATGGAAACAACATGGACATCGATATCACTGCATCTTACACTGGTAGCGGTTCTAAGACAGTTTACATCTATGCTGCTGTAGCTGAAGAAACATCTCCTGAGACTTATTCTGGAGGATCTCCAAACCCTCACCACGTCTGGCAGAAGTGGTTGCTAAACAGTAACAACAACGGATTCGAATCCGTAACCCTAACTGCTGGTAACGCTGTAACAAAGTCTTGGTCTGTTCCAATCAACACTGTTCGAGCAGGCGGCGGAGTTACCGCTGCAGAGAACTTCCTAACAATCGCTGCTCTGTTGGATGGAGACCACACATCTCATCGTAACGTGGTATCAGCTGCTGATTCAAACATGGCTCCAACAATAGATGTTGGAATCCAATCATTCACTGCAGATAACCCAAGCGCTCCTAACGGCGGATACGTCAACGGAGATGTTCTGAATGTACAGGCTACCGTTATCAACAACGGTGTAGATGCTTACAGTGACGGTGGAGATTTGAGGTTCTACTACAAGGCAAACAACGTGAAGACTTACGTTGGTTCAACTCAATCACTGAGCAACTTTGCAAGTAATGGTGCAACTCAAACTTTTACCGGACAAATTGACACAACAAGCCTACCATCATCTGCTTACCAAACAACCTTCGGCGTAGAATTGTCAAACCTTGTTGCAGATAAGTCAAGTTCCAATAACGGTGCTACAGAAACTGTTGCACACGACCTAGTACCAGTTGCACGAAAGGCGCAGGTCATCGGTAACAACCAAATCGAGAGAGGAGACAACTTCCTTATCGAAGCAAAGACAACAATCAACGATGCTGTTGATATCAACACTTCTTTCTTTACTTTCGATCTTGAAGTCTCCCCTGCTGGAATGGACCAGTGGATTGGCGGAGACATGATAGTCGGTGGAGACGAAGTTTTCCAAGAAGGAACTTCAAACGAACACCGCCAGTACCTAGTCAAGCCTAGCATGAACATGGGAGCAGGAGATTATGACATCCGTGTCCGTGCAATTGACTCTAGAATGCAAACCAGCGATTGGCAAGTTACTCAGAATGGCTTTGAGTTGAAGAACGCTCTACCTGTAATCACCGCTGAACCGGTACCTACAGTGAAGGTACAAACTTCTACCAAGGTTTCAATCGTCGACAATATCGAAGACGCTGAAACTCAACTTGACCAGTTGGTCATCACAAGTAACAGCCCTAACTTCGTCGCTTGGCATCCAGCAACCGAAGAGATCGAAGTCTACTTTGAAAACATTAGATTCGTAAATGGTGTACCAACTGCATCAGGAATCGAGATTTCAGTTGATGATGGAACCGATACAGCTGTCGGAACTCTTCTGTTCAACGTAATCGAGAACGGACAACCAAGATGGGCTGGTGTAGAGAAGCAATATGTCGATGAAGCATCTACTTCCTCGCTATACTTGCTACCTTACCTATCTGATACAGACAACAATGGAAACATTGTTTCATCAGAAGATTTGATGTTGGCAATTGTTGACAACACAAACCCTGAACTTCTAGACATTACATTGAATGGTTTCACTCTGAATTACGCAACCAGTGATGACGACATCAATGGTGAAACAACAATCACAATCCGTGCAAGTGACGGCGAGCAATACTCTGACCAATTGATTACAATCGCAATCACACCGGTCAACGATGCACCTCGCCTAGACCTATCCGAATTCGAGAACCTTCGCTTGAAGGTTGGAACTCAGAAGGTCATCTTCCTAAACGAGATTCTATCTGATGTTGACGGGAATGTGAACGAAGTAACTGTAACTGCTAGCAACCCAACACCTGGTGCTGCACGTGTTAACTTCCTTGACAACACCCTGACCCTGATTTGGGACACTGCAGGTTTGCAAACCGTTACAATCCAAACAGAAGACAGGTATGATTCTAACATCTACACTCTAGTTGTAGATGTCTATGACAGCATGCCTCTGCTTGTTGGAGAAGGTCCTGATGCGGATGTGCGTGTCGATGTGACCAATGTCTACATCGGAGAAGTACCGGTATCTACAATGTTCCTAAACAAGAACGATGTGACCATCACTTCTCTAACCAGTACTTGGCAAGTTTGTAACACTGAAGTTTGTATGATTAACGAAGTACATGAGCACGACATTACAATGAAGAGCGTTGGTTGGACATTCGACCCATCTAACGGCCAACTGGATGCTATGGGCTCACAGTGGTATGTCAAGCTGGTCAAGATCACTGCAGTTGCAGCAAACGGTGACAAGTTCGAGTACAAAGAACCAGTTCTACAGTGGACTGCTGTCGAAGCAGCACCTGGTCCAGAATCCATGACTGAAGAAGAAGTCGAGCAATTGGTAAGTGAACTAACAGATTCCATTGCTGCTAAGAAGTCTGAAATCGATGGTATGGAAGAAGGAACTACCGAATACAACGATGCTGTTTCAGAACTTGATGGAATGGAAGCAGACCTAGCAGAAGCATGTGAATACACAACTTGTGTTGAGCAGAACGCAGGTAACAGCGACGGAGCAGTTAGCGAGAGTGGACTTGACCTAACTGTTGTCTTGATTGTTGTCGGAGTTATCATCGCTGCACTACTAGCNGGACTAATGTTCATGCGTGGAGGAAACGGTGGCAACAGCCCAGAAAGAATGGTAGATTGGGCAAACGAACTACCAGCAAATGATGCTGTTGCTAACTCGATGTATGGAGGAGCGCAAGAGATCTTCCAGCAACCAGTAGCAGCACCTGCACCAGCAGTCGCTGAAGTTCCACCGGGAGCGCCACCTCTACCACCAGGCGGACTTCCAGCAGGATGGACTATGGAGCAGTGGGCGTATTACGGCCACCAATATCAGCAATGATTGGTTTAAATAAGTCCAATTTGGACACTATGGTGCTTGCCAAACGGCTAAAATGGACTGTGTAGGAGGAGTATCTGTGACCGAAGAGGAAGTAACCGAGATTTCCGATGTTCAGGAGGATGGAAACGTTCCTGAAGAAGAGGAAGAGATGGTTACAATTTGGAGCCCTGAGGCTTCGGATAATATCGAGTTAAACTCGACTCCAGTAGACGAATGGGTTCGTAGCCTTGATTTCAAATCCACCGAGGAGGTTCCAATTCCTGAAAGGCTGGTTGACCAAGTTATCGGCCAAGAGGCTGGTTCAATCGTAATTCGTAAAGCTGCTGAACAACGCAGACATATGATGATGATTGGAGACCCTGGTACTGGCAAATCAATGCTTGCTAGGTCAATGACTGAACTTCTACCACAGGATAAACTGGAAGACATTCTTTGTTACCCTAATGATGATGATGAAAACGAGCCGAGAGTCCGCACAGTTCCTGCTGGGCGCGGTGATCGAATTGTGAAGAGCCAAAAAGAGGCCGTTAAGATTCAGAGAGAAAAGAGTCAGAAAATGCTGATGATTGGATTCGTCGCTATTGCATTCTTATTGGCAGTAGTGGCTTTACAGAGCGGAGATATTCTAACACTACTATTCGGTATGCTCCTGCTGATGTTTGGATACATGTTCCTGCGCTCACGCATGGGTGGAGCCGACGAAGCACGCATTCCCAAGGTTCTTGTCAAGCATCAAGGACAAGACCCACCACCATTTGTTGATGCAACAGCAACGCTTTCCGGAAGCTTACTTGGTGACGTAAGGCACGACCCATTCCAAAGTGGTGGAATGGAAACCCCTGCGCACGATAGAGTAGAGCCTGGTGCAATTCACCGTGCTCACGGCGGAGTGTTGTACATTGACGAGATCAACTTGCTTAGACTAGAGGAGCAGCAAGCACTTCTTACTGCTATGCAAGAGCGTGCTTTCCCTATCTCGGGTCGCTCCGAGCGCTCGAGTGGTGCGCTAACAAAGACCGAACCTGTTCCCTGTGACTTCATTCTGATTGCTGCAGGAAACCTAGACGCTATTCAGGGTATGCACCCTGCTCTAAGAAGTCGTATTCGTGGATATGGATACGAAGTATACGTCAATTCATTCATGCCAGACACTACTGCAAATCGCCGTAGGCTGATTCGATTTATCGCACAAGAAGTACGAAGAGACATGGGAACTTCAAGAGAAATCCCTCACTTCGATAGAACTGGAGTTGCTGTAATCTTGAGAGAGGCACAACGACGTGCTGGTCGCCGTGGTAAGCTATCGCTGAGATTGCGTGAATTAGGTGGACTGGTTAGAATTGCAGGTGACCTAGCCTGCGAAGAAGGCTCCCAATACACAACATCCAGACATGTTCTAGCTGCTAGAAACATTGCAAAGCCACTCGAACAGCAGGTTGCTGACAGAATGATCGAAAGGCGACAAGAATACTCGCTTGTTGTTAATTCTGGTAACAGAATTGGTCGTGTCAATGGATTAGCGGTTCTAGGTGCAGATTCTGGATTATCTGATTACAGTGGAATTATGTTACCTGTAGAAGCGCTGGTAACACCTTCCTTGGCTAGTGGCGGTAGGGTCTATGCAACCGGTGGATTATCCGACTTGGCTAAAGAGAGTGTCACAAATGTTAGCGCTGTTATCAAGAAACTAACTGGAAAGGATGTTTCGGATTATGACATTCACATTCAATTCGTGGACACACACGGCGTTGACGGTGATTCTGCATCAATTACTATCGCTACAGCCATTATCTCTGCATTGGAGAATATTCCAATCCGCCAAGACTTAGCCATGACTGGTAGCCTTTCAGTACGTGGTGAAGTTCTTCCTATTGGCGGAGTAACTGCGAAGATCGAATCCGCTGCTAAATCAGGAATCAAGACTGTTGTTATTCCTCGTGCAAATGCACAAGATGTCNTGTTAGACCAACAGTTCAATGACATTGAAGTCATTGCAGTGGACACTCTTGATGAAGTAATGGAACACGCACTGCTAATTGGTGAAATGAAGACTAGCCTTGTTGAGCGCTTATCTGCTGTCATTGACAGATTAACGCCTGAAGTTTCACCTAACAGTCAGTTATCGTGAATACACGATTTACAAACCTGATTTTGGGTGAATAACTCAAGTATTGGAAATTATTGTCTCGGCTTATGGGAGAGAGTTCCTACAACACTAGCAGTTCTTCGTTCCACAAGCGAATTGCTACGTTTTCGCATTCAGCAATCATTCTGACAGTATTCTGTTTAGCAATGATTCACCTAGAGACTGTGCTCAAACCATTCTTCATCGCTTTAGGCATATATTTCGTACTAAAACCGGGTGCAGACTATCTTTCAAAGAATAATTTTCCAGTATTTTTCTCATACCTAACAATGCTGTTATTGTTCATTTTGATTCTAATTTCGACCGCTTTCTTCGCATGGTCGCAAGCTCAAGTCCTAATCGAGGATGAGGAAAGACAAGAGGAATACAATGGTAAACTCAACCAAAAGTGGAAGAATCTGAAAAAGGTTCCAATTATTGGTCCAGCAATCACAGAATCTGTAAAAGGAGATACTGGAACCCTAGGTGGTGATTTAGAAACCATCGGCATAGGTTCGGGAGGAACGGCCACCGACCTCATTGCTTCGGTTGTTAGCGAAGTCGGAGCGTTTGTTACTACTGGAATTACTGTTCTCTTCTTCCTAATTTTCATTATCTTCGAGGCGCATTTGTTACCTGGAAGAATCGAAAGAGCTTGGCCGGGAAGTTCGACTGGGCGGGTTGAAGTTATACAAACTCAAATTGAAGAAGGAATAAACACCTACATTATCGTGAAAACCGGTTGTGGGCTCGGTAGTGCTTTCATTGCTGCAATAATAATGCTGATGTTCGGCATTGACCTTTGGTTCGTTTGGGCAGTTATGACTTTCATTCTGAATTATGTGCCATATATTGGTTCACTGATTGCAACAATTCCTCCACTAATTCTAGGAATCATTTTGCTGAATCCTTCAATGCTATTGCTCATGACAATCTTGCTGCTGGTAAACCAACAAGTTTGGGGTAACTACATCGAAACTAAGTGGGCGGGAAGGGCATTAGACCTATCACCCGTATTCTTACTCCTGATCACCGCATTCTCGTTCTGGTTATGGGGTATTGTTGGAATGATTTTGGCAGTTCCACTATTTGCAATCGTAAAGATTGTACTAGAAAACATCGAAGAAACCCGGCCTATCGCAATTTTGCTATCAGAAAGGGCGCCAACTTTGGAAGAGGCATGGCAAGATGCCCTAAAAGATGGATACCTATCCTCAGGAGAGTTCTACAAACTAGCAGAGCTACAAAAGTCACTTGGTGTTTCAGATGAAGAAGTCGCTAGAATCTCTAGCAGGTCTGCTGCTCAAACGATTCTAAAGAGAGGCAGAGCTCGAGCAGATGAAATAGAGTTCATTCTAACTGCGATTCATGGTCGAGACGAATTCACTGAACTTGCAGAGAACATTTCACCAGGGAGAGTGCCGAAAAATCTACGGCAACAACTCGAAGATTTGGTCGAGAAGTTAGAAGAAGAAAGCGAAGAAGAATGATTAGAGAGTTTCTCTAATCAATTTCTCAAGTTCCGTATTGATCATCAGAATTAGTGTTCCAAATTCTGGTGGAATGTTAGGGTCCTCATACAACTCTTCCAATTTCGCTTGCGTAATCGCAATTCTGACATCCATCTCTTTGGACTTATTCAGTAACCATTGCTCGCATGCTTCTTTTGCACCCTTGCGAATGTTTCTAGGAACTTTGGGGTCGTCTATTTGATTAATCACTGTGGCAATTTGCCCCAACTTAGTTTCAATGTCGGACATAACTCACACCTGCACAAAGACTCGCGCACGCCTCTCTCAAGAGTGCCTCCTTTAAGTTGATTGCCGCCACCCGAGTTTCATGGATTCGGGGGAAGTCATATCCTGGACTCGCCTAATCGTTCTATTTTGGGCTCTAGGAATTGCAGCATGGCTGGACCATAAAGAGCGAAGAGTCCCTAATGAATTCTGGATAACATGGGCCAAACCAGCTATTTTCTTATGGGTACTTGACCTACTGAACTCGGAAGCAGAATGGTATGTCTTTGCAACAGCTGCTGGCATGGTTGCATACGCATCGGTTGCAGTAATTGGCAGACCCTCATTGAATGACATTCGTGCAGGCAGTCGCCTAGATTTGGCTGTGAGCGTGTGGTACCTCGTTGGAATTGCAGGCGTAGTACAGGGGCTTTTGCTACACTCCAATGAATCGATTTTGTCAGTCCTATCTGGTGATGCCAGCGAAAAGGCAACCCTTTGGTGGTCAACATTTGCAGTATTCATTCCAATATTCCTAGTCGACATGGCATGGAGGATGCGCCTTATTCACGGCGGAGCTGATTGTAAAGGCTTGATGTGGGTTGCAATTTTAGTTCCATCTTGGTCTAGTATTCCAATTTACTATCCTAGTGTAATGGAAGATGCAGTGATCGCAATGCCTCCAGCAATCGCCTTACTTGTTTGGGGAGGTTTGGCTTTCTTAGCCTTACCAATCATTATGATTCTAAAGAACCTAAAGGACGGCAATACCACTCTGAAACTGATTTGGCATGCCGAAAAAATGAGTGTTGACAGTGTTATCGAGAGCCATGTTTGGCTGCTATCAACTATTGCTGAAATGCCGAATGGAGAAAAGAAAATCGTTCATCGAACTAGGGCGCCTCGAAAAACACCGAGCAAAGAAAAACTGATGGAAGAAATCTCAACTCTAAAGGAAAATGGAGTTGAGGAAGTGTGGGTCACGAGGAAATATCCACTCTTGGTATTCCTATGGCCTGCAATAATTCCACTATTCTTAGTAGGAGGGCCAATGGCATATATCATGCCGTTGTTAGGGATTGTATGATCAAACACCCTTGCGCTCGACATTCTTAGGACGTAGTCCCTTGTAGTTGCACTTGCGACAAGATGTTGCGCGCATTGCATTACGAGCATTGCATTTCATGCAAATCTTCACATGAAGCAAACGAGCCTCTGCTTCAGGAAATCTAGCCATGATTCCGCCGACCCACTCCCTGTATTTAACCCAAACCGTATTTGAGATACCCATGTTTGAAGCACTAAAGCCTCGTGGAACTATTTGTGCGCATCATAAGATTGCCTGGAATCCACCATGACGCTAATGCAGTCATATTTGCGGGTAGTGAGAGCAATGTGCTAGTTGATTCGGGTACAACATGGTACCAGATGCTACAAGTTGAGAGAATTACTGGTCACTTGAAACACAAAGGAAGTGAAAACCAACTTGACAGAATATTGCTAACAAGTCGCCGTTACCCATTTTCAGGAGCTGCGAAACACATTTCCGAATCATTTGGAAATATCCCAATTCACATTCATAACGATGCTATATCAGTCTTAGAAACTGGAGATTTCTATTCAACATGGGCCAATAGATATGATTCAGATATGCCTAGTACGAAATGTGAACCCATTGCTCAGGGAGATACGTTCAATCTAGGCGATGGCGAATTGTTCGCACTTTCTTTACCTGGGCACTGTGGCGACGGCATGGGCTACTTCGAAAAGCAAAGAGGAGTTCTTGTCGCTGGAGCAGTCCTGCCAAGGGCGGATACGCCTTGCAGATGGGACATGCCAGGTGGTAGCCTGCCAGAGTTGATTACATCATTANAGACAATTCATGACCTTGCGCCAAAAANTATAGTTCCTGCAAGAGGACCTACAATCAAAGGATCGGAACGCATTGATGAAGTATTAAGTCAGCATCTAAACTTCCTAGAAGAATGTCAAGATAATGATGGCCAAGTACCAAGAAGCTGGCCAAGACCTGCTAGAACCGCATACTTCTTGACTTCAGAACCGCCTTGGCCTCTAAAAGAAAATGAAAAATTAAGCGACAAGAACTGATTTTTGGCCAGTCCATGCAACCACCTTTCTTTCCCATCCTTGCTGGATATGCAAATCTTGGCCTACTATCTTCAAAGCAGATGCTGGCCCGTCAAGATCGAATAAATTCAGAACTCGATTAGGAACATTTGTTCCTATCATGAATACTGAACCATTCTCACAGCCGGCTAGAATACTCTCACCACTAATCGATGAAGAGCACAATGAACGAATCTTGGTATTTCCAACGACATACCTGTCTATTACTTCCATGGAATTGAGGCAAATCAAATTCACTCCCCCACAAACATCTCCAGCTACGACTCTATCTACCATTCCATCCGGCCCAATTAGACCTAGTAAAACGCTAGCAGGAGCGGCGATTTTTACCCGTTTTTGTCTGTCGTTCTTCGGTTTCCAAACTATTGTTGCATCATCCATCGCTACGACGCTACCACCGGAGGTTATCATCGAGCGGACTACTGTTCTCAATTGTCTCATGACAACTGAATTCACTGCCTGAGGTCTACATTCATTTTCTAGAGACCACGGGTGAAAGTGAAAGTGATCAGTAATGAGAATTCATATCGTCCTTGTTATCCTTCTTCCAGACCTTGTAACAAGACTTGCAAACTCGAACTCTGTTCTTTCGAACCGTGAAGCCACCTTCGCCCCACGTATCGATAGCATTCTCTTGACTAAGAGAGCGACCGCCCATGTGCTTGTCTGCAAAGCCGTCACAACCCGAAATGCAACATGCGATTTCTCCGGGTTTAGCTTCTTTCTTTACACCGGATTTCTTCTTCTTGCTCGAAGGGATCCTTACCTTGCGCTGAACTCGGTTAGTACGGCGGCTCATAGACATTGGAAGAACACCCATCAAATGAATATATCTTCAGTTCTTGTCTGCTTCGCCCAAGCTCTTGAACAGTCCTGCAATAATACGGTTAAGTTGACGGAGCGTCACTTCTGAGACCTTTGCAACAGCGCAAATCTCGGCCTGTGTTCTCTTGTGTCCACTTTCTGCAGCCGCCTTGTAAATCAGTGCAGCAGCAACACCCATCGGCTTCTTGCCTTGCCATAGGTCTGCACGAGGTTGCAACACCTTCCATAGGTGGTCTACTTGAAGGGAGATGTTAGGAGGCAACTTTAGGTCACTGATGAAGCGACCAAAGTAGTCAGAGGGGCTCGAGATTTTGTGCATGTTGAATTTCCTGGAGATGTGGCGAATCATGCGAGAAAGTTCCTTTTCATCAACTTGGAATGCCTCAGCGACCTCAGGAATTTGGCGTGGCACGCCTTCCTTACGAGCAACCAGGTAGGTGCAAGCTGCAGTAACACCCGCAATCGAGCGACCGGTGACGAATCCTTGGTGTGAAAGGATTCTATACAGTCTGCAAACCTCTTCTTGCATGGACCTTGGGAGACCCGATTTGTCACGAACCATTTGGTTTGCTTTGACTAAGTTACGAGCACGGCTGGCGCGAGTCTTGGAACGCTCGTCCATCACTCTGCGACGGCGCCAATCACGACGTGCCTTGGCAGACATTCCCAATCTAGCAGCAGCTCCTGAAGTCAGGTCTGAATGTGATATTGTGGTGTTCAGACCCTTGTCTGCAAGAGTGTGAGTTGTTGGCGCTCCTATGCGAGAACGGTCGGTAGAGTTCTCGTGGTTTGTCCAGTCAATACCTGGGTCAATCACGTTCTCTTCAACAACTAAACCACATCCGCCACAAGAGACCTCGCCGCGGCTATTGTCACTTCTCCAATCCAGGGCTCCACAATCTTCACATGGTTTGGTGTGTCCTTCGACAACTCCACGGTGTGGGCGACTAGAATCTAGACCCTTACGGGCAATGTTGTCTCTCTGCATGCTCTTATTCTGTTCCGCCTCGCGACGGCTAATTTCATCGTGCTCCATTACTTCTCAACTCCGAGTTACTTAGTTAGGCCACGGGTTAATAAAGATATCGCTGGCAGTCCCGCCGCCATAGCGGCAGACTGCTACTCACCGAACCTTTTCTTCCCGAGAACAATAGTTATGCGTCGGCGGAGTACTTAAACCCGTGGTTTTTATGCGTCAAATCGTACTTTCCACTAGGTGGAAACATTCTATTTATCGTGGCCGAAAAGTGGCTATTTTTGTTCAAATTAGGATGTTTATCGGAAATTGCCACTTGCGCATAGTTCATGCACTATATTGTCTGCGCTTGGTATGAGAACCATGCCAGCCACAGTCGTACTCGGCGCCCAGTGGGGAGATGAAGGAAAGGGGAAACTTGTCGATAGATTGGCCGAGAGTGCCACTTGGGTCGCTAGATTTCAAGGAGGCAACAATGCAGGACACACCGTAGTTCTCGGAGATCGAGTTCTGAAATTCCACCTATTGCCTTCCGGAATAACTCGTGAAGAATGTGGATTAGTCCTGGGAGATGGAATGGTAATCGACCCGTGGGTACTCGACAAGGAACTCAATGATTGGGTTCAAGGCGGTGGAAAGGACCCCTCTGGAAAGCGATTGTTCATATCAAATCGCGCACACATTATCCTGCCATATCACACATACATCGATGGCCTTGACAAGAAAATCGGAACTACTGGCAGAGGTATTGGTCCAACCTATGCTGACAAGATCAACCGTATCGGATTAAGATTTGCAGACTTACCATATTGTGATTTCAATGAGATGGCTGAACGCCAAAACAAAGCTCTGGAACACGCTGGTTGTAGACAAAGAGTCACCGCAGAAGAGTTGGAAGAGCAGATTTCTTGGATTCAGAATAGATTTGCAAGCGCCATTACTGACACTGGAATACTATTGGACAATGCAGTAAAGATGGGTGATCGAATAATCCTCGAGGGCGCACAGGGTTGCTTGCTAGATATCGACCAAGGAACTTTCCCATTCGTAACTTCATCTGTTACATCCAGAGGAAATGCAACACATGGCGCAGGTATTCACCCAGGCCACGTAGACACAGTCATTGGAATTACCAAAGCTTACATCACCCGTGTGGGCAATGGGCACATGCCTACTGAATTGTTTGATGAAGTAGGCGAGCACCTCACTAGCGTAGGACATGAATTTGGAACCACTACTGGAAGAAGAAGGAGATGTGGTTGGTTTGACGCTGTCGTAATGCGTCATTCAAACCGTGTTAATGGCTTCACTGAAATTGCACTAACCAAGTTGGATGTTCTTGGAGGGCTGGATGAAATCAAAATCTGTGTTGGCTACAAAATGGGAGACGTAGAGATTAACGAAATGCCTGCAAGTGCAATTGCGCTAGAAGATTGTGAACCTGTGTATGTCACAATGCCTGGCTTTGCATCACACTCACTTGAGGAATGGTTGGGTATTGCAAGAAAGTGTAACTCGGAAGGTCTTGGATTCTCTGGATTGCCAGCAGCTGCCCAAAACTACATCCAAAAACTAGAGTCGATTTTGGGAGTAACCATCTCTTCAGTGGGGCTTGGTCCAGACCGCGACGCAACGGTCGACCGCGTGTGAATCCTCAAAAGGGAGAAGCCTACCCGCACGGTACAAGGGGCGCTTAGCTCAGCTGGAAGAGCGCTTGGTTTGCAACCAAGCGGCCGGGGGTTCAAATCCCCCAGCGTCCACCATCCATTCATCTAGAAGGCTAGAATGAGTTCTGCAAATTGACATTAGGACCCTCTAAAAAAAGGGAGACTAATTATATGCTGTGAATGCAACGCGCAAGCATGCAAGGTGCAGGTTCACCCTTAACCGACTGGATAAACTCTGATGTGGAGAAGGCAAAGATCATCTCAATCATCATGATTATATTTGCAGCATGGGCTGGAATTGAGGCTATATCTAACGTCGCAGGTATCGAAATACCTCCTGAAACTGGTATGGCGACAAATGTAGATCCTGATGACACTCAGAGAACAAATAACGGAGTAATCGTCGGATTAGGAGCCGTATTGGGAACAGTTGGCATCATTATCCAAATGAGTCTCCCTCGAGGAACTGAAGAAGAAGAGATTGTTGAAGAAGGTCCAAAATTCGATGAAGACCTAGTCAAACTCACAAAGTGGCTTTGCAGCAGAGGAACCACAACCGCTCAATTCTTTGAATGGGCAGATGTTGACAACTCTGGAACTATCGACATGGTCGAGTTTGCCAATGCACTAAGACAAGCTGAGATTGCAAATCTCCCACCGTGGGAAATCGAAGAACTTGTCAAGATAATGGATATCAATGAAGACGGTAGAATCAACTTACCTGAACTAGACATTACGCTATTGAAGATTCAGAACACTCTGGGGATTGATTTCGTCCCATATGTCGAAGAAGAGACTGAGGAAGAGGAAGTATCCGAAGAAGAGACTGCTGAAGCAGAGGCTGAAGACAGCGAAGAAGCTAAGGAAGATTCTACTGAAGATGACGCTGAAGAGGAAACCGAAGAAAGCACTGAGGAATCCCAGGAAGAAGTTGCTGAAGAAGCAGCAGATGCTGAAGATGAAGACAGCGAAGAATCTACTGAAGAGGAATCCGAGGAAGAAGTTGCCGAAGAATCCACTGAAGAATCAGAAGACGAAGTTGCTGAAGATGAAGACAGCGAAGAAGACGCTGAGGAAGAGGCTGCTGAAGATGAAGCAGAAGAGGAGACCGAAGAAAGCACTGAGGAATCCGAGGAAGAAGTTGCCGAAGAAGAAACTGAGGCAGAAGATGATTCAACTGAAGAGGAAGCTGAAGACGAACCAGTCGCAGAAGAACCTCCTAAGAAGAAAAAGAAATTTTGAGGTGAAAAGAAATGTGGGAACATAGAGCAGTATCGCATAAGCAATTTCAGGAAAGCGGGAGAGTATCCCCCTCTGAAACATATGTACAGTTGATGGACAAGGTAGAGGACGCTGTCAAAGAAGCACAAAAAATGCCATTTGATCATGAGGAGTTTTTGAATTACGTTCCACGAAAGGGTCCATGGGAAATGGTTCATGAAACTGATAACACCAAGGCAGACCCTAGGACTAGATATATCGGACCAGGAGTTCCTAAGTTATTGAACACCAATCTGATTCTTGGTTCCACTTGGATTGAGTCAGACCGTTTCAAATTCGAAAGAAGAATTAGCACAATCTCTGATTTCTTGAAGCAGAAGACTGTAGTTAATGCAAACATGTGGACACCTAAGCAATTAGTGACCACACAAACCTTCTTTTTCTGTTCAACTGGAGACGAAGACAGGCTTGGAGGCTCTCTATTGACTGGAGAAACTCTGTCTGAAAACCANCCACTTCTAGGTTCTGGCGGATATGATGATGGCGGCGCTGAATGGGAGCCAATCCTATGGGGGCTTGGCCACAGAGGAGTCGTTCCAGATTCTGACCCCCAAGACAAAGTGTACTATCCTTCACTTATGCACAGAGGAGTTGCATTCAACAACAGATTCGGCTGGATTAGATATTCTCCTGCTGGGTTCGGAAAGGACGCTAGCGGATACCTAATGACAAAGCCAACAACTTGGATTACACCAGCAGTTGACGGAAACAGAGACACAGCAACTGCGTTCAACCTACTAGTAAATCTGCCTGACCGTCGTATTTCCTTCGGTGAAGAAGGCATTACCGATGTCTACCTAACAACTGGTAAGACTTCACTATACACTATGATGGGAATGATGTCATCATCTACTGTTCGCCAAATGTTCGGCGCTGGTTCAGAAATGGTCCCACTAGAGTTCCACTGCATTGAGCCAGGACTAGATGAGTGGATCAAGAACGCAACAGATGAAGACAAGTACGCACGCTTGTTCGAAGTCACAGGAACATTGGGTTACTTACTGACTGACCCNAACATCGGNACACTCGGTGGCGCTTCAAAGAGGCGCAGATTGCTGGTATATCCTCAAGACCAAGGCAACCTACTGACTTGTGTTAATGCTAGCCAAGTCGCTGACCACGCATTGAAATCAAATTACGCTGCAACAGTCTTCACAAAACTAGACCAAGCGGATTTCATGAACAGAGTTACTCGCAGATACAAAGCATATGCTGACTTGATTACTGCTAGCGACCAAGCAAAGGGTGCACGATGGATTAGTCAAGCACAGGTTGGCGACAGCAAGAAGCTTGGACCAAATGTTCACTCAATCCTTGCAGTTCGTGGCTATGATGTATTGAACTTAGACGAGTACATGGAGACTTTCAACGATGTATCCGCTGCTCCTGAGAGATTGATCAGGCGTGTTGTTCAATCAGTTGCTACAAATGCTCTGAAGACACTATTCCCACTTGACATGCTTGGCGAGTCGGGTGGCGCTCAACCATTCTCTCACATCTTCGCACCGACTGAAGGTGGAGCTGCTCAAGCATTGGTCTACTACACAGACATCCGCTTCCTTGTCCCTACATCAATTGACAAGTTGCGCTCAATCACTGGTGCACAAGGTGCAGACAGAGGTCGCATGAGAGAAGCATTCGCTAACATGACTGGAGCAGACCCAATGACTGGCCTATCCATCAGTGACCTGTGCCTACCATTCCTTGCAGATATGGGTGAAGATTCTTGGCAGACTGGTACAGGTTTGAATGAGGACGAAATTATTGTTGAAGTTACTATGGCTGTTAACCCAGCAGTAGTTTGGAAGAACCTACTAGAACCGACAACCAGGCAGGTCTTCGACCTACCAAAAGGCAAGAAGGGTACCTCTGCAAATGTTTGGGGAGATGTTCTAATCAACAACGAGCCGCTTCATGAGAAGCTGGTTAAAGATGGNCATGGACATTACCTTGACCTACTGAAACTAGCATATTATTGGAGCCACAACAAATCGAAGGATGTTCACAATCTGGACTAAATCTGCTGATTTGCGATTGACAAGCTAATTCGGAAGATACTGATAAGTCAAATTATCAGTATTGTTATAACAATCATGCTTTGAAGTCAAAATATGGCATCATCAAGGCGCTACGTCATTTCGGCGGCTATGTTCATTCAATTGCTAATGCTTACTGCAGTTGCATCGCCTTTAGCTGATGGAGTAAATCCGTTGGGCGATTATACAAAAATGAACAATGATTTGATCGAGGAACTAGAAACCTCTGATGATTCAAAGATAGTGCCAGTCATTTTCCAACTTAACTCTCCAATGACTGAGAGCGATGAGAATCGCTTGACAGAACTAGGGTTCGATTTGATTGGAAGAGCGCCTCTAGTAGATGGCGGATTGGTTGAAGGAACAATCTCTGATGTTAGACATCTGTCTAACTGGGACAGAATTGAATATCTCGAATTAGACAAGCCCCTCGAATTCTTCTACTTGCCATCAGAATGGGGAGGAGAACCCACAACCGATGCAGGTATCATGATGCATGAAACTACTCACGTTGTTACTGCTACCGACTCTTGGAGCAGAGCAATCATTTCTCCTACTGGCGAGGTGGAATATGATATCGACCTCTCATTCACTGAGTGGGACGGAGATGGTACTGCAATTGTGGATTTAGACACTGGCGTAGATGCTGGCCACCCTGACTATGACTATCTTGAACCATGGACAGGAGACAAAGCGATTTACTCCGCAAAGTTCGATGGAGTCGGTTGGACTGAAACTAGGAACTCAGATACATCATCGGGCCACGGAACTCACGTTGGAGGAACAATCGCAGGTAACGGCGATGCATCGAGTGGCCGCAGAGCTGGAGTTGCCAAGGGAGGACAATTGGTCGCTCTTGGAACTGGTGACGGAGCCTCAATCTTCGCAGCAGAACAAGGTCTAGAATGGACTTATGCACACTCTAAGCCAGGACAAAATCAACACCACATCCGTGTTGTTTCAAACTCTTGGGGAACCGATGGCGACTACAACCCTAGCGGAGTAATCGCCCAATTGACGGACAAATTGACTTTCGATAATGGAGTTGCAGTAATCTTTGCTGCATCTAACTCTGGAGGTTCCGGTTCGGAATGTTCTGGAGACTTGAGAACAAACGTGTATGCAAACACACCGTCTGCGGTTTCAGTTGCTGCGCTAACCCATGATGGAACTGCAGTAACTTCCTTCTCATCTAGAGGATGTATGAACCAGCAACACACGTGGCCAGACGTTGGCGCACCTGGTCGTGACATTTGGGCAACTGCTCCAAGAGGAACTGCTATCGATGCATCGACAAGAACTCAAGGGGACTTGTATTACATGTCAATTTCTGGAACTTCGATGGCAACACCTCACGTTGGAGGAATTGCAGGACTTGTTCTGAATGCTGCACCTTCCCTAGGCGTGGCAGATTACCACAGAGATGACCATGACTTTGGAAGCAGTTTAGTCGGTGGCGAAGGAACTGCTGCATATGGACAGTATGAAAACTGGGATACTGATAATACCAGTCGAGTGCACGAGTTTGAGTTAATTTTGGAACTCACAGCAAGATATGATGGCATGGCTAACTCCTGTGAAGATGGTAATTCCGAAGACGCATGTAATGACATTCCTGAGCAATGCTACAGAAGCGCAACAGGTGAATGTCACGATTGGAGAATAGGACACGGACTAACCGATACCGATGCTGCTGTAGCTTTGGCAAGAACACTTCAATTGATGCGTGACCAAAATGGAGACGGCCTTGTTGACCATCCAGAATATGATGTATGGGATGCATACGAAATCTATCAAGAAATGATGGGGGTCGCTACAATCCCTGTCAACACTGACAGAGTCAAGCACTCTTGGAAGGGTGATTGGAACCACTTCAACAATGGTGCAAATGGCGCTGTCTACTACACCGAAGATTCTCATTATGTATGGATTCCTAACGGTACTGAGCGCCTAGAAGCTACATTCGCTGCTTCAGAATTCGAGTTGGAAACTGCACAAGCAGGCCAACTACAGTTATCCATCGATTTAGGCGAAGATGGCAGTAATGATGCTCAAGGCGCTGGAATCCGCCAAGCAGATACTTGGTATTACGACATTGATGTCGATAGTTCTGCATGGGGCAAGTGGGCTCACTTCGATGTAACTGGACAAGCGATCACTCTCTTCGGAGTCATAGAAGACCCTGAATTCTTCGAGTCAAGAATACCATACACTGTTGATGTTATTCTAACCCTAGACCTCAGTCAACCAATTGACATAGCATTTGAGCAGCGCCCTGACTTTTACTCTGATTTGGACCCTGCAACCCCATCCGATGTTTATGATTCAGACTATGATGGAAGGCTCACTTTCACCAGATTAGTGTATGACCAATCGGCAGTAGTTGGATTGATTAAACCAAAGGTTACTGCAACAGATTCAACCGAAGAAGGATTCTTATCTGCTCTAGCGAGCTTGTATTCTGATTATCCACTCGCAATGTCATTCTTGTCACTAATTCTAATCGTTGGCCTAGTAGGAGTTGTATCTACAATGAGAAATTCCAACAATCGTGTAGTCCTAACCAACGATGACTCTGAAGGCGAGATACTAGATGCTGAAATCTTTGAAGGTGAAGTATTGGATTGATTCCTTCTCATATTCAGATAGTCAAATGAATACCTAGTGTCTCAGGGCAAGTGAGTGACTGGAAATGAAGTACTTTAGACCAGTCGAAATTTTAGTGATACTGCTCGTCATATTTTCGACGGCTTCTTTAGATTTCAAATCACAAGAAACCAAATTAGGAAATTTGGAAGTAGAACGAATAGAAGGGACTCTCGACTTGAAAACTAGATCCTCTATGGATTCATTGGGTCTCAACGATTTCAAACCAGGTGCACTTGTTGAGTTAAACTTGGACGTAGAATCAATCACCTCAGAATGTCAAATTTGTAAAAACAAACCAGTGGGTGTTTTACTTTCTGGAGAGGTGAATGTTTCTGGATTAAGGCCTATTGATTCAGGAGGTCAAATTAGAATTGAAGGTGACTTGAATGTCACTCACTTGCAAGAATTTTCATCAAAAAACATGATTATTCGTGAATGGCTAACAATAGATTGGGACCTTGATGAGTTCTCTGCAAAATGGGATATTTTCATCGAACACAATCCTCCCAAATGGTCCCTAGACAATCGATATGATGCCTCCCTTGTCGATTCGGGAGATGCCAAAAAAAGCAGAGTTGGCCCAGTTATTTATCTTGAAGAAATTATCGAGAATTCTATCAATATACACGGTTGCATGCCGAACAGTTTGAACTGTGATGGCATTAACAGAGAAGAAATGAATCTGAGCACTAAACTAACTACACAAAGAGAACCAACAAATGTAGTATTTTCTAGCAATTGGATAAATTATGATGTAACAAGCGCCAATATCTCTGATACTCAAAACATAGGAGACATTAGAAATCTGTTTGAGACAGAGGATTCTACATCAAACCACAATGCATTTTGCCTTGATGGTATAGCAAATATCGAGGCTGTTCAGTCATGGAATATATCTGGAGAAACATCATCCAGCATTTCGCCTATGGGGCTTTGGCTGTCATCAATAGGTCTACCAAGCTCATCCTTTACTCCAACTGGAGGTATATGGACAGAAATTGATTCTGAAGATTCCGGTTGTGGAGCGTTTTCTAAAGATGGAAAACTATACCTTGGAATCTCAAAGTCATAATTTCCACTATATTTCCTATTAGTATCAATGTTATACTAGTATTGCATAGCATTACTATGAGCCGAAGAGTTGTTTTGACCACAATCCTATTCCTTTGCATGACATTACAACCTGTAATAGCAAGTATAGATGCCCCCAATGATAGCGAAATAAATGGTAATTCTGTATCCACATTAAGCATTGATGGTTATGTTACAACAAAGTTTGCTAGTGTTGGTTCAGAGATAGATATTCATGCGCTTACAATGGGCCATACATCAAACTCAATCGTCAGTGCGGACATTGTGCAATATGATTTGGACCCGTTGGATTCGGTTGTAGGTTCAATGTTCCCCGGAGAGGGGCAATTCATCGACAGAGTAGTGCTACAATCAAACGGCACACATCCTGATGATCCTTCAATAATGACTTGGGAAGGTTCCTATACAATTCCAGTCACTGCAACTGGTGGAACCTATGGTGCCAGGATATTTATCGAAGATGGAAATATGTATGCCGTTGACGACCCAACCCAATCAAGAGAAGTTTTCAGAGGAGAGTTTGAGAAAGTCCTTGCAGCAATAGACACTGCATGGGATACAGCAAATCCTTTGGGAGAGATAGCTGAAGAATTCGAAGAATTACAAACAAAGGGTACATCCAACGGAGGTTGGTCTAACTTTGTTGCAGTTTCAACCGACGGAGATGGCGCTGGAGGAAGTAGACAACTATGGAACTCCATGTTAGAAGCTGGTAGAACACAATACAACCTTTCTGCAGGTGCAAACTTCTTGGAAGCATTGATGATTATGCTAGATTCTGATGACGCAGATGCAGGTATTCAATTCGTTGTTGGATTGATGACATACTTAGACAACATGGCACTTCCAAGAACGATGTTCGAATTCGATGATTTAGCAGAATATGTTAGGACATATGATGCCATTGAAAATTTCACTAGGTTTGAGGGAACTGGTGATTTTGAAGCAGCATACAATGCTATGCTTGGTAGCAACGAATGGAATAACATGAGCAATGCTTTGGATAACCTCGCTGAAGGAATAAAACCGTTTGAGTCCGCTCAAACCCTCATGCGAAATATTGCATTGTTGGCGGTTTCCAGTCACCCAGAGGCAATTGCTGAAGGGTTAGAGGCATGGGCTGAACCATTAGTTAATGGGGATTTTGAAAACATGACTCCTTTCCAGAAATTTGTTCTCAGGTTTGCAGAGATGGCTGGTGAATTGAACTGGGAAACAGACACTCAAGATTATGATGGCAATGGTGCACCGGATGTAATTAGGTGGCAATACGAATATCTGTTGGAAACAACAGAGGGACAAGCGTGGACTGCAAGAATGCAAAATGATGCGCCATGGGTAAATGATGCGTTTGATGACTTCAACACCTTGCCAGAGGACATAATTGAATTAGTCATTGAATCCACTGAAAATTACATTTGGGAATCGACTGGAGAGGTACTCGCAGACTTTGGTTCTTGGATGAACAATGCTAGCCGATCCAGTATGAACTCGGATTGGCCAGATTATTCTGAGGAAGATGATGAAGATTCATCCTCAGATACATCAGATGAGAACCAAGTTGTCTTTGAAGAACTATATCCAATGCAGACAACAAAATATGACACGCACCTCTTAGAAGTTGGAATACGATTAGAGTTCGATGAAGGTACCTGTGATTGGGATGATGAAGTAATCAGTATGTCAATGACAAATGACAGAGGATACCAAGTATCAACAGATTTAGTGAAAAAATATGAATGGAATAATGAGTTTGTTGGAATATTGTTGGCTCCTGAAATGGAAAGCACCAGTTGGACTCTCTCTCAACCGTTGGAAGAGTACGATAATTGTGACATAGGATGGGCTAATATCAACGTTGACAGGGCGCTTAGACCTTCAATGATTGAGTCCATGGCAGTAGAAAATAACGATGAGATATTCTTTGTTTCAGCTATTGGAGTATTAGTTGACCAAGAAGAAACAGCACAAGTTGGACAGCCATATACCGTGACTTCACAAACATATGACTCAGCAGGAATCATCTCTGACGCAGAAGCAGATATTGCGATTCTCAGAATATCACCNCAATTGGGAGAATCNGCTGCAGAGTCGCTATCNCCTGAGGGAGAGCAAGATGTGATGATAAGTTATCCTGATACGTTTGAAGGAACATATACTGGTCAAGACTTGGATGGCGACCTAACTATCGAAATAATGCCGTATGGAGAATACAGGGGCGACGGACATGAAAGTAATCACCCTCAATCTTACTATTTTGAAGCAATAGAGATCTCATCAAACGCAGAAAACTGGGATGCTAGCAACTATCTACCAAACGAACGTGGACTTGTGGACTTAGTTATCTCAGGAACCACAACAGGTGGAATTGAATTCACAGAAATGANGCAAATGCCTCTGCCTGGCAGCCTAGGTTGCGCAAAGACTGAAGGAAGTGCAGACGGTCAAAACGTCAACATAGGATACTATTACGAAGATTTCTACAGTGATGAAGGTGAAAGCTACTACAAACCAGCATTGCAACAAGTTAAGATTTCATGGGGCGATGGTACACCTGACACTTATTACACAGGTGATTCAAACGAAGGTTGGAATGGCCACACATACAGTTCACCTGGAGAGTATTACATAGAAATGGAATATGAAGATGAATTCTCAACAACTCATACCGAATACATNAGGTACGACACTGACCAAGGATTCTGGCAAGATGACTCCGATTCTGATGAAGGTGGATATTGGACCGATTGGAAATCAGGTTCCGAATGCTATCTAAGCAGTGAGGAATCTTCTACTCCTTCCCCACAGATAATCGATAGCTTCCTGACCGATGGTCCATTTGAAGTTGTTACTGAGCAAATAATTGATGTAAATAGTGAGGGTGAAGCAAGTCTAACATTTGTGCCAAACCACCCAGGTGTCTATCTGACAATTGTCCAATCCAAAGGAACTCTAGACAATGGCCAAATAAAGACTGGAATTGGTCTAAATTTCGCATACATCACGAATGGTGACATATCAATGACCGGACTAGAACAAGTGACAACCTTTGCTGGACTACCAGTCTACATTGCAGATTCTGCAAATAATGGCTTGAACACGATTTCCGTTACTCCAAACAACATTCCGTACGATGAATACAACGTATCGATTGGCGTAGCGCCTCTGAAGTTAGATGTAGCATTCCCTGACATAGACTGGGATAGTATTTCAGACGAGGAAAGCTTTGAGATTGAATTCCAAAGCGGTGATACATCTAGGAATCAAGAGGTTCGTTTCGAAGCACCAATGTCTCTAATTGGAATGGCTGTGTTAAATCCTGAAGAACAGATTATGGCTGAAGCAATTCACTTTGGAATCGTCATTAAGGATCCAAGCCAATTGGACATGATGGGTACTCTAGGACCTGGTCAAACAACAAATATTGCTCTAAGTTCTGAAGATGGAGAGGCCAATAGGATATTTGCAGTAGCAGTACCCAAGTTTGGATTTGACCCCGCTAGCATAGATTTCGCATCCTTTACCTCTTTGATTTACGATGGAATACGTGAAGATGTAGGATGGGTCGCTGAAAACGCAAAGTCAAGCCGAATGTGTGAATTTGTAGAATATAATTCCCAAAGTGCAATGTCTGGTGACGACCTTCGTCTTGAAGTATCGTTGAGCCATAATTCCGATAACGAATATCGAATAACCGAAGGAGTGATCGATACATCAAATGTTCAGTTATTCGACTCTGAAGGAAATGAAATTTCACCAGATAGCCCGTGGAGTGAAGACTACCCCGGCTCTGATACAATGAGTGCAAGCTACATGGTTTCAGAAGGCGAATATGATTTGCATACAGGCACAGAAACAAACTCTGATTTCAAACTTGAAGTATATGAAGGAACTTGGATGGACGACACTAAATGTGGCGGTGATGCAGATGAAGATGATGCTTTCGAACTGTTTGATGATTTCTTTAGTGATGTAAATTCAATCGCTTGGGGAATTGGAAGCAGTGCAGACCTAACTCTGCCACATCTGGCATCCCCAACAAGTAACTACACTGTTCTAGCAATGGTGCAAAAGGGGTCTGGAAGTTCTGCTACCATTCATGCAGCAATAGGTTCACAAATCGCTGAACCTAATCCTGAACCCTTAGTTATGAAGGACTTGGCAATCGAATACATGCCACAAAATCCTTCAGCTGGAGACTCACTATTGATCACAGTCTCTGAACTAGAAACAGGAATCCCTGTCGAATTACTATCGGTAGTAGTAATTGGAGATGAATTCACAGAGTTTAGTGGTTTGACAAATTCCAATGGTCAAATTTCATTCACTCTTTCGGAGGGCACTTTCCTTGTCAGAGCCTCTGGAGGAATGTACAACCCAATTGATTTCACAATTGTTGTAACTCAAGATGGTTCAGAGGAACAGACCACAGAAGATACTGATGGAGATAATATTCCAGACATCTTTGACAATGACGACGATAATGACGGAGTTGATGACATAGATGACTTGTGTCCAGATACCCCTGCGGGTGATATTGTCGATGAAAACGGCTGTACTATCGGAAGTGATAATCAGAACGACGGTGGCCAATCAGGAGACGGTACATCTGACCTTAGCGAGTGNGAAGAATGGGAACAATTGAACCCTGATGCAATAGACACATCCCAACCAGGAAACGGTTGCCCATACTATGACGAAGAAACTGATGAAAAGGATACTACAAGCGACTCGTCAGAGAATAAGATTCTCGGCATGGCACCATTGACGTTAGGTGCACTTGTAGCTGGATTGATTCTTGCTATTGTGGCTGCAACAGTCTTTGTCAGAAGAGGTGGCAGTAGCGATGATGGGGATTGGTATGAGCAAGAGAGCGCAATGTTTGATGAACCATACAAAACAATTCCTTCTGTAACCGTTGCGCCTGTTTCTAGCGCACCATCTAGTCCACCTCCTAGCCATCAAGGCTACATGCAAGATGGATACGAAGTATCTGAATATCCTGCAGGTAGTGGACAATGGTGGTGGAANGACCCTCAAAGCGGAACTTGGAGTGAATGGAAGTAGGGCCAATCGATTATCAATCAAGGCAATACCCATTGAATATCCTGTGAGGTGATGCTGTGCAACCAAAGGGCCCTAAGATTGCAATTTTGGTGTTCTTAGTTTCCTGTGCGGCCATTGCATTCATAATGCCTGTAGAGTTAATCCTAAACACAGATTCAATTTTTGAAGACCCTGCAAAAGAGAGGATTAAGGAAGAAGCGCTAGTTGATAATTACAAAGGACAGTTGATTCTCAAGATCAAACATGATGACAATCTTTCGGTGACTAGTAACTTTGAGGTTGTTCAGCAACTCATTCAATTAGAACAAGAATTGCTAGATGGAAGTAATCCAGACACATCATGGGAATATGATAGTACAATAATTACCAAACTAGAGACGCCATTCAGTGCATGGCAAGATGCTTTTGAATCTAGAAATAGAAGTCTTGTAAATGCGAGTAAATGGTCAGATGTTCTTTCTCCGACAATAGAAGGAGGATGGTGTGGCAATCAATCGACAACTGAAGAAATAGCAGCCTTTCAAACCACGATGCTTTTGCTACCAAAGGATTCCAACTTCGGCATAGCATGNCCNTCATTTCCGGGNGCATCTGAATTGACACCACCTGATTCTGATGAGATTTTGTGGATGATTTGGCTNGACTCATCGGATANAGGAGCACCGGTAACCGACTGGAATACNCTCANCCTNTGGGCGGAAAAGNTNAGCNAAAATACNGATTTNGANNTTGAAGGTGTTGGAATNAATATGCTNTTCCAAAAATCAAAAAATATCGCAGAGGATGACCTTAAATCAATTCTTATCCCTTCAGCATTCTTCTTAGTAGCAGTAATGTATGCTATCATTCGAGACTGGAAGTTATGTGCTGTAACGCTTGGAAGCGTAGGCCTAGTAATAGTTGCAGAAATAGGTATTCTCTCAGCTGCTAGTGTGCAGATTTCAATAATAGACGCTATCGCATTCCCAATTATTCTAGCAGTTGCAGTAGATGGTGCCTTTTGGTACTGTAAATCATCAAGAAGTAGAGAAGAAGTTCGGTCGTTATTGCTACTAGCAATGGTTACTACATTAGCAGCAGTCTCACTTTCGATTTTTTCACCAATAAAGGCACAAAACACCTTAGCTTTGATGATGATAATTGGTATATTCCTAGACTGGCTGTTAACTAGATTTGTGCTCGAAGATTTCTACATGAGCAGGAGGGAAGATGTTTCGGTTACAAATGAAAATATCTTACTAAGCGACACAAACAAAAGAATTTGGGGATGGCCAGTTTGTCTAGCATTAATGGCTTTGGTAACTGCAATATCTCCACCAGGAGTCGAAGTATTTGACGTAAACCAATTCTTATCCGAAGATGACCCCGCCCTAGATGAGTTTGAAGAATTACAAAACCAATACCTCATTGCGTCAAGTACCGTAACATGGGTAATTATCGACGTTGAAGGTGACTCACACGCAGATTACCTCAAAGCCGTCAATATTCAGAAGCAAATCGGACAGCATCCTAGTGTCATATCATTTGAGACTGGACTATACGAAACACCGCTCGTGATGGGAATGCCATACGGTTATGAAAGTCAAAATAACGCCACAATTGACTGGATTTCACAAACCAATGATGGCTCATCATTGCTTGACGACCATAGATTACAGTCCGACGGTGAAACTATCGCCCTTGTAATTGGAATATTCATAGATGGAGGGAATGCTAATGCTGCACTCGATTTCAAGGATGATGTATCAGATTTAGTCGATGATTATGAAACTGGATACACAATTGGTGGAGAATTGATTACAGGTGCCGCATTGGCAGAAGAATTTGATGATACTAGGATTTTCCAAATCCTCGCTGCAGGTTTCTGTGTTTTCTTAATTGCATTATTTGTATCTAGGTCTCCAACCAGAGCAATGCGCATTGCAGTAGGAACAATTGCNATCGGGGCGGCTGTGGACGGATTCGCAAGTATAATCGGTGAACGAGGCGTAAGCACTGCTCCCGCAGTACTTCTAGGCATGGGCTTCGCCGCTGACTACTTGTCTCATGCAAGTGCAGGTCACAAAGAAACAAAGAGTGACAACTTTGCTAGATGGGGCGCAGCAATCACCTCAATTTCGATATTTGTGCTACTAACATTCGCTCAATTCCCTCCTGCAAAACAAACTGGGCAACTTCTTACAATCAGTATCCTACTCTCTGTTGTATTAGCAACTACTCTCAAAGAAGTAGGGATATTGCATAAGCCAATTGATTGTGAAGAGTAGATTTTGCAAAGTTTCCTGATAAAGAAAGACTTTGTATTGTCAACCACGAAGGACGGAGTAAGGGATGAACATGGTCGATGAAGCAGACGTAAACATTGCACAGAAAGCGTGGGGCGACGGAATTGTGGCTATTGCAAGTGCCCACCATTCCGACGGGGATTACGTCGGTATTGCCCATAACCATGTGGAAACATTGTATGCATACGACATTGGTACAGTTTTATTCAAGCCTACTCTAGCTGTAGTTGAACAATTTCGACCAAACTTTGAGAGCGCTCTATCTTACTTCGTAGCCTCAAATAATGCATGCCCTGAGGACAAGGGATTTGCAATTAAGGGCTGGACTAATGTCAGGTTCGAAAATTCTGATATAATCCTCAAAGATGATTCTGCCATTGCAATGGGGAACTATTTCTTCACCACACCAGAAGGTGATGAAGTCAAGGTCGAATACACCTTTGGATATATTGTCGATTCATCAGGTAATCTCCGCATCAACTTACATCATTCTTCAATGCCAGCAACCAACTAATCCATATCGATTATTTTTGATATTATTTTCTAGAAAATATTGTCAATCAATCTATATGCTTCCGGTCAATAGGCCGTCCATGTCGATTATATCCGCATACAATGAAGCCTGGGAAAATGGAGATGTAGAAGCTCTTGCAGAAATTATTCACGACGATTTCGTGTTCAATCCACATGTAGGTGGAATCACAATGGGCAAATCTGACCTTCTCGGATTCGCTGGTTCAGATGGCGGACCAAGATCAGAAAATGACCGAATCCTATTCGAAAATGATACCGTGGGAGTCGCTCACTCTATCGTTCACTTCTCAAATGGTTCTGCTTCCGAGGCAGTCCTATCATTCATGAAATTCAAGGATGGTAAAATCGTCTCTATGGAAACAGGTGCAACACCACTTTCTGATGACTACAAACTTGTAGGCCAAGAATGAAATCTGAAACTCTGCGGATTTTCTAGAATGGAATACCGTGATTTCAAACGACTCGTTGTTTAGCAATCTTGGATTAATTCAACCACTAACATTCAAGAGGCTTCAGATTTAGGCTACATCATGGTAGAGATGCCATCTATCGGAAAGCGCGTCAAGTTAGTGGCCGATGGACCAGCTGGAAGTACTTCTCATGAAGGAGTGGTATTACCAGGAGCAGCTCAAGACCACATCACAATAAAATTAGCCAATGGATACAATGTTAGCTATCCATTTGACATGGTTAAAGCCATTGAAGAGATAGGCGATTCAAACACTTCCGATTCGGCTAATTTATCCATCGAACAGAACCAAGACTTACCCAAAGTCACCATCATCCACACCGGTGGAACTATCGCATCAAAAGTCGACTACGCCACTGGTGCAGTAATTGCAAGATTTGAGCCTGAAGAATTGCTAGCAAGCGTCCCAGAGATTCTAGAAATCGCAAATATCGATGCCAAAAAGATTGGCAACATGTGGTCTGATGACGTCAGACCTGTGCACTGGAATATGATGATTGATGCATGCCAGGAGGCTTTTGATTCCGGTTCTGTAGGGGTAGTCATTACCCATGGAACCGATACACTGCATCTAAGTGCTTCAGCGCTAT
>FUFK010060768.1_pt1 | contig 80226 bp, 71 predicted proteins | sample 1021851 | NCBI WGS metagenome assembly FUFK01 (sample SAMEA51879418, study PRJEB19060) | metagenome
TTCACGGCGACTTCCGTCTTGATAACATGCTCTTCGACATCAAGGGTGGACGAGAACGTATCGCTATCCTCGACTGGCAGACCGTGACTGCCGGCAGACCGATGACGGACGTGGGTTACCTCATGGGGTGCGGGCTGGGGCAGGCTGTTTGGCAGGAACACGAGAGGGACTTGCTGGATCTCTGGCGCGCAGAAATGCACCAGCGGGGAATCGTTTTTAGCCACGACGACATCGAAATGGATTACCGGCTCGGCATCCTGCACGGCGTGTCGACAGCCGTGTTCAGTGCAGCATTCGTCGAACGGACCGCGCGCGGCGACGCGAATTTTCTGTCTATGGCGCGCGGCGCGTGTTCGCTGGCACTTGCCCGCGAAAGTATCGCTGCGTTGAAGGAGGCGTTGTAATGGTTCTAAGCCGCGGTGACGATTACCCCATTCACCAGATGCCCGAACCCGTCGCGTATGCCGGGACGGATCGGAATTTCTATGATCGGTATTTTTTCAACGGCTACGCGCCTGATGGCAGCGGCTTTTTTGCCGTTGCGCTCGGTGTATATCCGCATCTCGATGTCATCGATGCGCATTTCAACGTGGTGCACGAAGGAATACAACACTGCGTCCACGCAAGCGCTGAGCTAAGCATGGAACGTATGGTCATGGCGGCTGGCCCGATTTCCATCGAAATCATAGAGCCGCTGAGCATGCTGCGCATCCGGCTCGACCCCTTCGATGGGATTTCCGCAGACATTACCTTTACTGGCCGCGCCTTCCCCATCGAGGAGCCACGGTTCACTCACCGTATCGGTCCGCGCGCCTTCATGGATTACACGCGCCTCACCCAGAACGGTCGTTACACCGGATGGATCGAGGTGGACGGGACAAAGCGCGACCTCGCCGCAGGCACGATGGGCACCCGCGATCGCAGCTGGGGCGTGCGGCCCATCGGTGCCCGCGATGCGCAGCCGATTCCCGGATCACCGGGCCCGGCGTTCTTTTGGCAATGGACGCCGATCAACTTTCCTAATGGTAGCCTGTTCTTTCACGTAAATAATGATCAGCACGGCAATGCGTGGAACACCCGCGCTGCGTGGGCAGGAGAGGGCGCTTNGGNAACCGAAATAGANGAGGGGCACGGCGGCATGCGAACGCGCCTTCGCTCCGGAACGCGCTGGCCATCCGGAGGGACGCTATCCCTGGCACTACGCGGAGCGCCTGAACAGGTCACGTTCGAACCGCTAGGGCGCTTTCAGATGCGCGGCCTTGGCTATACCCATCCAGAATGGGGACACGGCCTCTATCACGGCAAACTGAAGGTCGAGCGGGAGGATATCGATCTCNCNGNTATCGATCCTCTTGCGCCTGAGAACCTGCATGTCCAATTGCCCGTCCACGTCGTTGCCAGTGACGGGGCGGAGGGCATCGGGGTGTTCGAGCAGCTGATCATTGGGCCTTTTTCCCCTTTGGGCCTCGATCAATTGCTCGACGGCGCCGCTTAGGCCGCGAACCTTCCTTGCAGATCGTAAAGCGCCAAGGCCGCCTTGGCAGCTTCGCCGCCCTTGTCCTTTTGTTGCGGATCGGCGCGGACCAGCGCCTGTTCCTCATTCTCGACCGTGAGGATCCCGTTGCCGATGGCCATACCGTCCATCGTCAAAGCCATGATCCCTCGCGCGCTTTCGCCTGCGACGATTTCAAAATGATAGGTTTCGCCGCGAATGACCACGCCAATCCCGACATAGCCATCATAGTGGCCGCTCTCCGAAGCTAGTGCGATTGCGCCCGGAACTTCGAGCGCGCCGGGAACGGTCAGCACTTCACACGCGTGTCCAGCGGCTTCGATAGCCGACCGAGCGCCGGAAATGAGCATGTCGTTGAGGTGGTCGTAGAAACGGGCTTCGACGATCAGGAAACGGGCCATAAATGTTACTCCGGGATTGGCATGTGATCGACGATATCGAGGCCGTAGCCCTCGATCGCCACGACGTTCGGTTGCGAGTTGCTGAGCAGAATCATTTGTTCGATACCCAGATCCGCAAGTATTTGTGATCCGATGCCGACATTGCGCTGTTCGTCGCGCCCCTGATCGCCCCAATCGGCGCGCCGGCCTGTCAGCAGGACGATGACGCCAGAACCATGGTCGCCGACAACCTGCATCGCGCGCTGAAGAGTGCGTTTGCGCGGCCCGGGCTTACCCAGTAAATCATCGAAAATCGAAATGGGATGCACGCGGGCCAAAGTTGGCTCACCTTCGACGACCTGGCCTTTCTGCAGCACGTAACTCTCGCTTCCGTCGATGGTGTTGCGATAGGTCATCAGTTTCCAGTCGCCGCCATAGTCGGATTGAAACTGGCTCTCGGATATACGCTCGACGAGATGATCGTACCGCATCCGATATTCGATGAGATCGCGGATGGTACCGATCTTCATATCATGCTTGCGCGCGAAGCTGATCAGATCGTCGAGGCGGGCCATGGTCCCGTCTTCGTTCATGATCTCGCAGATCACGCCNGANGGATTGAGGCCGGCGAGGCGNGAGATGTCGACTGCGGCTTCGGTGTGTCCTGCGCGGACNAGCACGCCGCCATCGCGGGCAGCGAGCGGNAATACGTGGCCCGGGGTGACGATATCGTCCGGGCCCTTGCTGGAATCGATCGCAACGGTAACCGTGCGNGCCCGGTCGGCAGCNCTGATNCCGGTGGTGACGCCTTCCTTNGCCTCGATCGAGGTCGTGAAAGCGGTCTGCATGCTTTCGCGATTGTCGCGGCTCATCGGCTGCAAGCCGAGCGCTTCCACCCGTTTGCGGTCCAACGACAGACAGATCAGCCCGCGCCCGTGGGTCGCCATGAAATTGATGGCGCTGGGCGTGGCCATCTGGGCCGGAATGATGAGATCGCCTTCGTTCTCGCGATCCTCATCGTCTACGAGNATGTACATCCNGCCGTTGCGGGCTTCGTTGATGATTTCCTCGGCNCCNACGATCACCGGNGTCTCGTCATTGGCTTCCAGAAAGGCTTCGAGCTTGGCNAGCGTTTCTGTGGTNGGGTTCCAGCNATCGTCGCCGCAATCGCGTAGCGTGTTGGCGTGAAGGCCGGCGGCCCGGGCGAGACCGGCGCGGGTCATCAGGCCCTGCGATACGAGCGTACGAACTTTTTCAATCGTGTTCATGCGTTGATTGGTATCACATTTCGATGTGATGTCCAGTATCTCGACCACATTGAATGTGATGCGACAATACTCTCGGGCGATGAGAAAGGCACTGAAGGGGGGGTGGTGGACGCACTAGGGCTCGAACCTAGGACCCGCTGATTAAGAGCGGAGCTTTGTACTCTTTTCGTTCCTTAGAAATGTTGCGCTAGACTACGCTCAAAGGCTTGAAACGGTTGGAGTTTTTCCGCCGTGGATTATTTTAGCCTACGCCACGACTTTCTGACATCTGATTACGTGGCGATTACGTGGAGAGAGCGTCTCACCATGCCAAATCAGTCGATCACGGTCCGCACCATACGTTCTATCAGTCCCGATCCGAAGTGCGACATTTACGTGTGGGACACCCGTTTGAAGGGCTTCGGACTCCGGACCACTCCGAAAGGAGCACAGTCCTTCGTTTTTCAGTATCGCGTCGATGGCGGCCCAGCTCGTCGCACGACAATAGGACCGGTGGGAAGTCCCTGGACGCCGGTCACTGCACGCAAGGAAGCTGAACGGCTTCTCATCAAGGTTTACCAGGGAATCGATCCCGTCCAAGTCGAGCGTGAAGCCAAGCGGAGGAAGGCAACGCTCAACTTTCGTGCCTACTGTGAGAAGTTCACCGAACTCTACCTCAAGGAGAATTGGCGGGGAACTTGGAAAAAAGCGGATTACACATTGAGGAACGTGGTTATTCCCCGTTGGGGAGACCGGTCCGTCGAAGAGATATCGCGTGCCGATATCGTCAAGGTATTGGATGATTATTCTGATCGACCGGCTCGTCGCAAGGACATCCATTCCGTTTTGCGCAAGCTCTTTAACTGGGCAACCGACCGGCAGGATATCGAGGTTTCTCCGCTGGCGGGAATGAAGGCGCCAAAACCAGTTCCAGCGCGTCGCAGGGTGCTGAGTGATGACGAAATCGTCGCCTTGTGGAAAGCGAGCGAGCAGGCTGGCTGGCCGTGGGGTCCCTACGTCCGCATGCTGATCCTCACGATGCAGCGACGCCAGGAAGTTGCCGAAATGGACTGGTCGGAGGTCGATCTGGATGATCGCAAATGGACGCTTCCAGCCGCTCGCGCGAAGAACGACGAGGAACACATCATTCCTCTTTCAGACCTCGCGGTGCAGGAACTTCAGAACCTTACCCCCAAGAGCAGAGGACTGATCTTCACCACCACAGGCGGAACACCTATTTCCGGCTTTTTCAAGGCGAAGAAGTCCCTCACTGAGGTCATGCTTGCCTATATGAAATCGAAGCAGATCGAGAATGGCGGCGACTCCGACCAGGTCGATATTCCGAACTGGCGCCTGCACGATATTCGCCGGACAGGTGCCACCAATCTCCAGTCACTCGGAGTTCCGGTGGAAGTCACGGAAAGCGTGCTGAATCACATCAGTGGCACGCGGGCAGGGGTTGCCGGTATCTACAATCGCTACAAGTACGACGCAGAGAAGCGCACCGCACTAGAAGCGTGGGATGCCAAGCTCAGGTCACTAACGGAGTAGGCGCTCAGGCCTTCTTCTTCCGCCCGCGCTTCTGGCCCGGCTTGCGACCTAGGCCGATCTTCACAGCAAGATCGCGGCGGGTTTCAGCATATTCGGGAGCGACCATAGGGTAATCGGAGGACAGATCCCAACGCTGGCGATACTCGTCTGGCGTAAGATTATGCTCGGTAGATAAATGGCGTTTCAGCATCTTCATTTTCTGGCCGCAGTCCAGACAAACAAGATGATCTTTCTTCAACGAAGCCCGCACCGATACCGCAGGCTCCGGGCGAGCTTCAGACGACAAGCCTCCGCCAAGACGGGAAAGCGCGGCATGCACGTTCGAGATGAGGCCAGAGACGTCGTCTACACCCACGCTATTGTTGCTGACATGTGCTGACACAATATCGGCAGTCAATGTGATCAGGGTTTCTTTATCCAGCGCAGTATCTTCCATTAGGCCCTCTCTTTTGTAGCAATCCCGCGATTGCAATTTAATTGAAGTCCATTGCAGTTATGCCGCACCCTGCACATAAACAAGGCGCGTTTCTTGCCAATTCAGGATCGGGATGCTCCTGATAAAAAACCATAGCGCTATTTCTGCGGCGATGAGTAGCATCGCCATCTCCGGCACTACTTTTATCTCTGGCGAGCATGGCTCTGCCATGCCGCCTGCCTTCCGGCGAGGATGGGAGGGGGAGGGAAAACCGCAAACCGATGCCCTGGTGCGGGCCAGCGGGCAAAGCCCGCCACCCGGGGGCGTCTGTTTGCGGTTTCGGGAACGAGAGGGCGAAGCCCTTGGCGTTCCCACGCAAGGATCGCGTCAGCGATCGGTACAAACAATGGTACCCTTGCGACGGCGCGAAGCCGCCGGACGTCCTGTGCGCGCGATCAGTGCGCCAGCGGGTGTCCGGCAATGAGAGAGGCAAGAGTGCCTGCGGGTTAGCTCAAAAACGCCGCGCCCTCAGGAGCGCAGAATGCGCGGGACAGAGCGCGTCCTCCGGAAACTCCCGCTCAACTTACAACTGCTCCTGATCGTCACCCGAATGGGCCGGGACTACAGGCCCGGTCCGCGCAGCGGATAGAGCGGGTCGCCCGCAAGGGCAGCCCAACCCACACTTTGGTCTGCGTGGAAAAGTAACATTTCTTTTTATGACACTCTAAAGACTGCCGATTTTTAGATGCAAAAGTGCTGGCGACTATGCCGCGTCGGTGAAAAAAGAAAACAATCGCGGCTCACGCGGGAATTGGATCTCGTCATCCCACTGGAATTGATCGGCGCGTTCCCGAACTACAGTCTTCAACTCTCCGTTCTTGTCACGCTTTTTACCGAGGATGACAACCTCGCCCTCGTCCCGAAGCTTGGCTAGGCCACTGTCGACGAGCTTTCCGACCACCGGCGTATCGTTAGCTCGCGATTCGAATAGCGATCGCTTCGTGACGATTCCTCCGTTCTTCCAGCTCTCCTGCAAAAGCAGTGGGATCTGCTCGAGGAGCTGCGATTTCGAGCGAGCTTCGGCGTCGTCGTCAAACATGTAGTCCATCATGCCTTGCCTAACATCGACGTTGGGGTCGAAGCCGAGGGCATTGAGGCCCGCACTGCCGAAGTGCTCCATCGTGTTGCTCGTCTCCCAGAACACGTTGCCCATCTCCTCGCGAGCCTGATGGTGCTTGGACAGATGGATGAGCCAGTAGTCCCGGTGGGATTCCGGCGGATGGACGAAGAACGGAGTGTAGAACGCTGCCCCGGTACAGTCGAGGATATGCTTGTAGACCGTGTTCTGAATGGCCCGCTTCCAACCCTTCGCCCCATTCTCATCCTTCATCTCGAGCAATGCCCGGACATCCTCGCGTGCATAGTCGATTGCCGCCAGCGCGCTGAGGGTCGACGTCTTCTCGTGCAAGAGGTTGATGAGAGAATCGACCATGAAGGTCAGGACCACCTCGGGATTGATCAGCTCTGCCATGATGCGCCTGACGGTGGCGAGCTTCACGTCACTCCAGCCGTACTGGTCGAGGAAGAAGAGCGAGCGATGGGCGCGCCCTTTCTTCCTTATCGCCGTGATCACGTCCGGAATGGCTTCCTCGAAGGTCGAAGCGACTAGTCTGATATTGTTGCCGATGAGATTCCCGTAGCCCCGCTTGATGAGTTCGTCGCGCAGGAAGGCGACATGAGCGGCCTTCTCGTCGATGAAGACGAAGTCGACATCGAGATTGAAGTCCTCCCTTCTGGCGGTCAGCGTCATCCTAGCGGCCTCGATCGCTTCGATAAGTCGCAGGGGTGAACCGGAGATGGTGGCGCCATCGAGATCGTAAAGACCACCGCCGCAGAAGCCATCGACAATCGTAACTTTCAACTGAGACTGCACGTGGTTCTTCGTAAGAGTGCTGATGTATCGGTCGACGTAATTGTCATATATGTCGTGCTTGGCGATGCTGTGTTGTCCGAGCGCCGGCAGAGGCTTACCGGGTCCCCAGTGGTACCCTGTTTTGTACTTGGCCCCGATCACACGTTGTGGACGAGCAAGCTGGCTCGATCCCGGTAGGGCCAGGCCGAGTTGCGCCGGATTGTACTTTTTGGACATTCTTGTGGCTCACTCGGAACGGGACGGGAACGTAGATCATGTGACGCTAGGACTGATTTTGTCCAGCCCCCAAGCGTTGACTTTTCCGCCTTTTCTCTCCGACGAGGCATCATTCGGTTGCCTCGTGATTCGCGTCGTGACATTGTTTCTATTATGTTCCGAGGTGATTATGGCTGACAACAGTGCAATCGAATGGACAGACTCAACGTGGAACCCGGTCACCGGGTGCACGAAGATCACGGACGGCTGCGAGAACTGCTACGCCGCGCGTTTCGCCGAGCGCTTCCGTGGTGTGCCCGGGCATCCTTTCGAGAACGGATTCGACATCACGCTGAAGCCGCACAAATTGGACCAGCCGATCCGCTGGAAGCGCCCGAGGACGATCTTCGTGAATTCAATGAGCGACCTGTTCCACAAACAGGTGCCAACCGAATACGTCGATCAGGTCTTCGATGTTATGGAGCAGGCCGACCACCACCGATATCAGATCCTCACCAAGCGAAGCTCACTGATGAGGAGATATCTGAGGCGGCGTTATGCCGACCGCGCGGCGCCGGATCACATTTGGCTCGGTGTCTCAGTCGAGCACGCGGGAGCACGGTCCCGGATTGATCATCTCCGCCAGGCACCGGCCGCCGTCCGCTTCCTGTCTGTGGAACCTCTGATCGGCCCCACTGGTCCTCTCGATCTCGAGGGGATTCACTGGGTCATCGTCGGGGGGGAAAGCGGCCCTGGCTGCCGCCCGATGGAGGCCGATTGGGTCCGGGAAGTTCGCGACGAGTGTGTTCGCCAGGGCGTCGCCTTCTTCTTCAAGCAGTGGGGTGGCATCCGTCCGAAGTCGGGTGGCCGCACTCTTGACGACCGACTCTGGAACGAAATGCCGCGAGCAGCATAGCTCGCAGTCACGGATGCAACTTGGGATAGTGTCGACGGCGCCAGCATTCGATTTCCGCACGCTCGTCGGCATCAATGTCATAAAGTTGGTAGACCACGGCATCGATTTCGGCAGCCTTCGCGCGAAAGTCGTATGCGGGATTTTTCTGTTGCTGGGCAACGATCTCGTCGACGAGGTCAGAAATCTTCTTCGCCTCGGAAGGATCAGGCATCACGATCGGCAGATCGTCGATCTGGCTGTCCACGCCGTGATTGATGAAGCTCTTGGCGAAATAGCGCAGCAGCGATGAGGAGAGGATACCGAGGAGCACCCGGCGGTCTAGGACATCACACAGGATAACCGAACCCTTCTGGTCGAATACTCCGCCGTGGCTGAGACGATAGGTCGGCGAGTAGATCCCGGTGTTGGAGAAGCTGATGCCGGTGCTGAAATACGATTCCGAGTTCTGGAACCGCGCACCTTTCAGCGTTTTCATCTCGCTTACCGCGTTCTCGGACCAGTCCACGTAGAACTCCACCGGCCTCCAGTATTCGGCCAGCAGTCCGTTTTCGATGTCTGCCGCGCCTGACTTGTCGAGGGGAACCCAGTAACGATCAGCAGTTGGGTCGTTTACCTGGATTCCCTGCGCTTTCTCTATATCGGTGAGGCCTGCAAGCGCCTTCCCATCGACAACGCGGCCTAGATCGACATCCTGATAGCCGCCAGCTGCCGCACCACCGGTTGCACCTGGCGCTACGCGATAGAACCGAGTGTTCGCCCCTGACTGAAGCCCGATCTTCACGCTAGCGATCTTGCCCAAGCGAACGACCGCTCTCGTCCTTATGGTCTGCGCCCTGACGGAGAGCGTCTGTCCCTTCCCGTGAGGAAGGCTTAGATCGATGGGCACCATCGTCATGTCGGCCATGAAGTCGTAGAGTGAGGGCCTGCCCTCGAAAATCGGTTTGTTGCGATAAGACGGGATGACGCCCTGCCGTACCTTGTACCGCTTGGCGATTTCGTCTTCGAAAGGCCATGCTTTATGGGCATCGGGGTCGGCCAGGATCGCTTCATATGCGCGAGCGAGTTCCGATCCATTGGTCTTGGGGTGGAAGCGCCAGAAATCGTAGAACTGGTAGTAGTTCTGCTCCCGGGCCTTCGGATCGTCACACCGCTCCAATTCGAGGATCACCGGAAAGGTGTCGATCCCAGGGAAGGTGGCCCGGTGCAGTTTTATCACCCTGATGATCTTGGATCGGGAGAGGATGGTCTCTCTCAGCTTCCTGTGACTCCCAATGGTCAGGAAAGACGAACTGACTATGAAGATGACCCTTTTCCCCTCGGGCAGCCTCGCCAGTGCGTTCGCAATGAAATAACCGTAGCTGTCCTTGCTCTGCAAATCGTAGATCGCATCGTAGCCCGGCCCTTTGAGTACTTTCACACCATAGGGCGGGTTGCCGATGATCAGATCGGGATCGATCGCACGTTGAGCGCTTTCCTTCAGATTCTTGGCGGATGCCAGATCGGACGTTTTATGGATGTCGAAGCCCACGTTCGGATCGACGGTGATCGGATCAAGCGAATTCTGCGTATCGACCGAAAGGTCGGCCCGCCATACCTGTCGGCCAGACCCTTCGCCTCCCGGTGCTACGTTGTCTTTCAAGTGCTCAAGGAAGGTCGACAGCAACGTGAGCTGGACGGCGAACGGGTCGATGTCACGACCGTAGACGTGGGTAAGCGCCTCGGCATGCGCGAGTTGGGGATCCTCAACGAATGAAGCGGCCTTGCGCTCTTCCATCACCTCGTCGACGTATCGACGGTAGATTTCCCGGAAGAAGTGCCCGGATCCGCATGCAGGTTCGACGATCTTGTGGCCGCGGAACTTTCCCAGCGCGAGCCTTCCCAACTGGACCATGAAACGCATTGTCACGTCAGGGGTGTAGACCGCCCCCAACTCAGAACGGATTTCATCACCGATCAGCTTCTCGTAGAGATCGCCGATCACGTTGCTGCGCTTGGAAGCCGAGCCATAGATAATCGCAGTTCGGATATCGATCGAAATCAGTTTTTCATGGATGATTTCGAGGGTCGCATCGGAGGGCATGAACCTGTCATAGTCACGCGCCTGGAATAGCTGACCATATCGGCTCATGTTGACTGAGAAGCCGTAGCGGAAAATGTCCGCCCACGACACGTTGGCAATGTCCATGCCGAGCTTTCGGTAGAAGGCCTTCGAGCGGGCGAAGACCTTGAGAGCGATCGCTGTATCCTCAGCGTTCAAACCGTTCAGAACCTTATATCCGAAGAGGCCGCCGATCTGGTCGTATTCGCGATGAGGGAAAAGCGTGTGTATTACCCTCTGGCTGTCGCTCCCACGCGCCAGGTCCTCGATCAGCTTGATGAAAAGCACCTTGATCGTGAAGTGCAGTGCTACACCCTCGATCGCCTGCCGTATCGCTTCCTGAGTTCTTGCTGCTTCTGTACTTCCCTTGGCGGTCTCGCCCAGAAAGGTCCGGCGAGCTTGAATGATCCGCTCGAGATGGTCGCCGAACGAATGCTGCTTGAGATCGAACTTTGACGTCGCCGGATCGCGGAACAAGGCGGCAATATCACTGGCAATAGCAGTCTTGAACGACTTAAGCAGCCTTAGAAGATCGGCCTCGGTAAGCATTTGGCGGACTTCGCCGGGGACTTCGGCGATGATCTGCTTCCATTCCACGACCGGAATGTCGTTGTATATCGGCCTTCCATCGATCGGATTTATGGTCGTCGAGATCTGGAGGAAGCGATGCTCCCGTCCGTTCGAAACGACGAGAAACGGGACGGGGCGGTCAAAGAAATCGGAAGTAGCATAGCTCCGCGCTTGGGCCACGTCGTCGTCCGTCAGATCATGCCTGTAGCGCTTCCCCTCCATCACGACGTAGGGATAACCGCCGGAGAGATAGAGCCCGTCGTATCGCCCATGTCCCCCGTCGCCATTCGGTAGGGTGTGCTGGGCTTGGTAGTCCAGGCTGGAGGCGTCCGGGAAGTGGTGCTGCGATGCGAGCCAGGGCAGGATCAGCTTATCGACCGTGTCCTGCTCGGTGTAATCTTCGAACTTCGGGTTCAACTGGCTAGGCACCAGGAGTCTCCTTCTTCGCCAGTAACTGTGCGCCGCCCATGCCAGCGGCATCCTCGATCGATCCGGGTATATGTATCCATTCGGCATCCAGAGCCTTTAGGCACTGCATCAGGAAGACAGTCGTGAACCGCCCGCGAGCCACCTTGTTGCGCAAGTTCACCTCGTTGTCGTGCACGCCGATGGTTTCGAGCCGTTCGGCAAGAACAGCGTAGGACACGCCCCGCTGCATCATCGCGGCACGCAGAACGTTTTTGGCGAGGTCTTCCCAGATTTTCTCGTCCGTCGGCATCGTGACTCAACTCCAGATTCACTACCTTCTAGGACCGGCACAACCGACGGCAAAGCCTTCTGCCAGTGATTCTGGCGGCAGATACATCCATATGTGATTATACATACCTAGACCGGATGGGTCAGATTGGCATATATGATGGTATAAACCATCAATATCCATGGTGCAGGATTTCTTTGCTTCTCCCCAGTTACGTCTGCTTTGCCCCTATTGCGTCCGGAATCCCACTGTCCATTCCGCTCCCGAAGCGGTCCTATGCGATGGGCGCGGCGAACGGCATGAATGGCGCCGAGTCCTGCCTACCCGGTTCCTGAGGGAATAGGCAAAGCTGCCATTCGTAACGATGGACCAGACTGCCTACGCCTACACAGCCGTCCTTCGCGACCACATGACAGTTCATCGTTATCTGCCGATCATCCATGCAGGAAATCGGCAATCCCTTTGGTGAGTTGCCGTATTTGCCTCAATAAGAGAAAAATTGCGAGTAGCGTTATTGGCGTGATAGGAGTGAATATGGCCATGCGGGGCGGCTAGATTTAGTGAAAATCGGGGACGGCGAAATTTTGGAAGCAGCAGACATTGCAGAGCAATTTGAGAAGCATCTCAATAGTCCCAAGCAGTCTTGGCTGCTTGGGGCTGGCGTCAGTTACCCGGCAAACATTCCTCTAATGCTTGCCCTCACAAAGCGCGTGCTTCTTCTAGCCCACTCAATTGTGTTCTCTGACGATGCGGAAGCGCGATCCGTGCTGGACTTTATTACAGGGGATTGTGGCGATGCCTCGCACATTGAGCATCACCTTACCCATCTTGGAGATCTGATATCGATCGCAGAGCGTTCGCGAACAGGATGTGTTGAAATTGGCGGCGCGCGCGTCGCCAAGGAGAAGCTGGTCGATGTTCATAGCGCCTTGATCGAATTAATCGCTTCCATCGTCCGCTGGGGTTACCAAGCGGGCTGGAAAAATGAGGATGGGTCGGTCGGTCAAGCGGAACGCGTCGGCGAACCCTCACAGTCAATTGTGGAAATAACTGGGCACAGTCAGTTCGTGAGTGCGATCTATGGCCCCGGGAGGGCCGGTCTAGAGTTCGTTCGCACGCCGGTAGAGTTTTTCACCACCAACTACGATACGCTCCTGGAAGATGCCTTGGCGCTCTCGGGCGTTGAGTTCGCGGACGGCTTCACCGGAGGCGGTGTGGGGTTCTGGAACATGAATCACTATGATCATCGTCCCGGGGTAAGAGCCGTCGTCTCAAAGCTCCACGGATCGATAGACTGGTATCGGCCAAAAGCAGGAAATGCGACTTTGCTCCGTATCAGGCACGGCGACACTTACCCAGCGCATGGTGGTGCGGTGATGATCTATCCACAGGCCACGAAATACATCAACACTCAGCGCGATCCATTCGCCGAACTTTTTCAGCGGTTTAGAAATAGATTATCCCAAGGCAGTGATCATGTGCTCCTGATCTGCGGATATTCTTTTGGGGATGACCACATCAACGCTGAGATCGAAATGGCCATGGAATCGGGCAGGAATCAATTGACGATTGTTGCTTTTGCGGATGAACCAAACGACACATTGCCGCCGACCCTCCAACGCTGGATGACAGCTTCTTGGGCAAATCAGCTGTTTATTGCTAGCCCGAAGGGGCTCTATCAGGGAAGCGAGGGACCCGTTTTCCCAGGCGCGACTGGAAAGCGCGACTGGTGGACGTTCGGGGGCGCATCCAAGCTGTTCAGCGAAGGTCTGCCCAATGATATTCAAGAGGCGATGGCATGATGGCGTTCTCGCTAGACGCCGATCTTGAAATCGGCACGGTTTTTGAAGTCGCGGGGAACGCGATAAAGGTTACCCTCAAACGCGATATTACCGAACTTACACGGAGCCACAGCGGACGCGTCTACGACGTTGGACAGATTGGTAGTATCATCAAAATGCACCTCGGGCGGAGAATTATTTTCGCCACGGTCAAGCTGCTCAGACTCCAGTCAGACGAGGAGACCGCCTCACTCGCGCTGCAAGGCAAAGCCGCCGATCAGGACCGTCGAGTTATCGAAGCGGATCTTCTAGGAGAGGCTTGGTTTAACTCCGCAGACAAGAAGTTAAATTTTAAGCGGGGTGTTTCGACCTACCCCTTGCCCCTGCAAGCGGTCCATCTGATAACGAAGGACGAGACTGAGCAGCTTTTCATTAGCGCTGAAAAATCCGCCGAAGATGGGGCGGACCGCCATGTCCCGATCGGCAATTATGTCGGTGCGACCCGCGTACCTTGCAGAGCCAACATGGACCGCCTCTTCGGCCACCACTGCGCAGTCCTCGGTTCAACGGGCGCGGGCAAATCGAGCGCTGTAGCTGCAGTTCTGCATTCGGTTCTTGAACACGAATGTCATCCCGATAAGGGCACCAGGCCCTGTATCATCTTAGTCGATCCTCATGGGGAATACGCTTCCGCGTTCCATGGTAAGGCGAAGGTTTATCGCGCTTATGACGCGCTGGGTCAGAATGCCGAGGGAGCCGAAACGCTGAAACTGCCGTATTGGCTGATGTCGAGCGATGAGCTCCGATCCTTGGTTATCGGCAAGACTGAGTTCGAGGCCACGTCCCAGGCCAACACAGTCTATAAGGCCTTAGCGCACGCCAGAATGGTGGGTGCTGGCATCGCTCGGACGGCACTCGGGGATATCCCTGCCGACTTGCCCGCCGGTCAGCACCCGGAGCAGCCGATGCCGATGCCGGGAGTCGGGGAGGACAAAATTGTCTCCTTCGACCGTGACAAGCCTCGTCCCTTCAAGCTTGCTGAATTTCATGCTCACATTGTTGGTCGGCAGGCAAAACGACCGCAAGGTGGAGGCTGGGGCGATGTTACGGCTTCTGACTTCCAAAAGGACTATGCGTCTATCCTGAATAAGTTTCGCGTTCTCACGACTGACCCGCGTGTTCGTTTCCTCATGGAAGAACATAGCGAAGCGGCACCATCACTGACCGAGGTGTTGGGTCAATTTCTCAATGTCGATGGACAAGCAGAGTCGTGTCTCAAGATCGTGGACATCTCAGGCTTGCCAAATGAAGTGGCAGGTCCTCTCACCGGCGCGATCGCGCGACTTCTATTCCAGTATAAACTTCATCAGACCCGCGAGGAGCGTGAACGCGATCCGGTGCTCTTCGTCTGCGAGGAAGCCCACCGCTATGTGCCAAATCGTGGCGAAGCTCAGTACGAAGTGGCGCAGACTGCCATCCGCCGATTGGCTCGCGAGGGGCGCAAATACGGTCTAGGTCTGATGCTCGTCTCGCAGCGACCATCTGACATCGAGGACACAGTGATCTCGCAATGTAATTCGTGGATAGTGCTACGCCTGGCCAACAGCAGCGACCTAGAGCACGTTTCTCGAATCCTGCCGGACAGTTTGGCGGGCATGACTAGAATACTTTCGTCTCTGCCTCGGCAGGAGGCGCTTTTCGTCGGCGAGGCAGCGGCGATTCCAGCGAGAATTCGGTTGCGTACTCTCAGAAAGGATCAGTTGCCGAATTCCCATGACATTTCATTTGCCGAAGGCTGGTCGTCCGAAGGCACAACCAACGCAATCTTGACGGGGGTGGTCGAGAGAATGACCGCTTGACCACGGCTTGCTGCTACCACGTGATAGCTGCAAAACGGTTGGCCGCTTTGGCGACCCTAACCACCGATTTAGTTTCCTCGTTCAACGTGGTAGTGGTTTGCAGGGGCCACCCTTGCTTGCCTGAACGGAGTGCGGCTTTCTGCTTCTCCCGTCCAAATCCAGACTGTGTCCAGCGCCAACGTCGCTGACGCTCGGCGATGATCCGCTCGATGCCCGCTTTCAAGAAACTGACGACAGAGGGCGAACGACTGGATGAGGGGCGCACAGCCGACATAGATCTCATCTGTCGGGTGATGACGGACCGACCTGGGGGATCATGGAGAGGAGCAGACCGCCCGCCATCGACACCGAGTATCGCTTGATCGCGGGTTGCCGCGCCACATGACGTTTCTACGCCGGGACCGCCCCTCCTACGCTAGCGCGCCGCTCTTCAGGCAACTGTGCGCAAGGTGCATCCGAACGTGTCCCCAAGAACGAGTACGGACCTCTTCTCAGAAGCTCATTTGTTGCATTGCTGCTCGATTCTGCGAGGCGCCGTCGCACTCTGCATTGAAAACAAAAGGATTTCAGAGGGCAGGGCCAGCAGGGCACCTTGGGTGCAGTCGGCAAATGATCAGCAAAACCAACCACCTGCAGCCCGTCCGACGGCGCTGCTTTTATCTCGCCATCCTATTTCCTACCCACCCCAAACGGCCACGGACAATTCATCTGAACGGCACGCGATGCAGCGTAGTTGCAATTACGTGGCGTCGATGTTGCGAGGCGAGCGCAACGATTAAAGTGTACTGAAAGCGGCGTGAGCGCAGGCCGAAAGTAGTCCTACCAGCGCTGATCAGTCCTCTCGATTGCAAGTTCACCGACCCACGGCTTGCAAAGACTACGCGCCTCTCTTGTCGAACCGTCGGTCCATTTCGCCCAGTCGTTTTGCGACAGCAGTACCGGCATGCGTGAATGACATTCCGCAGCAACGCCTGCGCTGTCGGTCATCACCATCGAGTAGACGAGACCCCACTCATCGCTGTTGCGCCAGAGCCCTGCGGCTGCAAACAATTCGCTATCGGGACGACTTAGCCAGGTCCGCGTCTTGCTTCCCGGTGTGCCCTCGGCTTCCGCCCAGGCCGTCAGCGGAATGAGGCAGCGACGCTCCTCGAAGCTGAAGCGCCACATGTAGCTGTCGAGCTTGTCGGTGCGAGCGTTGTTGACCGGCTTCGGTTTGAGCGGCTCGCCGGTGCGCTTGCTTTTGAGCGACAACGGGAAACCCCAGGTCATCTGCGAGAGCTTGCCATCTGCAATCACAGCACCGGGATATCCCGGAAAAACTTCGGTCCCAAAGTTGGCGTTGCCGAGCTGATCGACTGCATTGAACCAGCGCGCGACCTCGTCGTTCGCCTTCGTCATTCGGTAGAGATTGCACATCGCAAAGCGCCTGCCGGGAGCATGTTTTGCTGTCAATCGGAAGCAGGGTGGAAGTTTCGAATTGGCAAATAGTTCCGGTTTTGTTCTAACGCAAAAAATGTTGATTCGACCAAGCGATGATGAACTTAACCATGTGATCGGGGCTGCGCTCGGTAAGGCCGAGACCTACGCGCTCCGCGACGTGCTTTCAGCAACGAGAGCCTTCAACCGGCGCGAAGCGGTCGATACGCTCACGGCAAGGATCGTGGAGGCGCTCGGGCCTTATGAAATTACCCGGGAGGCGGGAGAGGCCGGTTTTGACGACAAAACCCTGCCGCTTTTTCCTGAAACAGAACAGGTGAGTGGGTGTGACGCTCAGCAATCCTAGCGAGGCAAGCCAACCCGGCAATTGTCTAAGAGCCTTTTCCGGCGTCGGCTTTGAGTTTTTCTAATCGCTCAGAACAAACTTCGTGGACGACGCGACCCAGCTCCTCGACCTGCTCACCGAGCCATTCGAGCTCCTCTGGCGTGATACGGTAGTGTTTGCTGTAGCGCGCTTTCACATAGGCTTCCTTGAGCTTCTCGAAGCGCGCGCGGTCGCGCTTCGTTTCGCGCGGCCAGACGTAAGTCAGGCGAGGGTCGATGCGCTCGGCCTGAGTGCGCAGAAAACCGAGGTTGTGAACGTGAGGCGTGTAGAACGTGCAGACCAGGAGCACGCAATGATAGAGCCGCTCAGTGGCTTGGTGCATGTTGAACGCAGCCTCACGTAGGCCACCTTCGCCAACCAGAAATTCTGCTGCTTTCTTGAAGCGGCTGGCGCTCGGGAACCACTCGTCGAAATACTCCTGCGCCATCGCCTGCGCTTGCGGGGGTGTCTTCGGCTTAGGAGTATGCAGCTCGGTGTCGTCCGACTGGTAGAGCGCGACTCCATCCTGCTTCACGTCCATGAAGAAATAACGGCCATGCGCGAGGCCGTCGTTCACCTCTTGGAGAGTATGCACGATGAAATTAACCGGCGTGTGGAGCGTGCCCGTCACGCCGTATTCGCGCATCAGGCGGTCATCGAGCTTTGCCCAATATTTCACTCTGTCGGTGAGCCGCTTGTCATTGACGATGATGAGCAAATCATAATCCGACTGGTAGCCTTTGGCGGTATGCGGCTCGTCGACCCAGGTGCCGCGTGCGTAGCTTCCGTAAAGGATGACCTTGAGGATACGCCCGGCCTTCTTCCAGTCGTGCTTGGCCAGTGCGAATGCATCTTCGAACTCTTCGAAAATCAACTGCAAAACGCGCTCCAGCTCGCGCTGCTTTTGCGGAGGCAGGTGATCGAGGTCGGTCTTCATCGGTCTATGCCTAGCAAGCTGCTGTGAAGCTTGCACCTATGCATCGCGGCTAATCCTCATCCAAAAAACTCCAGGACGTTTGCTCGCTGATAGTGATTCACCGCGAGCACCGTCCGTCAATACCAAGAATTGGGGAGGGGGCGAGGAGGAGCGCTGTAGGACGTTGGCACCGGATGAATCCGGACGAAATTGGATGGAAATTTCCCCTTCATTCGGGATCACATTCGGATGTGCGGGAATTCGAGCGGGGAGACGAAATCCCGACAAAGCGCGCCTCAAGTACTCTGCGCTACGCCAGAGTTTCCGGGGCTCTTACGCCACTGCACGAGGCCGCTTGATTACGTGGTGATTAAACGGCCCTCGACACCCATTGGGAAGGGGTGTAATATCGGCCTTAAGTCTTTGAAAGGTTTGGTGGACGCACTAGGGCTCGAACCTAGGACCCGCTGATTAAGAGTCAGCTGCTCTACCAACTGAGCTATGCGTCCACACTGCGGCGTACCGCTGCCTCGTGGAGTGAGGCGTTCCCGACTCGGGAGGCGCCCGTATAGCGGGGTTTTGCGGGAAGAAAAGCCCCTAAAGGCAATCTCTGCTGGCGCATGCGAAAAACCTGCCATTCGGTCAGGTGAACCCGTAATTTGGCAAGCCTGTCGACACCGAAATCTGACGATGCGCGCCCAGACAAGCGTGCGGCTATCGCATGATTCCGGCGCGGGGTGCTTTCCGGTTCCACCGGTCGACCATCATGATCGATCCAAGACAGATCATGTTGGTGAGCATCGAACTACCGCCATGGCTCATGAATGGCAGGGGGATACCCACAACGGGAGCAAGGCCCATGACCATCATGAGATTGATGGCGACATAGAAGAACACGGTAGCCGTCATTCCCAGGGCGATCAGCTTGCCGAAACGGTCGTTACTTGCGCGCGCGACAGACAGGCCCCAGCTGAAAATCAGCGCGAAGGCTCCGATGACCACAAGTCCGCCAAGGAAACCCCATTCTTCGGCCATGGTGGCGAAAATGAAGTCGGTATGCGGTTCCGGCAGGTAGTGCAGGTGGCTCTGTGATCCTTCGTTGAAGCCTTTTCCGGAGAACCCACCAGACCCGATGGCGATCTTGGACTGGGTGATGTGATAGCCGTCACCCAGCGGATCGCTTTCGGGATCGAGGAACGTGAAGACGCGCTTCTGCTGGTAAGGTTGCAGACCGACAAAAAAGGCTATCGGTGCAAGAACTGCAGCAGCCAATCCAGCGCCCATGAACCAGCGAATGGGGAGGCCGGCTGAGAACATGACGAGGGCTCCGCCGAAGACGATGGCGAGCGACGTCCCCAGATCGGGTTGCAACAGTACGAGCGCGACGGGGGTAAGGATCAGGCCGCCCGCCGGGATCAGCGCACGCCAGGTCGGGATCATACCCACAGGGAGCGACGAGTAGAACCGCGCAAGCACCAGGACGATGGCCGGCTTCATCAATTCCGATGGCTGCAACTGCATGAACCCGAGGTCCAGCCAGCGTTGGCTACCTCCGCCGACGAAGCCGATCGCTTCCACCGCAACCAGCATCAGCAGAATGATGCCGTATATTGGAAATGCCAGAAACATGGCCCATTCGCGAGTAAAGCGGGCCAGAATGAAAGCCATCACAAGGAAAATACCAAATCGCAGGATGTGCGAGGCGGCATAGGGCTGCCAGCTTCCGGCTGCGGCGGAGAAAAGCACCAGCGCGCCGAACCCGATCAGGACGAAAAGCGGGAAAAGCATTCGCCATGGCTGACGCGCGATGGGCGCCGGAACGATCCCGCTCATTCGCTGGCCTGTCCGGACGAAAGGGAGGTGTCGAGGCGCGGATCAACCTTTTCGTCGGCGAGGCTTTCCTGCCGGCGTACGGCGAGACGGGCTTCGGCCTCGACCTGATCGAATATCTCTTCGTCGCGGGCCGGAACGGGTTTGACGTCCTCTCCGGCTGCTGCCGCATAGGCACGGTATTTCGCATCGAGCCGTTGCTGTGCGGTGCCGCCCCATTGCTCCTCGAAGCCGCGAAGCATTTCCATGCCCTTTTCGGGATCGAACAAAAAGGTCATCACGTCGCGCGCGATCGGATAAGCGGAACCGGAGCCACCGCCATGCTCGATCACGACGGCCCCCGCATATTTCGGTTTGTCAAAGGGCGCGAAGAAAATGAAAAGGCCGTGGTCGCGGTATTTCCATGGCCCCGATTTGCCGTCCGACAAATTCAGGCCCACGACCTGTGCCGTTCCTGTCTTGCCCGCCATCTTGATGTCGTCGAAGGGCAGACGGGCACGACCGGCGGTTCCGGGGCCGTTGACGACATCGCTCATCGCCTGACGAACATAAGCCACGTGCTCGGGGGCGAAATCGACTTCGTCGAAACCTTTGACTGGTGTGGAGGTTACCAACCGGGGCTGAACGTGCCGCCCGGTCGCGAGGCGCGCCGACATCACTGCCAATTGAAGCGGGTTGGCCAGCATGTAGCCTTGCCCGATGGTGGCATTGACGGTGTCGAATGCCTGCCAGGGGCGCCCGTATTTCTCTTCCTTCCAGGCGGGATACGGCACGGTGCCATAGAATTGGCTGGCAACGGGAAGAGGAAATTCCTGCCCCATTCCGCAGCGCTGCGCCATGGCAGCAATGGGATCCATGCCGATACGCTGCGCGAAATGATAGTAATAGACATCGCAGGACTGGTAGATGCCCTTGGCCATGTTGACCGTGCCGTGGCCGCCGCGTTTCCAGCAACGGAATACGCGATTGCCTACGCGCAAACCGCCGCCGCAGAAAACGGTTTCGTCCGGGTCCAGACCTTCACGCATGAACGCCATGGAGACCATGGGTTTGACCGTCGATCCAGGCGGATACAGACCCTTCAGAACCTTGTTTCGCAGCGGCACGCGTTCATCGTCGCGCAGCATGGAATATTCGACGCGCCCGATCCCTTGCGAAAAACTGTTCGGATCGAAGCTGGGCATCGATGCCATACACAGGAGGTCGCCGGTTTCGCAGTCCATCACGACGACAGAGCCGCTTTCCAGGCCGATGCGCCGTGCGGCATAATCCTGCAGGGGCCCGTCGATGGTAAGCCGGATCGGATCGCCCTGAATATCCTCGCGAGTTTCCAGTTCCCGTACGATCCGGCCAGATGCCGTCACCTCGACCCGCCGGGCGCCAGGTACACCGCGAAGTTCCTGCTCGTACTGCTTTTCCAGTCCGTCCTTGCCGATCTTGTAGCCCGGTGTGACGAGCAGAGGATTCCGATCCTGTTCGGCATATTCTTCGGCATTCGCCGTACCGACGTAGCCGATAAGATGGCCTACGCTGGGCCCTGTCGGATAGAAGCGCGAGAAACCGCGCTGAGGAACGACACCGGGCAGATCGGGCAGCCTCACGCTGACCGCGGCGAATTCGTCATAGGTTATGCCGGACGCAATCTCGACAGGCTGATATCCAGGACCATCGGAAACCTGCTTGCGAATATCCGCGGCCTGATTTTCATCGAGGTTCAGGATCTTCGTAAGGGCAGCGATCGTCGCTTCCGTATCGGGAGTGCGATCGGGAATGATATCGACGCGAAAATCCGCTCTATTGGAGGCGAGGGGTGCGCCATTACGGTCCAGAATCCAGCCGCGCCGGGGCGGGATGAGCGAAAGGTTGACCCGATTACTTTCCGATTCCAGTTCGTATTTTTCGTTCTCGGCAATCGCAATGTAACCCATCCGCGCTGCCAGCAGCACGCCAAGACCGCCCATGGCGGTGCCGATGACGAAGGTCCGCCTGTCGAACGCATTGTCCAGCGTCGATTGCGTTACGACCTCTTTCGGCTTTGCACGCTTGCGTAGACGCATCACAGCGCCTTCCACCTGGTCAGGCGGAAGCGGTCGAGCATGGCGACGAGGCGTGCGGCGATCGGGAAGAGAAGAATGGTAAGCACTAGCTGCGGTATCAGGGCGATAAGAGAATGGAACGTGGGTTGGCCACCTGAAAGCAGCCAGCCTGCCAAGAGATAACCGAAGATCAATATACAGGCGGTGAACCAGTCTTGCCAGAATGTGCGCCACGGCAGCCGGGTTTCAATGAGTTCGATTACGATCATGATCAGAGACCATGTGAAAATCGCAAATCCGAAGGGTTGGCCGTTATATAGATCGTCGAGCAGACCAAGGGGCATCCCCGCCCAAATTGGCATCAGGCCCGGGCGAACCAGTCGCCAGGCGAGAAGCATCAGCAATCCAAGGGGGGGAATGATCGGGAGAGCCGAAGCAATCGGAAAGATGGGCAGGATCGAGGCGACGATGATGCTGACCCAAGGAACGACATTTGCCAGCAAGCTGGAATGCGAACGGTTGATCCGGCTGCCATAGGCATCGCTGCGTGAACGCGGGTCGTTGCGTTCCATCAGTCGGTCAGTTCGCGCTCGATCGGCGTCTCCGCGCCGAGCACTGCTTCGGGTTCGTAGATCGGTTCTACACTTACGTAATCAGTGGCCGCGGGATCGCTGATGATGCGCGCCACCCCGCCGTCATCGGTCGTTTCCGTCAGGATGGCGACTGCTATTCCGGGAGGATAGTATCCGCCGGCGCCGCTGGTCACGAAAACATCGCCGGGCTTGAGCGGGTTGATACCCAAATTGATAAGCCTGATCCGTATCAACCCATCTCCGCGCCCCTCGGCGAAGGCGACAACCTCGTCATTGGCGCGGCGGACCGGGAGGATGCTTTCGGTGTCCGTAAGGAGAAGAACGCGCGAACTGTCGCTGCCGACCTCGAGAATCCGGCCAACAATGCCGCGCGGCGACCGTACCGGCATGCCGATCGCGACACCCTCGGACGAGCCAGCGCCCAAATAAGCGAAGCGTCTCGTGCTCGAGGCCGAAGAGCTCACCAGGCGGGCCACCGCAACGGGCTCACGCTCGGCGTCCTGAAGTTTCAGCAAGCCCTTGAGGTGAAGATTTTCGCGCTTCACTGCCTCCGCTTCAGCAAGGCGGATCCGCGCGATTTCCATTTCGCGTTTGAGGTCAGCATTCTTGGACCCGGCCCGGTAGTAGCCGCTGATCGTCTCCCAGAACCCCTTGCTTCCCGTTCGAACAGTAGAGGCAGCTTCCGTGGCGGGCGAAACACCATCCTGCGCGACCCCGCGGAGTCCGCCAAACAGATGGGGTTGAAAAAACGACAGGGCGAGCAGGATCGCGCCGATCAGCGCGCCGATGCCCGCGATCACGTAACCGGTAAAAAGATTGTACTGCGCCCTGCGAGAATACCCCGAGCGCCGTGAACTTATCGGCGCCATCCGTTTTGCCTTTCTACGCCGTCATCAGGACGCCGCGATAGATCGGGTCCTCCATCGCACGACCGGTGCCGAGTGCGACGCAGGAAAGCGGATCTTCGGCAATGGTGACCGGCAGGCCGGTTTCTTCGCGCAGATAATCGTCGAGCCCGCCGATCAATGCGCCGCCGCCGGTCAACACGATGCCCTGGTCGACAATATCGGCAGCCAGTTCAGGTGCAGTATTTTCGAGCGCAATACGCACGCCTTCGACGATAGCGCCGATCGGTTCATTGAGCGCTTCGGCAAGGTGGCCCTGATTGATCGTGATTTCCTTGGGCACACCGTTCACGAGGTCGCGGCCCTTGATGGTGATGCTTTCGCCAACACCATCTTCCGGCGGGCGCGCCACGGCGTAGTCTTTCTTGATGCGTTCGGCTGTGCTGTCGCCGATCAGCAGGTTGTGATGTCGGCGGACATAGGAAACGATCGCTTCGTCCATCTTGTCGCCGCCAGTACGAACCGACGTGGTGTAGGCAAGGCCACGCAGGGAAAGAACGGCGACTTCGGTCGTGCCGCCACCGATGTCGACGACCATGCTGCCGACCGGTTCCGTAACCGGCATGTCGGCGCCGATCGCAGCGGCCATCGGTTCGAGAATAAGATAGACCTGCGATGCGCCAGCATTCGATGCCGCGTCGCGGATTGCGCGACGTTCGACCGAAGTGGAACCCGACGGAACGCAGATCGTGATTTCCGGATAGCGCATCAGGCTCTTGCGACCATTCACCTTGCGGATGAAGTGCTTGATCATCTCTTCGGCCACGTCGAGGTCGGCGATCACCCCGTCACGCAGCGGGCGGATGGCTTCGATGCTGTCCGGCGTCTTGCCCATCATCATTTTCGCATCATCGCCTACAGCCTTGACGCGCTTCATACCGTTGATCGTCTCGAGGGCGACGACGCTCGGCTCGTTAAGAACGATGCCCTGATCCTGTACATAGACGAGGGTATTGGCGGTCCCCAGGTCGATCGCCATGTTCTGCACGCCGAATTTGAAGATGTTGTTCCAGAAGCCCATTTTAACTCGATTTTCCGTGTTGTCGCGTGGTCAGGCGAGGGGGATGCGGCCCACTCGCACCTCTCCGGGGGGATATGGTGGCCGTGCCTTAGCGAGATTAAGCAGGGAATGCCAAAAATTTCCGTGCATCTCATGGGGGATAGCGAAACGCACTGTCTCGGAATCGTGGCGCTTCATCGTTAGGATTGCCCATCAATGCCCGAAATACGCCGCCTGCCCGAGAATCTGGTCAACCGAATTGCCGCCGGTGAGGTGGTAGAGCGTCCGTCTTCCGCCCTCAAGGAAGTGGTCGAAAACGCCATCGATGCTGGCGCAAACCGGATAGCGATAAAGCTGGTCGACGGTGGGTTGACGAGTCTCGAAGTGACCGACGACGGGTGCGGCATGTCGCCCGAGGAAATGGCGCTGGCCTTAGAACGTCATGCCACGTCTAAACTGCCGAACGAAGCAATCGAACAGGTTGCAACGCTCGGCTTTCGCGGAGAAGCGCTGCCGAGCATCGCCAGTGTGGCGCGCTTTACGCTGGAAAGCCGGCCGCACGGGGCCGAGCAAGGCTGGAAACGGGTGGTGGACCACGGCGAAATTCGCGACGAGGGACCGGCTGCACTGCCACCGGGGACGCGCGTGCGAATCGAAAACCTGTTCGGGAAAATTCCCGCGCGGCGCAAATTTCTACGCACCCCGCGCAGCGAATACGCCGCATGCAAGGATGTGGTGCAGCGACTTGCCATGGCGCGGCCCGATATTGCGATCACGCTCGACCACGGCGATCGCCGCATTTTCGGTTTGCAGGCCGGGGAAGGGCTGGCGAACCGGGTGGCACAACTCGTAGCACGCGAACTCAAGGATAACGGCGTTGCCATCGATCTCGAGCGTGGGGCGATGCGTCTGACCGGAATTGCCGGCCTGCCGACGTATAATCGCGGCATTGCGGATCATCAGTATCTGTTCGTCAATGGCCGACCGGTAAAGGACCGCCTTCTGACCGGCGCAGTTCGGGGGGCTTATGCCGACATGCTCGCGCGGGATCGCCACGCTGTGCTGGCGCTGTTCCTCGAACTGCCCTGCGAAGACGTCGATGTGAATGTCCACCCGGCCAAATCGGAAGTGCGCTTCCGCGATGCCCAGGGGGTCCGCGGATTTATCGTTTCCGGACTGCGGCAGGCACTGGCAACGGGCGACAAGCGCAGTGCACAATCGCCGGATGCCGGAGCGATGGCGCGCTGGCAGCAGGAACCGGTACGCGAAGATCCGGCTGCGGCATTGCGGTCCATGTTCAGCGGTCGGGACTGGTCCGCTCCGCGGCAGCGCGTGGCGGAAGCCAGCGCCGCATGGCGCGGCGTCGAGGCCGATGTCATGGCGCAGCCGCAGGGACGCGCAGAAGAAGCTGCGCCGGTAACACAAGCGACGGATGAATATCCGCTCGGCATAGCGCGCGGGCAAGTGGCGAACACCTACATCGTCGCAGAAGCGAAGGACGGTCTCGTACTGGTGGATCAGCACGCGGCGCACGAGCGTCTGGTGCTAGAGCGGCTGCGCGAGGCGGGGGCTGAAGAGGCCGTGGCACGCAGCCAGGCCTTGCTTATTCCCGAAGTGGTCGAACTGGACGAAACGAGTTGCGACAGGCTGGAGGAGGCAGCGCCGAAGCTGGCCGAACATGGTTTGGCTATCGAGAGGTTCGGCCCTTCCGCGATGCTTGTCCGCAGCCTGCCGCATGCCATTGCACGGACCGATCCGGAAAAGCTTTTGCGCGATATCGATGACGATCTCGCGTTGAACGGGGAGGCATTGCTTCTGGGCGAAAAGCTCGACCTCGTGCTCGCCACCATGGCATGTCATGGGTCGGTAAGGGCGGGCCGCGTCCTGCGTGTCGATGAGATGAACTCGCTACTGCGCGAGATGGAGCGGACACCGCGGTCCGGGCAGTGCAATCATGGTCGCCCGACCTGGGTCAAACTCTCGATGGAAGACGTCGAAAAACTGTTCGGAAGGCACTGATGCGCGTTTCAATTATCCTGCTCGCCTTAACGCTGACGGCCTGTTCGAATGAACAGAACGAAGAAGAACGCGCTGCCGCGGTTGCTGAGGTGGAGGCTAACCGCGTCCCTCCGCCTGAGGAGCTCCAGCTCGAACCGATCCGCTACCGTGAGATCGAGAAAAACGAATTATACGGAACAGGCTGTAGCTTTGCACCGGACGGCGGGGGCATGTCTGCGGTCGCCCTGGCGATGGCCGAAACCGGTCATTTTCTGCGCGGCGATAAACTAATTACGCTTGCAGCCGACAAGGGCAGTCCAGAATTGCCCTATCTCGCGCGTCGCAAATATGACGGGGCGGCTTATTCGATGACCCTGGATCTCGATGAGGCCGAGGGCGAACAATCCGGCGAAGAGACAAGCGACTATCCGGCCACCCTGACGATCCGGGATGCAAGCGAACAGGTCGTGTACCGCAAGAGCGGGATTGCCCAATGCGGCGCGTAGCCTAGTCGTTTCCTTCCGGGTCGCGCGTGCTGATCAAACCATTGGACACCATTTCCAAAACCGGTTCGTCGTTCTGATTGAACACGGTCAGCGAGCTTTTGAAGATTCCCATCTCCGGGCGCGATCCACTGCGGCGCTTTTCTATAACGACACTTTCACAGCGCAGCGTGTCACCGGGAAAAACGGGCTTCTTCCAGCGCAGTTGATCTATGCCGGGCGAACCGAGTCCTGCCTGGCGGTTGGCCTTCAGGTTCTCGACCAGCATGGCCATCGTCATTGCACAGGTATGCCAGCCACTGGCAGACAATCTACCGAAATGCGTCGCAGCAGCAGCATCGTCGTCCAGATGGAAAGGTTGCGGATCGTATTTCGAAGCGAATTCGATCACTTCTTCACGCGTTACTTCGTAGCGCCCGAAAGCCTGCTTCTGCCCGATGGCTAGATCTTCGTAGAACTGCATTGCATATTGCAATGGATCACAAAGTCGGACGAAGCAACATCCAAATCGCCATGCCGATCATGGCGAGATTTTCGCTCAGGGAAACGAAACCCAGCGGCACATTCGCACTGCCGCCGACACAGGCACATTTGATGCTGCGCTTCTGGATGTATACCGCATAGAAAACGCTGATCGCGCCTACCGCCCCGATAAACAAGGCAACGGGTATGGATAGCCAAGGCAAAAGACGGCCCGCCATCAGGATGGCTGCGGTCGCTTCCAGGTAGGGGTAGGCATAGGCGTAGGGCACCCATTTTCGCCCGAGGAGATCATAACCGACGAACATGGTGGAAAACTGTTCGACATCCTGCAGTTTCAGCATGGCGAGCATCGCCATCGAAAAGGCGACAAACCATTCGGCAGTGCGAATGGTGAAGGGCAGCTGAAAAACGAACAGGCTCAGAGCAATCGCCAATGCAGCGCCGACTGCGAATACTGCGATGACAGGCCGATAGCTTGTCCCCTNCGCATCNCCGCTATCNTGACCGAAATGCTCNCGGAGCTCGGTGTAGCCNCCAATCCGCTTGCCATCGATAAANGTCTGCGGGGTGGTTTCTACCCCGTGTTNTGCCTTGAANGCATCCGTTTCCTCACGGGTNGTCAGGTAACGATCATCGACCGAAAAACCTTCCCGTTCAAGGAGCCACTTCGATTTCACACCGAATGGACAGACATGCTTGTCCATNACCATTCGATACAGGGTCGCGGTTCTCGACATAATCGNAATGTATACCCCTAGGGGGTATTATTCAACTCACGAACGNAACTTGGGAACGCGCCCGTTCAAATTCATCTCGGGAATGGTCCGATACCTCGCGAGCACCAGACTGAATATCCCGAACGCCAAGACACCTATCGCGACAAGGGTGAAGGCAATCCCTTCGCCGGCAAGGGCTGCGACCGCGTCGCCCAGCGTTTTAATCTGGCCTGCCCCGGCTGACATGAACCCGGCTTTGAGCAACGACCACCCGATGACGAGGAACACGACAGCCCGTGCGATGTATCCGATGCCCCCGAGCAAGCGTGTTTGTGAAGGAGCAGCAGGACTGATCCGGTTCATGAAACTGCCGGTCACCGCCTTCTTCGCCTGAAAAAAAGCAGTCGCGAAAAATGCAATGCCTAGTAGGCCGAGCGCTGCCCCGCCGAATTGCATGGAAAGTATGCCCGAAGCTGCATCCTGAGCCCCGCCACCATTGTCGCTTCCGGTAGTCGCGAATTGATATGCGGAGAAGGCCAGGGCAAGGTGACCGATGGCACTACCGGCATGGCCGATACGATGCGCCCATCCCGTGGTGTCACTGCCTTGGTTTTCGATATCGAAGAAGGTCGAGGCGAAGCGAAACAGGGCATAGGCCAACAGGCCGACCACCATCAGCCAAAGGATGGCATGCCCCAACGGAAACTCTTCGATAGCGTCGAAGATGCCATTCGTACCCTGACTGATCCGACCGGCACTGGTCAGAGCGATCAGGCCGAGAACGCAATAGAGGATGGCACGACTGAAGTAGCCGACGCGCACCAATGTGCTGAATTTAGAAGACTTGCTACCCACGTTTCATCCCCACTACCTTTGCATGGCAACGGGAACATGGGACGCTCGTTCCGGATGGTGCGTAAATTAGGGTACGAGCGCCCCGGACACATCCGACAGTTTGCCGTCAGTTTTGGCTGCTTGAGGAAGGCCCAGTAGCTGGCGAAGCAACGGCGTCACAGCCGTATTCTGAAAAGAAGGGAGCGTGGTGCCGTGCCGAAAGGCTGGACCATTGACGATGAATAGCGACGTCATCTCCGGCGAATAGGGATCGAAACCGTGGTTGCCGCCGTGCCAGCTACCTTCCGGCGCCGTCGGAATGATGGTCCAACCTGTATCCGGCAAACAGAAATAGGGCGGGATACGTCGGTGGGTGCCATACTGGAAGCGGGCGGGCATATCCCCCTTGCGCCAGCATTCCATATGCTCGTGCGCACGCAAGAGTGCAGCTTCCAGCGCAGCCGTGTTGCCTTCCGTCGGCTCGAACGTGGCATAGGCGCCGCCTTCTACGAGGCGATAGAGCGACGGATCGACGATATCGGCCAGCACGACCACTTTGTCCGACCCTGTTGCGGCCATGCCGTGATCGGACACGATGACCAGATTGGCTGGTTGCCCCAGGGTTTGAAGGCCCGAAACTAAATTTGCGATGTGCTGATCCACGTCGGCGAGTGCGCGGTTCACCTCTTCGCTTTCGGGACCGCCATCATGGCCCGCGCTATCGACGGTGTCGAAATACAGGGTCACGAATTCGGGACGAATGTCGGCAGGACGCCGCAACCAGTCGAGCACCGCATTGACCCGTTGGGTATTCGAAACCTGCATGCTGAAAGCCTGCCAGTCGCTCGCCATCTCGCCATCCGTGACGGGGCCGTAGCGAACCGCGGTGCCGCCCCAGGGGACCGCCGAGCCGGGCCAGAACATGGCAGCACTGCGGATCCCTGCCTCTTCCGCTTCCACCCAGATCGGCTTGGCCTCGCTCCACCAGTAAGGATCGACCGTCGCCATCGTAAAGGTTTCACCGGGCCTGCTCTTATCCTCCATCTTGTTGGCGATAATGCCATGATGGTCGGGGACGAGACCCGTNACCANNGTCCAGTGNTTGGGNAATGTCTTGCTGGGAAAGGACGGNCGCATCGGCGCNGTGACGCCATCNGCNGCCAGACGGGAAAGGGTGGGTGTCAANCCGCGATCCAGATAGCNGGGATGAAATCCNTCTATCGCGATGAGAATGGTGACCGGATCACGCTGTTCGATAGCCGCGCTTGCGACGGGCTCGCCGGTANAGGTAGCGCANCCGCTNGTAATTGCGGCAAGACCAAGGGCGAGGGCGGCAGCGATCCGGTTCATTGGTGTTCTCAGACGTTGAATTTGAAAAGCATGACGTCGCCGTCCTGCACGAGGTATTCCTTGCCCTCCTGCCGCAGCTTGCCCGCTTCGCGCGCACCGCTTTCGCCACCGAGAGCGACGTAGTCATCGTACGCAATTGTTTCAGCACGAATAAAGCCGCGCTCGAAATCGGTATGGATTTCACCGGCCGCCTGCGGAGCCTTGGCGCCNGCCGGGAATGTCCATGCGCGNGATTCCTTNGGGCCGGCTGTAAAGAAGGTCTGCAGGCNGAGCAGCTTGTACCCTGCCTTGATNACNCGGCTGAGACCCGATTCCACGAGTCCGAGTTCGGCGAGATATTCTGCGCGGTCCTCTTCCGGCATGCCGACCAGTTCGCTTTCGATGGCTGCTGATACCACGACGGCTTCAGCGCCTTCGGCAGCGGCTTTGGCGAACACCTGTTCCGAAAGCGCGTTTCCTTTCGCAGCATCTTCTTCCGCGACGTTGCACACGTAGAGGACGGGCTTGGCAGTCAACAATTGAGCCTGACGGAAAACCCGCGCCTCTTCCTCATCCTTCGGTTCGGTGAGGCGGGCTGGTTTGCCATCTTTCAGCAGTTCCAGCGCCTGGCCCAGCACGCTGGCCATCAGCTTGGCTTCCTTGTCGCCGCCNGTGGCACGCTTGGCCGCTGCCGGCACGCGCTTCTCCAAGCTCTCAAGNTCAGCGAGCAGCAATTCAGTCTCGACCACCTCGGCATCTGCNAGNGGGTCCACCTTGTTGGCTACATGCTGGATGTCGTCATCNTCGAAGCAGCGCAGNACGTGAACGATCGCATCTACTTCACGGATATTGCCGAGGAACTGGTTGCCCAGACCTTCACCCTTNCTCGCGCCTTTNACCAGACCNGCGATGTCGACGAAGGCCANCTGGGTTGGAATAGTCTTGGCCGATTTGGCTATNCCGGCNATTTTCTCGAGCCGCTCATCAGGGACAGANACCTGGCCGACATTCGGTTCGATCGTGCAAAACGGATAGTTCGCAGCTTGCGCAGCCTGCGTCTCGGTCAGTGCATTGAACAGGGTGGACTTGCCGACATTCGGCAGGCCGACGATCCCGCAGCGGAAACCCATCAGAAACTCCGGATATAGTGTNTGGCGCGCGCCTTAGCCGCACCCNACACGAATTGCCATAGCGTCAGACGTTGTGGACGGCCTTGATCAGNGGGCCGTAGCCGCTTTCCCCCAACCATCCGACCTGGGTCTCGGCGCAAACCTCGTTGATCGCGANTTGCGGAATGCTTCCCGCACTGACCGGCAGGCGCACGGGGCGANTGCCNGGCGCCATNGCAAGCACCNTGGCCATGGCGCGTGGGACGTCCATNGGATCTGCTTGGCGTCCCGATCCGTCCTCNGTNCCCATNGTCGCGACGATTTGCGGGTAGCCATCGAGATGAATTTGAGACGCGCGATTCTTNANGTCCTGCGAATATCGATTTCGGTTGACCCAAACCTTTGTCGGATAGCCGCCCGGCTCGATTATCGTGACGCCGATATTATGCGGNACCAGTTCGTAGGCNAGNTGNTCGAACATGGCTTCGACCGCGAACTTCGTTGCGGAATAGTGNCCGGAATAGGGGACCATTACCCGGCCGAGCTGGCTNGAAACNGCAAAGATATGNCCCTGNTTGCGCGCACGCATTCCGGGNAGGACAGCGCGGACAAGCCGGTGATAACCAAGCACATTGGTATCGAAAGCGAGCTTGGTTGCCTCCATGTCCTGAACCTCGACAGGGCCCGTAATGCCGACNCCGGCATTATTGACNAGAACGTCGATCCCGCGTCCGATTTCTCGCTCTGCTGTCGCAANCGCTTCNGCNACCTCATCGTCGAGCAGAACGTCTAGCCGCAATACCCGGATATCCAGACCTTCGTCGCGCGCCGATTGCTGCAATTCATCCGCTTCGGGCCGCGGTGTATTGCGCATGGTAGCGAAGACCGTGGCGCCGGCACGGGCAAACAGTTCGCTCGCCCGCCGGCCGAAGCCGGACGAGGTCCCGGTAATCAGGATTGCCTGCCCGGTCAGATCAGGAAGGGTGTCTAGCTTATCGTCCTGAGCGAACGAGGCCGTAGCGGCGAGCGCGCCCGTTGCCGCGGCGCCCGCGAGCAAGGTTCGGCGAGTAAGATCGGTCATGACTGGTCTCCTTCACAGCCATGATGCCGCGGCATGGCCCAATTGGCCAGCGCGTCGTCAGGATCGTGAAAAAGTCTGAGCCGGCCGGCCAGATAGTCGCTGCCTTTGCGGTCCCATCCCGGAACCGCCAAATGTCTCAGCGCTTTTCGTTGCGCTTTTTGCGGCGGTAGAGCGCGACGGCCGCGCCATAGCCTGCAACGCCGGTTCCCATCATCGCGAGCGCGCCGGGTTCTGGCACGGAAGTCCCACCGCTGCTGCTGCTGCCACCCGTATCGCTAGGCGGACGGGTCATGGCNGCTGCCGAGGTGGCCGAGGCAAGCAAGGTAGCGGAAAGGAGAGCCGTCTGAACTAAGCGCATGATGAAATCCCTGAACAATCTGGAGAGGGGACTAGTGTTCGGAGGACGAAAATCGACTGCCGGCTTCAAGCTGTCTCTTGCCGGGACAGTTTATCGCAGTGCAGCGTAAGTTAGTCAGATCCGCAAGGCGAGATCGCTCATGAAGCGTGCGTCATCGCCTGCGGCGAGCCACTTGGCTTCGGCGGCGATTCCGGCCAGCATGTCGGTCAGCGGATCCAGTTCAGCTTTCGCGTAATTGCCCAGTACGTGGCCGTGGACGCGCTCTTTGGTACCGGGATGACCGATGCCAATTCGTACCCGGCGGAAGTCGGGTCCAAGGTGCTGGTTGATCGATTTGAGGCCATTATGGCCTGCCAGGCCGCCACCGACCCGGACCTTTACCTTGAACGGTGCCAGATCGAGTTCATCGTGAAAGACTGTAAGTGCATCGGGCTCCAGCTTGTAAAACCGCAATGCCTCGCCCGCAGCACGGCCGCTCTCGTTCATGAAGGTGGCGGGCTTCAGAAGCAAAATCTTCTCGGACCCGATCCGCCCCTCCTGTACCCACCCGGAAAATTTCTTCTGAACGGGGCCGAAATCATACATGTCGGCGATCACGTCCACCGCCATGAAGCCGACATTGTGCCGGTTCATCGCATATTGCGGTCCGGGATTTCCTAGGCCTGTCCAGATCTGCATGCGGCTCCTCTAGCTTCGCTCACCTCAAAAGCAAAACGCCGGCCCCTTGCGGGACCGGCGCTTCGTNAAACCCNGGTAAGGGCGGAAGGATTAGTCCTCGCCGCCTTCTTCCTCGGTATTCTCTTCGTCGCCTTCGCCAGCGTCCTGCTCGGTTGCAGGAACATCGGCTGCGTCGGCGCTGGTCGTATCGCCTTCGGACTTCTTGAGAGCCGAAGGAGCAACGAGCGTAGCGATGGTGAAGTCGCGATCCGTGATCGCGCTTTCGCTGCCTGCCGGCAGTGCGACTTCGCTGATGTGGATCGAATCGCCGACTTCCTTGCCGGTGACGTCGATTTCGATTTCGCTCGGGATCTTGTCGGCATCGCAGACAAGTTCAAGCTCGTGGCGGACGATGTTGAGCACGCCGCCCTTCTTGAGGCCCGGCGAGGCTTCTTCATGCGTGAAGACAACCGGAACCTGGACTTCGACCTTGGCACCCTTCGAGAGGCGCAGGAAGTCGGCATGTTCCGGACGGTCTGTGACCGGGTGAAGCGCTACGTCCTTGGGAAGTGTGCGGAATTTCTTGCCGCCCAGTTCGATTTCGACGATCGAATTCATGAAGTGGCCGCTGTCGAGCTGCTTGATCAGCTCCTTGGCTTCAACATGGATCAGGGTGGGTTCTTCCTTGCCGCCGTAAATCACGGCGGGGACGCGGCCATCGCGGCGCAGTTGACGGGAGGCTCCCTTGCCAGCCCGTTCGCGCGCCTCGGCCGGCAGGGTCAGAGCGTCGCTCATGTCACATACCTTTCGAATGCATATTGGTTGCTCGGTCCACCACACCTCCAGGGATGACCATGGTGCCGAAGGGCGCGCCGATAGCACGAAGCGGGGGAAAGGCAAGCCTTAACCGGCTTGTCCGGCTATTCGATTCGCCTGACGGTATAGCCGCGTTCCTGCAATAGTGCCGGCAGCCCGCCTTCTCCCAGAAGGTGCCCGGCGCCAACCGCGATCAGCGGTTTTTCTTCGGCAGACAGCAAATTCTCGATCTGTGCCGCCCAGCTTGCATTACGGTCGTGCAGCAAGGCTTTTTCGAGCTCGGGATCGGCCAGAACCCCGCGTCGTGTCAGTTGAGTCAGCTGGTCAAGATCGCCGGCAAGCCAGGCTTCGGCAAGGGCCCCCCGGCCATCGCCATACTCGCTCGATTCCTCAAGCACGGCATTCAGCAGGTCGCGCTGCTCGGATTCGGGAAGCCTGTCGAANATNGCCAGCTGTTTTCGCGCCCCNTCCAATTCCACGATTTCGCGCCCGTCGAAGGCGGTCAGTAGCGCGCGATCGGCACCATTCTGCGACTTNTTGGANTGCGCCACCTGAGACAGTGCCAGAGCGGCCGCCCAACTTTCCATCGAATCGAAATGGTTGCGCCGGACTTTTGCCTTNNCCAGCAGCGTTTCGAACTCGTCCCGAAATTGCGGGTCGATGCGATTTTCCAANGGGCCGGTGGGCTGATCGAACGCCATCTCGCCGAACAGCCGGGACAGTTCCGCACCGTCCTCCAGATTGGCGACCTCGACCACCAGCGTATCGGCNTTGTCGATAACCTCNGCCAGNCTGGGCGAACGCCATTTGGTCCCGTCGGGAAGGGCGTGAATGGTCCCGAACATCCAGCCTTCCACCGAGCCGGAGCCATTCACGATTTCCCACAGNGCCGGGTGCGGCCCCTCCGCTTTGCCGATATCCGGTTGCGAACCGCATGCCGCGATCAGCACNGACAGNGCGANNCAGATGGACGTGAGGAAGCCGCGTTTCACGAAAAACCCGCTGTGCTNGANCGTTACTGTACGCGCTCAACGGTCAGGCCGCGCTGTGTCAGGTAATCCTGTACGCTTTTCTGACCTGCAAGGTGCCCTGCGCCAACCGCGATGAACACGGTACCAGGACGCTCGAGGCGGGTATTGATCCACTCGGCCCAGTTTTCGTTGCGTTTGTAGAGCAGGGCATCCGCCAGCGCCGGATCGGTCAGGCCTTCGTTCATCAGCTCGGCCAGCCCGTCGGCATCGCCGGCCAGCCATTCGGCGACCATGCTGTCCATCATAGGCACGATGCGATCGATATTTTCCGCCGACACCATAAGGAAGGCGGTCTGGGATTCCTTGGGCAGGGAATCGAACAGACCGATCTGCCATTCCATGGTTTCCAGCGCTCCGCGAGCGGCCGAGGCTGGGGCGAGCTGTTCCAGCTTGGCTTCCACGCCGCTTTCGGCGCTGTACCCGGCCTTTATCAACGGCAGCACCGACAGCGTCATTCCGGCAAACCACGGTTCGAAACGGTCGAACGCTGCGGGCGGCATGTCCAGCTTGGTCAGCGCCGCTTCGTATGTGGTGCGGTCGCTATCGCTGAGCATTTCGCGCAGCGACTGATCTGCCGGCAGGATCGCCTTGGACATCACCATCTGCTGCGATGCCGGGTCCTGCGTTTCGGAGCTCGGAATTTCCGTCACCAGTTCCTGCGTTTCCGCAAGCGCGCTTTCGATCGGTCCCTGATACCAGTCGACGCTATCGGGCAGGGCGTGAACCGTGCCGAACAGATAGATCGTCGTATCCTCATCCGCCACCTTCCACAGGCCCGGGCCATCGCCTTTCCGCCCATCTGTAACTGGCGCGGTGGCGACATCTTCCTGCGAATATGCGGCACATCCCTGCAGCAGAAGTGCAAGCGACAGAAGGCAGCCCGACAGCGGGCCCGAAGTAAGGCGTTTCATGTTATGTGATTCCCTGTTGATTGGCACGGGGATAGCGGGCGGCACAGCCTCTTGCAAAGCAACCCGCACGCGAAAGGCACCGAAGGCGCGACGCTGTGGCATTGACGCATTTTCGCGCTTGCGCCATTGCCCCGCGCCATGGACCGCAATCCGCAGAATTCCTTCCAGGACATGATCCTCGCCCTCCACGATTTCTGGAGTGCCCAGGGGTGCCTCATCCTCCAGCCCTACGACATGCGCATGGGCGCCGGGACCTTCCACACCGCGACCACCTTGCGCGCGCTGGGGCCCGAACCGTGGAACGCCGCCTTCGTGCAGCCCTGCCGCCGCCCGACCGATGGTCGTTATGGCGAGAATCCGAACAGGCTGCAGCATTACTACCAGTACCAGGTGATCCTGAAGCCGAGCCCGCCCGATATCCAGGACCTCTATCTCAAGAGCCTTGAAGTGATCGGCATCGACCTGCTGAAACACGACATCCGTTTCGTCGAGGATGACTGGGAAAGCCCGACGCTGGGCGCATGGGGGCTGGGCTGGGAGGTTTGGTGCGACGGGATGGAAGTCACCCAGTTCACCTATTTCCAGCAGATGGGCGGCTTCGATTGCAAGCCGGTGGCGGGCGAACTGACCTACGGGCTCGAACGGCTCGCCATGTACATCCAGGGCGTCGACAACGTCTATGATCTCAACTTCAATGGAGGCACGTCCTCAAGTAACGAAGCGGTAGGACGCGAAAGACTCGTTTCTTATGGCGACGTGTTTCTCGAGAACGAGAAGCAGATGTCGAAATGGAACTTCGAGGTCGCCGAGACTGATGCTCTGTTCGACCTGTTCAACAAGGCCGAAGCGGAATGCAAAAACGCGCTCGCGAATGAAGTGCCGATCGCCGCTTACGAACAGGCCGTCGAGGCGAGCCACATCTTCAACCTGTTGCAGGCACGCGGAGTGATCAGCGTGCAGGAACGGGCCAGCTACATGGGCCGCGTCCGCGATCTGGCGCGCGGGTCTTGCGAAGCGCACATGGCGAAGGAAGCACCCGTCTGGGCAGAGAAATATCCGGAGTGGTCGAAATGAGCGACTTTCTCCTCGAACTGCGCAGCGAAGAGATCCCAGCGCGCATGCAGGCAGGCGCGCGCGCCGAGCTGGAAAAACTGTTCCGGCGCGAGCTGGACGCGGCGGGCATTTCCGCCGGTGAGATCACTGTGTGGTCGACCCCGCGCCGTCTCGCATTGATTGCCCGCGGTCTTCCCGAGGCAACCGAGGCGGTGAGCGAAGAACTGAAGGGCCCGCCGGTCGGCGCGCCCGATCAGGCGCTCGAAGGCTTCTGCCGCAAGGCCGGGGTCGACAAGGCCGACCTCGAGGTTCGCGAGCTGAAGGGCCGCGAGACCTATTTCGCTATCAAGAACGTCCCCGGCCGCGCGACCAAGGACCTGCTCGCCGAGGCAATCCCCGCGATCGTTCGCGATTTCAGCTGGCCCAAGTCGATGCGCTGGGGCGCGGCCTCGATCAGCACCGAAAGCCTGCGCTGGGTCCGTCCGCTATCGGGAATCGTTGCGCTGCTGGGCGACGATGTGGTCGACTGCGAGGTACATGGCGTCACCTCGGGCGCGGTCACGCTCGGCCACCGCTTCCACCATTCCGGCGACGTCACCATCGGCAATGCTGAAGATTATGCGGTGAAACTGCGCGCCGCGCATGTGATCGTCGATCACGAGGAACGGCAGGACCTGATCCGTTCGGGCGCTGCCAAGGTTGCGTCCGAAGCTGCCCTCAAGCTGGTCGAGGATGAAGGGCTGGTCGTCGAGAACGCCGGCCTCACCGAATGGCCCATTCCGCTGCTCGGACGGTTCGAGGAAGATTTCCTCGAGGTCCCGCCCGAGACGATCCAGCTTACCGCGCGCGTGAACCAGAAATATTTCGTCTGCGAGGACGACAAGGGCGAACTCGCCAACGCCTTCATCTGCACCGCCAATATCGAGGCCGAAGANGGCGGCACACGCGTGGTCGACGGCAACCGCAAGGTGCTCGCCGCCCGCCTGTCGGACGCGCGTTTTTTCTGGGATGTCGACCGNAAGAAGACCCTCGCCCAGCACGCGAAGGGTCTGGAGCGGATCACCTTCCACGAAAAGCTNGGCACGGTCGCCGACAAGGTCGACCGGGTGGCCAAGCTGGCCGATTGGCTGGTGTTCGATGCCAAGGCCCCGAATGGCGATCATAAGCTCGCACGACAGGCAGCCGAATTGAGCAAGGCCGATCTCGTGACCGAAATGGTCGGCGAGTTCCCCGAGCTGCAGGGCCTGATGGGTGGCTATTATGCCAAGGCCGAAGGTCTCCCGCTNGAAGTGTCCGAGGCCATTCGCGATCATTACAAGCCCGTCGGTGCGAGCGACGAGGTGCCGACTGCGCCGACAACGGTCGCAGTAAGCCTCGCGGATAAGCTCGACAATCTGCTCAGCTTTTTCCGCATCGGCATCCTGCCGACCGGATCGAAGGATCCCTTTGCACTGCGCCGGGCCGCGCTCGGCTATCTGAGGCTGGTTCAGGCGAATGGACTCAAGCTTGAGCTGGATCAGGTGGTCCACGCCTGGGCAAGCCAGCGCGTTGCAGGTTTGCCAGAGAAACTGGGCGAATTTCTNNTGGACCGTCTCGCGGTGCAGCTTCGTGATGAAGGTGTGCGGCATGACTATATTCAGGCATCGCGTAGCTGGCAGGGGCGGCCCGACATGCGNGTCGACCGCGTCGAAAGCCGGGCGAGGGCNCTTACCGCGTTTCTCGGTACCGAAGACGGTGCCAACCTGCTCGCCGGTTACAAGCGCGCCGCCAACATCCTCAAGAAGGAAGACTGGCANGGCAGCGAAGGCGAAATCGCCCGCACAGGCGAAGAAGATCCTCTTGCGCTTGTCGACGATCCCGACATGAAAGCCGTGATCCAGGCCAAGATGAATGAGCGCCACTCAAAAGAGCTTTCCTACACTCCGGAACCGGCCGAAAAGGCTCTTATGGACGCGCTGGAATCATCGGAACCTGCAGCTACACGAGCCATTGATGCGGAAGACTTCTCCGGCGCAATGGCTGCACTTGCTTCTCTGCGCGCACCGATCGACCGCTTCTTCGATGAAGTGACGGTAAACGCGGATGAAGAAAACAAGCGCGCCCATCGGCTCGACCTGCTTGCGCGTTTTCGCGCTGCAGTGCACCAAGTGGCAGATTTCTCTCGCATCGAGGGATGACTTTTTCCCCCTTGGACCGTGTAACAGGCGGTCCATGTCTCGGATAAGCAGGGATTAGAATGAACGATACGGTCTTCACCTTCGGCGGCAACGCTCCGCATTCGAATGCACGACAGAAGGACAAGACCGTCACCGGCGGCAAGGGGGCGAACCTGGCCGAGATGGCCAGCATCGGCCTGCCGGTTCCCCCCGGTTTCACCATCGCCACCGAAGAATGCCTCAAATATCTCGCAGGCGGTTCGGACTTTTCCGAAAAGTTGCGAGCGGACGTCGCCGATGCACTTCGCCACGTCGAAGAAACAGTGGGCAAGGGCTTTGGCAATGCTGCCGATCCGCTGCTCGTGTCGGTCCGATCGGGCGCGGCGATTTCCATGCCGGGCATGATGGACACCGTGCTCAATCTCGGCCTGAACGACGAGACGGTCGAAGGTCTTGCCAGGACGTCCGGCGATGAACGCTTCGCGTGGGACAGCTACCGCCGCTTCATCCAGATGTACGGCGATGTGGTCCTCGGGGTTGATCACGGCCTGTTCGAAGAAGCGCTGGAAATCGCCAAGGAAGACAACGGTTATTACGCGGATACCGAGCTTTCCGCCGACGAGTGGAAGACGCTCGTCGCGCAGTACAAATCAATTGTCGAAGAAGAACTCGGCGCTCCTTTCCCTCAGGATCCTGTCGAACAGCTATGGGGCGCAATCAGCGCCGTCTTCGACAGCTGGGATACCGAGCGCGCCAAGGTCTATCGCCGCCTGAACGACATTCCGCATGACATGGGCACTGCGGTGAACGTGCAGGCGATGGTATTCGGCAACATGGGCGATACCAGCGCNACNGGNGTTGCNTTCACGCGCGATCCGTCGACCGGTGAAAANGCTTACTACGGCGAATGGCTGGTCAATGCGCAGGGCGAAGATGTGGTCGCGGGCATCCGCACGCCGCAATATCTCACCAGGGCNCGTCGTGAAGCCGCNGGGGCAGACAANCNGAGCATGGAAGAAGCCATGCCCGAAGCNTTTGCCGAACTGTCGCATCTNTTCGATCTGCTGGAACGGCATTACACCGACATGCAGGATATCGANTTNACCGTGCAGCAGGGCAAGCTCTGGCTTCTNCAGACGCGNAACGGCAAGCGGACGGCNAAGGCCGCGCTGAAGATGGCCGTCGACATGGTGGNNGANGGGCTGATCGACGAGAANACCGCCATCCTGCGNGTCGATCCGATGGCGCTCGACCAATTGCTGCACCCAACGCTNGATCCCGATGCTCCGCGTGATGTTCTGACAACCGGCCTTCCTGCATCGCCGGGTGCCGCAAGCGGCAAGATCGTTCTNGATGCGGATACGGCCGAACTTTGGGCNAATCGCGGCGAGAAGGTCATTCTGGTTCGTGTTGAAACCTCGCCGGAAGATATTCACGGAATGCACGCNGCAACCGGGATTTTGACGGCACGCGGNGGGATGACCAGCCATGCGGCNGTGGTTGCACGCGGAATGGGTCGTCCTTGCGTATCGGGCGCTTCGCAGGTCTCGATCGCACGGGAAGGGCGCACGCTNAGCATNGGNGATCGCGAACTTTCCGAAGGCGATATCATCACCATCGACGGCGCGAATGGTCAGGTCATGGCGGGCGAGGTCGCGACCATCGAACCCGAACTCGCTGGCGATTTCGGTACCTTGATGGAATGGGCCGACANGCACCGNCGCATGCGCGTGCGCACCAATGCCGANACCGAAACCGAATGCCGCATGGCGCGCCAGTTCGGCGCCGAAGGCATCGGCCTTTGCCGGACCGAGCACATGTTCTTCGATGCCGGCCGGATCAGCGCCGTGCGCGAAATGATCCTGGCCGATACCGAAAAGGGCCGCCGTGCCGCGCTCGACAAGCTGCTGCCGGAACAGCGCAGCGACTTCGTGACCATCTTTGAAGTGATGGCGGGTCTGCCATGCACTATCCGCCTGCTCGACCCGCCGCTGCACGAATTCCTGCCGCACGGCGATACCGAGTTCGAGGAACTGGCCGAAGCAACTGGNGTGCCGATCGAGAAGCTGCGCCGGCGCGCTGGCGAATTNCACGAATTCAACCCCATGCTCGGNCACCGCGGTTGCCGCNTGGGGATCACCTATCCCGAAATCTACGANATGCAGGCACGCGCGATCTTCGAAGCCGCCTGTCAGGTCGCCAGGGACAGCGGGGACGCACCTGTCCCTGAANTCATGATCCCGCTAGTCGCCACGCGGCGNGAACTCGANTTGCTCAAAGCTGTGGTCGACAGGGTCGCGGCCGAAGTNTTTGCCGATACCGGAACGACGCTCGAATACCTCGTCGGGACNATGATCGAGCTNCCNCGCGCTGCACTNATGGCGGGCGAGATCGCCGAAGTCGGCGAATTNTTNAGNTTCGGGACCAATGACCTCACCCAGACCACNNTNGGGGTCAGNCGCGACGATGCCGGACGATTCCTCACAACCTACGTCGACAAAGGCATTTTTGCGCGTGATCCGTTCGTCAGCCTCGATGTTGACGGCGTCGGGCAACTGGTCGAACTCGCGGTAGAGCGGGGCAGGGCCACGCGCGAAGGACTGAAGCTGGGTATTTGCGGCGAACATGGCGGCGATCCNGCAAGTATAGCCTTCTGCGATCGTACCGGTCTCGATTACGTGAGTGCGTCCCCTTACCGCGTACCGATTGCGCGTCTNGCCGCTGCGCAAGCCAGCCTTCGTTAGTCTTTCCAGCCTGTAAGCGTCAGTATCTCGAAAATTTCGAGCACACGGCCCTTGTCGTTGGCAGCGGTCATGAACGCGTTGTCCGCTCTCTTCTTCGCCCTTTTTCCAAGCGGTGGAGGCACATTNGCTAGCGTGCTGCCCAATCCCTGATCGCGAAGGTCNGACACAAGCCGGTCAAGCGAGGCGAAGGATACGGTCAGGCGCCGACTGTCNACCACCTGCCGTTTGAACAANGCGCGCTGGAGGAGGGCGGATGCCGCCTGATTGTCGACCAGNGGATGCATCCGCGCCGTGGGCCTGTCCGGNTCNCTCGCGATCATGGCGCGCCGCAGGTTGGGAAGGCTTCCAGCCCCNAGGAANCTGGCNACCATCAGNCCATCATCCGCCAAGGCGTTGCGCATATGGAGAAGAGCGCCTGGAAGGTCGTTGACGCGGTCAACCGANGAAAGGCTCACGATCAGATCGAACNGTTCGCCCTTGANNGGTCGCTCTTCGTCAAGAGTGGCAACGTCATGCTCGACGACGNTNGAACCAGCGCCTCGCAGCGACAGCGCCAGAGTTCCAGTCCAGTCGCCGATTACCAAGACACGTTCAGGCGACATGCGGATAAATTCGAGCCGGTCGAGAATATCCTCGACCATATCGTCCATGATGTAACGCGCCGCNTCGCGATGAGCCTGCCTCACCCGGGCACGGCGCAAGCCNGCAATACGACGCTCGCGAGAGAATATCCGGGGGGGCGTGGAGGAATTCATGCCTCGATCCCTGCCGCGCTTGCCAGGTGCGCGCAAGGCGGGCAGCAAGGGAAGGTGTCGACAAGCCGCCTTCTCGCGACCAGCTTCGCGCCCGTGCTCAACTTCGTGTNTCCNCCCCGTTGTCCGGCGTGCGGTGGGGGAGTGGGCGANCAGGGCGGTTTNTGCATGANNTGCTGGGANGATCTTGTCATTCCATCGGAGCCNTGNTGCNCTTCGTGNCAGCGCCCATTNGGCNAAAACGGTCCGANCGATGGCGCTATCTGNGCACCCTGCCTTGCCGATCCACCNAAGCACGACGGGATNGCCGCNGGAACNCTCTATACCGATACGTCGCGAAAGCTCGTTCTCGCGTTCAAGCACGGNCGGCGGATCGCGCTAGCNCCGATGCTTGCAAANCTNATCGCCGCCCGNCTTCCGCNAGNAGANGGCCTCAGGCTNATCGTTCCCGTTCCGCTTCACCGCGGAAGGTTGTGGCACAGGGGCTATAATCAGGCAGCGTTGCTCGGACGNGAGCTCAGCNGCATGGGACATGGAACNCTGTGCGTNGATGGNTTGNTNCGAACCAAANCCACNCCAAGCCTTGGCGGTCTCGGNANAAANGCCAGGGCAAAGGCTCTNTCCGGGGCCGTGAANATCAATCCCAAGCGCGNACGAGTTTTGANTGNTGCTGANATCGTGCTGGTCGACGATGTATTGACCAGCGGTGCGACGAGCGCGGCTTGTGTGAAGGCCTTGAAAGCTGCTGGCGCGAAGAGNGTNATGATCGCGTGTTTTTCGCGCGTTCTCGANGAGGCCATACGAAGCTGANCCATAACGGAAACGCCCGGGATCTTGCGATCCCGGGCGCCACGTGACGAATATAACCGGACCTGCCTTGCGGCGCGGGTGCAGCCCCCCAGCATGCACCTTGGGTCCATCCCTCATCGTTTCCGGATGCGCCGCGCATACCCTCATCGCGGCTGCGGATCCGTTAACCCCCTGAACCTGGCGCTCTACTGGCACCGCTGCTCCGGTGGGCAGGCCTCACGTGCCTGCTGACCCTTTTCTTCCTCAAAAACGCCTGACTTCAAACACACTTCTGCAAGAGTGTGTGATTTTGGGTCGACTTTGTGGTTATCGTGCAACAAGCATGTCGCAGGTGTACAATTTGAAAGGTTCTACCATGTCAGATCGATCCGAGCGCGAAGCTGGACGGTCGTTTATGCCGAAGTTCGACGAGAAGGGTCTCCTCACTGCTGTGGTGGTTCACCACGAGACTCGCGACGTGCTCATGGTAGCCTTCATGGATGCCGAAGCGCTGAGTGCGACGCGAGAGACGGGGGCTGCCCACTTCCATTCCCGCTCGCGCCGCAAGTTGTGGAAGAAGGGTGAAAGCTCCGGCAATATCCTCGAGGTCCACGAGATACTGGTGGACTGTGATCAGGATGCGCTTGTTCTGTCTTGCACACCGGCGGGGCCGACTTGTCATACCGGAGCCCGTAGCTGCTTCTACCGCGTATTGCAGGATGACGCTCTCGAACCCGTCAAGACTTGACGCTTACGTAAACGTTGGATTATTGGAAGGGCATGAACCAGCCGCTTCCCAAGGATGTCACCGCCGCGACTGGCGATCGCCGCCACGCCGGCGCCCATATCGAACGACCCGACGAACTGGGTCGCGAACAATACTCGATATCCGATCTTACCAGCGAATTCGGTTGCACGGCGCGGGCACTCCGCTTCTACGAGGACGAGGGCCTCATCGCGCCGTCGCGTATCGGGCTAACTCGCATCTATTCGAAACGGGACCGCGCGCGACTCGCATGGATCATGCGGGCCAAGAACGTCGGCTTCTCATTGGTCGAGATCCGCGAGATGATCGACCTCTACGATCTGGGTGACGGCCGCGTCGAACAGCGGCGCGTCACGATCGAGAAGTGCAGGACCCATGTCGCCAAGCTGAAGGAACAGCGCGACGATATCGACAGCGCGATCAGCGAACTATCCGACTTCATCGAACATATCGAAACACTCGACCGCGATTGATTTCACCACCCGGCGCCATGCCGGCCAGGCTCAAACCAAGGACACGCAGATGCCCACATATACCGCGCCGACCCGCGACACCCGCTTCCTTGTCAATGAACTGCTCGATCTTGCCAGCTACGGCAACCTGCCGGGCTTCGAAATGGCGAGCCCCGATGTAACCGATGCCGTGATCACCGAAGGCGGCAAGTTCTGTGCCGAGGTACTGGCGCCCATAAACCAGTCGGGCGATCAGGAAGGCTGTACGCGTCACGAGGACGGTTCCGTCACCACTCCGAAAGGTTTCAAGGAAGCCTTCAACCAGTTTCGCGAAGCGGGATGGGGGACGCTGGCGCAGCCCGAGGAGTTTGGCGGACAGGGCTTGCCGCATGTCCTCGGCTTCGTGATGGAAGAATTCATTTCCAGCGCCAACCAGGCATTCGGTATGTATCCGGGCCTGACCAATGGCGCCATTTCTGCACTGATCGCCAAGGGCACTCAGGAACAGAAGGAAATGTATCTGCCCAAGATGGTGTCCGGCGAATGGACCGGCACCATGAACCTGACCGAACCGCAATGCGGCACCGATCTCGGCATGATCCGCACCAAGGCGGAGCCGAAGGGCGATGGCAGCTACTCGATTACCGGCACCAAGATCTTCATTTCTGCCGGCGAGCATGACCTTTCGGACAACATCATCCATCTGGTTCTGGCGAAGACCCCGGGCGCGCCTGACAGCACCAAGGGTATCTCGCTGTTCGTGGTGCCGAAGTTCCTGGTGAACGAGGACGGTTCGGTTGGCGAACGCAATGGCGTGATGTGCGGTTCGATCGAACACAAGATGGGTATTCACGCCAATTCCACCTGCGTCCTCAACTACGACGGCGCCACGGGATGGCTTGTCGGTGAAGAGAACAAAGGCCTCGCTGCAATGTTCATCATGATGAACGCAGCGCGCCTCGGCGTCGGTATGCAGGGTCTCAGCCAGGCTGAAGTCGCATATCAGAACGCTGTCGCCTACGCTCTCGACCGGCGTCAGGGCCGGGCACTGACCGGTCCCGCCGAGCCGGAAGCCCAGGCCGACCCGATATTCGTCCACCCGGACGTTCGCCGTATGCTGATGGATGCCAAGGCCTTCACCGAAGGCATGCGCGCCCTGTCGCTGTGGGGGGCGTTGCTCGTCGACCTGACCCACAAGGCGCAGACCGAAGAGGAACGCGCCGAAGCCGATGCGATGATCGGTCTGCTGACCCCGGTCATCAAGGGATATGGCACCGACAAGGGCTATGAGGTTTCGACCAACATGCAGCAGGTCTTCGGTGGCCACGGCTATATCGAGGAATGGGGCATGAGCCAGTTCGTGCGCGACGCCCGGATCGCCCAGATCTACGAAGGCACCAACGGCGTGCAGGCGATGGATCTGTGCGGCCGGAAGCTCGCGCAGAAGGGCGGGGCAGCCATCCAGGCATATTTCAAAGCGGTGGGCGACGATATTGCAGCGGCCAAGGACGACGACGANCTGGGTGCAATGGCCGAAGCTCTGGAAAAAGCGCTTGGCCAACAGCAGGCGGCGACGATGTGGTTCATGCAGAACGCCATGCAGAACCCNAACCNTCTTGGCGCTGGCGCGCACCACTACATGCACATCATGGGTATCGTGACCCTGGGCTGGATGTGGCTGCGCATGGCCAAGGTGGCACAGAAAGCTCTCGCATCCGACACCGATGACAAGGCGTTCTATGAGGCGAAGCTGGCAACTGCGCGCTATTACATGGACCGGTTCCTGCCTGACGTGGGAGCGCTGCGTCGCAAGCTGGAAGCCGGTGCCGATAGCCTCATGGCGCTGGACGAAGCAGCCTTCTCAACTGCCGCCTGACAGCAGGGCGGGTGACACCGACCGGGGGTGAATTAAAAACTGCCTCCGGTCGATTTCCCGTTTGCAATCATNGAATTACAAACCTTTTCGACNAAGCGTGTGTCACCNTTCNNCNTTCCTCGAGTATGGGCGACACATCTANAANCGCGATCGCGAGAAAATGCGACTTACGCATTTCAAAGGCGCNGCTCGCCGTCANTTCNTCATTGATGTGAAAGAGCTNNTTCCAGCATCTACCCAACAGCAGCAGTGTAGGAAAATGCTTTTGCGCTCGTNAGTAACGGGTNCAACNNGATCCGCTAAGCATCGGTAAGAAAACGCAGATCAGAAGTTCGANCTTATTCATCACCGGNACGTCGGANCACAGATTNACCTGNCTTGCTCCGAACGAAGCNCAGAGCGGACNATCATTCCACCGAATTGTTTCCAAGGGCATGGTCGTTAATCCCGTCAAACCCTAATGCGCGTTTAACCAAGCATTCGCACTTGGAAGTTACCGACTGGCTCCGCTCATGACCGCCGTTTTCATCCTCAGCATCAACATGTTCGTTTCGGCGCTGTTTGCGGTGGCATTTGCGGTGGTCGCATCTACCAATCCAACCGTTCGCGGTGCGCGGTGGCTCGCCGCTGCCTATGGCATCGGAGTAATCGATGTCGCACTGGAGTTCCTTCTTCCATCGCTGGCCCATCCGGGGGTGGGCGTGGTGGCGATCTATCTTGTCTATCTGACTGCACTGACCTTTGGGGTCGTGGGCGTCGCAACGCATTACGATGTGACGCGACCGAAGATAGCTCTGGCGACGATCTGGGTTGCCGCCCTGGGGCTGATCCCGGCCCTGTTCTATCTGCCATATGGCTCGACCCTGCGCACGCTCCTGTACCAGCTTCCTTATGTGTCGCTGCATGTACTGATCGTTGTGCTCGTGCTCCGTTCTGGGCGGCGTATGGCGCTCGACAGACTCCTGGCGGCAGTCAGTGCGATGGGCGCGCTCACCTATCTGTCAAAATCCGCCATTGTTGCACGGGTGAACAACGCCCCCGATCCGCAAAGTTACCTCGGTTCGGAATACGCCGCGATTTCTCAAACCCTGGGCGCGGTTGTCCTCGTCGCCCTGGCATTGGTCCTGTTGCTGGTGATCATGCGCGACACCACCATGGAAATGGTCGTCCGCTCCGAAACGGACCCGCTTTCGGGCGTACTCAATCGTCGCGGCTTCGAAGCGCGCGGACAGCCTTATGTCGAACACGCAAAAAAGAACGGTCAGCCATTGGCGCTGATCACGATCGACCTCGATCGGTTCAAGGCGATCAATGACAGCTTCGGCCATGCCGCGGGCGATATGGTGATCGCGGACCTAGCCGCATTGTTGAGTGCCTCGTCCGGCCAGAGCGATCTGGTCGCGCGGTTGGGCGGTGAAGAATTTGCGATGCTTCTGCCAGGGCATAATGCAGCACAGGCCCAGGCTTTAGCGGAAGGCATCAGGGTGCTGATTTCGCGCAAGCTTCCCCTTCGCTTGGGCAATGAGAAAGCGGTCACGGCATCGTTCGGAGTGGCCGAGTTGCAAATGACCGATCAGCTTTCCGACCTGTGCCGTAGATCAGACGTCGCCTTGTACGAAGCGAAAGCCGGAGGCCGCAACAAGGTCGCCGCGGCATCCATTCTGCGCGCGGTCGGTTCTGAAGAGGACAGGCGCGATTACGGCCGGGTGCAGGACAGCCGCACCAAATACTGCGCGTAATCCGCTGCGCTAACTGCGCAATTCCAGCACTTCGTCGAAGAGCGCGTGCATTGCGGCCCAGCTCTGGCGATCGGCGCTGGGATCGTATGCGGGATTTGGCGTCCCGTCGCGCGCAAGCGGGTTGGTGAAGCCATGTTCGACGCCGGCATAGCTGTGGAAGTGCCAGTCGGCTCCGATTGCGTCCATCTCTTCCCAGAAGGCCAGAACCTGTGGCCGCGGAACCAAGGAGTCCGCATCGCCATGACACACCAGAATGCGCGGTTTTATCGGATCGTGCGCGGGAAGCGAGGTTTCCAGCATCCCATGAAAGCTGGACACGGCAACCAGATCCTGCCCGGCGCGCGCCATCTCCAGTACCGCCATTCCCCCCAGACAGAAGCCTATCGCCAGATGGGGTAAATCCGGGTGCAAGGTGCGAAGAAGGTCGAGCGTTGCCCCCAACCGTCGGCGCATGGCTGCCGGATCGCTGCGCAAGGTCCGCATGGCGGCAAAAGCCTGTTCGGGATTTTCCGGTGCTTCGGGCCCGTAAAAATCGCCGATCAGAACGGCGTAGCCGGCATCGACCAGTTGCCGCGCCTTCATTTCGACCGCCGGGGTCGAGTTCATGAAGGTCGGATAGATCGCGACAGCGGCGCGGATCGCATCCTGGGGGCGTGCATGCAGTGCGGTCAGATCAACCGAACCGTCGCGATATCCGACCTTCCTGAGCTCCGTCATTCGGGAAGGAAATCCGGCACCGAGAGATAACGTTCACCGGTGTCGTAGTTGAACCCCAGGACCCGGGTGCCTGCGGGCAGATCGTTCAGCTTCTGCTTGATGGCGGCCAGCGTCGCGCCGCTGGAGATACCGACGAGCAGGCCTTCCTTTGCGGCACACTGACGAGCCATTTCCTTCGCATCTTCCGGTTCCACCTGAATGGTGCCGTCGATAGCCTGCGTGTGCAGATTGTCGGGAATGAAGCCGGCACCGATACCCTGAATGGGGTGGGGACCAGGCTGGCCGCCGCTGATGACGGGAGAGAGCGTCGGTTCGACGGCGAAAGCCTTCATATCAGGCCACGCGTCCTTCAGCACTTCTGCGCAGCCGGTAAGATGGCCGCCCGTGCCAACACCGGTGATCAGCGCACCGATCGGCGCGTCGCTGAAATCGTCGAGTATTTCCTTTGCAGTCGTGCGTGCATGGACCTTCCAGTTGCTGTCATTGTCGAACTGGCTGGGCATCCAGGCACCGTCGGTCTGTTCGACAAGCTGCTGCGCACGCTCGATAGCGCCCTTCATGCCGCCTTCCTTGGGCGTGAGATCGAAGGTCGCGCCGTAGGCGAGCATAAGNCGGCGACGTTCGACGCTCATGCTTTCCGGCATNACCAGNACCAGCTTGTAGCCNTTGACCGCGGCGGCCATGGCAAGTCCAATGCCGGTATTGCCGCTCGTCGGTTCGATAATCGTGCCGCCGGGCTTGAGTTTGCCCGCCTGTTCCGCATCTTCGATCATCGCCAGACCGATGCGATCCTTGATCGAGCCGCCGGGATTGGCGCGTTCGCTTTTCACCCAGACTTCGTGGTCGGGGAAAAGGCGCGACAGGCGAATGTGTGGGGTTCCGCCAATGGTGGCGAGGACGGAGTCGGCTTTCATGGCATCTGCTCCTGCAGTTTTTCTTCAGGGGGAGAGTCTAGCAATTCCTCAGGCGGGTCAAAGGTCCGCGTGGTGCGCAAAACGGGAAATATTCTGGCCCAGATGGCGACGGTNACGATGGCGCCGACCCCGCCACCCACGACAGCGAAGACCGGCCCGATGAGAAAGGCNAGGCTGCCGGAGAAGAAATCGCCGAATTCGTTGGAGGCGCTGATGGTCAAGAGGCTGACGGACGAGACGCGACCGCGCTTGTCATCGGGCGTGTGCAACTGGATCAGCGACTGACGGATGTAGACGCTGAACATGTCCGCGGCACCGACGATAAAGAGCATGGCAAGACTGAGCGGCATCCATTTGGAAAAGCCGAATATGATCGTGGCCATGCCGAAAATGCCGACGGCCCACAGCATCCGAGGGCCGACATTGGTCTTTAGTGGCCGGAAGCTGAACCAGAGCGCCGTCAACGCGGCGCCTACTGCAGGTGCCATGGCTAGCTGGGCAAGGCCGGTCTCGCCAACCTGGAGGATATCGCGAGCGAAGACCGGGAAGAGCGCCGTGGCCCCGGCGAGAAAGACGGCAAAAAGGTCGAGCGTTATCGCGCCCAGAACCATCCTGTTATGCACCACGTAGCGAAGGCCTTCGACCATTTGATGGATCGGCCGCTTGTTCGCTTCGCGCGGGGGCTGGGGAACCTTGCCGATGAAGGACAGGGCGGTAATGGCGACCCCGAACAGGACGCATGCGAACGCATAGGGAAGCGCCGGATAGATGGCGTGCGTGTAGCCGCCGATCGCCGGTCCGACGATCATACCCGTCTGCCACGCGATGCTGGACAGCGCGATGGCATTGGGCAGGATCGTCTTGGGTACCAGATTGGGGGCCAGCGCGGATAGGGCCGGGCCGTTAAAGGCCCGCACTATGCCGAGCACGATCGCCACGCCGAAGAGCGCTGTGATCGTAAGCGTTTCGGACCAGGTGAACCACGTGAGGGTGGCGGCGCAGCCGAGCTGTGCAAGCATCGTCAACCGCGCGACGTTGCGCCGGTCGAAATGATCGGCGGCCCACCCCGAAAACGGGGTAAGCAGAAACAGGGGCACGAATTGCAGCAGGCCGATCAGCGCGAGCTGCCCGGATGCCTCCGCAACGCCCAGACCGCTGTCACGGGCAATGTTGTAGGTCTGCCATCCGATGATCAGCATCATCGCATACTGCGCCAGTGTCATCGTCAGTCGCGAGACGAAATAGGCGCGGAAATTCGCGATGCGCAGTGGCGAGGATTCGGGAGAAAAGGTGTCGGTTTCGTTCACCCCGGACGCATGACAGGCCCGCCTTCGGTTGTGAAGACGGGCCTGCTTGTTCTTCTAGAAGAAGGTGTTGCGGCTCAGCGGAGCTTGCGCAGGCGCGGATTTGGCTGAAGCGTGTCGATCAGGGCCAGAAAGTCGTCGACGCGGATGATGCGTTCGAACTGGAAGCCAGCGCGGTTATCGCGGGTCCAGATGCAATAGGCTTCGATGCGTCCGATGACAGGGAGCCGCACGATTACGCGCTCGCCCCGTGCGATCGCATCGGCGTTGTCGACCATGAAGCCGTTGGCCGAAATATTCGCAATGTGCAGCCGCACGTCGCCCCTGCCGAAATGTTCGGCAATGACGGGGTGGTCGACCGGATGGCGCGCCATGCGCCGCTGATCGGTTACGCTCAGTTGTGCTCCGGCACTCATGGCTGACGATCCCTTTATTCGTGAAACAATCGAGGGTCTCTATGCCTGTAAAAGGCTAGCAATTGGTAAACCGAAGCACTGTAATCGGGCGTTGTGCCGGTTAACGGCGGATTATGGCGTGCTTTTTCTTGCCCAGGCTGAGCTTGGATTCCGCGCCTTCGGCTATGGTTACCAGATAGGCAGGATCGTCGACCGCTTCTCCGTCCAGCCTCACTGCGCCTTCGGTCAGTTTGCGCTTCGCTTCGCCGTTGGAAGCGGTGAAGCCCAGTGCGGTCAGAACGGCACCGATGCGCATGCCGTCCGCGCCCACGTCCAGAGTGGGCAGGTCCGCACCGGCCCCGCCGCCGGCGAAGGTTTCTGCTGCGGTGCGTTCGGCCAGCGTCGCAGCCTCGTCCCCGCGAACAAGCCGCGTCACTTCGTTGGCGAGTACCGTCTTCGCCTGGTTGATTTCCGAACCTTCAAGCGATTCGAGCCGGGCGATCTCGCCAAGATCAAGATCGGTGAAGAGCCGCAGGAAGCGACCGACATCCCGGTCGTCCACATTGCGCCAGTACTGCCAGAAATCGTAACTCGGCAGCTGTGCCTCGTTGAGCCACACCGCGCCCGCCGCGGTCTTGCCCATCTTGGCGCCATCGGCGGTCGTCAGCAGGGGTGTCGTCAGCCCGAACAACTCGCTGCCGTCCATGCGGCGGCCCAGTTCCATACCGTTGACGATGTTGCCCCATTGATCGCTGCCGCCCATCTGCAGCCGGGCGCCCATTTCCTGCGACAGGTAACGGAAGTCGTACCCCTGCAGGATCATGTAGTTGAATTCGAGGAAGGTCATCGGTTGTTCGCGCTCGAGCCGCAGACGAACCGAATCGAAGCTAAGCATCCGGTTGACGGTAAAATGCGTGCCGACCTTCTGCAGCATTTCGATGTAGCCCAGACCGCCGAGCCAGTCCTGATTGTTGACCATGACCGCATCGGTCGGGCCATCGCCGAAGGTCAGCAGTCGTTCGAAGACGGTCCTGATGCCGGCGATATTCTCGTCGATCGTGGCGTCGGTCAGCATCTTGCGGCTTTCGTCGCGCCCGGTCGGATCGCCGATCCGTGTCGTGCCGCCACCCATGAGGACGATCGGCTTGTGTCCGGTCTGCTGCAAACGGCGCAGCATCATGATCTGCACGAGGCTGCCGATGTGCAGAGAAGGCGCAGTGGCGTCGAAACCGATGTAGCCGGGCACGATCTGTTTTGCAGCCAGGGCGTCGAGCCCCTCGGCGTCGGTTACCTGGTGGATGTAGCCGCGCTCGTTCAGCAGGCGCAGGAGATCGGATGTGTAGTTGCTCATGACGATGCGTCCGCTAGCAGCTAAGGGGCGGCATGGAAATGTATCGATTGGTGCCGCATCAGGCTCATCCACCACTTGCCATTACAAGCATCGAAGCACGCGTCATCGGTCGCGATACGAACTGGTTGAGGCTGCGCTGGCGCATCGAGGGGACGGGCAGACTCGTCGTGCCGAAGTTCGCGGGCAAGGGCCGGGCGGACGGCCTGTGGCAGACAACCTGCTTTGAAGTGTTTCTGCAACCCAAAGGCGGTGAACCCTATTGCGAATTCAACCTTTCCCCATCCGAAAGGTGGAACGCCTATGATTTCCAATCCCGACGCGAGGGCATGGCGGAACGACCCGTCCAACGTGAACCCGTATGCACGATGCGCATGGGCAGCAGCTTTGCAATTTTCGACGCCGCAATCCCCGGCGCGGCGTTGCCGGAGGCCCACTGTGCCATGGGTCTGACGAGCGTGATCGAAGAAGAGGGCGGGCATAAAAGCTATTGGGCGCTGGCTCATCATGAAACGAAGCCGGATTTTCACGATCCGGCTTGCTTCACCGCCCGCCTTGCGCCACCCAGCGCGACATGAAATTCGGCATCGATCGTCTCATTGCAGAAGATGAACTTCGCAAGCCCCTCCAGAACCAGAGGGTTTCGCTCATTGCCCATCCGGCGTCGGTTACGGCGAGCCTCGATCATTCGCTCGATGCGTTGATCGATCGCGGGGTGAACGTCACCTCCGCCTTCGGTCCGCAGCATGGTCTGAAAGGCGACAAGCAGGACAACATGGTCGAGACCGCGGACGAAACCGATCCGCAGTATGGGATCCCCGTATTCAGCCTCTACGGAGAGGTTCGCCGCCCGACCGGACAAATGATGTCGAGCGCCGATATCTTCCTGTTCGATCTGCAGGACCTGGGTTGCCGCATCTACACCTTTGTCACGACATTGCTCTACATGCTCGAGGAGGCGGGGCGAGCGGGCAAGAGTGTCTGGGTGCTGGACCGGCCAAACCCTGCTGGCGGCCCGGTCGAGGGCACGCTTCTTCTTCCGGGACAGGAAAGTTTCGTCGGCGCCGGACCGATGGTGATGCGCCATGGTCTTACGATGGGAGAAATGGCAAAATGGTTCGTCGACCACTTCAAGATCGACGTTGACCTCAAAGTGATCGAAATGATCGGCTGGAAGCCCGGGCATCCTTCGGGATACGGTTGGCCGAAAGACCGGGTCTGGATCAATCCGAGCCCCAATGCTGCCAATCTGAACATGGCAAGAGCCTATGCCGGAACGGTCATGCTGGAAGGGACCACGCTTAGCGAGGGCAGGGGCACCACCCGCCCGCTGGAAGTGCTGTTCGGCGCGCCCGACATCGATGCGAAGGCGGTTCTGGCCGAAATGAAGCGTCTGGCACCGGTCTGGCTGCGAGGCTGCGCAATACGCGAATGCTGGTTCGAACCGACGTTTCACAAGCATGCCGGCAAATTGTGCAATGGCCTGATGATACATGCCGAGGGACCGTTCTACGATCACCACGCTTTCCAGCCGTGGCGACTGCAGGCACTGGCTTTCAAAGCGATACGGCGCTTATATCCGGATTACCCCATCTGGCGGGACTTCCCTTACGAGTATGAATTCGATCGGCTGGCAATCGATGTCATCAATGGTGGGCCAGCCTTGCGCGAATGGGTCGACGATAGCGAATCCGTGCCCGACGATCTAAATGCCCTCGCGAGCGCCGATGAGCAGGCATGGCGCCAAACCATCGCGCCGCATCTTATCTACAGCTAGTTCTCCCGTAGCTTCCACGTGAGAGCCTTATCGTCCCGACCGTCGGTTCAATTTTCCATCAACGGCCTTGACGAAGTGTCGTAATCAGTAAAGCTTGGCCAGACAAAACGGGCATACCCGTACTTCTGGAGAGGTTTTAATGGCGACGTCGGCAGAACGGCAGACCGGTGGGTCGGTGAGGGTTACACTGTGGATCCTGCTGATCGTCTATATTTTCAATTTCATCGATCGGCAGATCGTCAATATTCTCGCCGAACCGATCCGCATGGAACTCGGCCTGAGCGACACGCAGATCGGATTGATGACCGGGCTGGCATTCGCGCTGTTCTACACCGTGCTCGGATTGCCGATTGCACGGTTCTCGGACCGTTCGACCACCAACAGACCATGGCTCATCGGCGGGGCGCTGGCGATCTGGTCTGCGATGACGGCCCTGTGCGGACTGGCGCAGAATTTCGCCCAGCTTCTGCTGGCACGGATCGGCGTGGGCGTTGGTGAAGCAGGCTGTACACCCCCCGCGCACTCCCTGATTGCCGATCTCGTCGAACCTTCCAAACGGGCATCGGCGCTTGCCTTCTATGCCCTGGGAATTCCCGTCGGCACGCTCCTCGGGATGTTCATAGGCGGGTTGCTGGCAGACGCGGTGGGGTGGAGAAACGCGTTCCTGATCGTTGGTCTGCCCGGATTGATCCTCGCGATAATCGTCTTCACCACCCTGAAGGATCCGCGGCGGACGGGGCTCGTCAAGCAAACAGCTGCCCAGGCATCGGCTGGACAAATGCCCTTGAAGGACGCGCTGAGGGCGATGTTCAGTTCCCGCGCTTTCGTGCTTCTGGTGATCGCCGGTTCGGCGGCTGCGTTTCTTGGCTATGGGAAAATCACCTGGATCACGATCTTCTTCCAGAGAACGCACGGCCTGACACCAGGAGAGACGGGCTTCTGGTTCGGCGTCGTCAATGGCGGTGCGGGTATCGCCGGCACCATGCTGGGCGGATATATTGCCGACCGGTACGGCGCGAAGAACCGCAGGCATGTTCTGACCGCACCGGCCCTGGGAATGGTGCTCACCATCCCATTCGCGCTGTGGGCGTTCATGACCGACAACTGGTTCCTGGCTCTGTTCCTGCTGATCATACCGACGCTGTGCAACTCGCTATATTACGGCCCCACATACTCGAGCGTTCAGGGTCTCGTCCCGCTTCGGGCGCGAGCGATCGCAGCTGCAGTATTGCTCTTTTTCCAGAACCTGATCGGCCTCGGGCTGGGGCCTCTCTTCTTCGGTATGCTGTCCGACATGCTTCAGCCTACGTATGGAGAAGAAAGCGTCAGGTATGTGCTTTACGGAGCCACGTTCCTCGGGCTCGTTCCCGCATTTTTCTTCTGGCGCTGCTCGCTGCGACTGGACGAAGAGCTCGACCGTAAGGATTGATCGGGCGCACGAACCGGGGCCACCAGTTCAACCAGGACGAAACTGATCAGCATCAGGAGAAACCAGCTGCCCAGCTTGGCAAGGCCGACCATCTGCCAACCGTTCTCCTGAGCGGGATAAGTCCAGGCGCGTGCGAATGTGCCGATGTTCTCCGCGCCCCAAATGAACAGGGCAACGAGCAGAAACCCCAGCAAGAGCGGCATCCAGCGATGTTCGCGCCAGTTGCGGAAATAGACCCTGGTTCGTGCAAACAGGAGGATAGTCGCCGCGAAGAGAGCGAGGCGTATGTCGGGTAGCCAGTGATGGGCGAAGAAATTCACATAGACCGCGGCGGCAAGCAACCACGTCCAACCACGCTTTGGATAGCCAGTGTAGCGGAAATCGAAAATTCGCCAGACCCTTGCGATATAGCTGCCGACGGCCGCATACATGAACCCCGAGAAGAGCGGGACCGAGCCGATATGTAGGNTGCTNGCTTCGGGATATACCCACGAGCCGGCGGCTGTCTTGAACAGTTCCATGACCGTGCCGACCACGTGGAAGATCAGGATCACCTTCGCTTCCGCCCAGGTTTCCAGTCGAAAGGCGAGCATGGCACCCTGAANGGCGACTGCGGCGATCGTAAGGAAATCATAGCGGTGAACTGGCGNGTCTTCCGGATAGAAGAAGTGCGTGGCCAGAAGAAGCGCGAGCATGAGGCCGCCGAACAGGCACGCCCAAGCCTGCTTTATGCCAAACAGCAGAAATTCATACAGCCCAAGGCGCCACCCGGTACCTGGATCGAACCGTTCGAGGCTGAGGCGAATTCGAGCGAAACGTGAGTGATCGAACTCATCCGNTCGCANCGCTGTCATCANGNCAGATCAGCGCGCCGGTTCAAGACGGGCTGGGCCATCCGGAGAAGAGGGCAGGGGGCGGAAATCCGCCTTGTCNTTGTGCATNACCATGACGCTGCAACCGTCAATCTTCTGGTCAACNGCGGCAATGAAATAAGGTTTGTCAGCCGTTGCAGGCTGGCGATCCAGTTTGGGCAAGACGGAATCCTGGCGCGCTTGCGTAATCAGATCGTCGCACNCGTCTCGCTCGAAATCCGGAGTTCCCAAGACCGGCATTGCCGATCGAGGCGCGCTGTGCGTGGCTTCGCTTTCAGGTGACGATGCCGCTATCGACACGGCGGCTGCGCAAAGCAGGAATGTAACTCTCATCGACATTCTCCTTTCCATACACGGTAAAGCAAAATTCGGCGGGGTTACAAGATGGGGTTCACATAGCCGCGTCAGCCCTGCTTGCGGCTCAGTTCGCGCATCGCATCATCCAGCCCGTCGAGCGTAAGCGGGTACATACGATCATTGACGATGTGTTTTATCACCTTGGTCGACTGCGAATAGCCCCATTGCTTTTCCGGCACGGGGTTCAACCATACGGTTGCCGGGTAGGTGTTTACCACGCGCTGCATCCACGTGGCGCCAGCCTCTTCGTTCATATGTTCCACACTGCCGCCGGGATGCGTGATTTCATAAGGGCTCATCGCGGCGTCTCCAACGAAGACGACCTTGTAGTCATGNCCATATTTGTGGAGCAGGTCCCAGGTCTTGGTNCGTTCCTGCCAGCGACGNCGATTGTCCTTCCAGACGCCTTCGTAGAGACAATTGTGGAAGTAGAAGAATTCCAGATTCTTGAATTCGCTGGTCGCAGCGCTGAACAGTTCTTCGGTAATTTTGATGAACGGGTCCATAGATCCGCCGACGTCGAGAAACAGGAGCAATTTCACCGCATTGCGACGTTCGGGTCGCATATGAATATCCAGCCAGCCCTGCTTTGCCGTACCTTCAATCGTCGCGTCGATATCCAGCTGGTCGGCGGCGCCTTCACGGGCAAACCGGCGTAGACGGCGCAGGGCCATCTTGATGTTGCGAGTGCCGAGTTCCTTGGTGTTGTCGAGGTTCTTGAATTCTCGCTTGTCCCACACCTTGAGCGCGCGCTTGTGCTTGCTTTCGCCGCCTATACGCACGCCTTCCGGGTTGTAACCGGAATTGCCAAAGGGCGAGGTGCCACCCGTGCCGATCCACTTGTTACCGCCNTNGTGNCGCTTTTCCTGTTCTTCGAGCCGCTTCTTCAGCGTCTCCATGATCTCGTCCCANTCGCCCAGGCTCTTGATTTTTTCCATCTCCTCGTCGGAGAGAAATTTCTCGGCCACAGCCTTGAGCCAATCTTCGGGTATGTCGACAGGGTTCTGNCCGTAATCGCTNAGGACACCCTTGAAGACCCGCTGGAAGACCTGGTCGAACCGGTCGAGCAGGCCTTCGTCCTTCACGAAGGTGGCCCGGGAGAGGTAATAGAACGCNTCGGGCGATTGTTCGATGACATCGCGATCCAACGCCTCGATGAGCGTCAGGTGTTCCTTGAAGCTTGCGGGGATGCCCGCAGCGCGGAGCTCGTCGACGAAATTTAAGAACATCGGTAATGTCTAGCGCGTGCCGATCCGTCGCACCAGTCCTGCTTTGCCACTCGTCGCGGAGGCCATTTAACCGTCCGCTAACCACCCTTCGTTAGGAGGTTCGCAAACAGGGACAAAGGGGTCACAANANCCATGGAACTTAGCGCGATCGATGCCCGGGGCGCATCGGCTCTCGACAGGATACCNGAAGCGTGCGGGAAGGTCACNGTGGGCTGTTCCGANGTCGCCGGTATCGTNCAGGGCGTGATCGATTCCTTCGGCCACCTGCGTAGCGAATATGTCGAGTTGCAGGGTACCGTACGCGCCCTCGATGAAGANCAGAGTAAAGTCNTGGAGGCGAGCGACGAAGCGCGTTTGCTTTCCGAACGCGCCATCGAACGCCTNAACGATGGCACGACGCTNATCAGCAGCTCGCTCAACGAGATCGGCAATCTCCTGAGCCTNGTCGAAACACTGACGGAGCACGTTACCGGCTTTGCTGCGGCAATGGACCAGGTGCGGCGATCCAGCCAGGAAATCGACCAGATTGCCGAAACGACCAATATTCTCGCGCTCAATGCCACCATCGAGGCCATGCGGGCCGGTGAACAGGGACGCACCTTCGCCGTTGTCGCNAACGAGGTAAANGCGCTCGCCAGCGAAACGCGCAAGGCGACNGAGGAAATCAGCCGGACCGTCGATATGCTGGGCGGCGAGGCGGAACAGGTCATCGAAAAGATCCAGAGCGGTGCCGCGGCCAGCACNCAGGCCAAGAACTCTGTCGGTGCGATCGAAGACACGATGCGCAGCGTCACCGAACTGCTGCTCGAGGTCGACGGACANCAAGACCAGATTGCCCGCAACACAGCCACGATTTCNGATCANGTTCANCGGGTTCAGGACGTGCTNGGNGATTTCGACGGTGCNGTCAGCGAAAACGAAAGCAAGCTNGCNACNGCGCATGGGCGCATGGAAGAGCTTGAACTGATCGCCAGCGACATGTTCGACAAACTTGTCAAAGCGGGTCTGTCGCCGCAGGACAGTTCCATGGTCGAGAAGGCGCAGGGACATGCGCAGGAGATCGTCGCACTNGCCGAGCANGCNATCGCCGCGGGCGANCTGTCGNTGGATCAGCTGTTCGATCGGAACTATCGTCAGGTTCCCGGTACCAATCCGCCCCTTTACCGCACGGCGCTGAGCGAATGGGCCGATGCCAATTGGCGTCCGCTGAACGATCGCGTGAGCGGCGAAGGCGGGGCCGTCATCATGTGTTCGCAGGCAGACATGAGCGGATTNCTTCCGACCCACGTTACCGCGCATTCGCGTCAGCCGACGGGCGATCTGGCNCATGACACGAAATACTGCCGCAATGGCCGCATNATNCTNGAAGGGATCGACCACGTCGCGAAGGCGACCACCGATCCCTACACGATGGCGGTCTACCGCCAGGAAGGCGACGGCAAGAACTACATGGTCGTGCGCAACGTCTANGTGCCGCTTCACATCGGCGGNCGACGCTGGGGCGATTTCGAGCTGGCTTACAGCTTCCGGTAAAANCGACGGTCNGGAAGGGCGANGGGACTGCAAACGTCAGCCCCATCGCACACCGAATTATTGCTGGCGCCNGGCCATGAAGGCGAGGCGTTCGAACATCATAACGTCCTGTTCGTTCTTGAGCAGGGCGCCGTGTAGCGGCGGGATCGCGGCGTTGGGATTGGCATCCTGCAGTACGTCCAGCGGCATATCTTCGTTGAGAAGCAGCTTGAGCCAGTCGATCAANTCGCTGGTCGANGGCTTCTTCTTCAGNCCNGGCACGTCACGGATTTCGTAGAANATNTCCATCGCCTTGGTGACGAGAGATTTCTGNATNCCCGGGAAGTGGACTTCGATGATGTCGCGCATCGTGTCGTGATCGGGGAACTTGATGTAATGGAAGAAGCAGCGGCGCAGGAATGCGTCGGGCAGTTCCTTTTCATTGTTCGAGGTAATCACCACGATCGGGCGTTCTTTCGCTTCGATCCGCTCGTGCGTTTCGTACACGTCGAAGCTCATGCGATCGAGTTCCTGCANNAGATCGTTCGGAAANTCGATATCGGCCTTGTCGATTTCNTCGATCAGCAGGACGGGCANCTGCGGTGAGGTGAAGGCTTCCCACAGCTTTCCCTTCTTGATGTAGTTGGCGATNTCGTGAACGCGCTCGTCACCGAGCTGNCCATCNCGCAGACGGGCAACNGCNTCATATTCNTANAGGCCCTGCTGCGCCTTGGTGGTCGATTTCACGTTCCATTCGATCAGGGGCGCATCGATGGCCTTNGCGATNTCATGCGCNAGGACCGTCTTGCCGGTACCCGGTTCGCCCTTGACCAGAAGCGGNCGGCGCAGCGTCACCGCGGCGTTGACCGCCACCTTGAGATCTTCGGTGGCGATATAGGACTTCGTACCTTCGAAACGGCTCGGTTCGGTCATCGGTTTTCCCTTGCAACTTTACGTAAGCGTTAGGGGCCGCAGAAGTGAAGGGCAAGGGGCATCTCGAACCCAAGCGTGACANCGACCGGGGGTGAATTAAAAACTCCATATCCTTCTATTACTCCGCAAAAACAGANGGATATGGGGCAAATGANCAAATTCGTTGTCACCTTAGTTTTCGCCGGCAGCAACCATCCCGACTGCCGGTCGATGNNNCGACATGCACGAATTCCCCTTTGTAGGAAAATGTCCNGTCGCGTGACGANGGCGAAAGAGGGNNNCACCCCAGCGGTATCTTTGCNGAGCCTTCGTCCCTACTATCGAAGATCAGATTATCCGTCACGCCGCGAGGAGACCCCATGCCGACCGAAACCATCACCATTGCGACCAACGCGGGCCATAATCTGGAGGGTTCGCTCGAATTACCGACGGGTCTGGTGCGTGGTGCTGCGCTGTTCGCTCATTGCTTTACCTGCACCCGGCAGAGCAGGGCGGCGGTACATGTTTCCCGTGCCCTGGCGAAGCAGGGCATCGCCTGCCTGCGGTTCGACTTTACCGGGCTTGGTGGCAGCGAGGGGGATTTCGGGCATGCGGGCTTCGCCACGGATATCGCAGACCTGGTTGCTGCGGCAGAGCATTTGCTCGAGCGCTTCGCACAGCCGATCCTGCTTGTGGGACACAGTCTGGGCGGCGCAGCGGTTCTGGCGGCGGCGGATGATATCGGTTTCGACAGAATCGCTGCCATCGCCACGATCAGCGCCCCCAGCGACGTGCCGCATGTCCTTCAGCGCATCGACGGCGATATCGACGCCATACGAAAGGAGGGGGAGGGCCCGGTCACAATCGGCGGGCATTCCTTCACACTCAGCCGCGAATTTATCGAGCGGGTAGAGGATGTCGATCTGCTTTCCCAGGTCAGCAAGTTGAAGCGGCCGCTGCTGTTCCTCCATTCGCCCACCGACGAGCTGGTGGGGATAGAGAACGCCACCGCGCTGTTTAGTGCAGCGAGGCATCCGAAGAGCTTCGTCAGCCTGGATCACGCCGATCACCTCCTGCTGGACGACAAGGACGCCGCGTTCGCAGCCGATGTTATCGCCGCATGGGCGAGCCGCTATATCCCTGAAAGGGACGATTGGCCGATGCCGGAGGAAGGCGTGGTCGTTAAGACGGGCCATGGCAAATTCGGAACGGAAGTGCACGCGGCCACCCACCGCTTCGTGGCCGACGAGCCGGCAGACTATGGCGGTGACGATAGCGGTCCCACACCCTACGATCTTTTGACCGCGGCGCTGGGGACCTGCACGGCCATGACGATGAAAATGTATGCGGACCGGAAAGGCTGGCCGCTAGANGGNGTGACTGTGCAGGTGACGCATGAGAACAATCACGAATGCGTGCATGCCAAGGCGATGGAAGACGGAACCAAGATCCAGGCGCTCAATCGCCGGATCTCGATCCACGGCGATGAACTGGANGANGACCAGAAAGCGCGAATNCTGGAAATGGCGGACAAGTGCCCGGTTCACCGCACNCTNGAAGGCGAACTGCANATCCACACCGATCCGCTTTAGAATTGCGGAAAATTNATNCCCGGCGACAGGCTTNACGCTTGCNCAGAAGCGTCGCCGGGCATCNGTCGTAGCCTGTNAACTGAGCAGGCGCGCGACCTGCTGGACGGCAAGCACCACGAACAGGATTGCAGAGCCCGCGAGCGTCAAGTTNGCGACCACACCGTTNCGGGCATGGGCCGGCACCCGNTCGGAATTGTTGAGCATCAGCAGCGTAACGGCCAGGAACGGCATGAACAGCGCGCCGAACGCCCCGTAGATGATNACCAGCAGGAACGGCCGGTCTGCAAACAGCAGGATCATGGGCGGGAATGTCAGCCAGGCGAGATAGAACTTGTAGGCGCCGCTNCCTTCATGGCCGCCTTCGCTGGCGCCGCGCAACTGGTACCACCAGTCGGAGAAGAACAGGCTCATGCCCTGCCANACACCCAANAGCGATGAGAGGGAAGTCGCCGCAAAGCCNACCAGGAACAAGGTCGCGATGGTCGCGCCGAAGCGTTCTTCNAGCACACCGGACAGNCCCAGCAGNCCCTTGTCGCTGTCTTCAAGCGCAATACCTGCAGAATAAAGCAGTTCCGCNCCNACNATCAGCATGGCGATGACGAAAATGCCGGTAACGATATANGCNAGCGCATTNTCCACNCGCATCATCGGGAACCACGGCATGCCGCGCCAGCCCTTGGCCTGCGTCCAGTAACCATAGGCNGCGGTGGTGATNGTCCCACCCACGCCGCCGATCAGGCCNAGCGTATAGAACAGCGANCCTTCGGGAAGTTCGAACGTCATCCCGCGTGCCATGTCGGGAAGGCTGGGCGCCACCAGGAAAGCGAGGCCGACCATGATGATGAACATGAGGCCAACCANTATCTTCATGACGATTTCGAAGGTTTCGTACCTGTTGAACCATACGAAGACGAAGCCGAAGATACCGGCGATGATCGCCCAGGCNCGCAGGGGCAGTTCCGGGAACAGGGCTGTCAGNGGAAGGGCGGTCGCGCTCATGGCNGTGGCCCCGTAGATGAAGCCCCAGATGATGACGTAAACNCCGAAATACCAGCTCGTCCATTTGCCCAGGGAGCGCCAGCCCGCCAGGATCGTGGACCCAGTGGCAAGGTGATAGCGCGCCGACCCTTCGGAAAGGGCGATCTTGACGATGCAGCCGACGACNGCCGCCCACAGCAGNGCATAGCCAAANCGGGAACCGGCNATCAGGGTGGCGACNAGGTCGCCTGCACCGACACCGGTNGCGGCGACCACGATGCCAGGCCCAAGATGGCGCCACATCTGCCCGCGGGTGGGCGGAGCGGAATGCGCATCGGGTCCCTCGGANCTGGTGGCCGATGGGCCAGTCTGCGCAGTTACGCCGGTTTCAGTATTCATGTCTCTCCCCTGTGACCTTGGCGGCCCTTATGGTGGAACAAAATCAGAAGCGGTAGCTCAGCCANGCTGTCGCAAAAAAGCTGTCGGCATAGCCCGCGCGGGTCAGGACGTTTCGCGCGATGGTGTATTCGGTGCGTGTACCCATNAAGAGGCGCGGCGTGATATTCCACCGCGTCTGCATGCGGATCATGTCGGCCACCTTATGCCCGGACACCTGATCGGTGCCTACGTAAGGGCGGTTGATGGGGCGATAGACCGCGTCGGTTTCTTCCGGACGATAGCTGAGCTGNTATTCGAGATTGACCGANAAGTTCTTGAAGGCCTGNAAATTGAAACCGGGCGTGACCGCNAGCAAATTGGTCGGCGTCATGGTGATCTGATAGCCNAACGGCGCATTGATGCCATAGGGCGTGGTGGCCGTNCGCAATGTGCCCGTNCCGCTGGTGCCGTTGCCCCCGCTGCCATAATCGAAGCGCAGACCGACCGAAGGCGCGGTGCGATCTTCNCCCAGACGATAGGTCTGCGACAGGAATACCTGCCAGGCGGAAATGTCGCGATCGCCAAATGATCCGGACTGGTAGTTCGCGTTCCAATCCACCGTGATCGGACCAGCGCTGCCCCANAGNCGTGCGCCCGTATANANGCGCCGATCATCGGCAATTTGTGGCCCCCACGTGAGATCGTTNTGCCTCAACCGCCAGATGAAGGGATCGAAGTACAATTTCGATCCCCCGAACATATCGGTCGGCAAGACNAAACCGAGATTTACACCGCTGAAGCGGGTATCNTCGTCGCTGCGATCGTCACTNGTGCCACCCGCGCCGAGNTCGGTGAACTCGAAATCGAACAGNCCTGCGCGAACGCGGGAGCCGCGAACCCATGTCCGCAGGCCGTTGACGACGAAGCGGATAGTGTTGAAATCGCGTGANCCGATCAACAACGCGGACCCATCGAGGAATTCCTGGCGGCCGTAGCGCGCACCAGCCTCGAGCCCTGCAATATCACCGCTGACTTCCGCNAAGGCTTGCTGGACGACGAGNTCGTTCTTGAAGTTGGTCTGCTGGGTNGTGAGATTGCGACCGTCGAGCCCCCCATGGGCGATCTCGGCGAAGAGCCGGACATTCGGCCCTAAATGCAAGTCCGCGCCGCCGATCACCCGGAGCCGGTCACGCCGTTCGGTAGGGCGTTCGACCAAGCCGGTGTTGGTGAGNAAATCGCTGCGGACGCGAATTTCGCCCGAGAGGGTCAGATAGACTTCGCCGTCGTCNGAAAGAGGCAGGAATTTAAGCCGATCCAGGAAATCGTCGCGCTTTGCCTGGTCGGCCATGGCGCGCCAATCCTCGGTCCAGCGGGTCGAGGCGAGGCGACCCACGACCTGACCTTCGCCGATTGCTTCGCGTGGGTAGGGATCGGTTGCGGGTGTCTCGTCCCGGTCTTGGCCTACATCGCCCGCGGCCTGCGAGGCGACGGGCGCCTGGGCGCTTTCATCGTCACTGCTAGCCGTGGGCAGATAGGGCTGGGCAGCTCCTGCAAAGGCCAGAGCGAGCATAATCGATTGCATGATCCGCGCTTCTTATCGAGCTGCGAAAAACTGGCCGGCGGGCGTTGACCCACACGTCGCTTGCGCGAGCGNCGGTGCGATGGGTCGATCGATGATCGGCAAGTCTTGTGCCATGATAATGTCCTCTCTCTCTCGCAGGTCCCGCTTTCTGCGGGATCCCCCAACGGCGGAGCATTCGTGCGCCCTGCCGACCTTGAAGGAGGAGAATGACCGATTTCGTGNCGTGGCGANGAGGAATTCCATCTTGGGTAAAGTGGCGNAATATCAGNGATTTGCTTTACGCCTCCAGTTTTTATGTGCCGAACTATAGACAGNCANNCCTCGGTATGTGCAGAAATATGCACATAGTGTTCGAACGTGATTCGCCCCTCAGATATGCNTGGCGCTGGATAGTTGCGGTCGTTGTAAGCGTTNCTGCGGCGGGNTGGCTNGCCGGACTGGCCGCCGCGCAATTCACGCAGGATGCGGCCGCATCACGNATGGCAACCGAAGCNCAACTGCGCGCCTCGCTGCTGGAAAGCGAAGTTGCGCGATACCGGCTTCTGCCGACGCTGCTGGCGAACGATGTCGACGTGTTGCGATCCGTGGATGATGCGCCNGGCGCACGCGAGACGCTCGATGCACAGTTTGCCCAACTNGCCNATGCGACCGGGGCAGCGGCCATNTTCCTGCTGGCACCCAATGGGGATACGATCAGCGCCAGCAACGCNAACACACCGATGAGCTTTCTTGGCCAGAATTTCGCCTTTCGCGAATATTATCGCGAGGCNCGCCGCGGCGGCACCGGTATCGATTATGCCCGGGGAACAGTAAGCGGCAGGCCCGGACTGTTCCTCTCCCGGGGAACTGCCAACGGCGGCGTGGTCGTCGTCAAACTCGAATTCGATGAGCTGGAAGCCCAATGGGCTCGTGGGGGAGGGGCCACCATGGTCGANGGGCAGAACGGGACTGTCCTGATCACCAGCGATCCTGNCCTNCGTTTCCGCNCCAGCGACGCGGGNAGTGAAGAGGGCGATCTCTCGGCGCTGCTGGGCGGCGCGCAAATCGCCGCTGCCGTCCCGATCGCCGTNGAAGGCTGGAAGCTCGTCCATGCAGAACCGCGCGCAGTGGCGCTTGGCGGAGTGGTGCCGATCGCCCGCCTCGCCGGCGCGCTGGCGGCGCTGGCGGTGCTTGCGCTGACGTGGATCGTTCTCGCGCGTCGCCGCCGACGGGTCGACATGGAGCGCGCGCGGATAGCACGCACGGCGGAACTCGAATCCGAAGTGGANGCCCGCACTCGCGCNCTCCGNCTGGAAATGGACGAACGGGCAGCAAGCGAGGAACGTGCCGCTGCCCTGCGGGAGGGCCTGCGTCAGGCAAACCGCCTCGCCACGCTGGGACAGGTNACGGCCGGGGTCGCCCATGAAACCGCACAGCCGGTNGCCGCGATCCGGACCTATGCCGCCAATGGCGTNACNCTGTCNGAAAGGGGAGACAGCGCAGGNGTNTCCGAGAACTTCGTCGCCATTTCACGTCTGGCAGACAGGATCGGAAANATCACAGCAGAGCTTCGCAATTTCTCCCGAAAACGGACCGACAAGCTTGAAGATGTACGATTGAGCGACGCCATGGCNGGGGCGCAACTCATTCTCAAAGAGCGGTTGCGGCCGATCGAGCTCGATCTNGCACCCGAAATGGAGACNCTGACAGTCCGCGCCGGCCGGGTTCAACTGGAGCAAATCCTGGTCAATCTGCTGCAGAATTCGGCCGAGGCGCTGGTTGATGTGCNNGATGCAAAGGTCACGATAAGTGTANGAAAAGNAAACGGAATGATTGTCTTGAACGTTGCCGACAATGGTCNCGGTCTGTCGAAAGCNATGANNNCGCGACTGTTCACTCCGTTTTCCACCGAGCGTGAGGGCGGGCTGGGGCTTGGCCTGGTGATCGCCCGCGACATCGCGCGAGATATGGGCGGAGATCTTCGTCATGTCGCCAATGGCGGGGAGGGCGCGGCGTTCGAGCTTACCTTGCGCCCGGCAGGAGAAGTACCGTGACGTCTCGCGGACCGGTGATGGTCGTCGACGATGATGCAGACATGCGCGCATCATTAAGCCAGATGCTGACACTCGCCGGGTATGAGGTCAGCGAGGCGCGCGACGGCGCCGAAGCGTTGCGGGCGCTAAGTCGCGAATTCGCCGGACCAATCGTCAGTGACATCCGCATGCCGGGAGTGGACGGGATCGAGCTGCTAGAGGCAGTGTACGACATGGATCCCGAACTCCCGGTGATCCTGCTGACCGGTCATGGCGATGTTGCGATGGCGGTGGACGCCCTGAAATCAGGGGCATGGGATTTCCTGACGAAACCCTTCGACCCGCACGAGCTTGAAGGGGCCGTATCGCGCGCGGCGGACAAGCGGCGACTGGTCATGGAAAACCGCCAGCTAAAGGCCGTGGCGGGGAAGGGGGCGCGGACATCCCCGATCATCGGGCATTCTGCCGCTATCGAACAAGTGCGCCAGACGCTGGCGGCGCTGGCCCCGACGCCGATCGATCTGCTGATCGAAGGGGAAAGCGGAACGGGAAAGGAACTTTCGGCACGTGTGTTGCACCATGATTCCCGAAATTCCCGGCGTTTCGTTGTGCTGCCCTGTGCAGGTATAACGGAAGCAATGGCGCAGGATCGGTTGTTCGCGCCCGATGGCCCCATTGCCGATGCGCAAGGCGGCACGCTCTTCATCGATGACCTGCATCGTGCCGGGCCGCTGCTGCAGTCTCGCCTCGCGGAATTTGCGGAGACGCGCCAACTCGGCACTCTCGATCGAGATCAGGCGCTCAGCGTGGCCTGCCGGGTAATCACAACGGTGGCGCACCGTGACGATCTCGCCAAGATCGATCCCGCCTTGCTCTATCGCGTATCCAGCATGCGCATAACGCTGCCGCCGTTGCGTGAGCGTCGAGAGGACATTCCGTTGTTGCTCACTCATTTTCTGGGAGAGGCGGCCCAAAAACATGGGCGTGATCCGATCCGGCCCGATCGCGCCACGTTGGATTGGGCGACAGGCCATCGATGGCCCGGGAACGTCCGCGAACTCGAAAATCTGGCCGAACGCATGATCCTTGGGCTGGAAACAAGTTTTGGCGTTAGAGAGCAAACGCAAACGTTGCCGGAGCGGCTCGAGGCTTTCGAGCGCAACCAGATCATCGCCACGCTGGCCGCGTCAGGCGGCAGCGTCGCCAAGACGATCGAGCGCCTCGGCATTCCGCGCAAGACGTTTTATTACAAGGCGAACAAGCTCGGCATCGATCCAGCGCAGTTCCGNGGNGACTGAATCAGACGATCGCTTGNNAGNATTTCNNTTGGGGGTGTTTGCNCGGGGGTGTCCGATCCTGGACGGACCGACNANAAATCCAANATTGATAATATATATTATGTTAAATTGAGTGCGGGTCGAGTTAGCGTACGATGTCGACGNATAAAATGACGATGGCGAATATACCCGCCCATGCACCGGCNATATAAAGACCTTTCTTCCAGTTCACGTCGTGCGAGCGAAATGCCGATGCGACCAGTATCAGAAAGCCGGTCAACGAAATCAGCGACACGATCTGATACTCGTTCATACTTCGAGGCCCAGTCCATCGAAGCCGACCACGACGTCTTTGGGGACTTCATCGCACAGCGTTCGATAGTCCATGCTNTTGTCCATATGAGTGAGGACGGTCTTCCGAGCCTTGATCTTGCGCGCNAGNTCNATNGCCATNTCGAGATGCGCATGNGTTGGATGAGGACGGCGGCGCAGNCAGTCTACGACNAGAAGATCAGGNCCNTTGAAGCANTTGATCATTTGCGGNGTGATTTCGCTGAAATCCGTCGCGTAGACGAGAGATTTNCCATCTGCTTCAAAGCGAAATCCNGTGCTTGTTACCGGCCCNTGCGGCATCTCGACGAACTGAAAGGAAAATCCCGCAACCAACTGNGCATCTTTGACATTNTTNAGTCCAATCAGNGTGGGATATCCGAACTGGCCCTCGAATATATAGTCGAACCGCCGACGCAGNCGCTCGCACGTTCCNGTGTTGGCGAAGCCTGGTAAGGGATTGCTTCGATCNTAACGCATGACGCGAAGATCATCGATCCCGTGGCAATGATCGGCGTGATCATGNGTCCAGAAGACGGCGTCCACCTTNTCGATGTCATTTGCCAGCAGTTGNGCCCGCAGATCCGTCGANGTGTCGACGAGGATNCGCTGTCCNGCATCATTCTCAACGATGATCGACACGCGGGTACGGCGGTTGCGNGGTTCGTTCGGATCGCATTCGCCCCAGTCGTTNCCGATNCGGGGNACCCCNGTGGAGGTACCCGAACCGAGCATAAGGAGCTTCACGGTACCGCCTTGCTGAAGAGCGCATAAAAATTCCGGGTCGTGTATTCAGCCAGGCTGTCGAGACTTTCGCCGCGAAGGTCCGCCAGGAATGTTGCCGTATCATGCACGAAACCGGGTTCGCATGTNTTGCCACGNTGAGGAACCGGAGCAAGNAACGGGCTGTCGGTTTCGACCAGTAGACGGTCTTGAGGAATGGCTTTGGCAAANTCCTGCAGNTCGCGNGCATTCTTGAACGTAACGATGCCCGATATGGAAATGGACAGCCCAAGATCGAGTACCTGNCGACCAAAATCNGCCGATGCNGTGAAGCANTGAATGAGGGCNGGAAAGGCCCCCTTCCCCATTTCATCNTNGAGGATGGCAAGAGTGTCATCCTCTGCATCACGCGTGTGAATGATTACAGGAAGCTGCAGCTCTCTCGCGACATCGATGTGAAGGCGAAACAGGTGCTTCTGCGCCTCGCGGTCGGAATGATCATAGTAATAGTCGAGACCGGTTTCACCGATGCCGATGACCTTCCCACCCTTCGCCGCAGCCAGGAGGTCAGCCCTTTCGAGCTCTGAATGCTCATCCGCATGATGCGGGTGAATGCCGACACTGGCGTAAACATCCGCCGTTTNCTGCGCCGTGCCCACGACCTGCGCCCATTCGGCTTGTTTCGTCGAAATNTTGAGAAAGGCCTGAACCCCTACACCNCGCGCACGATCGAGCACGGCTTCCTGNTCGTCGACCAGCCCCTCATATTCCAGGTGACAATGGCTATCGACCAGCATCACGCAGCCTCTTCAGTGGGAAGTTCCANGCGCGGAAAGATAGGGGTNGGTTTGTCGATCGCGTGCTCGGCGGTTACCAATTCGCCAAACCAGCTCTGGTCCGAAAGATCGGCGTACCTACGGCGATCGGTTGAAATGCCGAGCTGATCAAGCACCGCAGCCGCTTTTTCCGGTACGACCGGTTGGATCGCAATAGCGAGATCGCGGATAGCAATAAACAAGGTCNNCAGTACCGCCTTCATCCGCTCGGGGTCNGTTTTCTTGAGCGCCCAGGGCGCCTGTTCATCGACATAGGCATTGCAGGCATAAACGGCCCTGAGCCANGCTTCGATCCCAACGGAGAAGTTCAGCTTCTCGAACTCTCGCGGCAGTTCGGTTGCGCATGCGTCAGTGACCTTTGCCAGAAGCTCATCATCAGCGGGTTGCGTTTCGAACTGCTCCAGCTTCCCATCCATATTCTTGGCGATCATCGACAATGTACGCTGTGCGAGATTGCCGAAGCTGTTAGCGAGTTCAGCATTCACCTTGTTTACAAGGGCTTCTGCCGAATAGCTGCCGTCCTGGCCGAAGGTTACCTCTGCCAGAAGGAAGTAGCGCAGCGCATCGACGCCGAATGTTTCGGCAAGTTCCATCGGGTCGGTGACATTCCCGAGCGACTTCGATTCCTTCACACCCCGGTTGAGCAGGAAGCCATGGCCGAACACCTTCTTCGGCAGCGGCAGATCCGCGCTCATCAGGAAAGCCGGCCAGTAGATCGTGTGGAAACGAACGATGTCCTTGCCGATCAAGTGCAGATCGGCAGGCCAGAACTTGTCCCATAATTCGCCACCATCCGGATAACCGAGGCCGGTGATGTAGTTCGTCAGAGCATCCACCCAGACGTACATCACGTGGCCGTCATTATCGGGAACCTTCACACCCCAATCGAAGCTGGTTCGGCTGACAGACAAATCCTGCAATCCGCGCTCGACGAAAGCGACCATTTCGTTACGGCGACTCGCCGGCTCGATGAAGCCTGGCGCGTTCAGCACGTCCAGAAGCGGTTCGGCATATTTGGACAAACGGAAGAACCATGTCTCTTCCTCCGTCCATTCGACAGGTGTTCCCTGCGGGGATAGCTTTTCGCCCCCCTCCCCTTCGACGAGTTCCTTTTCGTCGTAGTAAGCCTCGTCACGAACGGAATACCAACCTTCGTAGCGGTCGAGGTAAAGATCGCCTTTGGCTTCCATCGCCCGCCAGATTGCCTGGCTGGCGCGATGATGATCGTCATCGGTTGTTCGAATGAACCGGTCGTAGGATATGTTCAGAACATCGAACAATTCCTTGAAATACCCGGACATTTCATCAGCCAGCTCGCGAGGACTCTGGCCCAGATCGCGAGCTTTCTGCGCCATTTTCAGGCCGTGCTCGTCTGTTCCGGTTTGAAAACGGACGTCGCGTCCGCGCAAACGCTGGAAACGGGCGACAACGTCTGCTGCAATCGTCTCATAAGCATGGCCGATATGCGGCTTGCCATTGGGATAGTGGATTGCGGTGGTAAGGTAATAGGGTTCAGCCATCGGCTCGCTCGCTAGCGGTGGCAGCGTTGGCGAGCAAGGTACCGATTTCCATTGCGAGCAATCCGGCGTCGAAATTATAGGTCCGTTGTTCGCCGGTGAGGCGGACCAGTTCACTGTGCGTGTCGATTATCCGGCGCGGGTCGGACAGATTGTTCTCGAGCCTCTGACCTACGACCGATCGCGCAAGTTCCAGCACGGCGCGGATGCGGTTGCGATCGGGGCGTCCGCCGATCAGGCCAGCCAGGGTCCCGCGCATTCGAAAATCGGGGTCACCCCGATCCAGAATGGCGCGCATTTCCTGGGCGACTTTGCCGAGTTCCATATCGACGAATTCGAGAGCGGCGCCGGGCGAGCCTGCTGCAGCAGCAATCGCTGCAGACCGGGTGGCATCGTCAGCGCCTGGGGACAGCTGGATCAGCAGTCGGTCCATCTCGGAATCGCTGATGGTCGGGAAGCGAAGGACGCGGCAGCGCGACCTGATCGTGGGCAATAGCCAGGCAGGACTATGCGCAACTAGGAGGAAGTACGTGCCGACGGGCGGCTCCTCGAGGCTCTTCAGCAGAGCGTTCGCTGCGTTTCGCTCGAGATCGTCCGCCGGGTCGATAATGATCGCCCGCTTTTCGCCCATGGTCGGCCGCGTGCTCAGCCGGCTTTGCATAGCACGGACTTGGGAAATCCGTATTGAGCGAGCCAGTTCGAAGGACTTTCCTTCGGCGCGTTTACGCTCTTCCTTGTCGTCCTTCGGCGCGAAGGAGAGGACGTGAATATCGGGATGCTGGTCTGCCTGTCCATCGGCCCCGACCAGTTCGCGAGCAGCGGCAAGCGCGAATGTGGCCTTGCCGACGCCGCGCCGACCGGCGAGCAGCCATGCATGATGCATTCTGTCCCCGGCCATGGCCTTGTGCCATTCGCGCCAAGCTGCTTCATGGCCGAGCAGGGTCATGCCGTAACCTCGAACCGCTGCGAAATGGCAGCGACAACCTGCTGATGAACCTCTTCGATCGATCCGGAACCATCGATGACGGCAAACCGGTCCGGTTCGGTATTGGCGAAATCGCGAAACGCNGCGTTCACCGCCGCGTGGTAATCTGCGGCTCGCCCGCCAATGGCGTCGCTCGNGNCGCCATCACGCTTGGCCAGGCGCGCGGCGACCGCATCATTCGGCGCATCGATCAGGAGCGTCAGATCGGGAAGCAGCCCGGCGCTACCGATCCGGTGAAGCTGGCTGACTTTATCGTCGCCCAATCCACCCGCGATCGCCTGATAGGCACGGCTCGAATCGATAAAGCGATCACACACAACCCAAGATCCCGCATCGAGCGCCGGCCGGATCCTGCGCGCGACGTGATCGGCGCGGGCGGCAGCGAACAGCAGCGCTTCGGCCTCGGGCGTCCACCCCTCCCCCGGAGGTGACAACAGCAGATTGCGGATAGCTTCCGCGCCTGGAGTGCCGCCGGGTTCGCGCGTCAATTCAACCTTGATTCCATCCCGCTGCAGCCAATCCGCGAGCAATCGGGCCTGGGTCGACTTGCCCATCCCCTCGCCGCCTTCGAAGGCGATGAAGCGGCCACGGGTCACGTTGCCCAACCCTTGAAGGCATTGAACACACGCTGGAGCGCAGTCGCTTCGATGACCTCCTCACCTGCCACCAAAGGCACGCGGTGTTGAGGCATGCCGGCTATCGAGACGACAAGTTCGGCCACCTCCTCCCCCTTGGCGACCGGCGCCTGCAGTGGTCCTTCGTATCGCAAGGACAGGGAAACGTCCGGATTGCTGCCACGGGGAATGGATATGCGCACGCCGCGCGGGGCGATCAGCCTAACTTCGGATACTCCGCCGTCCTGTACCTGCGCACTGGCCACGCGCTCCCCTTCTCCGAACAGGACGCGGCTTTCGAAATTGCGAAAACCCCATTCGATGAATTCACGCGCCGCCTTGTTCCGGCCTCTGCCGGTCGGACTCGCCGCCACGACCATCACAAGCCTCTGACCGTTCCGCTTCGCCGAGCCGAGAAAGCCGTACCCTGCCTGATTGGTAAAGCCGGTCTTGATACCATCGGCCCCTTCTACGACGCCGGAGATGGGGTCGTGATTGCGCTGTTCGATGCCGTTGTATTTCAGACCCGTCGCGCCCACGAAATGCCGATATTTGGAGGGATGCCGCGTGACCATGGCTTGCGCCAGCGTGCCGAGATCGCGGGCGGTCACAAAGGTCTTTCCGCCGTCCATCCAGCCATTGGGCGTCCCGAAATGGCTATTCGACATTCCGATCGCATGAGCCCTCGAATTCATCGCGGCGACCCAGTCCTCGACCGATCCGGCCGCACCTTCTGCCAGCACGACGGCTCCGTCATTGGCTGAAACGGTGGTGATGCCATGCAAGAGATCGTCGACCGTCACGCGAGCGTCGGCGGGGAGAAACATGGTCGAACCCTTGCGGTTCCATTTGCGGAACGTGTCCGGTCGAACACCATAGACTTGTTGAGGGAACAGACGGCCCTCTTCCATCCATTCGAACGCCAGGAACGTGGTCATCACTTTGGTGATGGACGCCGGCATGAAGCGGCGATCAATGTCGCGCTCGTACAGCACCTGTCCGCTGGACGTATCGAGCAGATAGGCGATCGGCGCATCCTGCACATCGGGAATCCGCGCAGTCACCTTGTTCTGCGCACCCAGAGGTGTTGCGATAAGAATCGTCGTCAGCAGAGCCAGCGAAATCAGGCGGTTACGCAAGTTTGCTCCCGTGCCGGGCGAGAGCCGCGGCCTGTCAGTCNAGTGAATGTATCAGAGCATCGCTATAACCGCGCGCGCGCAGCTTGGCGAGCGCCTGTTCGGCCTGTCCNCGGCTTGTGAAGGGCCCGACGCGAACCAAGGAGAACCGACCGCTGGTAGCGATGNNGCCATCGACCTCACGCGCAAGCTTCTCGGCATTGGCGCGGATGGCAAAAGCNCCGAGCTGCACGACATAGCCACCNTCNGCAGTTGGCGGGCTCGATGGTTGGGCCGGTTNAGCAGCNCCTTCACCNNCTTCGNCCAATTCGNCACCTGGCGTCATGGGCGCGGNGACTGCAGCCTGCTCGACGTCCTCCGGCTCAGTCCGCTCTGACGTCATGACGGCTTCGCTTGTCGGGTCGATTGCCGTCACGATGCTGTCGTTAGGTTCCTTGCCGCTGACCATAGCCTGGCGCGGATCGCCAAGCGGCGCGGCGCCCTGTTCCGGCAAGCGTCGGCGCAGGACCTCGAGCAGACCAGCGGGCGTGTCCATGCGAAGAGGCGCTTCATTTCCGGCGCGGAGGTCCGCCCGATGGTCTTCGGGCGGATTTACGCGTCGCATGCGGATCGGTGCTCCTGCGACAATGCCCAATTGCGCCAAAGCGGGTGCAGACAGGGCGACCAGGCCGTCGCCGGTCATCGGCCCGCGCCGTTCAAGCCTAACGAGGATTGTTCGGCCGCTATCCAGCGATGTCACCTCGACATAACTGGGCAGCGGCAGGATGCGGTGCGCTCCGGTTATGCCCGACGCGCCGGGGGCATCTTCGGTCACATAGCCGACGTGATCGTAATTCATCGTGTCGATCGGCGTGTAGGTAACGCCGTCGATCACATAAGGCTCGCCGATTACCACCGGGTAATCCGCTGCAGGACCGGTCCTGACAGACGAGGAGGTATCGGCCGGCTGGACCTTGGCATAGCTCGCGCCACCGGCAGGCGCGAGCGCGGCCAATGCAGTGACTACGGCAAGCGTAGTCTTAATTGGCGATTTCATCAGCGAGCAGCCCCACACTCATCGCGTAATAGTTCGAGCAATTATACTCGAGGATAACCCGATAGTTCGAAGTCAGCAGCCACGCCGGCGTACCCGGCCCGTCAGGCTGGAACAGCGTCGCGAGCGTATCATCACCAATCGCGCGTTGTGGCTGTATGCCGAGGCTGCGCCATTCGCGGACCGGCTTGTAGACGCTATGGCGCTCGTGAACGCGCGAGCAGACGGGAGCAACGATGGGGCTGCGGTAGGCGTTCACGTTGAAGCCAGAGGGAACCGAGGCGCGTACACCCCAGGGTTGACCGGTGCGCCATCCTGCATCGCGGAAATAATTGGCGATAGAGGCCAGCGCATCGGCGCTGTTGTTCATGATATCTGCCCGGCCATCACCATCGCCATCCGTAGCGAGCCGCAGATAAACCGATGGCAGGAATTGCGGATTGCCGAAGGCACCTGCCCAGCTGCCTTTCAGTTCGTTACGCGAGTAGCCCTTGTCAGCCACTTTCATGAGNGCAACCCATTCGCTCGCAAACAGATCGCGNCNNCGACCTTCCCAAGCGAGGGTAGCCAGCGATTGCGACAAGTCGAAGCCACCCTTCACGGCGCCNTAGGCTGTTTCATGCCCCCAGATGGCGACGAGAATTTCGGCCGGAACGCCATATTGCNGTTCGATCGCCCGTAAAGGGCCAGACCAGGTCGCGCGGGCACTGCGCCCACCNCTNATCCGTGCCGAATCGACATGCGTGGCGATGTAAGGNGCGAGCGGAGGATAGCCGGANCCACTCGACGAGCCAGGCTGGCTCTGATCNAGTTCGATCACACGACTGCTTGGTTGAAGACCCGACGTCATTCGTTGCAGCGTAGCCTCGTTGACCCCTTCCGCCCGCGCGCGCGCAATGAGCAATTGCAAGTAGGCATCGAAACTCAGATTGTCCTGAGCATTCGCCGGCAAACCTGGGATCGCGAGTGCTAGGGCCCCGAAGGCGGCTAAAATTCTTTGAAAAATCATGGNGAGGTTGTCGCAGAGTGAAGCTGAACGGCAAGTGTCATCTGTCGTGTACGGAGAACCCGCTATCGATGTTCCCGCAAANACGTGACAAATCGAAAAGATACGACTAGCTAGCCTCGGCTCGCGGACAGGTGGCAGAGCGGTTGAATGCACCGGTCTTGAAAACCGGCAAGGGTGCAAGCCCTTCGTGGGTTCGAATCCCACCCTGTCCGCCACCACCCTTTCCCTCATTTTCCGCCGATGACCTGAAAAAGCCAAGCATTTGCGCGGCTTATCAGGTGATTCGGGTCCCACACTGTCCTTGCTCATCCATCGGTGTCCGATTGGATTTGTGGGAATAAATGTGGGAGAATTTGAAGCCATGGGTAAGCTTTCAGCAACAGCGGTAAAGGCCGCCACGAGACCCGGCAAATTAGGCGATGGCGACGGGCTTTACCTCGTGGTGAAGCCCTCCGGCACGAAGAGCTGGATGGTCCGGGTGCAGAANAACGGCAATCGCCGCGATTTCGGTCTGGGCAGCGCATCGAAGATATCGCTGGCGATTGCGCGCGAGCGCGCACGCGAGGTCAGGACCTGGGTCGAACTGGGCCTCGACCCGCTGTTCGAGCGCCGGAAAGCGGAAGGCATTCCCACATTCCGGGAAGCTGCCGCCAAGGTACTCGCCCAGCATCGCGCGACATGGCGCAACGAGAAACACGAGAAGCAATGGATCAGGACGCTGGAGGCCTATGCCTTCCCCCATCTTGGCAACGTGCAGGTCAACGACATCACGGGGCCGATGATCCGCAATGTGCTGGCCGAGATCTGGCTGGCAAAGCCTGAGACGGCGCGCCGGGTGCGTCAGCGGATCGGGACCGTGCTCGACTGGGCCTATGCCTCGGGATACCGCGACAGCGAGGCACCCATGCGCGCGATCACCAAGGGCCTGCCGCGCCAGCCGAAGAAGGAAGGCCACTACGCGGCCATGGCCTATGCCAAGGTGCCGGACTTCATTCCGCGGCTACGCGAGCGTGAAAGCTACAGCAGGCTGGCGCTGGAGTTTGCGATCCTGACGGGGGGCCGCTCGGGCGAAGTGCGCCATGCTGTCTTCGATGAGTTCGATCTCGATGAGAAGCTATGGACCATCCCGAAGGAGCGGATGAAAGCCAATCGCGAGCATGTCGTGCCGCTGTGCGATCGGGCAGTACGGATCATCGAGCGCTGCATGGAACTGCGCGTGAGAAACTGCGAGCTCGTCTTTCCCGGCATGCGAGGGAGGAAGGCGATGTCCGATATGACGCTGACCAAGCTGCTGCGCGAGATGAAAGAGAGTTGCACGGTTCACGGCTTCCGCTCGGCGTTCCGCGACTGGGCGAGCGAGGAGACCAGTCACCAGAGCGATGTCGCAGAAGCAGCGCTGGCGCATGTGGTGAAGGACAAGACCGAGGCGGCCTACCGGCGAGGTAATCTGCTGGAGAAGCGCAAACTGTTGATGGAAGACTGGGCTGCCCACTGCTGCAAGGGAAGCTAAAGCGATGAAACGTAGCCCAATGCAGAAAATCATGCACCGTGAGGCATCCAGGTCGCCTTCGATCAGGCCGCCTTTTCCACTCTCCCGTTACCGCATAGCCACGCCGGTCCCTGTGGATAAACCTGNCACCTGTTCGGACTATCAGGAACCGCAGCGTTCGGACTATCAGGAACCGAAAGTTCGGACTATCGGGAACCGAAACAGGCGGCAAACCCGCAGGATTGCTGGGCTCCAGCGTCCTTTAACTATCCTAACGACAATCCTTACCGGATTGTTGCTAACGTGGAGCGCTCCGCGCGCGGCTCCTCAGCGCTATGGATGGCGCCGTCGCCGCGCGCTGCTGCACTCGGCACGTGCAAGCGGCCGAACAGCTTGCTAGGGTTTGACCGATGAAGACGGACCTTGATCATCTTCCCCCTCAAAAGCAGCGCGAGATCGAACGCGTTGTCCAGCTCATCTTCGAAGAGTTCAACGATGCCTTCGCGCTCGCCAAGCACGAGTGGAAGAAAGCCGGACGGATACTCAAGATTATCCTCTACGGCAGCTATGCCCGCGGCACCTGGGTCGATGAGCCGCACACCGCCAAGGGTTATCAGTCAGACTACGATCTGCTCATCATCGTCAACGACAAGAGGTTGGCGGACAGGGTCAAATACTGGGCCAAGCTCGATGACCGGCTGATGCGCGAGTACGGTGTGACCGGTACGCTCAAGACGCCGGTCAACTTCATCGTCCATACATTGCAAGAAGTGAACGACGGTCTAGCCCATGGTCGCTACTTCTTCATGGACGTGAAGCAGGACGGAGTAGCGCTTTACCAGTTCGACGACAGCGAACTGCATACGCCCAAGCCCAAGACGCCCACGCAGGCGCTCACCATGGCGCAGGAGTATTTTGACGAGTGGATGCCGAGCGCGGCGAGCTTTCTAAAGGGCTACCGCTTCTATATGTCCGAAGGCGACTGGAAGAAAGCTGCCTTTCTTTTGCATCAGGGGACAGAGACCCTCTACCACTGCGTCCTTCTCGTCTGCACTTTCTACACGCCCCACGTGCACAATCTGGGCTTCCTGCGTACGCAGGCTGAGCGGATCGATTATCGCCTGACGTTCGTCTGGCCGCGCGACAATCGTAAGGATCGCGCGCGGTTCGAGAAGCTCAGGGAAGCCTACGTCAAAGCGCGATACTCGAAACACTACCGCATCAGTAAAGAAGAGCTTGAATGGCTTGGCGAACAGGTTGAGGAGCTTGGTCGCGTTGTACACGAACTTTGTTCGGAACGACTAGAGAAGCTCAGGGCAGAAGCGCTCGCGAAACCAGACAAGCAATAGTCTTTGCCCAAGAAGCTTTGGCAATTCGTGCGTCGCCCATTCTAGCTATCTAAAGCAGTCCGGCCATGACGACCGCTTTTGGGTCGTCTCCTGACTGTCCAGTGTTGCCGGCGTGAGTGCTCAACGCGGTCGTTCAGCTAATGACCTCGAGCCAAACATTCGCCATGCTCCCCGATCACGCCTCAATAAAACCAGGGCGCTATCGCTATGATCACGGCGCCCGCCACGATT